>Ga0157377_10000574_pt1 | contig 15379 bp, 25 predicted proteins | sample M55metaG_FD_121116 | JGI IMG/M metagenome (GOLD analysis project Ga0157377, IMG submission 121116) | Miscanthus rhizosphere microbial communities from Kellogg Biological Station, Michigan, USA - M5-5 metaG | ecosystem: Host-associated > Plants > Roots > Rhizosphere > Soil | place: USA: Michigan...
ACCCGGTCCTCGACGCCGTGCGTGGTCATCTGCTGAACACCTTGAGCGTCAGCCAGATACCGATTGTCCAGCCAAGGATGCCCAGCAGCGTGCACCAGAACAGCGTGCGCTTGGTCATCCGAAGCTCATCTCGAGCGCGCGCTCATCCTGAACGGGCTGCGCTTCGGCACACAGCCCGTACCTGAGCGCGTCGACCTCGTCGTCGGGCGTACGCTGGTGGCCGACCTTGTCGGCGACGTCCTCGGGGTCGAGCGCGTCCATGACCATCGCTGGCAGGTTGCGCATCAGATTCGGGCAGCGGCTACCCATGATCCTGAGCCGCGGGAGGTCCTCGAGCTCGACGCCGCGCTGCTCGGCGATCTGCGTCCCGTGCGCCAGCGCTCTGCGCACGATGGCCCAGCCCTGGCGGCGGTTGTTCATGCCGGCCACAATGCCGCCCTGACTAAGCGCCTGAACGCCCTTGTCGGCGTACACCCAGGCAATGCTTGGCCGATTCTGCTCGCCACGTTGGTTGAACATCGAGGGGTCCAAAATGACCAGGTCGATCCGTTCGTCCTCTGAGCGCTCCACGATCAGGGCTGCCTGCTGCTCGTCTCGGATGCCGGCGATCGAGACCTCGCGGTACACGTAGATCGGACCACCGGGTTTTTCGCGAGCGAACCACAACGCCACGAACGGGTGGGCATAGCCGTAGTCGACGCTGATCCAGCGCGCCCAGTCAGCGGGCGGATCGAACGCTTCGACGATGTGTAGCCGCGGGTCAAATTCGGTGAAGAACATGCCCTCGGCGGCGACTCTGAGCCCCAGCAGCAGCCTGTCCCTGAGGTAGCCGGTGAGCGCCTCGAGCGGTGCTAGACGCTGGGGCGTAATCGTCGGGTTGTCGGCGTGCTTGGCGAACAGAAAGGTTGTCGTGCCAGCGGTTTCGCGGTCGTACAGCCACCAGCTCGGCTCGCGCGGGTTGAGGTCGGCGATGATCTGCTGGTAGGGCATCGTGCCGCCGCGGCCGGTCACGCGCGTGGTCAGGATTTCCCAATCCGATTGCTCGAGCTCGCTGACCTCCTGGACGTACGCCATGTCCAGCTCGGCCGACTTGAGCCGCTCGGGGTCGTCCAGACCGAACAGGTAGATCTTCGAGCCGTTCGGGAAGCGGTACTCCTCGCCCTGCCAGAGCTTGCACGCGCCTTCCGGCACCACCTGACGCTCGAACGTCTGCATCGCCGTCGCGGTCAGGCTCTTCCTGGTCTTCCTGACGAAGGCCGCGCGCGCACCCGGGTACTTGGTCATGGCCGTGAACACTTTCTCCAGGCACGCGCGCGACTTCCCGGTATCGGCCGGCCCCTCGAGCACGACCTCGTGATCGCGACACTTGAACAGCTCGAGGCAGGCACCGTGTGGTCGGTAGGGACGAGTCGCAGGATCGACGGTCGCGCCACGGGTGTGCGGCTCGACCAGCAGCGGCATCAGCCTAGACGGCTTCCCACATCTCAGAATCGACCGTCTTGACGATCGTCGTCTGGGTCACTGATAGCTTGTCGCCCCACTTCTCGGGCCTGAGCGCTTGCAGCAGCTTGACCAGGATCGCGTCACTGGGCCGCCACTCCTGGACCTCTTCGATCAAACGGCCGTTGCGAATCACCCGCCGGGTCAGCTTCGAGCCCTTGACCGCTCGATCACGCGCTTCGGCCTCGAGGCGATCTACCGCCTCGATCTCGGCCTGCTGGTAGAGCAGCGCGAACGTGGTGTCGTGCTCCTGCCATGTGCGCACGGTTGAGCGCGTCGTGCCGGCCGCCTGAGTGGCCAGAGTCATGTTGCCGGTTAGTCGAAACGCCTCGAGGAACTCCTCGCGAGCATGCTCAGGTGAGCGGTTTCCGCCCTTCCGACGAACTGGCGGTTTGGCCGCAGGCTCGAGCTTCGGCAAGGCCACAAGCGTCGGAATGTGGGCGTGGCGATCGCGGTGACGGATGAGCGCGTCACGGGTCACCCCAAACTCGCGCGCCAGGGCCACCATCTCAGGTCGCTCGCGTAGCCGCTCGTCGATCAGCTGGATCTCGGAATGTGCGCACACAGTGCACCGCTGACCCGCCATCGTGGTCGAGTGTAACGCTTGGAAACACATGAGGGAACTGCGCTCCGCTTCATGACCCTGACGCCCGTCGTTGCCGGCCCGGGACAGGCACCGTTTCGGGTCGTAATTCAGGCCATAATTTGGGTCGTAATTCGGGTCCCGGCCATCATGTGCGCTTTCTGGCCAGCCGAAACGCGTGCCTGTCCCGGGCCGGCAACGACGGGCGTCAGGGTCATGATCCCCGCATGTGGTACCCGTACGGGGGAGTCTGGGCGCCGGCGCGTGGCACGGCGGCCGGCCGCGTCCTGGTGAGGCTTGGGCATATGCCTGTCCCGGCCCAGCGCAACGGGCAGCTGCTGAGCTCCTGGCCGAGCTGGCCGAGCGGCTGGGCCCGAGCTGTCCGGCCGCGAGCTCGCGGGATACCAGGACTCCGCGGACAGCAACCCCCCATAACTTTTTTGTGACGCCTATTGATTGGATTCGGTCAAGCTAACGCTTCGGAACAGTGGCGTCATGCTGTATTATCTACTCAACGAAAGCGCCTCACCGAACCGGTAGCAACGGAACGGTGAGGCTAACCACAAGATTGGAGTAAGCAACCTAATGGCTCAGAACATCGTACCAATCGACATCGCACCGGCCGTGCGAGCTCACTACGTCAGGCGCGCCTATCGTTACTCGGCGCTACTCACACCCGACGGTTACTCGCCGAAGACTGACAAAGGCCACGCGCGCAACGTCGCGACAGCCATCCTCTACCTGGCCCCGGCCGATGCGTCCGGTGTGGCCAATACATGCGTCGACGCGTCTGTAGGCTGCCGAAGCGCCTGTCTGTACAAGGCCGGCCGCGGAGGCTTCGATCCGGCTGTGCCGGCCGCGCGCATCGAACGTACCAAGCATCTCAAGGAAGATCGCTTCGGATTCAATCAACGGCTAATCAAGGAAACCGTATCGCATCGTGCACGCGCCGGCCGCAAGGCTATGCAATGTGCCCAGCGCCTCAACGGGACCTCGGACCTCCCATGGGATACGTTCGCAGTCGACGGGAATGGCAACACGATGATGGCGCTATTCCCCGATGTCCAGTTCTACGATTACACCAAGTCACTCCGGCGCGCTCTCAAGCATGCCCGTGGAGAGATGCCGGCCAACTATCACGTGACATTCTCGCGCTCAGAGACTAACGAAGCGCAGTGTCGCGAGGTGCTCGCGGCCGGCGGGAGTGTCGCAGTCGTATTCAAAATCTGTGATTGCAAGCGCCCATGCAAACACGAGATTCCGGAGGGTGTCTACACGTACATGGGCCGCCCGGTAATCAATGGCGATCGCGACGACTTGCGATTTATGGATCCGCAGAACGTCGTCGTCGGCCTCAAGGCTAAGGGCCCAGCGAAAAAAGATACCTCCGGCTTCGTTGTCGACTTGCGCACAGCTGCGCAAGTCGCGACCGCAGCCTAACTAACCCCCGATAGGAGTAAGCATTGTGAACACCCGTAAACCACGCGTCGATCCGTTAGTACCCACGCGTGACGTCGACCGAATCCTCGGTTGGACGCACATTCGCACACCGGACGACGGCATCGTGAGCATGCTCACGAAGCGCATGGCCAATGTCACGGATCCACGTTGGACGCCGGCCATCAGACGCCAGACCATCCGCTATGCGCTGTGGCGCCATCATCGCAACCTCGCCGAAGCTGTCACCGTCGGCCTGCGCTAACTGACAGCCTGTCCAGAACTAACCCACGATAGGAGTAAGCAATCGTGAACGATTACGAGCGTCGCGCCTTCGAGCGCGAGATGCGTCGACAGATTCTCGCCGTCGACGATCCGAAAACTCAGGACATCCTCTTTAGCCTGTTGGGCTATGTGCACGAGCTGGCCGAGCAACTCGAGGAGAGTCGGCAGCCATGATCGATTTTGAAGCGCGCTACCGGCGCCTCCGTGCTGCGGTACTAGCCTACGATCGCGCACTACGCGCCTACGGATTGCTGGGCACGGCGTGGGTAGAACACTCCGAAACACTCGAGCGCCTCTACGCCGAGGTCCTCGAGGCCGCGGAGATCACCTCCGATGCGTGACAGCCTGTCCAGCGCAGAGACTAACCCCGCGCCGCGCTATGTTGCCCAGCGCGGCCACGTTGGATGGATGGTGGTATCGACCGGCAATGGCGAGGTGGTCGAACAGTACGGCCGCGGAGCTGTCGGCGCTGCGAACGCCCAGGCGTCAGCTGATGCATTGAACCGCGAGCACATCGATCTGATCCCGGCCAGGTTCAAAAAGCGTGACAGCCTGTCCAGAACTAACCCCGCGCTCACACCGGCTGCGCTGAAGATCTGGCGGCGCAAACGTCACATCACGCAAGGGGAGCTCGCGACACTGCTCGGCGTGCACATCAGCACGGTGCACCGCTGGGAAGGCGGCGACGTCCCGATCCCGGTCTGGCTGCGCCTCGCGCTCGAAGGCCTCGACCAACGCAAGGAACTAACCCAGCCATGACCAGAACTAAATCAACGGAACACGAGCACTACCGCGACACACACCGCTTCGGCGTTGATCTCTGGACACGCTTCCCCCATGCCGACCTACCGGAAGGCTACGAGGTTGAACGCGTGACCACTCACCGCATCGTCTGTGTGCGCTGCGATCGCTACACCCTCGCGTGGGCCGTATGGGACGACATGCCACCCGCTGAACAATTCCTATGCCCGAATTGCGATTGACTGAGCGGCGCTGGTGTCGCATCCACGGCGCCGCCCAGCACCGCCACGTACAAAGCTGCCCGCTGTGCATGACCGCGCTCGAGCACAGCCGCTGCCCCAAATGCAAGGCCGACTTCGTCGTGCCCGGCTTCTACGGCGCCGCTTGGCGATGTGTCGAACGATGACACTCCTGAGCGACAGCCTGTCCAATCCAGAACCGCTATACCGCCACCTTGTCACAACGCTTAACCAGAAGCTGCGTAGCGACAGTGATGGTCGAACCGGATTCTGCATCCTCGCAACAGCAACACTGCTCGAGGTCCTCAATCAACTAGAACTCCCCGCCCAGCCGCTACGCGTTGAAGCTGTGGTCTACCCACCACCTGGTCGACCATCCGACCACTACCCGTGCGCGCTTGGCTCCGACGGGGACGGCACCCGCCGCCCAGCTGCTAAGCCCGACCACTGGCGTGGCCACCTTGCACTCGTCACATATGACAACTTTCTCCTCGACGCGACACTCGACCAGGTCAATGAGAGCAACCCGTGGTTGGAGGCCAGACCGTTTGTCGCTTCAATAGCGCCCGACTTTCCTGTCGCCTGGTTTGGACTGGAGCCGGGCAACGAAACATGGCACGCACTTGCGTCCTGGCAAACCCCATGGCCGAGCACGCGCGTCCGCTACCTCGCCTTCCCCGGCCGTGGCGGATTCAAGAGTGCCCCGGACTGGCGCCCTTCACATCGACGCGAGCTGGTCGAGTATGTCCTCTCAGAGCTCCATTGAGGCTGTGGTAGCGGGCCCACTCAGACAGTCATGCCGGTGCCCTAGGACGAGCTCGTCGTGCCAGGCGCACAGGAAGCGCTCGCACAACGGACACCACGTCTCAACGGCGCCCTGACAGCCGCGCTGCTCGCAGTGGTCGGCGATGACCGGCGGCTCAGCATAGTCAGCCTGAGTCGCCAAGTCATACATCCAGTACGGGCCGCCCATCAGCTCTCCTGGAACATCAACAAGTCACTGGATACCGCTGAACGTAGTGGGGCCAAGTAGTACTCCGACCCGTTGTGCCAGTCTTCCTGCCGAGCACGACGCTTGAACGTGTCGGCTGTCCAGCGGTTAGGGAATGGCCCGGCAGCCAACGCCCTGGGTTTGCCGGTTCGGGTTTTGAACGTTCGAATCACCACGTACGCGGCATCGACATCCCTCATCAGAACACATGTTCCCCCTCAGATTTGACCGGAATGCTGCCCATCAGGTGTCCTCCCTGGGCATCTCACAGCCCCAATGCAGCTGGAACGAAACCCGCGCCTCGGCCTCACTGAGCGGCAGCCCACACGCTCGACATAACGCCTCACCGGGTTTCTGACTTTCTATCTTGCTGTCTTGGCTACTAGTAGCCGCAGACAGCAAGACAGAAAGATCGATTGGTTTTTGAACCTCTCTTTCTGTCTTGCTGTCTTGGGTACTAGTAGTCGCAGACAGCAAGACAGAAAGATCGAATCGGCCGGCGACACAGAAACGGAACGGATTGCCCCGCCGCCCCTCGCCGACACGGTCCACGACGCCCTCGTCGACGAGCTGCTGAAGCGCCTGATACACCACCGTCCGATCCATTCCTGTCTGCTCACGGACAGCGCCCTGATCCAGCGCCTCACCCTCGCCGAGCTTCTCGAGCACCTCCATCACCTTGACCTTGGTTTCCGCCTGCTTCATCTCTGACACCGCCGTGCCCAGCGTGATGCAGCCAGTGCCCGGATCCATCGGGATAACTGTCTCGCCGAGGTCAGTGCCGTAGCGCTGGATCGTCTGCAGCACCCGCAGGTTGTCTTTCCGCCGGCGGAACAGCACCAAGGTGTCGACCGCCCCAAAGATCGCCGTGCTGCCCAGCACGTCATCGCCGCCTTCACGCAACTGCTTGCCCAGGTGATGGGTGACCGCGATGTGACAGCCCGTACGCCGCGCGAGCTCGATCACCGGCTCCAGCTCACGGGTCAGCTCGGCGTAATCACTCGAGTCACGGACACGTACCAGCTTGAGCACAGGATCGGCGATGACGAGCACCGGCTGCAACAGCGCGATCGCGTTGGCCAGCGCGGCCATGCCTTCCTTGCTCGTGCCCGGCGCGGCGCCCACGTGGACGTGGATCAGCTCGTTCGTGCCGCCCATGTTGCGGAAGTGGTTGGCCACCTCGGCACGCTTCTCCTCGAGCGCCAGGACGACCACTGCGCCACGATGGCAGGCTCGCTCGAGGAATGGCTCACCGCGAGCGACGCACATCGCCAGGTTGCGCACCGCCACGCTCTTGCCGACCTTCGGCTTGGCGCCCCACAGCGAGACGCCGCCGCTCGGCAGCATGCCCTCGACGAGATACGCCACAATCTCGGGCGGCTCGGCGAGCAGATCCTCCATCGCCGTGAACATAAAACCATGCGTTTCCTGCCCGCTCTTCGTCGCGCCCTTACCCGCGGTGGTGACCACGAACATGAGCGACAGAAACTCGGCCAGTTCTGGCCAGCGCTTGTCGATCGTCGGCAGACCCTCGACCGGCTGCTTGTTCGCGATCTTCAGCGCTGACCCTTCAGCCAACCGATCGATCTCGTCTTCCCAGTGCCGCTGGCGATCATTGAGAAAGCCCTGGTCGTGCGACTGGCGCGCGGCTTCCTTGAGCACCTCGGCCACCGATGCTGCATCCATGTGCCGCGCCAGGAAGCCAGACAATGGCAGCAGGTAGTCCGAATGGCGGCTGATGCCCGGATCGGTCGGCCAGTTGTTCGCGATGACCGCGGCCACGGCGACCGTGACTACCTCGTTGCGCCGATCGTCGGACCATATCTGCGGCTCGGACTGGTCGACGACTGGCCGGCTGCCGATGCCCTGCGCGCGGGTCCACACCTCGACCAGGTAATCGTTGGCGGCCCACTCTTCGGTCGGTGCCGTGGTCAGCCGTGGCCGCGGCGCCTCAGCCAGCGCCAGGATCTCGGCCATGCTCAGCCCACGCACCTCGACAAGGCTGAGCTGGACCTTGTAGCGCTGCCCCTTCGCGTTCAGCGTGTTGGGCAACCGCCAGAGTCGCAGCTTGTCGTACACGGCCGAGTCGAACGGGATCCCGTTCATCAGCTCGAGCGCCGCGGCACGCTCCCACACATGCAGCTGATCGGATGGTTCGAAGCCACCGAACAATGTGTGTGGAATCTCCACGTGAAAGCCCTTGGCACCGGAGAAATAGATGCGCAGGGCATCAAGCGGCACATCCTCGCGCGCCAGCCGGTCCAGGAACTGGCGCATCCAGTCGAGCGCATGCGCCGGGTCATGACGATCGTCGAAATCGAACGGCAGGCTGGGGTCCCAGACTGCACCATCGAAGCCCTCGATCGTGGGCTGCCCGCTGGCATTGGTGTGCGTCCTCGTCCAGTCCAGCAGCGCCGAGGTCGCACGACGATGACTGATGTACCGCTCGGCGCCGCCTTCCTTAAGATCGAGGTCGGTCAGCCGCCGTACATGGTTGCGTCGATTGAGCGCACCGAGCGCGGTGTCGACGTACACGAACTCCGCGAGTTCAGGCATCGTCCATCAGCCGACGCATCTGCTCAGCGCGCTCTTCCTTCGTGACCCGCGGCGCCGCCACCGGTGCACCCGTTCGCCCACGCACGGCGTAGATGCCGGACTTGCTGGGCTCGATCTCCACATCGCCTAACGGGAAGATCGACACCGCCTCGACGAGCAGCGTCACCCTCGGCTTGCCCTTATCGAGCCAGTGCTTGACGTCGAGGAACCCATCGACGCCCAGGTGCTTGTTCGGTTTAGCCCAGCGGTACAGTTCCGCGCGCCGCTGGCCGCTGAAGCGCACCACCAGTCCGGGGTGCGCCTTGCTCGAGTCGATGACGTAGCCGCGCAACTGCAGGATCTCGTTGCCGTGCTGATCGAAGCGCTGATCCGGCTCCACGGCAACGAGCATGCGCAGCTGAACGCGGATGCCTTCTTGGCCTTCGTCAGAGGCGTTAGACATCCAGAGCCTGCTTCACTTCAAAAAGGCAAACTGCCGTCATCGTCATCAGGCGGCTGCACCTCCGTTGTCGGCGTAGCCACCCCTGCCTCCGCTGCCGGTGACGCGCTGCGCACCACGCGCAGCACGTAGTTGTGGTAGCCCATGCTGTCCTTGTTGCGCGGCTCGACGAAGCCGACATACTTGAGTCCGAGCGTGTCGCCTGGCTTTGGCGCCAGCGTGTCGAAGCGCTTCTTGAGCACGGTCCGCCCGAGCAGCACGCCCCACACCGTGCCGTCGTCGGCGTCCTCGATCACCGCCAGCGTGCCCTCGCCCAGCTTGGTCACGATCGTCTCGTAGCGCAGCAGCGTGCCCACCAGCGTGGTACCCGGTTCATCGTTAGGGTTCCAGCGCTCGGGCATCGAGCCATCGTCATCCGCCAGTTTGGTGCGCAGTTCGTCCATCGTTGACATCGTTCACCGTTCACTTGCCCCGCAGAACCCGGCGGCGCGCGGGCTAGTCGTCCTTCAGCGCTCAGTAGTAGCCGGCCATGCGCCAGTACGCGCCGTACTCCTCGTTCAGCGCCAGACACAAGCGCAAATGTGTCGCGCATAACCCGCCGTCGACTTGCCTGTTCCGGCAACGCGATGCTTTGCACGCTGAGCGCACCGCGTAGTGGGCTCGGCAGATCTGGCAACGGCGCTGGCCATCGGGTCCGATATAGCTCGTTGCCTCGGTGTAGCGATGGCCATGCGGACACTTCACACGCACGTCGACACGGCCGTTGCGCTGGCGCCACTTGACGCACAACCGGCATTCACGTTTCCCACCCGGGAACGGACGCACATTGTCGCCAGCGAGCAAATGGCCACGCTGACAGTGCGTGCGGGCATCGAACGACCACTGCGTAGTCATAGCCCCACCTCTGGGTGAGCGATGAGATTGAGTAATCGTTCGCGGTCCCGCGGTCGGGCATGCACCCACATCTGGCCGCAGGCCAGCAGCATCTGGCCTACGCTGGTCTGCTCAGGTTCGAGCTGACCCCGTTCTCGTTTGAGCTCAATCCACAGGATGTGCGGCGGCTTGATCGCCAGGATGTCCGGAAAACCCTTCTTGATACCGCGGTAGATCTTGTTCTTGCAGCGCGGGCAGACGACCACGTTGGACGGGATGTGGAGCCACCACCAGCGGTAGACGGTCAAGGCCGCCTCAACCTGTTTCTGCCACTCTGCCTCTTTCAGCTCGCCGTCCATCAGACGACGGAACTGCTGGCCCGTCAGGGGTGGTTGCACCGCCGAGCTAACCACGCACCAGCCGTACGGCAAACCACACGACCAGCCAGACCAGACCGAGCGCACCCCCCGCGACCAGCGCGAGTGCAACCAGCAGCAGCAGCACGTCGTGCGGCTCGAGGTCAGCAGCCCGAAACTCGTTCAGCACCCACCGACGGTCCACTGTGCACGCCGGCCGCGCATCAGGTCGTGTGCAGCGACCAGGCGCGCCTGCCACGGCACCCACCGACTCCATTCAGGGTGGCCCATCTCCGCGGCGCTGCGCGCAAACGTGCCCGGCATGTACTGCATGACCCCGCCTGCCCCGCTTCCGCTGCGGTTGGGCACGTTTGCGCCACCGCTCTCCTTTGACTCGATGCACGCCACCCGTGCGCTGACAGCTGTCGGCGGCACGTAGGCACGGGCGAGTTCCCCAGTCGCGTACAGGTACTCGCGTGGGTCATACTCGCCCACCGTCAACAGGGCGCCCAGCAGATCCTGTTCGTCGACACGTGCGTCGGAGGCTGCCTCGCGGACAGCCTGGGGATCAGGCGCCGGGCTGAGCGCGGTGATCGCGTACAGCGCCGCGGCGAGCACCGCCATCAGGGCTCGCTCTCGAGTTCGGCTGCGGGCAACGGCATGTGCGCGTAGAAGGCCTTGCGCGCCGCCACCTCGGTCGCCGTGCCGCGCCAGCCGGTTGCCCACCAGCCCTGCTGGCCAGCTTGACGCTGGTGGTCGTCGATCGACACGAACACGCGGCCACGTGGGTGGGAGATCCACTCTTCGAAGCGCTTCTCGGTCATCGGTTCTCCTTCAGTCATCGGACGGACCACTCGGGATGCTTGACCAGCAGGCGTGCCCAGATGCGCTGGGCACGGGCGTCCACGTCGTCGTCGTCGAGCGGACCAGTGGGCCGGTTGCAGTCGACGCAGTAGACGCTCTGGTGACAGTGGCAAGAGCACACGGGCTCGTGTTCCGCGCGAGGCACAGCTTCGCCAGGAGCAGGTGTGGTCATCGGTCTACGCCGCGGCCGGCTGATCGTCAGGACAGAAGCGTGGCCGTTGTGGCAGCGGCAGCCCGTTGGCGGCCTTGATCTGCCAGACCAACAACCACTTCACTGGTACGCCCTCGCGCTTCGCGTGCTCGACGAGCACAGCGTTGTCGCTGTTGGGCACCTGGAGGGTGTAGCTGGGCATGCCCGCAAGTCTGCGAACCCCCACCCCGGTCAGGACAGGTCAATTCGTCAACTTGACGACGACTGTGACACTTGCAGGATGCGCGGCCGTACGCCAAGCGCTTTGGCCAGCCGGCGTACGCTCACCGGACGGATCTGCCGCCCACCCTCAGCCTTCATGACCGTGGCGCGCGAGACGCCCGCTCGTCTGGCCAGCTCCACCTGCGAGTACGCCTGCTCAAGCCTCAGGCGCCGCAGTTGGGGGACCAGCATCGTGTGACCAGAGATACTCACAAGTGCAACCCTCCCGGGACTAGTCTCGCTCATGCCTCCCTTGTGTCACTTTTCGGCACCCGCGCGCGAACGCCGGCATGCCCATCATGCACGATCGTTCATGATCCGTTAAACCATTGTTAAGGGGGCCGTCAGCAATCGAGTTGCTGACGAATTGACGTAGCGCCGGGCACCCAAACGCGGCACAATCTACCGACCCGAACAGTTGTTCGGGAACCGCTTTTGAGGACGGGGCGCCCTCCTGGCGGGGAGCGCGCAGCCGCCACTGATTCAGTTCGTCCTAACCGGGGGTAAGGGGATGCGATACCAACACGTCGAGTTGCGAGGACATGCACATGGTTATGTACTCGTCTCAGGCGAGATCGAGGCCCAGGACGCCGTGGTTCGCTCATTTCGACGACGCTCCATGACTCCGGCGCGAACGCACACCCACCCCGCCCGCCGCCCGCTGCACTTGACCTGTTCGATTTCCGCCGACGGTCACATCGGCAGCGCCAACAACATGATGGCGGTGGTGCTCGGCTACTCGCGCGAGGAGCTGGAAAGCGCGCCTGTGGGCGCCCTGCTGCGCCCAGGTGAAAACGTGCACGAACAGGAGGCCGCGATCTTCGAGCAGTTCGAGGCCGTGCGCTCGGGCAGCAGTGCCTCTGAGCATTTCACGAGCTGGATGCGAGCCAAGAGCGGCACACGCGTAGAGGTCGCCGCGACCGTCACCTGGAGCGCGCACTTCAACCGCTGGGACATCGTCGCCGAGGTCGACGCCAACACATCGCTGCCGAAACAGCCGCAGTTCCCCACGCCGCTCGATCGCATCCCGATGCTCGAGTGGATGGTCGCCCGTCAGCAGCAGCGCCTGCGTGAGCTCGCCGAGCAGCAGCTGGCCGACAAGCACGCGACCCTCGAGCAACTGCAGAAGGCCGCCCAGGAAATCATCAAGCAACTGCTGATCGAGTTCCAGCGCAGCCAGGGCCAGGTCGTCCCGCTCAAGAACAACAACAACGACCAGCGCCACGGCGGTGCGCATCGCCGCTATGCCGACCCGGAAGACGTGGTCCGCCAAGCGTCGAGCATCATGGCCGCGGAACCCGACTTCTACGGCATCACCGTGCAGGACGTGTGTACCGCGCTGCGGCCGAAGCTTAGCCGCAATCAGCTCAAGACGTACTTCATCCGCGCTGGCCGCATGAAGGAAGGCGACTCACTCAAAGGCGTCCTGCGCCAGCTCGGTCGCGATGCGCTTGATCACTTGCCGGCCCTGGCATTGGCCGCCGTCACAGTTGGCGTCAACTTGACGAATTGACGTCGACCACGGTCAGCCTCGGGGGGCAGGCTGACCGATATGGTCAGTCCTGCAGACTCATTGCTCGATGAGCTGGCCGACCTGGTCGCCGCTCGGCTTGAGCGGCGCCGACCGGCAGATGAGGCCACTGAGCATCACAAGCCCGATACAGTCGCGGCCAAGTGGACCGATCGCCTCGGTTCCATCTTGGAGGAGTACTACCAGTCCCAACTATCGTTGCCTGATGGAAACGTGGTGGGAGATCGCTCAGAGTGCTGATTACCAGGCCTGGGCGAGACGACAACCACACGGCACGGCCGCGCGGCTGATGCACATCCTCGACGAGTTCGAATCAAGCCGGTCGGCGCCAGCGGATAGTCGGTTCACCGTCAACATCGAGCGTGATCGTCTCGACCAGCTCGGGCAGGATCTTGGTCCACAGGTTGTCAGGAAACCGCGCGGGATCCATCGCACTGACACGTCGAAGCGCGTGCTGTAGGTCCTGTGCGGCCTGATCGGCATGCTTGACGACGAGTTGCTGGGCCAGGATGTGGTGCTTGCGCTGCTGCTGCGACTGCCGATCGTTCTCGATGACCGCTTTCTGCCGACGGTACAGGTCGCGGTCGATGTCGTCCCGCGCGTAGTCCTCGTACAGCCGGTCTTCGCGGCGCTGAAGTTCTACGAGCGCGACCTCGATTTCCTCGAGGGCTTGTGCCTCTTCGGCAACCGACTTGATTTCGATCGCTTGCTCCGCCAGGACCTCGCGACGTTGGTCTTCGATCAGTGCTGCGGGGTCGCGCAATGCAACAACCAGCTTGTCGCGGACCCTTGGCCATACCGCACCGTTTCGAGCAGGCCGACCACCACCTTGCGTACGCGGCGGCGATGGCTCGACTGGCATGGACGGCAAACCACAGGTTGTGCCATGGACCATCGTGCGTCCTTTGGCCATACGCGCGGCACAATCGATATACAGATAGTCGCGTTCACCGTTCTTGCTGCGTCGGTGTGTCCAACGCACACGCCAACCGCATACGCACAACAATGGAATATGACGCAGGGGATGTTCGATCGACCACGGACGTCCGCCATGCTTGCCATTGCGCTGAGCGACCAACTGGTCGAGCTCCCCACCAGTCGGATACTGGTCACGCTCACAGCCGCCGCGCAGTTCGCACTCCGTGCGCTCCAGTTCATTTTTGTGGATCAGCGGCGGCACGCGAAACGGGACCTGTTCAGGATTGTCGACCCGCTTACGAATGATGTCGATACCATCGACGTGCTCAATTTCGTCCATCCCGCGGGCATACGGCAGATCGCCCCACAGCGCGGGATTCCGCAGCAGCGCGCGGAATCGCTGACTGCTCCACACACGTGTAGCGTTCTTCTGCAGCGCAGGCGGCGCGGTTTCAGTCAGCCAGTCGCAGACGACACGACACGATCCCGTTGGTTCCGCGTACATCTTGATAGCCTCGAGGAAAACCGCCGCACGTTCCTCGTCGATGACAGGCAGCTTCGTTTCAGGATTGCGGCGCAGCCAGTACGGCTTCATGCCGGCCATCCACTCGCCATTGCCAGCCCGAACGCGTCGTTCTTCCATCGATCGACGGCGAGTGTTTTCGAGCTCATCGAGTCCCTGCTGGGCTGCATAGCCGATCTTCTCGATGTCGTACTTTCCAGCCGTAGCATCGAACGTGTACTTAGGCAACGCAGCGTGCAAGCGCACAATGGGGTACGCGCCCCATATCCCGCGGTGCAGTCGCGTCCCGTCCCAGAAGATCACGCCAGCATGTCGTTTGGCCAGGGCGTCTTGGCACAGCTGCCGCAGGGCAAGACGGTCGGGGTCTTTACCGGTTCGCCAATCGATGTAGATGGCCACGACGGTCTTGCCGAGTCGCTTGGCGTACGTCTCACCTCGTTCAATCTGATGCTCGATCGACACCGACGTGGGGTCGTCATCCGAGAGGCGGCAGTACAGAGCGAGTTGGTCGACGAGGGGGATGGACGGGTCAAACACGACCGACCGAACATCATGGCGATGCGGCATGCGCTTGCGGGGCATAGCGGGCATTATAGGGATAACTCGTATCGGTACTGGAAGCGGAACGAGTTATCACCAATGATTGAGACTAAACTGAGAGGTCGGCGGCAGACGAAGGCACTGCCGCCGACCCATATTGCACAACGACTGCTGGAGGGTCGTCATGCACGCGACAGAATACAAACCGTGGGCCGAGTTGCTGACTTGCCTCGAGCAGTACCGCACGCGCGCCTGGCCATTGCCCGAGACAACGCACCACTGCATGCGCTGGGGGCCACACGACGAGCACAAGTGCCCGTGCGGCATCAGTTGGCGCTCACCAGACGTATGACCGACATCACCAACGAGCCGCAAGACGATGAAGTCCGCGATGAAATTGATCTTCTGTTCAACGCGTGGCGAGACCACTTTCCGGAACACCATGTGGATGGATTCCACTGGTTAGAAAAGTGGTTTATCGGTGACGAGTATGTGGCACTGGCTCGCGACGAACTGGACGATCTAGCACGTGCAGCTTATCGGGCCGGCTGGGAAGCGGCCACGAGAACCAGTCCAAACTAATGGTGCTTA
>Ga0157377_10000581_pt1 | contig 15234 bp, 12 predicted proteins | sample M55metaG_FD_121116 | JGI IMG/M metagenome (GOLD analysis project Ga0157377, IMG submission 121116) | Miscanthus rhizosphere microbial communities from Kellogg Biological Station, Michigan, USA - M5-5 metaG | ecosystem: Host-associated > Plants > Roots > Rhizosphere > Soil | place: USA: Michigan...
TATAGTCTTTAAACCACTCAACAATTTTGCCAACGCCCACTTTAATATCTTCGATTGGACCTGCGGGATGTATTCCACCTTCTTTCCGAGCGGGAAATACTAGTTCCACAACCTCTTCCCGGTTTTCCATCAGTGGCAAATATAAGATACTGAAATATAAAGAATTACACTTTTTAATGCATTTTTCAGGTGTTCCGGAAGGGATTTCCATTGTTTACAATGTGAATCTAACATTAGCTATGTTACTAAAAGAGGATTTAGATTCTCTCATCCATTAGGTCCTAAGAGGATACCAAAGAGTCGGCATCCGGCGTAGGCAGTCAGATTTGGGACCGAGACACAATATATAATATATGAAAAAGATATAACGCATTCTAGTAAATATGGGTCTAATTTCAAAAACTGTGAGCATACGAGTTCCACCAGAACTGGTCTACCGCGCTCTTAAGGATGCACGTTTAGAACAGCTTTTTCCTGAATTCTTTATTGGAATCACAAGAAAATTATCAATTGATAAAGTAAATGAAGAGCTGGCTTTTAAAACAAATACTCAAGACGGTCAGATTGAAATCATAGAAACGTTCAGATTGATAATATCTAAAAAGAACAATACCGATGTCTTATACAATACTCAGACAAATATAGATGGAGATATAGCAGTAGAATCAATACTCAGGACGCACATTGCAAATATCTTGTATTCACTCTTGATGCTTGAAACGGGATATGTTAATGGTTTGATGGAAAAAGAATGATGGCTATATTAAGTTCAAGGCACGACATTACAAATCATGTATGGAATAATTCTCTAATTCTAGCAACGTCATGAGTGATTATAACATCGTTTATCCAACTAATTCCTCAAACAGTGAAACTTAATGTCAAAAAATAGCGAACTGGAAGGGATGAATCTGGAATTTCAGATGGGTCTGAGTTAGAATTTCTAGTATCTATTCTATTTTAGATGACTAACTGGCTAGTCATGGTCATATTCATAGGCATTATATGACAAACGACCGTGCCGTTGGCAAAATGATTATGGCAATACTGTGTTTGATTCATTTCTTGGGCATATACGTAATCATGATATGTGAATCCCAATAATAGAACTGATATTGCCAATAATATCACAAAAAATATTGACTTCATTTATCTTCAGGTATTAGGTGCAGAATATTATTCATTCCTATTTATCAAATATAAGAATGGAATTTACCACATAAATAGAATTGATAATAATCATTCACTATCTGGTTAACTCAATATACAAAAAGATGACACCCACAACTCCCAACGCAATAAGAAACCCCTTCAAAAAATCAGATAAAAAATCGCTCTTCATTTTAACAAATACTTTCCTATTATAATATCCATCCACAATGTAATTATGGATCTAAAAAAGAGTTTCCATCTCAAGAATAGCCTTGCTTCTTTTAATCAGATCAAGTCATTTTCCGATATACATGTGGATCCCATTACTTTATGTCTGATTACAGTAATATTTGTGAGATTACTTCTTATTACATTATTTCCAAGGCAAAAAGTAACTCGACATATAGGAATGGAATTCCTCTGCCATTTGTTAGATGGTATTATTTCTTTAATCGTCGGATATCTGCAGTGCTCTATAAGAAGGTTCGGTTAGTAATGTCCATCAGAGTTACGAATCATAAATTTAGATATTTTAGATTTTGCTGCTTTCTTCTCACAAAATCCTCTAATTATGTCATTGATTTTCTTCCTTGTAGGGAATAACTGTTTACTATGCATTAGCCTGGTTATTACCTCAACATATTACGTTTGCTGGATTCTACATCCCAAATCACATGAATTGTGCAGTTGACTACTTTAGCCTGACGCAAATTCAGCTAATGAGAATGTGAGGTTACTAACTCATTTTAATATTATCTTACTTTTCAAACAAGTCTTCAAAATTAAGAAAGTTGAGTCGTTTTTTTGAACTCTATCTTTCTGATAATTTAAAAATTGGATGAAATATTGTGTCGCCCTTTGGATACCGTTCTTTCCCCTACTTGCTTGTTTTAAAAATAAATTTGCTTGTGCCTCTAATGATAGACTTTTATCGAACTCAAATTTAAAAAACATCTTAAGCCTTCTAGGATATTGTCTTTTTGATTCCGCAGATTTCAAAGCAAATAAAAAGTTAGATATTGGCATACCAGCATTAGAATTCCCTTCTTCTTTGTCATAATTGTCTAACTTAATATGGCTAGTTTCTGACATCTGTATACTTGGACTATACTGTACTAGTAGGTTCATATTGTTTTCGGTATGGGCCGGAAGGGATGAATCTGAAATTTCAGGTGGGTCTGAATTAGAGTTTCTAATTTCTGTACTTTTAAAGTGGGCCGGAAGGGATGAATCCGGAATTTAAGATGGGTCGATATTATTCGAGTGTGAAATCCTCTTTTTATTCCCGCCCTTAATTTGAGCTGGGCTATTAACCGAATATGTGATAGTATTCCTGAGTGGATCCAATAGGCTTATTTGTTAAGCCATAAGATTGCGGAATTACTCGCCCCTTCAATTGATCGGGAGGGAGTGTGAATCAAATTTTTTTCTATTCCATAACTACTTTGTATGAAAATTAGCTAATTGTCAAGATTCCAGTCATATACGGATGTAGTGCACAATAATAGCTATAATATCCTCTATTGAAGAATGTCCATTGAAAAGATTCAGTTGGAGCAAGAATTCCAGAGTCAAAAAGACCGTTAGAAGATTTTACAGTATGTAAAACATTATCATTATTAGTCCAAGATACAGTAACTCCCAAATTTGCCAACGGCAAATTAATCGGTGAGGGATAAAAAGGGTGGTCTTTACCCGGATTTGAAGATCCCTGTACGATACTAATAGTGATGGTAGGCTGCTGAGGTTGTTGAGCTGAGGCAAATGGCTGCTCTAATATGAAGAAAAAAAGCCAAAATAAGGGAAGAATAAAAGCGCTTAAAGCAGTCATGTATTGAAGTCTTAATATAATGAAGTTAATAAGCTTGTACATCATTTTAATACGTAAAATAAAATTTTAAAAACTTGAAAGGATTAACTACATAAAGTGGCTGGCGATAGTGACAAAAATGAAAATTTGGAAGCTTACAAAGCGACTTCCAACAGCTTACAAAGTATGGTATTAATTTTTTTGGGATTCTTGCTCTTTATTTCTTTTACGGTTTTTTCTTACTATTTTTTGGCATACGACTATAAAATATTGAACAATATAGATTTTTTTTCAAATGAGACAAATAGAAACGTTGATGCGATTAGGAACACACTAAAAAATTACACGTCCCATGACCACCATTATATTGTAAACACAGATATTATAAACAACGCGACGGCAAATTATACAAAAAGTCTCGAATTTTATTATAATAATTCAAAGAATATGACAGCCGCAAATGATACCCAACAAATACAATCTAAAACCTTTCCAATATGCGCGTCTATCAATTCAGAATCAACAAAAACTGAATTTAAAAGGTGGAAAGACTGCAATGTCCAACTATATAATAATAATTTAAGGAAAAACTATACCATTATTGTCGATAAATTGACAACACAAAAAATTCGTGATAAAATTAGGATGGCTGAACTCTCAATAAATAATATCTCTGCCAACAATAACCTTTCCAGCTCATTCTTAAGTGATTCACAAATTATAAAAGTTTCAGAAATAGAGGCATTGAGGAAAAGCATTAAGAACTTATATCCAACAAACAATACCTTGCTGCTAACATACGAACAACTGGATACGTGGCCTTATCTTGCAACTCTGAATGCAGTACCCAACGACCTTCAAAACAAAAAAGTCACATTTCGGAGTGGCCTTTCAGAATATGAGGACAAGATTCAAAAATCAAATTTTCCAATAATTGGAATTGTTCCTTTTATCAACATTAAGGGGGTTTTTCTCTCATTTCCAATTCTTATTGTAATAGGATTTTCATTTACAAGTCTGCAGTTCAAAAAGCTAATAACATTTCGCAAAAAATTGCGTCATGAAGAAGAAAAAATAAAGTCAGTTTTAAGCTGGGCTGACCCACTACAACCTTTACCGGAACAGGCATTTCCGCTTCTTATGATCGTATTACCATTTATTTTGTTTTTAGTCTGCGTAATTTTTATAAATGGTCTTTGGTATCATAACCTGGCATATACCAATGATTCTGGTATACTAACTCCAGATTTATTGTCATTACCACAGAATATCAAAGGGCTCCTTTTCATCTTATATGTATTCAGTTTTATAGTAATGATGTATTTTTATTACCAAGTTTTATTAGCTTGGATACAATATCGCAAAGTAAAGGCGAAGGTAATTAAATCATCATCTCCTAAATCTTGGCCCACGTTCAAGTACTATAAGGGTTATTAATTGATTTTGTAAAATGTGAGTGAAGTAACGACACAAGAGGACATTAACTGCGGTTTAGTCAATATCGTGCCGGGGTTCACACCATTAGAACAGCTAGAATTTGTTGTCATAATCATACAAATTTTGAATCAGAGGAAACTCGATGCATCAGGAATAGTTTCCTAATTCTCGCAACGGAAGGGGTGACGTTCAGAATTGGGTGTAATCCAATTGCGGTTAAGTCATATATTTTCAACTGGGTCAGTTTTAGGATTAGACCTTTTAGGCACCCTACCTAGGATTTACATCCATATTAAAAAACAAAATTAATATTAATTTCAGAATTGATTTCATGCGATTGAAATCATCCAACCACAGATTGATTTATGTTCTTAGTAATCAAAACGTAATTCACTATATTAGCAAAGGTATTGAAATAAACCTAAAATCAATCTGGCTGAAAATCATCTTTTCCAAATTGTTTTCATGCACAAAGAATTTTTTGATTTCTTCTCATTCATTGAAAAGAATTTGATCATGCCTAACTAGGGAACTTTATTTTGTGATATATGTGCAAGTTTTACAATCACTAATTGTAAAATGCACATTTTCGGATGCCTTCATACCTTCTTTGTTAGTGGCAGTAAGGGTTATAGTATGCTTTCCAGGAACCAAGTCTTTCATATTGACCGATGGACCGGTTCCGATAAATCCCTGGATATTATCGGTCCAGGTCAGCCCCTTATCTTCCAGAAAGCTGTCCTGAATATCTTCAGCATAGCCGGAGAGTGGTAACGAATTATTGGAAGATCTTGTTGTCCATAAATTGAAATTTTCAAATGGTTCCATAATACTCACGTGAGGAGGTTTTACAGGTACTCTAATTGAACTATTAGTATCGGTTACCTTGGTATTAACACCATCTGTTACTACCAGTCTAAAAATCACGTGTTGACCACCAGGAAGGTCGGTCATATTCAGCTTTAAGCTTTGTTGCGAAATAGGTCCCGCCAATGTAATCCAACTTTGTCCATTATCACGACTGTACAAAACGAAATTAGTAAGATTATCATTTTCGGCATCCACTGATTTCCATTTCAATGTTAATATGTCATCTACTATATCTGTAGGTTTGGGAGGAATCATTTGGGCTTCCGGCATTGTATTACTGACTAAACGCGAAGCTAACACCTTGTCGTTATACTTTATAGTGATTTCTTTTGTATCTTCAGTATAGGGAACAGAGTCAAAAAATATAGATCCTTGTGTTGAGTTGTTTGGAAATAATGGATAACTTGCGAGATTAGTTCCATTTTGCGATAAAAGATTAACTGTATAAGAGCTTTTTTGGGCAGTTTGTGCAGCGGGCTTCAATCCGGGTAGAACCAAGAACGGATCGAGTTGGACATCAAATTTCGGCAGGAAAATTTCTCCGCTTATGAATAGTGTTTTGTTAGTGGACAGTACTGCATTAGAGACTTCAGTCATATTGGAGTTCTTTTCACCCATCGGATTGGTAGAAGGAGTACCAAAATGATCTCCTACTGATTGATTGTTTCCGAAAATTATAGGCGTCGCCCAGTCAAAGAAGTAATATGATTGAGTGTTTATTGCATAAAGTACATTTCGGTATGTATAATCTGATAACCAATAGGCTGTAGTGCAATAGGTCATCAGATCAGTCGAGGTATCCGGTGGGTGAACACGCATAATCCCCTCATTAGCATTATAATGTTGGATACTGTTGTCACCTACATCAAAGCCATACCATCGGTTGTCCTGGCCCACAATTGAGTATTCTTGAGCCGTGCTGGGATTGCGTTGATAAAAGGCAATAGAATTGTCCAGATATCCGTTGATATATGGATAGTGACGATCAACATGAGGATTACCCGGTTCCTGTACACCTCGCACACAGTTCCCATGATTCAGTACGAAATCTGGATGGAGACGGCCGAATTCGTGAGCCAACTCATGACCTGCCCGATCGGCGTCATTACCTTCTCCACCTGGAGTTGGCGCTGCACCTGATCCTATCGGGGGGGAGTAATTAATGGGCCATATACCAAGGCCCGGTAACGCACATCCATGATAGTCAACGGTCCCTACACTTAAAAGACCTAACACTGGATCTGGACGGAACAAACCTAAAGTTGGTAAAAAAAAGCGCGCAATCCAGCTTCCTGCATTCTCCCCTCTAATGAATTCTGCACAATCGTGCATAGAATTCTCAATTCTAGTAGAGCTTGTCGTATATGCTACGTAACTCAAAGGAAAGGCGCGTTTTAACCATGATACCACCATGTCTCTTTCGAAGGTTCCTATTCTATGGACAACTGAATTTTGAACGTAAGGCATACTTCTAAGGTCGATAGCAATTCGAGTAGATGGTTCATAATGAATATAACGGGGGGTGGTCAACTGTGCACTTTCAAAATTTCCAGTCGATATAACACGAAAGATATCCGGGACAGTGTTTCGATTCACACAATTAAAGCACGATAAGCTTGCCGCGTTATCTATTCCAGCAGTAACTGGATCAATGACAGGTGTAAAAGTAAGATGAACTGATCCTGCCGGCCCATTATAGGGCAGCCACGCTGGAAGTCGGAAATTAAGACTTGCACCGAGATTCTGTCTCATTGAAGTCAAATCATAACTATTACCAACTGTTATTTCATTTAGTGAAGAAGTTTGACCTAATAAGTGTCCTGACTCGTCAAATCCAGATATTGTACCCCTTACATGTTGCACGGAGCCCACTTCTCCTTGTGTCCAATGAAAGTAGAGATATGCACGAGCAACAGTTGGTTTTGCATGAAGAAGCGGCATGTCATTATTCATATTTTGAATTGACTGTGTGGCTTCTATTCCGAGAAGCACCAAACGATTTGGGCCGTCCGCTTTAACTTCTTTCACAGTAACGATTGAACCTAAAATCAGGCAAACCATCAGGAATGACAAAACATGTGTTTGTTTCAGAGAACAGACAGTAAGAATTGATTTGAATTTAAAAAAATCGGAATCCAACCTTTAGTTCAGGTAACATCACCATTATATAAGGTTGACTAATTGAATAATAACTGATTGTGCGGTAAGTAATGGTTGGAATTCATAATTGATTCCACAAATTAGTATAATAAATAACGTGATAATAATGATGCTTGGTACATATTTTTTTATGTGAGCACCAGTTACATAAAGGATGTCTATCGTGGTAAAGAGAAAGATAACTAGTTCTACTGGCAACCACTCTCCGCCAACGCTATTAATGGCTTTGACAAAGATCCATGGCTGGGAAGTATAGTCGATGACTCTACACAAAACGCTGTATCGCTTGATGATGATACTTTTAGACTTGAATTTTCAAAAGAACAGTTCAAGAAACCGGTGGAAAGATGGGACGACGAAACTAATCCTGATGCATAGTTTAAGAGAGGAGATTCTTCAGGTAATGACGTAACTGGCAATAATAAACCTTCTCTGGACAGAATTTCCTCCCTATGGAAAAAGCAACATCAACTGGTGGCGAAACTGTCTATTTGCCAAAAAGATCCATATCTATGATAATTTATGTTAGTAGCAGGTTACTAAATTAGTAATCATTTACTATCATCTTCTTTGTGCTCAGAATATGCTGGACTGGAAGGGATGAAGAGCAGATCTGTCTCTAATAGAGGATTCTGAAGGGATGAATCTGAAATCTTAGATGGATCTAAGTTAGAATTCTAAATTCCTTGAATATTTAGGGTAATTTGGAATTCTTTTTTCTCTGTTCTTTCTTTATGTTTTGTTTTTTCTTAAACGGTTTCCATATATTAGTTACAATATTATTTCTAAGAGAATTAACTATTTCGGGTTTATTAAATTCACTTATTGTAGTTAGCTCAATATATTTTATATTCATTAACGGAATAATCTTTTGAGTAATCTCTCTTCTTATCTTTATAACATCGTTGTCTGCAGAATTAGAATTTGAAAAAATTAAACCAATTTTGTTGTTTTCCTTGTCGTGAAAATATGGCAAGTAACTTTCACCGCAGTTTTGAGCATAATTCATATGGTTATCGCAGATAAAAGGGACAATTTCGTCTAGCACCGACCTTACTTTTGCTATCTTTGCGATTAATTTATTATTAAACTTCACACATGTCATAGCGTTAAAGAATTCTCCCGCATTACTATCACGCTTTTTAGATGCTACATAGTAACCCATAGGTAAATCTGACTGTCTTTTAATATCATGACCTAATGCTAGCGAATCTTCAAATTCAGGATCGAACTCTGCATAATTCGGGTCAGCCCTTTGATTTAGACCCGGGATTATTGTTAAACCATGTTTTGTCTTCCCGTAGATAAGACGATAATTCTCATAGAACTCGACAAGCGTATCGAGGTTCTTATACATCGCTTTAATGAATTCAGAATAATCACAGGCTAGATATTTTCTTTCTTCCCTCGAAAGCAGAGGCAAATTGGATACCTTCAGCAAGCCCAATATCTTTTCCATATTGTATTTACGATCTCTGATTTTGTTTATGGAGGTGCGAATTAAGTTTGTATCGTAATATACCATAACTTTAGGAAGTTTGATACGGTCTTTTGATAAGCAATGAATTAATACTAATATACATTCAATCAAAATTTCTAATTTCATGATGACATCCAATAGTATGAATTGTTTAACAACTACTTTATTACGCGAACTAAAGGTATTAGGGATATTTCCTTCATCTAATCTCTTTATTAGTATACCGTATAATTCTACTGTAGTTAGGATGTAATGAGTATTATTTTTGAATAATTGAATGGTCATCCAAGTGTCAATCCCGAATTTCTTGCTTTTAATAAAACTGTCAAAATTTGTTACTTTTTCTTCTCTACTTAGCACACACTATTTTATCATGATAATTAAATAAATTTTGGTTTATTCTGACAAAAAACGGTGAAATTCATAATATATGAAGAAATGTGATTTGTTGATTCGAACTAGTAGAATTTAACAAAAAGAATAATTACAATTTTTTTCAAAAAAAACAAAAGTAGGAATTGTCAGGTTTTTTGAACATTGGTATACATGTTGAGAACGATGATAATCCACTGGCTCTATTGTTTGAGCCTTTCTTTCTCTTCTACGTCGATATGAAATTCAACATCTGTTACAGGCATCCACTTATAATTGCCTGTTAGAGTTATGGATCGGACATTGACTGTACGAGGATAATCCAGACTCCACCCCTTGCCTTCGCAGAAAAGAGATTCAAAATTATCATATTCTTCTCTGGTCAAAATCATTTTCGTCGTTCTTTGTATCTCCACTGGCGGTTCACGCTTTTCTTCATCAATTTGTATTTTCATATATAACAACGAGTTAAGTAATGTTATATTTTTTACTATCATATTTTATAGTGGCACTTAACTTTTATGCGTGTGAGCGGCTTATGCATTAAATAATGTTAAACTAACATACTAGACCGTTTGAATATCTACTACTTTGTCCTAGCCCAACTGAACAAAATGGAAGGGATGAATCTGGAATTTCAGATGGGCCGCAATTAGAAATTCTAGTTACCTCGCGCAAAGAACTCTCATTAATCTTCGAAAATCTCCTTCACCACAAAGGTCTGTTCTGGCAATACTAAATCTATGAATGGTAGGATCCTTCAAGTAATAACAGCTGAAAATATTTGAGAAAAGATTGATGAGATTTGTCGCGTAATAAAAAGAGAAAACCCGATTTAGACGGAGTTCTTACAAATACAAAAAATAATGATAAAAGAAAATATCCTAATGACAATATCTTATTGATACTTCAAAATAAGGGATGTTAATGCAAAATAAGCATGACATACTTTTCCGCAATAAAACAAAGTATGATGAAAACGTAAGGCAGATTGTAACCGACTATATCAACTTAGCAAAGCGGTTGATTAAATTGGCAAAGGAAAAGGCTGTATCTGAGAAAGATATAGACAGGGCTTAGGATTCTATTTTTGTGATATTTGCCTCTTTCAGATATTTTTCTCTATCTTTATCGTTACCATAAACTATTCCACTTCTGCTATTGTAAAATGACATTACCTCGTTGAAAAGATTTTGTCTGTCAATAAATTTATCTGCTATTAGACGCGATAATCTAATTGCGAATAGACAATAGATCAAAGCTACCATCTTTATACTAATGTCCTAATCTGTCAAAGACAATCCTACAGCGTTTCAAGGTGTCTGCAAATTTTTATTTATTATAGGCCTAATTCAAGATTTACAATGATAGTAGGAAATATATTTTAATAGCCACCTGCAAGAAGATTTGATACGAAAACGAGTGGCATTACACGCTTGAATCGCATTATTTTCTCGCATTCTACAGTATTAATTGTAACGTGGATATTCTTTGTCTATCTCATTCCACAGATTCATGGTGCATCGCCTTATTTTCCTAGACAAGAAATTACTGATGCTACGAATGATTCAATCAAATTAAACTATGGGAGTTATACTATTACACCAATAAGCAATAGTAATCCAATCGAACGAGAAATTGCATCATCCATCGATATGGATTCTATAACATATCTCAGTGATGGGAGAACTCTTAACGCGACCTTGTGGTTGACTAATGGATTTAATGTCACGCTCTTCGAATATCCATTCGCAATAAATTTTGGTATATACATTGATGTAAATCCCGAATCGGCCACTGGAACGGAAGGAGTCAGTTATCATAAACAAATCTTCTGGCCATCAGAATATTTTCCTGATTTACCAAGCTATGTCAAGCTGAAATCAAATATATCTTGGATAGATAACATACATGAGGAACGATCTGGAGGGGGTCACAGATACTTGAAGATTGTGGAAACAAAAAATTATAGAAAATTAATTGAACAGGAGCAGCTAAATGGAAATGTTTATTCTGTTCCATTGTCACTGGATTTAAAAGATATGAATTTTCCTCATAAATATAAAGTAATGTTTTACATATCTGTCCATTTGAACGATTATATCAGGATAACAGATTATAGTAGCTGGTTAGACGTTCCGCCTGCTAATTTCTATTTATCAACTGTTCCAAACAATTTGGAATTAAGACCAGAAGAATCTAGAGATATTACAGGAATATTGAAATCAACAACTGGAGCCATACCTAATGTTACTAGCTTCAAAATCGATGAGAATAATTCCGTTATAAGAGTTCATCCTTCTGGGATATCTTATAGCTCTTCGTCATCGGGTGTTCATCCTGCAAACTTTCAAATTGATATTCCTCCTAAAGACAAGATTCAAGCTGGTGAGTATACTGTTCCTATCGCAGCTAATATATCAACTGGGTCAACGAAGGCTCCACCTGAATTCATAGGCGGAAAAGTATTCGAGACCTCTGCAAATTCAAAGGGTTATATGGATACCACAGCAAACATGACCATAAAAGTTCTTGAACCTTTAGGTCTAGACGATCGATTCAAAGAATTTTGGGTTATATATGGGCAACCAATAAGTATTGTGTTAGGAGGATTTGCTGGCGGAGCTGCGTCATTAATGTTTGATAGGTTTAAGAAAAAAGAAAATTCGTTACATGACGACACGTAAAAAATAATACTGTTCTTTTTCATTTGTAATAATTTAGTAAGTTCAGATTAATTATTTTATATTCCCTTGGATTAGCATTTTTATTTCTAATGCTTTTTCCACTTGAATCTTTTGTCGTGTATTATTACTTTAGGAAACTTTGCCGTATATCTAAAGTCTGCAGGAGATCTTTTGGATACCTCTTGCACATTATGTGACTGAAAAAAATTTGAAGAATGGGGTTTCAATTACCTGGTTTATAGGCGGAAGGGCGGAAGGGATGAATCTGGAATTTCAGATGGGTCGAAGTTAGAGCCTATTTCTTTTACAAAGAAATAAGCCGGACCGGCTGTATTGGCATCAGTTACCTAATTCCGAGAGCATCCTTGAGATCTATTTCATGATCTTGCTCTTGGGCGATAATGCCTCTTAATTTTTCTGATAGTGATTCACCTGCACTTTCAGCTTGACGTATTCTATCCCTGTAATTCCTTAAAGTTTCCTGCTCTGACTTCAAGTCAATTTCAAGCATTGTTTTTGAGTCCTGTGAGTAACCAGCCTCTTTACTTTTCACAGTAGGATCGCCTCCCAAATAATCTATTTGCTTTGCTACCTCTAATGCGTGCTCGAGTTCTTCTGAAGCGTGTAGTTTTAGCTCTTCTGCGATGTCGCCATATTCAGCTCCTTTCAAAGTTGAGCTAAATACAATATATTGAATTATCGCTTGGTATTCCCTTGCTAGGTCTTCATTCAATCCGTCAATAATTGCCTGCTAGTCAGCCGCATTCTCATTCGACATATACTATAATATCACTTATGTTTATTAGGGTTGCATTTATTTCTAAAGGCGATATTGCGAAGATGAGATAACTACTCAGAAGATTGGTCTGGAGATTTGAACTGGAATCAAGGTATACGCTAGTTTATTACTGTCCTGAATTGGGGAACAATCTTTTGGAGAATTCTGCCAAGCTCTTTAAAGCATGAAGCCTTTCCTGCGTCTCTATTTCCGCTCCCTCGATAGCGCCTGACAAATAGCTGATAGACTTATCATATGTTTTACGCGCCACCGGATAAGGCACCCCATCCTTGCCTCCGTGAGCAAAATTATATTTCACGGGATCTTGCCATGAGGCTTTAGTTCCGTAAATAATTTCACCGATAAGAGATAAGGCCCTGACTGCTGCCGGACCGAAACCGTTTATTGAAAGTAATTGTTCATAGTTCCTAGGTTGAATATCATAAATTTTTCTAAATAAATTCCAGTCCAATTTACCTGGCATTTCATAGTGCTCATTTTCAGAGTAATCTTCAAAAAAGTTGCCAGATGTATTAGTAGAGTTTTTTGGCATCCAATTATCTAGTGTCCTGTTTATTCTCAGTAAATCATTTTTCAGTAGTATTAGTTTGCTAACAGATGATTTCAGGTTCTGAGTATTATCTGTTGCTAATTCTAAGGATACCTTTTGATTTTCATTTGAGTCAACTGAAACCATATTCAAAGCGCTCAAATTCTTATAATTGCTTATTATCCCTGAATGAGGTTCGGAAATGAACGCTTTGGCAAAATCTGATAGCCAGTGGTATCTTCTTGCGGTCATGTCTTTAGCATTCATGCCCTGTTGTACTACGGACCAATCTCCATTTTTATCGAAAAAAATTGCATGATGATACAATGTATACCCGTCCTGTACTGCAGCATTATCTACCTTTGCAGTCATCTTACTGACATATAGCAATCTATCAATTTTGCTATCAGATAAATTGTAGTATTTTTCAGCCAATACTGGGATTTCATTCTTTGTTTGGGTCGACTTCTTACCTTTCCCACCTGCTATGGAAATACCGTGATCTTCAAATGTTAGAGATTGTTTTAAAACGCCTGTAACTACAGTTGTGACTCCCGAAGAATGCCAATCAAATCCTAGCACGCAACCAAATGCCTGGAACCATAACGGATCAGATAATCTTCTTAAAAACTCGTGTTCCCCATACTCGTTAACAATTACTTTTGCTATTGCTCCCGATAGTTTAACCATTCTTTCAATGAGATAAGATGGTGCGTGACCGCCATGAAGTGGGAGTTTAATAGTTGCATATACCATTGATTGTGTTCAAATAATTAGATCCTCTCAGACTTTATTAAATTATTTCAATCAGATAAGATACGATTTATTTTTTATGCATGAATATTATTTATCGTCGGAATTAGAAGCCTGCCATGTAACAGACTAAGTCTTTGAATTAGTTTGTTTTCGTGACTTCATGAATAGAAGTGGATACCTATCGGAAGGATGAATTCAGACGATTTTAACATATTTATGATTCAATGCCTGTTCTTACGTTATGAAAAAATTGTCTTGCCGTGAAACTGGATTCAATTGGGATTATGTGATAAAAGTGGAAACTGATGAAGAGATATTTAGGAAAGGAGAGCAACACGATAGTTATGCAAAGTCGAAATGATTATCTGGAATCGAAATTGCTATATAGTTTTTTCCATAATAGATCTTGTATGGTACTAAGAATCAGCATTCAGGCTACTCATGAACAAGTTAATCCATCCGAGTTACTACATGACGTTACACACATGGACCAAAAAGGAATTGAACGTTGCTGGACCAGCGATCATTATATGCCTTGGTGGCACACAGGAGCTTCAGGAGGGATGGTAAATCATCGTTCTTGTATTACTGCGGTATAGATTTAGATTATAATGGCAAAGGCGGAATTAAAGATCTAAGAATTCCTGCTGGGCTTGTAAACGAAATTGATCCCATTCAGGAAGTCCTTGTTTCTTATTTCTATCCTATACAAATACCATTTCAGAAAATAAGTCATGACGAATATTATAGTGTAATCAGAATAAAAGTCCCTCCCAACTATAACGGAATAATACTACGGGAGGGAAATGCCTTACCGCCTCTGCAATCATTTTTGCTATCATTTTCCGTAGGAGCAGTCTGCATATTCTTTGTTTTGATGCCGGTGATCTTGGGGCTACATCACTTAATTGAAAAAATAAGACGTTCAAAATATTAACTATTTGATTTGAGGCTTTCTTCGGCTCTTCTCGGGAAAACATACTTCATTCTCAGGTTGGTTTTGGGTTGGTTTAAAAGAGTTATAAAATCGGTGATGTAAGTATTTCAATTGAAAATAAAAACAAAGAACGAAAAAAAATATGCGGTTAAGAACGATAAAATATGTTCAAATCTAAGTTGCCGTCACAGTAGCAATGATCATTTTTCTACACTTCGTCCAAAGTCTGCCGGAGATCTTTTGGA
>Ga0157377_10000588_pt1 | contig 15132 bp, 18 predicted proteins | sample M55metaG_FD_121116 | JGI IMG/M metagenome (GOLD analysis project Ga0157377, IMG submission 121116) | Miscanthus rhizosphere microbial communities from Kellogg Biological Station, Michigan, USA - M5-5 metaG | ecosystem: Host-associated > Plants > Roots > Rhizosphere > Soil | place: USA: Michigan...
CTCCGCACTTCATCAAAAAGTAGTTCGCTGCACCGTCCGCGAAATTGGGACAATGTCGATGGAGTTTGATGGAGGCTTCGCGCTTGATGTACCGCCCAACTCCGACTACGAGGCATGGACAGTCGCCGGTCCTGGTGGATACAAGGTTATTTGCGCACCCGGTGGTGAAGTAGTCACCTGGCCTACCGTCGGTTAACCTATTGCGACGTCGGGTATTGGCGGCATCTCCGATCAGTCCCGGAGGCGGGATTCAGGTCCGGCCGTCCGGGGGTAAATCGTCGGGCAGGGCCGGGCTCGCGGCCGGGTGCTCGACCAGCGCCAGTACACGGTTGGCCATGAAGCGGGCGCTCCGCACGACGCTGCCGCCGCGGGTGACCTCCGCGACGGTCACCACGTTGCGAACGATCGACACCTCGACCCGTCGGCCGGCCCGCGTCGCGCTGACCTCGTAGGTCCGCGGCTCGGCGCCGGCGTCGACCACGATCTCGACCCGATCGCCCTTCATGGATTCCTTTGTACCCCGGCGGCGGGCTTTGGAGGTTCACCTGCCCGGGATGAGGCGACCGCTGTGGTCCGGAGCCATCGTGTCGGCGAGTGGTGGTTTCCGCGGCGAGGAAGGAATCGAAGATGGCTTTCGACACGTTCATGGCTTTCGTCGGGGTGTACCGCAACGTCGAGGACGCCGAGGCGGACTACGACCTGGTCAAGGACCTGCACCGGAAGGTGGGCCTGATCGACGCCTACGACGCCGCCGTGATCGAGCGGCGCCCCAACGGGAAGACGAAGATCGTCAAGAAGCACGAGACCCCGACGCGCGTCGGTGGCGTGCTGGGCGGCGGCGTCGGCCTCGCCACCGGTCTGGTCGTCGCCCTGTTCCCGTTCGCCGCGATCGGCGGCGGTCTGCTCGCGGCCACCACCGACGGCGGCGCCGCGCTCGGCGCCGTGGCCGGCCACGCGGCGGCCGGCATGAGCCGCAGCGACCTCAAGGAACTCGGCGAACACCTGGACGCCGGCACCGCCGGGCTGGTGGTCATCGCCGTGTCCGACATGGCGTCGAAGGTCGAGCGCGAGATGCGCCGCGCCGAGAAGCTGGAAGCCAAGCAGCTCAAGGCCGACACCGCCGAGATCGAGCAGGACGCCAAGGCCGCCGGCGCCGCCCTCGCGTAGCGCCTTCCAGATCTTGGACTCCTGCCGGTGCCCCGACCCCGACAGGAGTCCAAGATCGCGCGGGCCTCGCGGACGCTACTCGTCCGGGCCGAACGCCATCGCCGTGCTCGGCGCCGGGAAGTCCAGAACGCGCAGGCCCTCCACCGCGGCGGCGAGCGTCTCGGCTACCGCCTCGTCGACCTGTGGCGCGACCGCGCGGCCGACGGCGTCGCGGGGATTCGCCGGATCGGCGGCGATCCCGGCGGCGGCGACCTGCGGGGTGAAGCCGACGAACGTCTCCGTGGTGTTGTCCTCGGAACTTCCGGTCTTACCGGCAACCGGGCGGTCGAGGATCCCGGACACCTGCGGCGCCGTGCCGCCGTCGCACCGGTCGAAAGCGCCCTGCTGGCCGACGGGGCAGCGGGCCGCGTCGGTGGCCGCCGCCGCGAGGTCGGGCGAGAGTACCCGGTGGCACGACGGTGACACCGGTACCGGGTTCCCGGCGGCGTCGGTGACCGACACGACGGGCAGCGGCGTGCAGTAGGTGCCGTTCGCGGCCAGCGTCGCGTAGGCGTTGGCCAGGTCCAACGGCGTCGTGTCGGCGACGCCGAGGGTGAACGCGCCCCAGTCGGCGGCGCCGTGGTCGGCGAGCGCCGCATCGGACGGGGCGCGGAACGTAATGCCGAGCCGGCGTGCCATGTCGACGGCGTTCTGCGGGCCGATCCGCTGCTCCAGCCAGACGAAGTAGGTGTTGACCGAGCGGCCGTACCCGGTCCACATGCTGCGGTAGCCGTCCATCCAGTCGGGATTGTCGTTGGCCGGGCACCAGTGGCCGTCGCAGCTCGCCGCGCCGCTCGCCGGCCAGCGGGTGGGCAGCGCGGCCGGCGCGTCGAAGCCGGTCGACAGCGGCAGCCCGGACGACAGCGCGGCCAGCATCGTGAACAGCTTGAACGTCGAGCCGGCCGGGTAGCCGACAACACCGTCGCCGCCGGCGACGAGCTGATCAACCGTGTTCGGGTAACCGCGACCGCCGGGGTTGGGAGCGAGGCTGTACCGGCGGTTCACGGCCAGCGCCAGGACCCGGCCGGTGCCCGGCTGCACCACCGCGATCGGCAGCGCCCGCGGGCTCGTGTCCGGGTACACCGAGCGGGCCTGCGCCAGCGCGGCGGCCTGCACGCGCGGGTCCATCGAGGTGACGATGTGGTAGCCGCCCTCGCGCAGCGCCCGCTCCCGGTCGGCCGGCGTGGCGCCGAACGCCGGCTGGGCGTCCCACCACTGGCGCAGGTAGTCGCAGAAGAAGCCCCAGTCGAGGTGGTTGGCGGGGACGCCGGTGCAGTCGCTCGGCGGCGGCGGGCTGGGGTGCACGGACAGCGGCTCGGCCTTCGCGGCGGCCGCCTGCGCGGCCGTGACCGCGTGCATGCCGGCCATCGCGTCGAGAGTGTAGGCGCGGCGGGCCAGCGCGGCGGACCGGTCACCGGTCACCGGGTTGTCGGCGTCGGGCGCCTGCACCAGCCCGGCCAGCAGCGCCGCCTCGGCGAGCGTCAGCTCGGCCGGTGTCTTGCTGAAGTAGGCGTGGCTCGCCGCGTCGATGCCGTAGGCGCCGGCGCCGAAGTAGGCGATGTTGAGGTAGCGGTCCAGGATCTCGTCCTTGGACAGCCGCTGTTCCAGCGCGGTGGCGTAGCGGATCTCCTGGACCTTGCGGGCCGCCGTGTCGCTCGTCGCGTCGACGCGCTGCTGCGGCGTCAGGTTCGGGTCGTCCTTGCGCACGTTGCGCACGTACTGCATGGTCAGCGTCGACCCGCCCTGCGCCGCCCGGTGGTGGGTGGCGTCGCTGACCAGCGCGCGCAGCAGGCCGCGCACGTCGACGCCGCGGTGCTCGTAGAAGCGGGTGTCCTCGGCCGCGACGATGGCCTGGCGCATCACCGGAGCAATGTCCGTCAATGCGACGTCGTGCCGGTTCTCCGTGTAGAACGTGCTGATCAGCGAGCCGTCGGACGCGTAAACGGCCGAGCGCTGCGCCGACGGCGGCGCGGTCAGCGTCGAGGGAAGGGCGACGTAACCCCGCGCCGCACCCGAGGCGGCCACGCCGGCGAGGGCCGCGGCGGGGAACACCGCCGCGGCGAGCACCACGCCGGCCAGTACCCCGAAGAGCGCGAGGGAGCACAGCGATCGGACGGCTCGCACCTTTCCACCCATAGCTCGCACCGATGGGAGGGGCGCAAGTCCCCGGCCGGATTGCCAGGCAATTCCGAGGAAGGATCATAGATCGAGATCCGACGTTCGGCAGGGAGCGTAGATGACGACCAGCAAGCCGCCCGTCCGCGTCGGTGTCGCGCTCGGCGGCGGCGCGGTACGCGGCGCCGCGCACATCGGCGTGCTCGCCGCCCTCGACGAGGCGGGCCTGGCGCCGAGCGTGATCACCGGAACCAGCGCGGGAGCGATCGTGGGCGGCCTGTACGCGGCCGGCCGCAGCCCGCGCGAGATCGCGCAGATCGCCACGAAGCTGCGCTGGATGCGACTGGTCCACCCGACGGTGAACCGCCGCTCGCTGCTGGACACCAGGCGTCTGCGCACGTTCCTCGACGAGGCGCTGGGCGGGCGCCACTTCGACGACCTGGAGCGCCGCTTCGCCGCGGTCGCCTGCGAGCTGACCACCGGGGCGCGCCGGGTGCTCGTCGAGGGATCGGTGGCCGACGCGGTGCTGGCCAGCGCGGCGATTCCCGGCGTGTTCCCACCCGTCGACCGCGACGGCATCCAACTCGTCGACGGCGGCCTGGTCGACCTGGTGCCCGCGGCGCTGGCCCGCAGCCTGGGCGCCGACGTGGTCGTCGCCGTCGACGTGTCCGGCCCGCTGCCCCGCCGCGCCCCGACGACGATGCTGCAGATCCTGGTGGCGGCCACCCACCTGCAGACCGGCGTCGCCGAGGCGCTGGCCCGCGACGCCGACCTGGTGCTCTCCCCCGCCGTCGACGAGTTCGCGTTCTGGGAGCTCTCGCGCATCCCGGAGTTCGAGCGTGCGGGCCGGGAGGCGGCCGAGCGGGCCCTGCCCGTGATCCGCGCGCTGTGCGACGTGGTCGACGCGCGCCGGCGCTGGCAGGAGACCGCCGAGAATCAGGCCGAGTGGTGACGGGAGATCGCGCACAGGTTCCGCACGGTGAGCGGACGCTCAGCCCGCTCCAAGCGGGTCGCCAGGGCCAGGAACAGCTGGGCGGTGGTGAACGCGTCGCCGCGGGCGTGGTGCGGCGTGTAGACGGGCAGGCCCAGCTCGCGGGCGGCGGCCTCGAGGTTGGGCTCCACGGACGCGCCCCGCTCGGCCAGGCGGCAGGCCCGCAACAACGCCGCGGTGTCGACGACGGCGCGTCCGATCCGGTGTCCGCGCGGGCGGAGCGCCCGGTCCAGGAACGCGCGCTCGACCCAGGCCGCGTGGGCGACCAGCACCCGGCCGGTGAGCAGGCCGGTCAGCTCGTCGAGCAGGTCGTCGAGCGGCGGCGCCGAGGCGAGGTCGGCGGTTCGCAGGCCGTGCACGGTCAGCGCGCCGACCGAGACCGGGCGCTCCGGACGCACCTCCCGGTAGACCACCCGCCCGCACGGGATGCGGGCGCGCACCACGGGCACGGCGCCGTACGAGATGATCTCGTCGCGGTTCAGCATCAGTCCGGTGGTCTCCACGTCGAGGACGCAGAACTCGGCCTCCCGCCACGGCGTGCGCGGATCGGGTGCCGGCAGCGGAACGGGACCCCACAGTCTCATGGCGCCGGCACCATCCGTTCCGCCCTGGCGATCCAGTCCAGGTCGACGCGCGCCTGCAGCAGCCCGATGGCGCGGAACGTCTCGCGCAGGTGCCGGCGGGTCAGCGTGTCGAGGTCGCGGGGCGCCACGTAGGTCGTCGGTGTGGTGCCGGACCGCACGGCGGCCACCTGGTGCTCGAGCAGCAGCGAGTAGACGTCGTCGAAGCCGCCGGCGAGCGTCTCCGCCTCGTTGGCGCTGAGCAGGCCGACCTCGGCGCCGCGGCGCAGCCGGTCCGGCGTGGTGCCACTGGCGTCGCCGCTGACCACGGCGATCCAGCGGGCCAGCCCGACGACGGGCATCAGCCCGCCCGCCTTCAGGTCGAGCTGGCCGCGGTGCTCGCCGGTGTGCTGCACCACGAACTCGCGCACGAACCCGGTCGGCGGCCGCCAGGCCAGCGCCTCGGTGAGCAGCGCGCGCAGGAACTGCGTGGTGCGCGTGTGCGACCGGATCCCGGCGGTCAGCGCGCGGCCCAGCGGCACGTTGGTCAGCGGCCGGCTGTCGGCGACCATCGCCGAGAGCAGCAGCGCCTTGGTGCCGGTCGGGTCGTCCTGCCAGCGCCGGGCGGCCGCGGCCCACCGGGACCGGGACCGGCTGAACAGCGGGTTGTCGGCGTTGGCGCCGTTGGCGCAGCGGGCCAGCCCGCACCGCTCCAGGTCGGCGAGCACGCCGGCGGCCGCCGCCCGGATCGCGTCGGCCGGGTCGGTCCCGGCCGGCGGTGGGTCCTCCCACACCAGCGCGGTGTCCACATCGGACAGTGGCAGCGGCTCGCGACGCGCCAGCGAACCGAGCAGCACCCAGGAGTGCGGCACGCCGCCGAGCGCGGGGTCGCCGCGCAGCGCCAGCACCCGGCGCACGACGGCGTCGACGACAGCGGCGTGCACCGCGCCGACCCGGGCGGCCGGCACCCCGTCGTCGCACAGTTCGACGAGCGTCGTGGGCAGCAGCCGGGCGGCGTCGACGAGTTCGTCCATCGACGTGGCGTTCTCCACCGCCGCGCGCACCAGGATCGGGTCGCGCACCTCCGCCTGGGCCAGGTCGACGACCCGGACCACGCCGACCGGTTCGCCGCCCGCGTCGGTCACGACGAGGTGGTGCACGCCGTGCTCGACCATGTGCAGGAGGGCCGCCGCCAGGGTGGCGTCGGCGTCGATGGTGAGAGCCGGCAGCGTCGCGAGCTCGGCGACCGGCGCGTCGACGCCGAGCCGGCCGGTCGCCACCCGGCGCCGGAAGTCGTTGTCGGTGACGATCCCGAGCCCCCGGCGCGTCCGCACGAGCGCGCAGGACAGCCCGGCGACCCCGATCCGGTCGGCGACGGTGCGGACCCGCTCGTCCGGCTCGCACCACACGATCGGGCGCATCACCTGCGCGAGCCGGCGGTCGACGGCGCCGACGGTGCCCGCACCCGGGCCGGTCAGCCGGTGCGCCTCCGCGCCGGTGCCGAGCGCCTGGAACCGCAGCAGGTCGGGCCGCGCCAGGTAGGCGCGCGGATCGGGGACGCGCAGCAGCAGGCTCTCCTCGTGGGCGCGCACCAGCAGCCGCGGCGCCAGGCCGGCCAGCAGCCACAGGTGACCGAACGTGTCGCCCGGGCCGAGCAGGTCGACTACGCGTCCCCGGTCGAGCACCTCGACCGCACCGGTGCGCACCACCCACAGGTGCTCCAGCCGTCCGGCGTCCTCGGGCACCACCACCGCGCCCGCCGCGAAGTACTCCACCTCGACGCGGTCGACGAGCCGGGTGAGGTCGTCGGCGGCCAGCGCGTCGAACGGCGCCTGGCCGCTGAGGAAGTCGGCGATCTCCTGCACGGATCCATTGTCGACGGTCCTTGCGATCGCGTCGATCTTGCAGTTGTGGTGCCGGAGTTCGCCCTTTCTTGTCCGGCTTTGTACGGCACCACAACTGCAAGGTCGACGTATGGCGCGCGTCCTGACCAGGCATGCTGGCGCCCATGACCGTTCGGGAACTGCGCCTGGTCGTGACCGTCGATGACCACGAGCAGGCGCTGCGCTTCTACCGCGACGTACTTGGCCTGCCGCAGGTCGCCGACTTCTCGTCCGCCGAGGGGCGGTGCGTCCTGCTGGACGCCGGCCGGGCGACGGTCGAGGTCGTCGACCGGCGGCAGGCGGAGTACATCGATCGCGTCGAGGTCGGGCGCCGCGTGGCCGGCCACCTCCGCGTCGCGCTCGAGGTCGACGACGCGGCCGGCGCCGCCGGGCGGCTTCGCGCGGCGGGCGCCGAGATTCTGGCGGAGCCGACACGAACGCCGTGGAACTCGCTGAACGCCCGCCTGACCGCACCCGACGGCGTGCAGCTGACCCTCTTCGAGGAGCCCGATACAGTCCCCGGGTGACCAACCCCGCGCCCGCCCGACCGGTCTACCTGCCCGACTTCATGCCCGCGGACTGGCGGGAGGCGATCGCCCCGTTCGTCGACAGGGACGTCGTCGCGGCGCTGTCGGCGTTCGTCGTGGCGGAGTACCGGGCGACGACGGTGTACCCGTCGAAGACGGATCTTTTCGCCGCGTACCGGTTGTGCCCGCTGGCGTCCACCCGCGTGCTCGTCCTCGGCCAGGATCCGTACATCAAGCCGGGTCAGGCGCACGGCTTGAGCTTCAGCGTCCCCGACGGCGTCCCCGTGCCGCCGTCGCTGCGCAACGTCTTCCAGGAGATGCGCGACGACCTCGGCGTGGCGCCGCCGCCGTCGGGCAATCTCACCGCCTGGGCGCGGCAGGGTGTACTGCTGCTCAACGCCGTGCTCACGGTGCGGGCCGGGGAACCGAACTCGCACAAGGGCCGGGGCTGGGAGAACATCACCGACGCCACCATCCGCGCCCTCGACGCCCGGTCCGAACCCGTGGTGTTCGTGCTGTGGGGCGCGGCGGCGAAGGCGAAGGCGCCGCTCGTCACGAACCGGCACCACACGGTGATCCGGGCCGGCCACCCGAGTCCCATGAACCCCGTCGGGTTCCTCGGCAGCCGGCCCTTCAGCCGGATCAACGCGGCGCTGGTCGCGGCCGGCACGCCTCCGGTGCGGTGGTCACCGGCGATGCCGCGTCAGTGACCGCGTCCGACCCGCTCGTGCCGACCGTGCGGTTGCCACTCGGGTGCCTCGTAGACCTCGGCTCCGTCGCGTGACTGGTTTACAGACCAGGAGCCGGCGCGGTGCGCGCCCGGCACGGCGACGGTGATCTCGCGCGGCGGCACCTGGTGTGTCGGCGCCGGGGGCAGGGCCCCGTCGAGCAGTTCGGTCATCCGCTTGATCATCGGGTCGCCCTCGTCGGCGACGTAGTCGTCTTCCTTGGTCGCGTCGACGCCCTCGCCGACACCGGCCAGCCGGAACATCACGGTCAGCAGCGCGGCCACCACCAGGTTGACGGCCAGCGCCACGATCCCGACGTAGATGCTGCTGTCGGAGTCGATCCCGATGTGGTGCAGCGACCAGGCCGAGCCGCCGAAGTGTTCGCGCAGCACCGTCTTGCCGTCGGCGCCGCTGATCTGCGGGATCTGGTACAGCATCACCAGGCCGGTGGCAAGACCCGCGATCAGGCCGGCGATCAGCGCCCACCGGTGCAGCCACGCGGTGTACAGGCCGATCCCGATGGCCGGCAGCGTCTGCAGGATGAACACCCCGCCGATGAGTTGCAGGTCGATCGCGAACTGCGTGTTCAGCACCAGGATGACCACCAGGGCGCCCACCTTGACCGTCAGCGAGGCGATCTTGCTGACCTGGGTCTCCTCGTGCGGTGAGGCCTGCGGGCGGATGTACTCCTTGTAGATGTTGCGGGTGAACAGGTTCGCCGCCGCGATCGACATGATGGCCGCCGGGACCATCGCGCCGACGCCGATGGCCGCGAACGCGAGCCCCGCGCACCACGGCGGGAACGCCGAGTTGAACCACAACGGGACGACGGTGTTGCGGTCACCCGCCGTCGGCAGGATCCCCTCGTAGATGGCCGCGAAGCCGACGAGCGTGAGCACCCCGAGCATCAGTGTGTACAACGGCAGCGCGGCGAGGTTGCGGCGCACCGTGCCGCGGTTGCGCGCGGCCAGCACGCCGGTGAGCAGGTGCGGGTACAGGAACAGCGCCATCGCCGAGCCCAGCGCCAGCGTGACGTAGTTCAGTTGGCTGCTGCTGCCGAGCAGCAGGCCGTCGCGGGGGTTGACGGTGCTCGCGAACCGCTCGGCCGCGGCGTCGAACATGGCGTCCCACCCGCCGGCGGTCGCCGCGATGATGAGGAACGCGGCGAGCACCGTCCACAGGATCAGCGTGTCCTTGACGATCGAGATCAGCGCCGGCGCGCGCAGCCCGGAGCTGAACGTGTAGAGCGCCAGCACCACGAACGCGAACGTCAGCGGCCAGCCGTGCGGCAGGCCCATCACCTTGAAGACGGCCTCGATGCCGACGAGTTGCAGGGCGATGTACGGCATCGTCGCGACGATGCCGGTGATGGCGACGATCAGACCCAGCGTCCGCGACCCGAACCGGGCCTTCACGAACTCGGCCGGCGTGACGAAGCCGTGCACGTGCGACACCGACCAGAAGCGGGCCAGCACCACGAACAGCATCGGGTAGACGATCACCAGGAACGGCACCGGGAAGAACCCGGCGGCGCCGACGCCGTACACGAGCGTCGGCACGGCGACGAAGGTGTACGCGGTGTACACGTCGCCGCTGAGCAGGAACCACATCACCCAGTTCCCGAACGCCCGGCCGCCGAGCCCCCACTCCTCGAGGGTGTGGATCGTCTGCGGGCGCCGCCATCGGGCGGCGGCGAACCCCATGATGGTGACGAGTCCGAACGCGGCCACGAACACCCACATCTGGACCTGCTGGTCCCCGAAGGCCGGCACGGGTCACCGCCCCTTCGAGTGCTTCGAATGCTTCGTGGCGACGTGTACGACGGCGATGACCACCGTCGACAGCACTGCGAAGCTCAACTGCGACCAGTAGTAGAACGGCAGGCCGAACAGCGCCGGTTCGAGCCGGTTGTACAGCGGCGTCAACAGCGGCACCACGATGGGGACGAACAGCAGCCAGTGCCAGTGGCTCGCGTCGGCGCGGCGGCGGCGCGGACGGCTCGGCGGGTGGTGGGTGCGGTCATGCGGCATGTGCGACTCCATCTGCCGGCATGGAGGAAAGGCGCGGACGGGATGCGGTGGGGTCGTATGGGGAGTGTCGTGGTGGGGCGCCGTCATCGTCGGCCCGGCGTGTGTGCTGGTGGATCGCCTGAACGCGCCGTCATGAACTCTTCACGGTGGATCGATCCCCTGCCCAAAGGCGCAGGTCACACCGGCCGTAAGGGCTAGCGGCAGACACCAGGGTGTGAGTGCCGCCGCACGGAACGTGTGTGTGCTATCCATGCGTCGTGAAGGCCGTGGTCTACACCGAGTACGGGGCGCCCGACGTGCTCAGGTTCACCGACATCGATACACCGGAACCGGGCGACGGCGAGGTGCTCGTCAAGGTGCGCGCCGTGTCGCTGAACCTGTCCGACTGGGAGGCGCTGCGCGGAACGCCGTTGTACGCGCGGATCGGCGGATTGCGGCGGCCGCGCCGGCACGTGCTCGGCTCCGACATCGCGGGCCGGGTAGCGTCGGTCGGACCTGGCGCGAATCGGTTCCGCCGGGGCGACGACGTATTCGCCGACATTCTCAGCCACCTCGGCGGTTTCGCCGAGTATGTCTGCGTTCCCGAGAGCGTGCTGGAACCGATGCCGGCCGGGATGACGCACGAGGAGGCCGCCGCGCTCCCGCAGGCCGGCGCGATCGCGCTGCAGGGCATCCGCGACCGGGGCCGGGTCCGCCCGGGGCACCGGGTGCTCATCAACGGCGCGGGCGGCGGCTCGGGCATGTTCGCGGTCCAACTGGCCAAAGTGGACGGTGCGGAGGTCACCGGCGTCGACAACGCCGAGAAGCAGGACTTCATGCGGGCGATGGGCGCCGATCACGTCCTCGACTACCGGAACGTCGACTACACCCGCACCGGTGAGCGGTACGACGTCATCCTCGACCTGGCCGGGTACCGCTCGGCGTTCGCCTACCGGCGGGCGCTGGCGCCCGGCGGGCGCCACTTCTTCGTCGGCGGATCGGTGGCGACGCTGCTGCAGATGCTCCTGGTCGGGCCGCTGATCGGGCGCGCGTCGGACCGGAAGGTGCGGTTGCTGCCCGTCAAACTCGGCGCGCGGCAGCTGGCGCCGCTGGTGGAGCTGTGCCGGCAGGGAACCGTCAGAACCGTCATCGACAAGCGGTTCGCGCTGCACGAGGTGCCGGAGGCGCTGCGCTATCTCGGTGGCGGCCACGCGAAGGGCAAGGTCGTCATCACCGTCGACTAGGCCGCCGTCATCACGTGCCGCACGCACCGGGGGAAGAACGGGACGCCCGGCCGGATGACGGTCCGGCGGGGTGACTGTCCGCTGAGGACGCCGTGCTCCCTGGCCGCGTCGACCAGCTTCTCGAAGGGCGAGAACCCGAAGTCGTAGACGTAGAGCCGCCCGCCGGGTCGCAGCACCCTGGCGATCTCCGGTACCGCCGACTCCGGGTGGTCCCAGTGGTGCAGGCTGAACGAGGACACGACGACGTCGAACGAGTCGTCCGGGAAGGGCAGGTCGGCGACGTCGGCGGTGCGGGCCTCCGCCCGCTCCCCGAAGGCGCGCAGGTTACGCCGCGCCGCCGCGACCATGTCGGCCGACAGGTCGATCCCGGTGAGCCGCAGATCGGGCCGGCGGCGCCCGATCTCGACGAGCAGCACCCCGGGGCCGGTGCCGACGTCGAGCACCGCTCCCCGGTCGGGTGCCGCGTCGACGATGTCCTCGGCGAAGCGCCGGTAGACCCCGCGCATCAGCCAACGGGCCATCAGGTCGTAGCGCCGGCTCGACGTGCCGGTGAAGGCCTCGGGCCGGTTGCCGTGCGCGCCGTGCCCCCGATGCCTGATCCGCCGCGTGCTGAGGTGCATGGCGCCTCCCGAGAGTTGTAGAGTGCAACTGTCCATCCACACTACCGCGTGACGGTTGCACCACACAACTGTTCCGCATGGAGGCCGCTCGTTGGATCCGACGATGCCGCACCGGCTCCACCACCTGCTGATGGACCTGGTCCAGGCCGGCGGGTTGCTGCACGCCGATCAGGCCGTCCCCGGGCAGCAGGTCTCGCTCTCGCAGGCGTTCGCACTGCACGAACTGGACGTCGACGGGCCGCTGTCGCAGGGGGAACTGGCCCAGCGGCTGCGTCTGGAGAAGAGCAGCGCCAGCCGGATGGCCGCCGACCTGGAGCGCAAGGGCTGGCTGGTGCGCGAGCGCGACCCGGCGAACCGTCGGCTCTACCGGCTGCGGCTCACCGACGCCGGCCGCGCCATGCACGCCCGCATCGGCGCCGAGTTCCACCAGAGCTACGTCCGTTGGGTGGCGGCGCTGACCCCCGACGAGTGCGACGCCCTCCTCGTCGGGTTGTCCGCACTCGTGCGCGCCATGCGCGCCGACCGCCCGTTGGGCGCGCGCGCCTGACGCTCAACCCCTCAACGCTGCTGCATGAGCCCGATCTGGTGTCCGTCGGGGTCTTCCAGGAACACCATCCACAGCTCACCGCTCGCATCCCGGTGCACGACGTGGGGGCGGTCGAGGAAGGTGATTCCCGCGCCGGCCAGGCGCTCGTACTCCGCCTCGATGTCGTCGACCCGGAAGTACAGCACGCACTTGCTGGTGAACTCCGGACGCTCCGGCGTCCCCAGGTAGAGCCGCACGTCGCCGCTGGCGAAAAACGCCATCGGCTGGCCCGGCACCCGGAACAGGAAGTCCATGCCGAGCACGTCCCGGTAGAACTCGACAGACCGGTCGACGTCGCGCACGCTGATGTGCACCTGCCCGAGTGGTCCGACGGCCATGACTCCTCCTCGCGCCGGTATGCTTAACCTCGGTGAAAGGATAACCATGGTTAAGCATTCCGCGCGAGTGGAACCCGTCGACGAAACGGCCGACGCGCTGCATTCCGCGGCGGTACGGCTGCTGCGCCGGGTCCGTGCCGCCGACCTCGGTTTGGACCTCGACGGTCCCCGTGCGTCCGCGCTGTCGGTGGTGGTCTACGGCGGTCCGCTGCCGCTGAGCCGGCTCGCCGCCGCGGAGCAGGTGAGCCCGCCGGCGATGACCAAGACCGTCGCGGCGTTGGAAGCGGCCGGCCTGGTGCGGCGGGAACGCCGCGACGCCGACCGCCGGGTCGTCCTGGTCACCGCCACCGACGCCGGCCGGCAGTTGCTGGCCCGCGGCCGGGCCGCCCGGGTCCGCCTCGTCGGCGAGCTGATTGCCGGGCTGCCCGACCGCGACCGGCGGACGCTGCACCGGGCCGCCGCGATCCTGCTGGCGAGGGTCGCCGGTTAGACGTCGAGGTTGACCTCGATCTGTTGGAGTTGGCGCCGGGCCAGGGCGAGGTTGGCGCGGTCCTTGTTCAGCGCGAGGTAGAGGAACAGCCCGGACCCCGACCGGCCGGTGATCGGCCGGATCAGGTGGTACTGGGTGTCCAGGGTGATGAGGATGTCCTCGATCCGCTCGTTGAGGTTCAGCAGCTCGATGGTGCGCATCTTGGCACGGATGACGTCGGTGTTTCCGGCGGCGGCCACGGTCAGGTCGAGGTCGCGGTTGCCGCCGGCCACACCGAGCGCCATCCCGCTCGTGTAGTCGACCAACGCGGCTCCGATCGAGCCCTCGATCTGCATGGCGTCCTTCAACGCGATGTCCAGGTCCGGCATGTGTCCTCCTTCGGGGCGGAACGAGGTCTGGGTTGCGGGCACGCAGCGCCGGACCCGTCCCGGAAGAGCGGTCCGGAAAAGGGGCCGGCATGCGGATGGTGACGAGCGCGGCCGCCGCGTTCTGGCACGGCGGCGCCATCGGAGACTGCGGCGCAGCGGGAGCGTCGACATCCGCCGCGGCAGCCGTGTGTGTCTGCCCGAACACTCTATGGAGGCAACCGTCATCGACGGCGACCTCCGTTCGGTCGGCAACCGCCACACGTCCGACCCGATCCGTCTCGACCGGTCGACCTAACCCGATCGGGGTTGTCGGCATTCGCGGAAAGTTGGTGTAGCAGTTGCTAAAGTCGGCAACTGCGTCGACACCCTCAGGACTTACTACGAGATGCGAGGCGGATGACAGGTACGACCGCTAGCGCACCGGCGTCTCCTCCGCCGCGCGCAGGCCGTCGAGCAGATCGACCTGGCTGGCGAGAACCTCGGTCAGGATCCGGCGGGCGACGGCAAGCAGCTCCGCGACATGCGGCGACACGAGCGAATAGATCACCGTGGAGCCTTCTTTGCGGGTCACGACGAGATTCATCTTGCGCAGCACGCTCAACTGCTGCGACAGGTGGGCCGCCTCGATTCCGACCTGCGGCAGCATCTCGGACACCGCGTGCTCGCGCTCGGACAGCAGCTCCAGGACCCGGATGCGGGCGGGATGGGCGAGAGCTTTGAAGAACTCCGCCTTGACCTGGTACAACGGCCTGGTCATCGAACCCCCTCACGTGACCCACTCCAGGGTCCATCCACCCCGGCCCGGCCAAGCGTGGCGGCGCGTCGCATCCGTCCACAGGACAATACCCGACCAGGTCAGCCCGGATCCGGTCCACCAAGCTCACGGAGCCGGACCATGAGCGCGGCCGCCTACCGCAGCGTCGCCGGCGCCGCCGCCACGAACAGCGACCGCCTCACCGGCTGACGGACAGTAGGGTTTCCCCCACCACGGATTGACCGGTTTCCCTCCGCATCGCCGGCAGGTTAGCCGGCTCGAAGCCGCTCGCGCACGGGCGAATACTCAATCGCACCAACGACTTCCGAGCTTCCGGGGCGGTGCGAGATGATCAGGACGGTAGAGGCGACGCGGGCCGAGGCGCTGTTCGTTTCGGCGGTGCAGGCATCCGAGGCTCCCGGCGCCGACCAGGTGCGCCTGGCCGTGGCGACGGCGCTGCGGCTGCTGGGCGTGCAGGGCTGCGCGGCCCAGGTCGCGGGCGAGTACGGCGACCACCCGGACACCGCGGCGGCGCGGATGAGCTGGGCGCTGGGCGCCGTGCGGGGCGCGTACGTCGGCCTGGCCAGGGTGTAGACCCGACGTTGTTCCGGGCGAGGCCTATGGCGCTCGCGGTGGTTCGCGATCGGGCCGGCGGCGCTACCGTGTCGGCGTGAACACCCGGCGTCCGCACGCCCCGGCCCGCGGCGGCGCGC
>Ga0157377_10000589_pt1 | contig 15115 bp, 9 predicted proteins | sample M55metaG_FD_121116 | JGI IMG/M metagenome (GOLD analysis project Ga0157377, IMG submission 121116) | Miscanthus rhizosphere microbial communities from Kellogg Biological Station, Michigan, USA - M5-5 metaG | ecosystem: Host-associated > Plants > Roots > Rhizosphere > Soil | place: USA: Michigan...
CGACCCGGTCTCGTCGCTGGTGCTGGATCGCTTCATCGAGCAGCTCGACGGCGGACGCAGCTACTTCCTGGCCAGCGACATCGCCGAGTTCGAGCGCTTCCGCTATCAGCTCGACGACGCAGTGGTCTCCGGCCAGCTCGAGCCGGTGTTCACGATCTTCAACCGCTTCCAGGTCCGCAACCGCGAGCGCGTCAGCTACGCGCTGCAGCTGTTGAAGACCGAGCCCGACTTTACCGTCGAGGAGTCGTTCGAGTTCGATCGCGCCAAGGCGCCGTGGGCCAAGACGCCCGAAGAGCTGAACGAGATCTGGCGCAAGCGCGTCAAGAACGACGCCGTGTCGCTGATGCTCACCGAAAAGCCCTGGGCGGAAACCAAGGACGTCCTGCAGAAGCGCTACGAGCGCGTGCTCAAGCGCACCGAGCAGGTCACCAGCGACGACATCTTCGAAGTGTTCATGAACGCGTTCGCGCACGTGTTCGATCCGCACTCCAGTTACTTCTCGCCGCGCAATTCCGAGGAGTACCGCATCCAGATGAGCCTGTCGTACGAAGGCATCGGTGCGTCGCTGCAGCTCGTCGACGACTACGTCACCGTGCTGAACATTCTCCCGGGCGGCGCGGCCGCGGTGGACGGCTCGCTCAACGCCAACGACCGCATCCTTGCAGTCGGCGAAGGCAAGAACGGCAAGTTCGTCGACGTGGTCGGCTGGCGCCTGGACGACGTGGTGCAGATCATTCGCGGCAAAGTCGGCACGACCGTGCGCCTGCAGGTTCTGCCGGCCGGTGCGGCTCCGGGCTCGTCCGAGAAAGAGCTGGCACTCACGCGCAGCAAGGTCACGCTGGAAGCGCAGGCTGCGCAAAAGGAAGTGCGCAAGATCAAGCGCGGCGATCGCGAGATCCCGATCGGCGTCATCAACGTACCGAGTTTCTACCAGGACTTCGAGGCGAAGACCTCTGGTGCCAAGGATTACCGCAGCACCACGCGCGACGTGCGCAAGCTCATCGAAGATCTGCAGAAGAACGATCACATCGAAGCATTGATCATGGATCTGCGCGGCAACGGCGGCGGCCACCTCACCGAGGCCACGGCGCTGTCGGGCCTGTTCATTCCGGGCGGTCCGATCGTGCAGCTGCGCGAGACCGGCGGCCGCGTCGAAGTCCTCGACGATCCGGAGCCGAGCATCGCCTGGGATGGACCGCTGATCGTGCTGGTAGACCGCTTCAGCGCCTCCGCCTCCGAGATCTTCGCCGGCGCGATTCAGGACTACGGCCGCGGCCTCATCGTCGGCCAGCAGACCTATGGCAAAGGCTCGGTGCAGAACCTGTATCCGCTCGATCGCTACGCGCTCGGCCCGGATCCGGGCTTCGGCCAGCTCACCGTGACTATCGGCAAGTACTATCGAGTCACGGGCGAGAGCACGCAGCACCGCGGCGTGCAGCCCGACATCTCGATGCCGACCGCGATCAGCACCGAGGAAGTCGGTGAGAGCACGCGCGAAAGCGCCCTGCCCTGGGATCGCATCCGCCCGGTCGAGTTCGGGCGCGAGAACCAGCTGACTCAGGCGGTGCCGACGCTCGAGCATTCGCACGAAGAGCGCATCGCCGCCGATCCAGACTTCCGTCTGCTGCTCGGCGATCTCGACTCCTTCGAGAAGGTGCGCACGCAGAAGAAGCTGTCGCTGAATCTCAAGACGCGCATTGCCGAACGCGAGCAGCTGGAAAAAGAGCGCATGGCTCGCGAAAACGAGCGGCGCGCGGCGCGCGGACTGAAACCTTTGAACTCACTCGCCGATCTCAATGGCGCCGAGCCTCCGGACGCGGTGCTTTCCGAGACGACGGAGATCGCGGCTGACCTGAGTGGCATGAAGGGTCTGTACCTGACACGCCTCAAGTCGGACGCGGAGCGACCGGCAACGCCCTGACCGGCCACGGCCGCCCGTTCAGGGCGGCTGAGCTCAGTGATGATCTGGTGTTGTAGTTGACTACAACACCAAACACTCCTACTATGCGGCTACCTCGCAGCGGGATTGCTGCACGCAGCTTGCCTGGCACAAGTCCAATGAACATAACGCTTTCGCGACGGTTGTCGCGTCTTAGGGGCCGGTTGGCGGCCGTTTCGCTGCTGATCAGGGTCGCAATGCTCGGCTTGAACGGCTGCGGCAAGGGCGCCGCAAAGGATGCTGCGGAGAGCGCCATAGCGGCGATTCCCGTGCAGGTCGAGGTGCCCTCGCGCGGTGAGATGGTCTCCGTTTACGCCGGAACAGCGCCTCTGCAGGCCGATCAGGAGGCGACCGTCGTCGCCAAGGTCGGCGGTGAAGTCCGCGAACTGCTGGTCGAGGAAGGCGATCACGTGAAGGCCGGGCAAGTGCTCGCCCGACTGGATGGCGACCGTCTGCGCTTCGAGTTGCAGCAGACCGAAGTGAACCTGCGCAAGCTCGAACGCGAATACCAGCGCACGCTGGAGCTGTTCAATCGCAAGCTGGTGGCTTCCCAGGCCGTCGACAACTCGCGCTCAGAAATGGAATGGCTCAAGGCGGCGCGCGACCTCGCGCAGCTCAACGTCGGTTACACGGAGATCCGTGCGCCGATCGCCGGCGTGATTTCCGCCCGCCACATCAAGGTCGGCAACACCATCAACGTCAACGATCGCACCTTCCAGGTCACGGATCTCGATCCGCTGATCGCCGAGGTGCACGTACCGGAGCGCGAGTTCGCCAAGCTCCGCGCAGAGCAGGCAGTCACGATCATCGTCGACGCGCTCTCCGGTGCGAACTTTGCTGGCCGCGTCCAGCGCATCAGTCCGACGCTCGACCCCGCCACGGGCACGTTCAAGGCGACCATCGAAGTGCTCGATCCGAAGCGCGAGCTCAAGCCGGGCATGTTCGCGCGCGTCGGCATCGTGCTCGAACGCCGCAGCGCCGCGCTGCGCATCCCCCGCGGCGCAATCGTCGAAGCCGAGGGCGCGCCGACCGTATTCGTCGCGAACGGTGACAAGGCCGAACAGCGCAGCATCAAGACCGGGCTCACCAACGCCGGACTGATCGAAGTGGTCGAGGGCTTGAACGGCGATGAGCGCATCGTCGTCGTCGGCCAGAACGGGCTGAAGTCGGGCAGCACGATCCGGCTCATCGACGAGTCGCCGCGCGCTGCAGTGGCCGAGCGCAACTCCGGCGCGAGTTAGCCTCAATGAACATCGTCGAGTTTGCGATCCGTCGGCGCGTAACGATCCTGATGCTGACGGTGGCGCTGCTGCTGTTCGGCGTCGTCTCGCTGCTGCGCCTCAAGGTCGACCTGCTGCCCGACCTCTCCTACCCCACTCTCACCGTTCGCACCGAGCTGCCCGGCTCGGCGCCGCTGGAGGTCGAGAACCTCATTACGCGGCCGGTCGAGGAAGCCGTCGGCATCATCCGTAACGTGCGCCACGTGCGCTCCGTGTCGCGCTCCGGGCAGTCGGACGTGACGCTCGAGTTCGCCTGGGGCACGGACATGGATCTCGCCGGCATCGACGTGCGCGAGAAGCTGGACCTGCTGTTGCTGCCGCTGGAGGCGAAGCGTCCGCTGCTGCTGCGGTTCGATCCGGCGAGCGAGCCGGTAATGCGGCTGGCACTGACGGACAAAGCGAGCGTGACCACGGCCGACGCCGCCCAGGCACGCCTGCGCGACCTGCGGCGTTTCGCCGAGGATCGCCTCAAGCCGGAGCTGGAATCGGTGGAGGGCTCCGCCGCGGTCAAAGTCAGCGGCGGCTACGAGGACGAGATCCAGATTCAGGTCGACCAGCAGAAGCTCGCGCAGCTCGGCCTCTCGATCGACACAGTCACGCGCCGCGTGCGCGCCGAGAACGTCAACCTGTCCGGCGGTCGCCTCGAACAAGGCACCCAACGCTTCCTGGTGCGGACGCTGAACGAATTCCAGTCGATCGATCAGATGGCGAACGCGATCATCGCAACCGTCGGCGGCCGGCCCGTATATCTGCGCGACGTCGCCAGCGTCACGCACGGTCACAAGGACCGCGAAGCGATCACGCGCGTGAATGGACGCGAGTGCATCGAGCTGGCCGTCTACAAAGAAGGCGACGCGAACACAGTGCAGCTCGCCGGCGGCGTGCGCAAAAAGCTGGAGCAGATCGACAAGGCATTTCCGACGCAGTCCGAGGTCGTCACCGTCTACGATCAGTCGCACTTCATCGCCGCGGCCATCGGTGAAGTGAAATTCGCCGCTGCGCTCGGCGGCCTGTTGGCGATCGTCGTGCTCTACCTCTTCCTGCGAGACGCGCGTACGACGCTCATCACGAGCGTGGCCATTCCGGTTTCAGTCGTCGGCACGTTCATGCTGATGTACATGTCGGATCTGTCGCTGAACATCATGTCGCTCGGCGGCCTGGCGCTCGCGGTCGGCATGCTGGTCGACAATGCGGTGGTCGTGCTGGAAGCAATCGTGCGCAAACGCGAGCACGGTTACTCGCGTGCAGAGTCAGCGCAAATGGGCACGCGCGAGGTTTCGACTGCCGTGACTGCTGCGACGCTGACGTCGGTCGCCGTGTTCTTTCCGATGGTGTTCATTTCCGGCATTGCCGGCCAGTTGTTCAAAGATCAGGCACTGACGGTCACTTACTCGCTGCTCTTGTCGCTCGCCGTAGCACTGACGCTGGTTCCGATGCTCGCTGCCGGCGGCGACGCCGCTGATCAGTCCGACGAAGGTGCTGAGCCGGCCAAGCCCCTCGGCAGAGTCTCCGCCGCGATATCAAGTGCCCTGTCAGCTCTGCGTCGCGTTGCGGGCGCGATCTCGCGCACGATGGAGCGATTGTTCCGCCCGGCCGTGAACGCAACGCAGTCGCTCTACTCCTGGTGCGAGCGTATGTACCCGCCTGCGATCCGCTGGGCGCTGGCGCATCGAATCAAAGTGCTCGGCGGCGCGCTGGCGCTGTTCCTCGTCACGATGCTGATAGTGCCGCAACTCGGCAGCGAACTCGTGCCGCAGATTTCGCAAGGCGAGTTCAACATCGATTTGCGCCTGGCGGCCGGCACGCCGCTGGAAGTCACCGACCAGGCCGTGTCGCGTGTGCAGCTTGCGAGTCAGCAGCTGCCGAACCTGGGTCTTTCGTATGCCGTCGCAGGCACGGGCAACCGCCTGGACGCGAACCCGGTGGATTCCGGCGAGAACACCGGTCGAGTCAGCGTCACGCTCGGCAGCGGCGCGACGCGCGCGGACGAAGAGCACGCGATCGATCAGCTTCGCAAGTCGCTGCAGCAGATGCCCGGCGTGCAGCATCAGTTCAGTCGCCCAAGCCTGTTCGCGCTGTCGACGCCACTCGAAGTCGTCATCACCGGATATGACCTCGATCGCCTCGCGCAGGCCGCGGAACGCGTGCACACACGCATGCTCGCGACTGCGTTGTTCCGCGACGTGCGTTCGACCGTCGAGGCCGGCAATCCGGAAATCCAGATCGTGTTCGACCAGGAGCGCGCAACGCAGCTCGGGCTCGCAGTTCGCGACATCGCCGACCGCGTCGTGCAGAGCGTGCGCGGCGAGGTCGCAACTCGCTACCGCTTGAACGACAAGAAGATCGACGTGCTCGTGCGCAGCGTCGACACGCATTCCGCGTCGATCGAAGAGATCCGCCGTCTGATCGTCAACCCAGGCAGCGAGCGCCCCGTACCGCTCACGGCCGTTGCTGACGTGACACTCGCCAGCGGCCCGGCGGAAATCCGCCGCATCGGCCAGGAACGTGTGGCGATCGTCTCCGCCGATGTGGTCGGTACCGACCTCGGCACGGGCGTGGTCGCGTTGCAGGGGATTCTCAAGGCCACCGAAATGCCTGCGGGCGCGACTGCGTACATCTCGGGTCAGAGCGAGGAGATGCGCGATTCCTTCGCGTCGCTACAGCTCACGCTGGTGCTCGCAGTGTTTCTCGTCTACCTCGTCATGGCTTCGCAGTTCGAGTCGCTGGTCCATCCGTTCGTCATCCTGCTCACGATCCCGCTCGCGGTGATCGGCGCGGTGTGGGCACTGTGGTTGACCGGCACGACGGTGAACGTCGTCGCCTATATCGGTCTGATCATGCTGGCGGGCATCGTCGTCAACCAGTCGATCGTATTGATCGACGCAGTGAACCAGGCACGCGAGCGCGGGCTGGATAAAGTGGAAGCGATCGTCGCCGCGGGTCGCGCGCGCCTGCGGCCGATCCTGATCACCAAGCTGACGACGATTCTGGGCCTCGTACCGATGGCGATCGGCGTTGGCGAGGGTGCGGAGTTGCGGGCGCCGATGGCGATCACGGTGATCGGCGGCGTCACGCTCACGACATTCCTGACGCTGCTCGTGATTCCCGTCGTCTACTCGGTGATGGATCGCAAGACGTACGCAGCGACAACAGTCCCGGCACCCGCGTCGACGGGATCCTGAGCATGCTCCACACGAGCACAGCGCTGCAGCGACCCGTCACGACAGCGATGACGTTCATTGCATTGGTGCTCGTCGGCCTGATTGCGCTGCACCTGTTGCCGCTCGAAGAGTTCCCCGACGTCACGTTCCCGGGCATGCAGGTGATCATCCCCTACCCCGGCTCGACGCCCGAAGAAGTCGAGCAGCTGATCACGAGGCCAGTCGAAGAAGCACTGTCCACCCTCGCAGGTATCGAAGAGCTGCGCTCGCGCTCCGAAGCCGAACAGGCGACGTTCCAGATCCAGTTCGACTGGGGCCGCGACATCGACGCGGCTGCATTCGACGTACGCACCAAGCTCGATTCGATCCGCGCGGAGCTGCCGGCCGGTGCCGATCGCATCCTGGCATTCTCTTTCAATGCGTCGGATCAGCCGGTGGTCGTCGTCCGTATCTCGGCCGATCAAGACCTCACCGATCAGTACGACTCCCTCGAGCGCTATTTGAAGCGACCGCTGGAACGCGTCCCCGGCGTCGCTCGTGTAGAGCTGCAAGGCGTCGCGCCGCGCGAGGTGCGCATCCTGATTAACGCAGGGCGGATGGCAGCGCACAGCATCGACGTGCAGCAACTCGCGACGCTGCTGCAGAAGAGCAACTTCTCCGTCAGCGCCGGTGAGATCACCGAGCAGGGTCAGCGCTTCAGCATCCGGCCGATCGGCGAATTCCGCACGCTGGATGACATCCGCAACCTGCGCGTGACTTCCGCGGTCCGGCTCGCCGACATCGCGGAGGTCGAGATGGTCGCTCCCGAGCTGGAGATGGGCCGGCATCTCGACAACCGACCGGCCGTCGGCCTCGATATATTCAAAACGACGCAGGCAAACGTCGTCGAAGTGGTCGATGCAGCACTCAAGGAGATTGAGCGTGCCAAGACGCTGCCGCAGCTGCAGGGGATCAACATCATCGTCATCGGCAACCAGGCCGAGAGCATCCGCAACTCTCTGGGCAGCCTGCGCGATGCCGGACTGATCGGCCTGGTGCTCGCGATCGCGGTGCTGTTCTTCTTCCTGCGCGACTGGTCGATGACCGCGATCGTCGCGCTTGCGGTCCCGGGCTCGCTGCTGATTACGCTGGCGTCGCTCTACTTCCTCCGCTTGACGCTCAACATCTTCTCGATGATGGGCATGATGTTGGCGATTGGCATGCTCGTGGACAACGCGGTCGTGATCACTGAGAGCGTATTCCGACATCGCCAGCTAGATCCGGACAATCCGCGTGCCGCTACGCTGCGCGGGGTTCGCGACGTTGGCGTCGCGACACTCGCTGGCACGCTGGCGACGATCATCGTGTTCGTGCCGCTGGTATTCGGCTCGCCGAGCGAGATCACGATTCTCATGAAACACGTCGCGATCCCGATCGTGATCGCGATGGTCGCTTCGCTGCTCGTCGCACAGACAATTATTCCGATGCTGAGCGTGCGCATCCGCGCGCCGCTGGAGATTACGAGCGCGTCTTTCCTCGGGCGCTTGCAGGACCGTTACGCAGTCGCCTTGCGGTCGGTGCTGAGCAATCCAGGCAAGACCGGGATTGCGCTGCTCATCATCATTGCCTCGCCGGCAGCATTGTTCGCGACGAAGGCGCTCAAGGTCGATCCGTTTCCGCAGGACGCCGGCCGTGGCCTGGACCTCGACTAGCACATCAAGGGTACGCATCCGCTTGCGCAGGTGGAGCAGGCCGTCGATCGGATCGAAGCCTTCCTGATAGCGAACAAGGAACGCTTCGATATCAAGAGCGTCTATTCGCGCTACGACAGCGTCAGCGCCCAGAGCTTGCTGCAACTGACGCCGAAGGACGAGGCCCGCGTTCGCGCCAAGGACGTCATGCAATGGATCGCGGACGAGATGCCGGAGATCCTCATCGGCGAGCCGAGCTTCCAGTTCGACCAGCAAGGACCGGGCAAGGGCTTCAGCCTGCAACTCTCGGGCGACTCCACCGAGCGGCTCTACGATCTGTCGTTCGAAGTGTCGCGACAGCTTGCTGCGATTCCAGGTCTCGAGGGCGTGCACTCCGAAGCGCGCAGCGGCGACGAGCAAGTGCAGATCGTGGTCGACCGTGACCGCGCGGCGCAACTCAATTTGACCTCAGAGATGGTCGCCGCGACCGTCGCGGCCGCGATGCGCGGCGACCGATTGCGCGAACTGCGCACGGCTGAACGCGAGGTCACGATGCGGCTGCTGTTCCGCGCCACCGATCGACAAGCAATCGAGGATCTCGCATCGCTGCCGCTCACGCTGCCCGATGGCTCGACCGTCGGACTCGGCACCGTCGCGACATTCCGTGTCGAACCTGGCGATCGCGCCATCGAGCGCATCAACCGTCTCACATCAGTGGTCGTCGCGGGCAATCTCGCGGCCGGCACGACGCTCGACGAAGTCAAGAAGGTCATCGAGCCGCTGATGAAGGGCTTCCCGCTGCCGCCGGGCTACACCTGGAAGTTCGGACGCGGCGCCGAGCAGAGCGACGAGACCGTGCAGACCATGATGATCAACATCGCGCTGGCGTTCGTCATGATCTATCTGGTCATGGCTGCGTTGTTCGAATCGACGCTGCTCCCGGTCTCCATCCTGAGTTCGATCCTGTTCGCGATCGTCGGCGTGTTCTGGTTCCTGTTTGCGACGGTAACGCCGCTGACGTTCATGGCGATGATCGGCATCCTGATCCTGATGGGTGTCGTCGTGAACAACGGCATCGTGCTGGTCGCGCACATCGCACAGCTGCGCGCAACAGGCATGGAGCGCACGGCGGCGATCATTCAGGCAGGTCGCGATCGCCTGCGACCGATTCTCATGACTACTCTCACCACGCTGCTGGCGATGCTGCCGCTCGCAATCGGCGATGCGCAGGTTGGCGGCGGCAGCAACGGAGGCCCGGCGTATTACCCGATGGCGCGCGCGATCATCGGCGGCCTCGGCTTCTCGACGATCGTGTCGCTGCTGATCGTACCGTCGATGTACGTGTGGCTGGACAATGCAGCGCGCTGGACGCGCAACGTGGGGAACCGGACTGACCGGTCTACTGCAGCAGCGACTGGTACAGATCCCAGTAGTCGTCAACCAGCACGTTGACGCCGGCGCGATTCGCCGTTTCCAGGCCTGACACCGGCGCCGTCGGCATCGGCAACGTGCCGATCGAATCGGTCAGCGGCACCGTGTCCGCATCGCTGCGGTAACTCGCCGTCGCCCGCACAGCATCGGTACGTTCCTTCAATCCCCCGAGATTCTCGCTTTCGTCCTTGAGCATCGCGAGGCCATCGCGAAGCAGTGTCATGAGGCGTGCGCAATCCGTGGGGCTGCCGTAACGAACGTCGAACAGTCGCTTCGACGTCGTCTCCTTCGCCAGCATTGCAAGACCGCCAGCCGCGAGTGCGGCCACGAGCTGCTGCGCGTACGCGATGACTGCAGTGTTGACGACGCGACGACCGTCGACGGTGATGCCCGGAAACTCCGGCGGCGGCGTCTCTTCGAGATTCGTACGATCATCGGACAGGTCCGTCACCAACGTGACTGCCTCGTCCCACTGCGTGCGCTCGGTTTCGATTTCCTCGGCCAGGCGCCGGCGACGGAAGTAGTTCCAGAAACCGCGCATCGCTGCCAGCTTCGCATCCATCAGCTTGATCTGCGCTTCGAGCATGTCGGCGCGCGAACGCGCGTCGTGAATGCGACGATCGAAATCCGCGAGCTCGCGGCGACGAGTCTGGTCGAACTCGATCACCTGGCGGCGCTGTTCGCGATCTGTCTGTTGCTGCCTGAGTTGCTCCGCGAAGCGCCCGAGTCGCGCGCCTGCTGCACGCCATACAGCTCGCAACTGGAAGTAGACGAGTGCGTGTACAGCGATCTCAGGATTGCCCAAGTACTCTTCGAGGACCTGTACGTGTTCCTTGGCCCGCGCGGTCGCTGTTTCCTGATTGCGAACCTGCTCGAGCAGCTTCAAGCGCTCGTCCTGCAACCGCGTCAGCTCCTTCTTGAGCTCGGCGCGATTCCAGAACAGTTGCAGCAGCCGCTCGTCCTGCTCGGGCTGACGAGCCCCAGGCAGCAGCTGACGAATGTTGCTCAGTCGGGAGATGGCCATGTTCGCGGGCGCAGGACGCGATGGCGGCCCTGGGTGTCGTTCAGCGCGACGGGCCTGGGAAGCGGTGACCGCGCTCGACGCAATAGTCGAGCCACTTGTTCAGCATCACGTTGCGCAGCCAGCGATCGCCCAGCTCGCGTGCGAGCTGCGAGCGCAGTGCTTCGAGCATCGAATGCCGATGCCAGCGTGCACAAGCCTGCACTTCGGCGAGACGTGCATCGTGATAAACGCGAATCTGCAGATCCGGATCCGCGAGCGGCGTGCCGGCGTCGTCGAAGACATACGTGAGCCGGAAAGTAGTCGTGTAGCGCGCACGCTCATCTACCGCGAGATGCAACGCGCAGTCGCCAGCGACGCGCGAGACGTGCGAACCCTCCACTTCGTGCAGATCAGGCACGAGCCGTGCAAGGCGGATGTAGTTGCTCTCGTACAGCGACATCAAGCTGACGAAGCTGCCCGGCCGGGCGCGCCAGCTGACTGCACAATTCGTGTCGTGTTCCAGTGTCGCCAACATGGGCCGAATATAGCACAGCGATTTTCGCCTTCGGCCAGCGGCATGAGACTTGCGTCACGGTCGAAGACGTCGTTCGAGCCCGGTCTTGTCGAGAATGCGACTCGCGATCTCTTCGATGGAACACTCGGTTGTGTTGATGCAGGGAATGTCGTAGCGTCGGAAGATCGATTCGGCCGTGCGCACTTCGTATTCGACTTGCGACGGCGAGGAATACTTGGTGTTCGGGCGCCGCTCGTTGCGGATCTGTTGCAGGCGCTCAGGCGCAATCGTCAATCCGTACAGCTTGCGCTGGCATTTCACCAGCGACGCCGGCAACGCGCCGGACTCGAATTCCTCGTCGGCGAACGGAAAATTCGCGGCAAAAATGCCGTACTGCAGGGCCATGTACAAACACGTCGGCGTCTTACCCGAGCGCGACACGCCGACCAGCACCAGGTCGGCACGGTCGTAGTCGCGTGTGATCGCGCCGTCGTCGTTGGCGAGCGCGAAGTTGGTCGCGTTGATGCGCAACGTGTACGCGCCGATGTCGGACATGCCGTGCGCCCTGCCCTGCGCGCGCGACGACTTCACCTTGAGCTCCTGCTCCAGCGGGCCGAGGAAGGCGTCGAAGAAATCGAGGAACAGGCCATTGGCGCGCTTGATGATCTCGCGCATGTCCTCTTGCACGAGCGTGCTGAAAATCACGGGCCGCACGCCCTCTGCTGCACCGGTCGCATTGATCCTGCGCACAGCCTCTTCCGCCTTGTCAACCGTAGATATAAATGGCAGAGTCACCTGTCTGAACGCTTGCCCGTCGAACTGCGTCAGCAGACTGTGACCCATCGTCTCCGCGGTCACGCCGGTCTGGTCGGATACGAAAAAAACCGTTCTTCTGTCCATCTCCTGACTGTCGCACCTGACCACCGCGCGGATCAAGAGTTAGAATGCGCGCCCCATGAGTATGAGCATGAGCAGCGCCTACACCATCCCCTTCGCCCAGCTCGGCCGTCACGACGTCGAGACCGTTGGCGGTAAAAACTCCTCGCTTGGCGAGATGATCAGTCACCTGGCGAAAGCCGGCGTCGCGGTGCCCGACGGCTTCGCGACGACAGCGCAGGCTTATCGCGACTTCCTGCAGCACGAAGACCTGGCAGCGCGCATCTCGAAGGAGCTGGCGACGCTGAACGTCGACGATGTCGAGACGCTCACGACCGTCGGTGCGCGCATCCGTCAGTGGATCCTGGCGACGCCGTTCCCGCCGCGCCTCGAACGCGAGATCCTCGAATCGTTCGAGCGCATGAGCGGCGGACGCGACATCGCCGTCGCAGTGCGCTCATCGGCGACCGCAGAAGATCTGCCGGATGCATCGTTCGCCGGCCAGCAGGAAACGTTCCTCAACGTGCGTGGACGCGACGCGCTGCTCAAGTGCGTGCACGAAGTGTTCGCTTCGCTGTTCAACGATCGCGCGATCGCGTATCGCGTGCACCAGGGGTTCGCGCACGACCAGGTCGCGCTGTCGGCGGGCATTCAGTACATGGTGCGTTCCGATCTTGGCGCGAGCGGTGTCATGTTCACGCTCGACACGGACTCGGGCTTCCGCAACGTCGTCTTCGTCACATCTTCATACGGTCTTGGCGAAACGGTCGTGCAAGGCGCGGTGAACCCGGACGAGTTCTACGTCTACAAAGCAGCGCTGCGTTCGGGACATGCGCCGATTCTGCGGCGCACGCTCGGCGCGAAAGCCATCAAGATGGTCTATAGCGCACCGGGTGCTGCAACACGCGTGTCAACAGTGGACGTCGCACAGGAGGATCGCCGGCGCTTCTCGATCAGCGACGCCGACCTCATCGAGCTCTCGAAGCAGGCACTCATCATCGAGGAGCACTACGGCTGCCCGATGGACATCGAGTGGGGCAAGGATGGCGAGACCGGCAAGATCTACATCCTGCAGGCACGCCCCGAGACGGTACAGAGCCGCGCCGGCAGGACGGTGCAGCGCTTCGCGCTCAAGGGCAAGAAGTCGAAGGTGCTGGCGAGCGGCCGTTCGATCGGCCAGCGTATCGGCGCGGGTCCGGCTCGCATCATCCGCGACGTGAAGGAAATGACGCGCGTGCAGAGCGGTGACGTGCTCGTCGCCGACATGACCGACCCGGATTGGGAACCGGTGATGAAGCGCGCTGCGGCGATCGTCACCAATCGCGGCGGCCGCACCTGTCACGCGGCGATCATCGCGCGTGAGCTCGGCATTCCGGCTGTCGTCGGCTGCAGTGACGCAACCGAGACGATTCGCGAGGGCCAGCCGATCACGGTGTCGTGCGCCGAGGGCGACACGGGCTTCGTCTACGACGGCGCCTTGCCGTTCGAGCAGAAAAACCTGGAGCTGGACTCGCTGCCGCCGATCACGACCAAGATCATGATGAACGTCGGCAATCCCGACCGTGCGTTCGACTTCGCGAGCATTCCGCATCGGGGCGTCGGCCTCGCGCGCCTGGAATTCATCATCAATCGCATGATCGGCGTGCATCCGCGCGCACTGCTGGAGTTCGACCAGCTGCCCTCGGACCTGCAGCAAACGATCCGGCGCCAGATGAGCGGCTACGGCGATCCGGTGTCCTTCTATATAGACAAGCTGTGCGAAGGCGTTGGCACGATCGCTGCCGCGTTCGCACCGGAGCCGGTGATCGTGCGCTTGTCCGACTTCAAGTCGAACGAGTACGCGAACCTGATCGGCGGACGGCAGTACGAGCCGCACGAAGAGAATCCGATGATCGGTTTCCGCGGGGCTGCGCGCTACGTCGACGAGGCGTTCCGTCCCTGTTTCGAGCTCGAGTGTCGCGCGCTCAAGCGCGTGCGCGAGCAGATGGGACTCAAGAACGTGCAGATCATGGTGCCGTTCGTGCGCACCGTGAAGGAAGCTGAGCAGGTGACGCAGCTACTGGCAGCCAACGGGCTGAAGCGCGGCGAGAACGACCTCAAGATCATCATGATGTGCGAGCTGCCGACCAACGCGCTGCTGGCCGAGCGTTACCTCGAATACTTCGACGGCATGTCGATCGGCTCGAACGACATGACGCAGCTCACGCTGGGCCTGGATCGCGACTCGGCTATCATCGCCAAGCTCTTCGACGAGCGCGACGACGCCGTCAAGGCGCTGCTCAAGATGGCGATCGATGCCTGCCGCAAGCAGGGCAAGTACATCGGCATCTGCGGGCAAGGCCCGTCCGACCATCCCGACTTCGCGCGCTGGTTGCTCGAACAGGGTATCGAGAGCATCTCGCTCAACCCGGACACGGTCGTGGAAACCTGGCTGTTCCTCGCCGGGAATCAGATCAAGTAGCTATCTCGACCAGATCAGCAAACGGTTGTTCGCCGGCATCCCGTGCTCGGCCGTGAAGGCGAGCCCATGCTGGCGGCCGAGCGTCTTCAGCGCCTTGTCGTCGCGCAGTCCCATCTTCGGGTCGCGTTCACGCAGCGATGCGTCGAACGCCTGATTCGACTCGCTGGTGAACCGGCCATCGCGATTGAACGGCCCGTACAACGCGAACATCCCTCGTGGGCGCAGCACGCGCGCGACGCCGGCGAACATCAGCTCCACTTCCGGCCAACCCATGATGTGCGACGTGTTCGCGCTGAAGACGTAGTCGACCGTCTCGACTGGCCACTGACCATCGCGCACGTCGAGCTTGATCGGCGCACGCAGGTTGGGCAGCGCCGCCTCGGCGACCCATAGACCGATCCCTTCGAGATTCGCTTCGCAGTCCGTCGGCTGCCATTGCAGATGCGGCAGGTGGGTCGCGAAATGCACCGCGTGCTGTCCGGTTCCCGCGCCGATCTCGAGCGCAGCACCGGGCTTGGTGAACCACTGGCGCAATACCTGGAGGATGGGCTCGCGATTGCGCTCGCAAGCCTCCGAACGGGGCTTCACGGTACGCGCAGGAAGGTCTGTCGATAGTGCTGCATCTCGCGAATCGAGTCACGGATGTCGTCGAGTGCCAGGTGCGTGGAGCTCTTCTGGAAGCCGGCGAAGGCTTCCGGCGACCAGCGCCGCGCCAGCTCCTTGAGCGTGCTCACGTCGAGATTGCGATAGTGAAAGTACCGCTCCAGCTCCGGCATCTCG
>Ga0157377_10000597_pt1 | contig 14977 bp, 17 predicted proteins | sample M55metaG_FD_121116 | JGI IMG/M metagenome (GOLD analysis project Ga0157377, IMG submission 121116) | Miscanthus rhizosphere microbial communities from Kellogg Biological Station, Michigan, USA - M5-5 metaG | ecosystem: Host-associated > Plants > Roots > Rhizosphere > Soil | place: USA: Michigan...
GCTGACGAGGCCGTCGACGTCGTCCACGTCACCTCTCCGAACGACCTGCACGTCGACCAGGCCGCGGCGGCCCTCCGAGCCGGTAAGCACGTCGTCTGCGAGAAGCCATTGGCGATGACTGCCGAGGAGTCTGCCAGCCTGGTGGAGCTTGCGGCGCGCACGGGCCTCGTGAATGCGACGAACTTCAACATCCGCTACTACCCGCTGAACCAGCACGCACGATCGCTGGTCGCCGACGGCGGCCTCGGCGACGTCCGGTTGGTCACCGGTCGCTACTTCCAGGACTGGCTGCTCCTCGAGAGCGATTGGAACTGGCGCCTGCAGCCCGATCGTGGCGGCGCGCTCCGGGCGGTCGGCGATATCGGCTCGCACTGGCTGGACCTGATGACGTTCGTTACGGGCGAGCACGTCGCGTCCGTGATGGCCGATCTGACGACCTTCATCGGCACGCGCCAGGAGCCGACAGGGCCCGTCGAGACGTTCTCGACCGACCGTTCGACCGAGACGGTCGACCGCGAGATCGCGACCGAGGACACGGCGACGATCCTGCTGCGCTTCGATGGCGGCGCCCGCGGAGCCGTGAGCATCTCCCAGATCAGCCCGGGTCGGAAGAACTCGCTGGTCTACGAGATCGATGGTTCGGACGGCGCTTGGGCCTGGGACAGCGAGCGGCCCGACGAGGCCTGGATCGGCCACCGCGAGCGACCCAACGAGATCCTCATCCGCAACCCCGCCCTGATGAACGACGCCGGCCAGGCCGCGGCCGCCCTGCCGGGCGGTCATGTCGAAGGCTTCTTCGACACGTTCTGTGCCCATTTCCGGGCGGTCTATGCCGACGTGGTAGCCGGGCGACGCTCCTCCTCGCCCGGCTACCCGACCTTCGCCGACGGCCACGACGAGATGCTCGTCGGCGACGCGATCGCGCGCAGTGCCCGCGAGGGCCGTTGGGTCGATGTCGACCGGTCCACGCCCGCCTCATCCAGCGCCGCTCCAGTGGAGACACACGCATGAAGCTCGGCTTCCTGACCGCCCCGTTCCCGGATACGCCGCTGATGGACGTCGCCGACTGGGCGGCCAGCGCCGACTTCGAGGTCCTCGAGATCGCCTGCTGGCCGCAGTCGGCCGGACCGACGCGGCGCTACGCGGGCACGAGCCACATCGACGTCAAGAACCTGTCCGACGACCAGGCCACGGAGATCGTCGACGAGTTCGCGTCCAAGGGGCTGTCGATCTCCGGCCTCGGCTACTACCCGAACCCGCTCCATCCCGACCCCGAGCATCGCAAGGAGGTCACGGACCACCTCAAGGCGGTGATGGTCGCGGCGCGGAAGATGGGCATCCCGCTCGTCAACACGTTCATGGGTGGTGATGCCGCCAAGAACCTCGACGACAACTGGGAAGAGGCGTTGCGCGTCTGGCCCGACATCGTGAAGTTCGCCAACGACCAGGGCGTGAAGATCACGCTCGAGAACTGCCCGATGCTCTTCTCGTACGACGAGTGGCCGGGCGGCAACAACATCGCGACGACGCCACGCCAGTGGCGCCGGATCCTCGAACAATGGAGCGACACGATCGGCCTCAATTTCGACCCGTCGCACCTGATCCTCCAGATGATCGACATCCAGCGCTTCCTGAAGGAATTCGGGAAGCACGTCCTCCACTACCAGGCGAAGGACCTGATGATCGACCGCGACGCGCTCTACGAGCGCGGCATCTTCTCGATGGGTATCGGGTGGCAGATCCCACGTATCCCGGGGCTCGGTGAGGTCGACTGGGGAATCGTCCACGGCGAGCTGTATCGCCAGGGCTACGAGGGCGACTGCATCATCGAGCACGAGGACCGCCGGTTCGAGGGGACCGACGAGAAGGTCAAGCAGGGGTTCCTCATCGCCCGCGACGTGTTGCGCCCGTACTGCCACTGACATGACGGACGCCCTCTCGATCGACTCCCTGACCGAGCGCGACATCGCCAAGACGATCGACCATTCGCTGTTGCGGCCCGAGCTCGATGACACGTTCATCGAGGACGGCTGCCGTCTCGCGGCGGAGTACGACGTGGCGTCGGTGTGCGTGCGCCCGGTCGACGTCCCCCGCGCCGTTTCGATCCTTACCGGCACCGACGTCGCCGTCGGCACGGTCATCGGATTCCCCCACGGTGGCCAGCCGACGGCGATGAAGGTGTTCGAAGCCAGACAAGCCCTCGACGAGGGTGCGACCGAGCTCGACATGGTCATCCAGATCGGGGCGCTGCGGTCCGGTCGCGATGCCGACGTCCAGTCCGATATCGCTGCGATCGTCGACGTCGCCCATGAGCGTGGCGCGATCGTGAAGGTCATCTTCGAGAACGCGTACCTGACCGACGACGAGAAGATCCGTGCCTGCCACCTGTCCGAGGCCGCGGGCGCCGACTTCGTCAAGACGTCGACCGGGTTCGCGCCGGGTGGCGCGACCCACGACGACCTGCGCCTGATGCGGGCGAACGTCTCGCCGCACATCCAGGTCAAGGCCGCCGGCGGCGTCCGCACGCTCGACGCGCTCCTCTAGGTCATGGCACTGGGTACGACTCGCATCGGCGCGACGGCGACCAAGGCGATCATCGACGACTTCCGCGCGCGCAAGGCGGGACACCCCGCCACGGTCACGGCCGGTGCCGCCGACGGTGGCGCAGGCGGCAGCTACTGATGACCGCCGCGACGGCCGTCCCCGTGCTCGCCTGGCTCGACGAAGCACGGCCCGTGCTCGACACCCTGGCCGACACCCAGGCTGGCGCGATGGAGCAGGCGAGCCAGTGGTGTGCCGACGCGATCGGTTCCGGTGGCCTCGTCCACGTGTTCGGCACCGGTCACTCGCGGATCCCCGTCGAGGAGATGTTCCCGCGCTACGGCTCGTACCCGGGGTTCAATCCGATGGTCGAGCTGTCGATGACGTTCCACACCCAGGTCGTGGGGTCGAACGGGCAGCGCCAGGCCATGGCGATCGAGCGGATGTCGGGCCTCGCCGACGTCATCCTCTCGAACTTCACGTTCGGTCCGCGCGACGTGATGATCGTGTTCTCCGCGGGTGGCACGACCGCGGTTCCCATCGAGATCGCACGTGGCGCGAGGTCTCGCCGTCTGCGCGTCATCGCTGTAACCTCGCTCGCGCAGTCGACGACACAGGACCCGGACTCTGCTGCCGGCGACCGCCTCGGAGATGAGGCCGACCTCGTCATCGACCTGTGCACGCCCCACGCCGACGCGCTCGTCGCCATCGACGGCGTCGACACCCCGGTCGGGCCGGGCTCGACGCTCGCGGCGGTCGCGGTCGCCAACAGCATCAAGGTGCGGACGGCCCAGCTCCTCGCGGAGCGCGGGGCGTTGCCGCCGACCATCACCCGAGCCTCGGTCGTCGGCACCGAGCGCTCGCGGGCGTTGTTCGATGCCGCATACGAAGAGCACGCGCGACGCATCGCACGTGCCATCGCCGGGGAGGGGTGATGGTCCGCGTGATCGAGCGAAGGAGGTGGCGCCGATAGATCCCCTTGCGACCACGGTTCGTTACGCTGGCCGACGCGACCAGATCGGCGCGTCGTTCTCTCAGGAGGAGGATGTCGAATGATCCAAGGATCCACCCGCAGGAAGCTGTTCGCGTGGGGCGCTATCGCGACCCTCGTGGCGGCCTGCTCCAGCGGTGGTGGCGCGGCGACGACCGCGCCGAGCGCGGCGGCGCCGTCCGAATCGGCCGCCGCATCGGGAAGTGCCGCGGCGTCGCCCTCGGCGGCGGCGAAGCAGTACACGATCGGCTACTCGAACGCGTTCGGTATCGGCAACGGCTTCCGCGAGGAGCAGCTCTGCACCGCCAAGGCGCAGGCGCTCGTCTCGGGCCAGGTGTCGTCCGGCACGTGGACGAACGAGAAGGAAGATACGTACCCGCAGCTCCAGCAGATCCGAGACCTGATCTCGAAGAAGCCGGACGCGATCATCTTCAACCCGAACGGGCCTGACGTCCTGAACCCGGCCCTCGCCGAGGCGAGCGCCGCGGGCATCAAGACGGTCGCGCTCGACGCCTACGTCACCGACCCCAATACGCTGAACATCTCGAATGACCAGGTCGCGTACGGCTATGTCGGCGCGAGCTGGCTGTTCAAGCAGCTCGGCGGCAAGGGCAACGTCTACTACATGCGCGGCCTCGCCGGCCACCCGGCCGACAACGACCGCCACCAGGGCGTCATGAAGGCGCTCGCGGAGAACCCCGGCATCAAGCTGCTGCCGAACAACGATGGCGTCCCGACCGGCTGGGATCCCGCGCAGGGCACCAAGCTGATCACGGACTACATCAACAGCGGCAAATACGACGACCTCCAGGGCATCTGGACGTCGGGCATCGACCAGCAGGTCGTCGATGCGATCAAGGCTGCGAACAAGCCGTTCGTGCCGATCGTCGGCGCGGACCTGAAGGGTTTCGTCGAGATGCTGCTCAACAAGAACGGCGGCTACGACGGGCTCAAGGGCCTCGCGGTCTACAACCCTGCGGCCATCGGTGGCGCCGGCCTCAACCTGGCGCTCAAGGCCCTCAACGGTGACACCATCGATTCGAAGGATGTGACCGTCAAGGACTCGACCGGTGCCGATAAGCAGATCAAGGCGATCTTCCTGCCGACGCCGGAGGCGTACGACAACACCACCGACGCAGGGAAGGCAAAGCTCCAGGAGATCGACGTCGAAGGCCTCAACAACCTCTGGCCGGTGAGCTGGTACATCAACGGATGGACCGACTACTCGATCGACCAGATGCTGGCCTGCAAGGCTCCGGGCGAGTAACCCGGGCATCCACTCATCCATCACCGAGCGGGAGGCTGACCCAGCCTCCCGCTCTCATCAAGAAGGACATGACGGACTCGACGGCTGAGCTCATGCTCGACGCGGGCGGTATCGCGAAGGCCTACGGGGCCGTCGTCGCGCTGCGCGATGCGTCGCTTGCCGTCCGGTCCGGCGAGGTCCACGCGCTCATGGGCGCCAACGGCGCCGGCAAAAGCACCTTCGTCAAGATCCTCACCGGCGCGGTCCGCCCGGATCGTGGCCGGATCAAGGTGCGAGGCCGCGAGAGCACGGCGAGCTCTCCGCGCGAGGCACGTCGCCTCGGCCTCGTCTCCGTTTACCAGGAGCCATCGTTGCTCCCGGACCTCGACCTTCGGTCGAACCTGCGCCTCACCGATACCCCCGTCGAACCCTTCCGCCACTGGCTGAACGAGCTCGGGCATCCGCAGCTGGATCTGTCCACGCTCTCGCGGGAGGTGCATCTGGCATCGCTGCGGATCGTCGACCTGGCCCGCGCCCTGGCGATCGAGCCTGACGTTCTGCTCCTCGACGAGATGACCGCAGCGCTCCCCGCCGACCTGACCGAGCGCGTGCTCGACGTCATCGGCCGCCAGCGGGGCGGCAAGGGCTCGATCGTATTCATCTCCCACCGGATGATCGAGATAGCGGCGATCTGCGATCGTGCGACGGTGCTGCGCGAGGGCGCCACCGTCGGGGTCGTCGATGTGACGACGGGCTCCGAGGAACGGATCGTGGAACTGATGCTCGGCAAGGTCGGCGAGCTGCCCGAGCGGACCGAGGCGTCCCGGCAGGCCGTCGCCCGGGGCGAGGGCGCGGCCGCGCGCCTCGCCGGCAAGAGCCTCGCGTCGGGGACCGCCCTCGAGGACGTCTCGTTCGAGGTCTACCCGGGCGAGGTTCTCGGCGTCGTCGCGTTGGAAGGCCAAGGCCAGGACGAGCTGTTCGACATCCTCGCCGGGGCGATCCGCCCGAGTAGTGGCGAAGTCCTCGTCGACGGTTCGACCGCCACCTTCCGTCATCCCGCAGATGCCATCCGTGCCGGCGTCGTGTACATCGCAGCGGACCGGGCGGAGGCGCTGCTCATGCAGCGGTCCGTGCGCGAGAACATCTCGCTACCCGGCGTCGCGACGCTGCGCCGATGGGGCCCCATCGACCTCGGGCGTGAGCGCGGCAAGGTCGGCCGGGCCGTGGAGATGCTCCAGATCGACGCGCGGGCCGGCGCCGAGGTGCGACGCCTGTCCGGCGGCAACCAGCAGAAGGTGACGATCGCCCGCTGGGTCACCGACGGCGTCCACACGATGCTCTGCTTCGACCCCACCCGCGGCATCGACATCCGCACCAAGAACCAGATCTACGTCCTGCTCCGCGATCTCGCCGAGGCTGGTGCAGCGATCCTGCTGTACACATCGGAGCTGAAGGAGATCCAGCTCGTCTGTGACCGGGTCATCGTGATCTTCGGCGGGAAGGTCGTCGCCGAACTCGACGCGCGCAACGCGGATGAGCCGCGCCTCCTGCGCGCCGCCTACAACCTCAAGGCGGACGCCGAACTTCCCGAGGAGACCATCGCCGAGGCGTCGAGCGAGGGCGGCCAGGAACATGCGGCGGACGAGGGGGCGGCTGCGTCTTCGCCCCCACCGCCTCCTCCCGTGGAGGCCGGCGCCGGGTCTGACGCCGAGACCGATCGATGACCGCGGCCGCGCAGCCGGTGACCTCGGGCAGCCCAGACGCGATGGAGGCCGCAGGCCGCGCCGTTCGTCGTAATACCTGGATCCTCGGGCTGCTGGTCTTCCTCGTCGCCCTGCTCGTGTTCACCAAACTCATCCAGCCGAACTACGGTCCGACCGGGATCCAGGGACTTGCCGTCTCCGCGGCCGCCCTCGTCCTCGCCGCCGTCGCCCAGGCGATCGTCGTGATCTCCGGTGGGATCGATCTATCGATCGGGGCGATGATCGCGTTCACGAACGTCGTCGCCGCCGCAGCGATGCTCAAGGCCGACGACCAGACCGGTGTCGCGATCGCGATCGGCGTGCTGCTGCTGGGCCTGCTGATCGGCGCGGTCAACGGTGCACTCATCGTCGTGACCCGCGTGGCAGACATCATCGTCACGCTCGCCATGTCATTCGTTTGGGCCGGCTGTGCGCTGCTCGTCCTCAGCGTCCCGGGTGGTCAGGCCGACACATGGTTGACGAGTCTCGCGAGCGGGTCGGTCCTTACGGAATGGCTGCCGAAGCCGGCGGTCCTGGTCCTGCTCGTCATCGCGATCATCTGGATCCCATTGCGTCGCTCCCGCCTGGGTCTGTCGCTGTATGCGATCGGCAGCAACCAGCTCGCGGCCTTCCGAAGCGGCGTATCGGTCGGGCGCACGAAGATCATCTCGTACGCGCTCGCCGGGCTGTTCTCGGCGCTCGCCGGACTGGCCGTCACCGCGAACACCGGCATCGGGACGCCGCTCCCGGGCGGCTACACGCTGACCAGCGTCGCCGCCGTCGTGCTCGGGGGTGTGAGCCTGGCCGGCGGTCGGGGCGGCGTCGTCGGCCCGATCATCGCCGTGATGATCCTGTCCCTCATCCGCACGGACATGACCTTCCTGAACCTCAATTCGAACCTCGCGACCGTGACGCAGGGCGTCATCCTCATCGTCGTGGTCATGTTCGGTAGCCTCGCGGCGCTGCGACGGAGGCGTGCATGAGCAGCGCACCGGCAGCAGTCAGCGAGCCGCGGACCAGTGCCGCGCAGACCGTCATGCGCACGTTCCGCGACCGGCCCGTCGTGCCACTGCTCGTCCTCCTGGGAATCCTGGCCCTCGCCTTCATCGGCCTGAATCCGAGGACGAACATCACGGAATGGGTCGCATCGACGCTCCGAGCCGCGATCCCGCTGGCGATCCTGGCCGGCTGTCAGACGATCGTGATGCTGACCGGCGGCATCGACCTGTCCGTCGCGGCGACCGCGTCGATGTCCGCCTTCGTCGCGGCTTCGCTCCTCGAGCAACAGGGGCTGGCCGTCGCGATCATCGTGCCGCTCGTCATCGCCGTGATCATCGGGGTCATCAACGGCATCGGCAGCGGCGTCTTCCGCGTGCACCCGCTGATCATGACCCTGGGCATGGGCCTCGTCGTCTTCGGGGCATCGAATGCCTGGCAGCTGCTGACCGTCAAGACCTCGTCTGGGGTGCCACCCGAGATCCGCCAGATCGGATCCGCGACGGTGCTCGGCTTCGTCCCCGTCAGTCTCGTCGTCTTCGTTCCGCTGGCGTTGATCATCGTGATCGGCCTCCGCCGGACGGGGTACGGCCGGCTGCTCTACGCGATCGGCGACAACCCGATCGCGGCGCGGCTGTCGGGTGCGCGGTCCTGGCAGGTGCTGGTCGTCCTGTACGCGATCTCCGCGGTCCTCGCGGCGATCGCCGGTTACTTGATCTCCGGCTTCACGAATGTGGCCAGCGTCACGCTCGCCGACTCCTACCTGCTGCCGTCGGTCGCGGCGGCAGTCATCGGTGGGACGTCGATCTTCGGCGGCCGAGGTGGCTACACCGGCACGATCGTCGGCGCGCTGATCCTGACGGTCGCAACCTCCTTGCTCTTCTCCCTTGGGTTCCCCGAGGCCGTTCGGCAGATCCTCTTCGGGCTGTTGATCGTCCTCGTGGCGGCCGGTTACGCGCGGGTGACTGGCGAGACCTGATGGCCGAGAGCGGCCGCGAGGCCCCGAGCCGCCACCTCGGTCTCGATCTCGGCGGGACGAATATCAAGGCTGTCGTCGTGGAGCACGACGGCGACGACTGGCGGGTGCTCGACCGAGACCAGGTCGGGACACCGGCGGCCCAGGGTCCGGATCGTGTGGTGGCACGGCTCGCCGAGGTCGGTGCGGAGGCGATCGGCCGCTGCCCGGGGGTGAGCAGCGTCGGCATCGGCATCCCGGGGCTGTACGACCCGGCGGCCGGCACGACCCGCTTCCTCGTGAACATCCCGGGGGCCTGGGCGGGAAAGCCGGTGGCGGGTCCCGTCGGTGACGCGCTGGGCCTGCCGGCCGCGATGATCAACGACGCCCGCGCGTTCGGGCTGGCCGAGCTTCGACTCGGGGCGGGCCGCGGAGCCCGCGCCATGATCGGCTTCACGCTCGGGACCGGCGTCGGCGGGGTCATCGCCATCGATGGCCACATCTATCAGGGTCGCGACGGCACGGGCGGCGAGATGGGTCACCAGACGCTCGATCCCGAGGGCCCGACGTGCGGCTGCGGCAACCGCGGTTGTCTCGAGGCCTACGCCCGAGCGGACCGGATCGCCGAGGCATGCGGGACGAAGAGCGTCGAGGAGGCGATCGAGCGCGCCCGCGCCGGTGACCCGCGCGCTCGCGCCGGACTCGAACGGGTCGGTCGCTATCTCGGGGTCGGCATCGCCAACATGATCACGACGATCACGCCACAGCGGGTGGTCCTGGGCGGCGGTGTGGCGGCGTCCGCGGACCTGTTGCTCGACACGATCCGCGACGAAGTTCGGCGGCACGTCTTCACCACGAGTCTCGAGGGCGTCGAGATCGTCACCGCCGAGCTCGGGACCTGGGCCGGCGCGATCGGCGCGGCGATCCATGGTGCGGAGGGGGCAGAAGCGGCGGGCGCGGGGGCGCGCCAGGGGCGGACGCCCGCGGTGCCCGCATGACCGACGTCGCCTACCAGCCGCAGTACCGCCAGATCGAGCAGGCGCTCCGCGAGCGGATCGCGGCATTGCCACCCGGCGCCAAGCTGCCATCCGACACGGACCTCTGTGCCGAATTCGGCGTCAGCCGGATGACGGCTCGCAACGCCATGGAGCGCCTCGCGGCCGACGGGCTGATCCGCCGCGAGCCGGGTCGCGGCAGCTTCGTGACCGCTCCGCCACCGCATCGACGGGCGAACCGGCTCATGACGTTCTCCCAGGAGATGCGGCGGACGGGTCGCGTTCCGAGCTCACGCGTCTTGATGAGGTCGGTTCGACCGGCGACCGCCGTCGAGGGCGCGACGCTCGGCATCCGCCAGGGGCAGACGGTCGTCTCGCTCCGTCGCCTGCGCCTCGGCGACGACGAGCCCATCGCGCTCGAATCGACCGTCCTCGTCGGCACGACGGCGGACGCCGTCCTCGGCGCCGACCTCGAGTCAGGCTCCCTGCACGAGACGCTCGGGCGCGCAGGGTTCGTGCTCTACCGGGGGACCGGGACGATCTCCGCGGCAGCCGCGACGGCCGAGGACGCCGCACTCCTGGGCATCGAAGTCGGCGATCCGCTGCTGGTCGAGCGGCGTGTCATCAACGACGGATACGGCCGACGGATCGAGGCGACTGAGTCGCGCTACGTAGCGGGTCGATACGGCCTCGACGTCCAGTTCGACGTCGAGCTGCCGGACGACGACACCGCCCCCTTCCCCGGTTGACGACGCATACGGTCACGGGGCGGCTGGTCCTCGATGACCGCGTCGCTCCGGGGCGCGTGTCGATCGATGACGGGCTCATCACGGCCGTGGATGTCGACGCAACCGGCGTTCCGGAGGATGCCGCCTACATCGCACCCGGTCTCGTCGACGTGCACGTCCATGGCTGGGGCGGCCACGACGCGATGGGCGACAGGGACGCCCTCGATGGGATGGCACGGGCCCTGCTCCGTCGCGGCGTGACCTCGTTCCTGCCCACCGCCGTCACGGCGCCGCTCGACGACCTGACCGCCTTCGCCGAGCGCGTGCGTTCGTGGATGCCGAGCGCGCCCGGCGACGGCGCCGAACCGCTCGGGTTCAACCTCGAGGGACCGTTCCTGGCGGACGCCAGGCGCGGCGCCCATGATCAGATGCAGCTCCGAGCCCCGGCAGATGTCTCGCCCGAGACGATCGAGACGCTGACAGATGGTTTGCGGCTCCTTACGGTGGCACCCGAGCTCGCCGGCGCGACCGACCTGATCGGGGCGCTCAGTCGTGCGGGCGTCGCGGTGTCGCTCGGGCATTCGGCGGCACTGGTCGACGAGGCGCGCAAGGCGTTCGCCGCCGGTGCCTCGTCGACGACGCATCTCTTCAACGCCATGAGCGGCTTCGAGCACCGCTCGCCAGGCTTGGCCGTCGCCGCGCTCCTGGAGGACGATGCCTACGTCGAGCTGATCGCGGACGGGATCCACGTGCATCCCACGCTCTGGGAGCTCATCACCCGGCTTAAGCCCGTCGATCGACTGCTGCTCGTCAGCGACGCGGTCCCACTCGCGGGGACGGGCGACGGACGGGGCCGCATCGGTTCGCTGTCCGTCGATGTCGACGGGTGGCGATGCACGGTCGTCGGGACCGACACGCTCGCCGGCTCGGTCATCGCCCTCGATACCGCGGTCCGGAACGTGGTCGCCACCGGGGTCCCGCTACCGGCCGCAGTCGCCGCCGCCAGTCGCAATCCCCTCGCCCTGCTCGGGATCACGGATCGAGGCCGTATAGCCGTGGGCCAACGAGCGGATCTCGTGGAGCTCGACGATGGCCTCGTGGTTCATCGCGTGATGCGTAGGGGTACGTCGATCGACGCCTGACGGCGCTTCAGTCGGTGACGGTCACCCGCACGGTCGCCGCCATCGAATGTCCACCCGGACCGCAGTCGCCCTCGGTGAACTGGGCCAGTGCACTCACATCCCACATTCCGGCCGGGAGGCGCACGTCCGGGGCCGTCAGGAAGGACCGGAGGAAATCGAAATCGGGGTCCTCCGGGGAGAGCGCACCGGACTTCGACAGCGGGGCGTTCATCGGCGTCGCCGGGTCGATCTCATACCGGCGGCAATCCGCGGTCGATACGGGCTCGACCTTGTGGGACCCATCGATCTGCGTATACCGGAAGCCGATGAGGGTGCCGGAGCCGGAGATCGTGGTCGGGTCAGGCCCGCCGTACGAGAGGATGGCTGTGCCGGTCACAGGCTCATCGCTCTTCCACTCGACCTTGGGCAACGCGAGCTCGAGCTTGAATGCTCCGCTTGTCGCGGACGCCGATGGGCAGGGCTCGCTACACGTTGCGGCTTCGGCCTGCGATGGCGATGCGCTCGCCGATGAGCTGGGGGCCGGCGACGATGGGCTCGGCGAAAGACCGCAGGCTGTCAGGGCGAGTGCGAACCACAGGCAGGCGATCAAACGACGCTTCAGGAGCCGAACCATACAAATGAGGCATTCGCGGGGGACCTCAACGTTCGAAAGACTGGAGCTCCGCCTCGACGCGCCCGTCCTCGATCGTCAGAAGCGCCCACGAATAGCGCGCCTGGCGACGCTTGTCCGTCGGTGAGCCCGGGTTCACGAGGAGGATCCCGCCCGCCGCCCGAGTGACCGACGGGATGTGCGAATGCCCGAAGCAGATCGCCGCCAGATCCGGCTGTGTGGCGAACGTGAGCCGGGCGCGCTCCGACGTCGAGATGCGGGTCGGGCCCATGTGCCCGTGCGTGATCCCGATCCGCACCGCGTCGAGCTCGACGATTGGCGCGTACCCGAAGCGGGCCACGAGCTCGGGTGGGTCGTTGTTGCCCGCCACCCCGTGGAGCGGCGCGATCGCCTCGAGAAGCTCGACCACGAACGGCTCGGTCCAGTCCCCGCAGTGGATCAGCCGCTCGACGCCGGCGTCCTGGAGGCCGCGGGTCAGCGCCTGGGGGAGGGATCGCCCGAACCGCGGGAGGTGCGTATCCGAGACGACCCCGATGCGCATCGACCGTCAGCGCCGCGGCATCGCCTCGAACGTCTTCTCGATCTCGCCCAGCAGGCGGACCGTCGCGGCGGTCACGACCTGCAGGTAGCGCTCGCCGAATTCCGGGCTCGCGTCGGTCGCATCGCCCCACGTGCCGGAATGGGTCGCCCGGTACACGGAGCCGGGATTCGAGAAGAAGAACGCCGTGTGGACCGCGGCCGGATTCGACGCATCGGGGAACGGCGGCATCTCTGCGTTCGCGGCGTCCTTGTCGAAGAGGCCGGGGTCGATCGCCATCACGGCCGACATCTCGCCGCGGTTGGCGTGCAGCCCGGTCGTCGGCCCGAAGAACTCTGACGCCTCGTCGGCCGTCATCCCGTCCCAATAGTTGACCGGGAAGGCGTCGGTGCCGTCCGGCAGTCGATCGGACGCGTTGGCACAGGCATACGCGATCGCCAGCGTGTTGTCGTAGTGGCCATTGAGGAACACGATCCGCCGGAAGCCGATGTCCGCCAGCCCGACCGCGACGTCCTCGATGAGCGACATGAACGTCGGGATGCGCAGGTAGACGACCCCGGTGAAGCCCTTGTGCGGGTACGACAGCCCGTAGTTGATGACCGGCGCGACGACGGCGTTGACCTGCGGCGCCGCGCGGCGAGCGACTTCGTTCGGCACGAGGACGTCGGTCAGCAGCGGGCCATGCGGACCGTGCTGCTCGGTCGAGCCGACCGGCACGATGACCGTCTGCGACTGGCGCAGGAAGGCCTCGACCTCCGGGTTGGTCATCTCGCCCAGGAACACCGTCGCTGGCTTCATGGCATGCCTCCTCGTTGGGTCGCGGTCAGGGGGTCGCGCTCAGGCGACGGTCGTGGTCAGTTCGCCGATGCCCTCGATCCAGCACGTCACGACGTCGCCACGTTCGAGATGCCGGTCCGGACCGGGCGGCGTCGGAAGCCGGGCCGGTGTCCCGGTCGCGATCAGGTCGCCTGGCTCGAGCCGGACGTGCTTGCCGATGTACGCCAGGATCTCGGTGATCGAGTAGCGCATGTCGCCGGTCCGGCCGTCCTGGATCGCCTCGCCGTTGATCGTGCAGCCGAGGCGGACGTCGGTGGGGTCGAACTCGTCGGCCGTGACGACCCACGGCCCGACCGGACAGAACCCGGGCATCGACTTGCCGAGCAGCCACTGGTCACCGTCGAGCCACGGGTCGCGCGACGAGACGTCGTTGATGATCGTGTAGCCGAAGGCGGTCGAGTCGGGGCCCACGACGACACCCAGCTCGCACTCGGCATCGACGTTGGGCGTCAGTTCGCGATCCCATGTGAGGACATCGCCCGGACCGGCGATCGACGACGCCGCCTTACCGAAGATCAGCGGGCGATCCGGTCGAGGAGCGGCGCCCGGCCCGTCGTAGTTGAGCCCGACGGTGTAGATGGCGCCGGGCTTCTCGACGGCGATGCGCATCAGTCAGGCGGTCACGGTCGGGTCGGCAAGGAGCGGCGAGACCGCCGTGCGCATCACGTCGGCCATGCCGCCCACGCCGGTCCATCGCTCGAACGCGATGGCCGCCTGCTGGATCAGCATCTCGGAACCGTTCCCGGCCTTGAGCCCGCGCGCTCGCGCCGCCGCGAGCAGCGGTGTCTCGGGCGGGACGTAGACGAGGTCGAACACCGTCGCATCGCTCGGAAGGAGTTCGACCGGGATCGTCATCCCGGCGTCGACCATCCCGACCGTCGTCGCGTTGACCGCGAGGTCGACAGTCGCGACAGCGTCGCGGAACGCGTCGGACCCGAGGCCCGCCACGAGCCGGTCCGCCTTCCCCACTCCGCCGAACCGGTCGACAAGCGCTCGCGCGGCGTAGACGGAGCGAGCACCGACGGTGACCCGCTTCGCACCGCCCGTTAGCAGGGCGAAGACGACGGCATGCGCGGCACCACCCGCCCCTGCGACCACGACGTTGGCGCCATCGAGCGATCGACCCATCGCCAGTTCCACACCGGCCCGGAACCCTGGCGCGTCGCTGTTGAACCCGATCAGCCGTCCGTCGTCGGTGCGGACGACGTTGTTGACGGCGCCGATCACCTGGGCGTCGCCTTCGACCTCATCGACGAGTCCGGCGACGACCTGCTTGTACGGGGCGGTGACGCCGAGCCCGAGCCAATCTTCGGCGCGCGCGCCCGTGACGATGCCGGCCACCTCGTCAGGCTCCGCCTCGCGAAGGACGTATCGGCCGTCGATCCCGCACGCATCGAAGGCGGCGTCGTGCATGACCTGCGAGTGCCGCCGCTTGAGCGGCTTGCCGATCAAGGCGACCTGGCGGGTCACGAGGCGACGGCGACCCGGTTACGGTTCGGCTTCCGGACCGGGCCGGCAGATGCCGGGAACTGCACGTTCGGGATGATCTCGTCGACCCATGCGTGGAGCTGCTTCGAGTCCGGGGTCATCGTGTGGAGGATGAACTGCTCCACGCCCGCATCGACTCGCGACTGCAGCGACGCCACGATCTCATCC
>Ga0157377_10000603_pt1 | contig 14891 bp, 12 predicted proteins | sample M55metaG_FD_121116 | JGI IMG/M metagenome (GOLD analysis project Ga0157377, IMG submission 121116) | Miscanthus rhizosphere microbial communities from Kellogg Biological Station, Michigan, USA - M5-5 metaG | ecosystem: Host-associated > Plants > Roots > Rhizosphere > Soil | place: USA: Michigan...
AGAGCGCTCCAAACTCCCAGGAATCAATATCCATTGAATTCGATTCCGGGAGTTCACGCCATTGGCAATCGCCCGCAAAACCCAACGTTCATGCGGCTCGCCGAGGTTTTGCAGGCCGGACGCATGAGGTCGCCGGCGGCTTCGCGACACGGCCGCACTGCGCTTCGCACGCGACCGCGAGTGCCGTGAGACATCGACGAAGGGCGCCCTGCCCGCGACGCCAGGGGGCACTGGCGCCGCGCGACGCAGGCCCTCGATTGGGGAGCTCGATGCGGCTGGCCTCAACTGCCCGTTTCCATGGCACGTGCGCTCAAGCTGGAGGTCAGCCGCTTGCGCAGGAGCCGTTGCATTTCTTCTCCGATGTCATTGGCCTCCGCGGCCCGCACGAGTGCATTGAGCACATTGGCCTTGGCCAGCTTGTAGTCGGCCTTGGGCAGGACGCTGGCTAGCCAGGCGAATTCCTGTTCGATGGCGCAGTCCGCGCCCTTCTGTGGCGGCATGCGCGGCGGCGTCGCTTGCATCGGCGAGTCGGGATTCACGCTGCTGAGCCAGGCATGCAACGCAGCTCCCCCAGTCACGTGGTGCCAGACATCACCCCGCGTCGAACTCGAATCGTCCTGCGGCGGTTCAACGACACCGCTGCGCAGCGATGCCAACGCGATGCAGGCGTCGCCAAGGGACACGGTCTTCGCCATGATCGGGTTCTCCGCGAAGTCGTTGTCGCCAGTGGCCAAGGACCACCCGTTGGGATTGATGACGCTCAGCCGAACTGCCGTGTCGGACAGCCGCGTGGCGGCGACGGCGACGCGGTGAGTCTCCGAATCGCAATCGGTCGGCCAGCGCAGGAGCCTGACGCGTACCAGCAACTGCTCTCCCTGCGCCAGGTACTGCATCTGTTGCGCGAGATCCTGGGCCGCTTGCTCATCGACGCTACCCTCCGTGGTCTCGTACGCGTCATCCTCGCCCACCGAGGCCAGGGTGAATTGGAGGAACGGTCTTTCCAGCGTTCGCACCGCACGGCCCAGGGCGTCGGGATCGGTACAGTCGTCCTCGATGTGCCGCAGCGCAGCCAGCATGAGATGCGAAAAGACGACTTCATCCTCCCAGAGCGCCCCCATGTTCCCGCCCCCTGCGACTTCGGCCAATCTCTTGAGCATCGGCGCATCCAGCCTTGGAGCCTCCTCCATCAGCCGGGGCTTGACAAGAGCACGGCCGGTACGTTTCGATGTCGTGGCCACGTCGACGTCGATGGGGCCGGGCTGAACCGACAGCTTGTCCGGATGCCGGAGGCATCGCTCCTCCAGCGGACCGTCAACCTGGGCCGCGAAGAAGGCCGGCGGCAGGCCTGACTGGTAGACCACGGTACCGCTCGTCTTGCGGCCATCCGGCCAGCGCAGCACGGCGGCGCGCCGTGGCATGGACTCGCCGGTCGCCGCCGGCGCGCTCGAACCCGCGCGCGTCGAAGGGAAGTCATCAGGCATCGATGCGGACGATGACCCGCCTGCCGTCGGCGGCACCCTGGCTGCGTGGCTCGGCACTGAACCGGTCGGCGTGTACGCCGCTGAAGACGCGTTCTTTGATAACTTGCAGCCCATGGCATCTACGAGAATGGGAAGTTCCTGCACCCTATCCGATTCAGCCCGCATCGCAGGTCAAGCGTGCGAAGGGAAGTACGCGCCAACGAAAGGGGGCCGGAAGACAGTGTCGCGGCCAGGTGACCGACTATCACGCAATGCAGTCCAACGCCGACGGCGGTGTACGCCATGGCGGCACAGGGGAGCACGCGAATGCCGCGGCGCTCGGTCCGATCGATGGGTGGAACGGCATGTGCCGCCCGATGAGGCCGATGGGCGGATCCTTGGCCATCGAGGGCGCACCCCATTCCGTCGCCTCCACCGGCGGACGACGTCCGGAGGGCTCGGCAAATGGCCGCGGCGTTTGCCTTGCCGGCGCGGTGAGGGACATTCCAAGGCATGTGGGGAGCTCCGGCTCCGCTGTACCAAGCGGCACGGAAATTTTCGGCGGTTTGCGCTTAGAACCCCGCGATGCGTCGGCGTTCTTCGTCCAGTGCGAGCGCGACCTCGGCTCGAATGCGTTCTGGCGTGGCCTGCGGCTTGTTGTCTGCGATCTCCATGAGGAGGCCTCTCATTGCGGCATGGGAATCCTACATGTGGCGGTTCGCATCGCTCTCGCGATCAATGTTTCGAGGGGTCGGTCGAAATCGGCTGCTCGTGTCAGCCTTTCCGGTTTCTGAGGGAGTTTGGGTGGGCTTTACGTTTGCGCCGGCAACCTGCCGTCCCGACGATGGCTTTCTCCAAAACCAAGTCCGACGCATGCCATGACAGTCTTTAGCCGTGAATCGCCCACCAACGGCCCCTCGGGGCTCCCCTGCGCCACATCGGCCTGCAGCGCGTCGAAGATCAGTTCAGGCACTGGCAAGCGCGCGGGCGCGTCGTGCCCGACCGGGGGCAACGCCCGGTCGTGGCCGAGGACTGCCGCCTGCCCCGGCTCGATGAAGAGGAACTGCGAGCGACCACCGCCGCGCCAATGAAAGCGTTGTTCGTCACCCGAGCGCCACACCGAAAGACCGACCGGCATCTCATGCCACCCACGCCGCCCCAGCGTGCGACGTGCTTCCCGATGCATTCCGCGCTGAAGGCAGTAGCGCTCGTGCCCGTGGGCGACGATGCCTTCGTCTGCTCCGAGGGTGTCGGTGAAGCAGGCACCCTGCCAACCTGCCCGCGCACCGTCGAGCAAGAAGCTCGGCATGACGGACACGGAATACAGGCCCTGGGGTCCAGCCACCGGCGCACATCCATATGCGCAATCCGAAGTTCACGCGAACGCGGCTGCTGCCTACCCTGTGCCCCTATCCCTCACTGCACAGGAGCAGACATGACGCAAGCGCAATGGCACTTCGAGACCCTGTCGGTCCACGCCGGCTACAAGCCGGATCCGACCACCAAGGCGGTGGCCGTGCCCATCTACCAGACGGCCGCCTATGCATTCGACAGCGCGCAGCACGGTGCCGACCTGTTCGACCTGAAGGTGCCGGGCAACATCTACTCGCGCATCATGAATCCGACCAACGATGTGCTGGAACAGCGGCTGGCGGCGCTCGAAGGCGGCGTGGGTGCACTGGCGCTGGCCTCGGGCCAGGCCGCGGTCACGTACTCCATCCTCACCATTGCCGAGGCCGGCGACAACATCGTCTCGTCCACTGCGCTCTACGGGGGCACCTACAACCTCTTCGCGCATACCCTGCCGCAATACGGCATCAACACGCGCTTTGCGGACCACCGCGACCCGAGCTCCTTCGAATCGCTGATCGACGCCAGGACGAAGGCGGTGTTCGTCGAATCGCTGGGCAATCCGCAAGGCAACATCACCGACATCGCGGCCGTCGCCGCCATCGCCCACAGGCACGGCGTGCCGCTGATCGTCGACAACACCGTGCCTTCGCCCTATCTCAGCCGCCCGATCGAGCACGGAGCCGACATCGTCGTGCACTCGCTCACCAAGTACATCGGCGGCCACGGCAACAGCATCGGCGGCGCGATCGTCGACTCGGGCAAGTTCCCCTGGGCCCAGCACAAGGAACGCTTCAAGCGCCTGAACGAGCCCGACGTGAGCTACCACGGCGTGGTCTACACCGAGGCACTCGGCCCGGCCGCCTACATCGGCCGCGCACGCGTCGTGCCGCTGCGCAACACCGGCGCGGCGCTGTCGCCCTTCAACGCCTTCCTGATCCTGCAGGGCCTGGAGACGCTCGCGCTGCGGCTGGACCGCATCAGCAGCAACGCCGTGAAGATCGCGCAGCACCTGAGCGTGAACCCCAAGGTGTCGTGGGTGCAGTACGCCGGCCTCGAAGACCACCCCGAGCACCACCTGGTGAAGAAGTACCTGTCGGGCAAGGCCTCGGGCATCCTGACCTTCGGCGTGAAGAGCGCACCGGGCGATGCGCGCGCGGCCGGTGCACGCTTCCTCGACAAGCTGCAGCTCTTCACCCGACTCGTGAACATCGGCGACGTGAAGTCGCTGGCCACGCACCCGGCGTCGACCACCCATCGTCAGCTGAGCCCGCAGGAGCTTCAACGCGCGGGTGTGGGCGAAGACACGGTTCGCCTGTCGGTGGGTATCGAGCACATCGATGACCTGATCGCTGACCTCGACGAGGCGCTGGCCGCCGTGTGAGGGTCCCCATGCGGCGTGGCCGAACGGGTCACGCCGCATGGGGTCGAGTTCACAGGCAAAACCGAGCGCCACGTTCGCCTGGCCGTTGTCAATTTCGCCTGGGCATGCCGCGCACGGTCCTCGGGAGAGATCATGGCCGGATAGCGACAAGAGGTACGCCATGTTCGGACAAATCTTCAAGGTCAGGCGCAGTCCGCGGCCCGCCGGCGCCGCGGCTGCGGCAAGGTCCAACCCATACCGCAGCGCGCAGACCAACGACAGCTATCACGCGCTGTTCTGCGACGATGCCAAGTTCTACTCGCCGCGAACCGGCGAGCGCTTCATGGCATGGCATGCGGTGCTGGGCAACAGCAACGCATCGCCTGCGGCGGTGCGCGCCCTTGCACTCGATCCGCGAGCGCCTTCGGCCGCGCGCGCACTGGCTTGGCATTGGCTGCGCCTTCGAAGCCACGGCGTGCCACCGCAACAGCTGAACGGCCTGGTGGTTGAGACCGGGCACGCGCAGGGGCTCGACACACTGGCGGTCTATGCCGACGGGTCAGTGCGGCACTTCGAGCCGACCGGCGCGCTGGTCTGTGTGCAAGCTCAGGACATGCAGATGCAGTTCGCCGCGATGCGAGCCACGGCCCTTGCTCAGTCCATGCTGCGTACGCTGCCGCGGGCATGGGGGAGGCAGGCAGCCCCGGTGACACCAGGCAGCGTGCGTCTGAGCTTTGTGGCGTCCGACGGCCTCTATGTCGATGAAGGCCCGCTCTCGCTGATGGTGCACGAGCGCCTGGCAGGTCGTGTCATCGGCCAGGTCGACGACTTGCGGCAACTGGTGCGGGCTGTGCGACGCCATCCTCGCGCGCGCCAGTTGGCGGACGAGACCATGGCGCAGGCGGCTTGACTCCCTGGCACCGTTACCGCGACGATGCTCGGAATTTTCCAGGCTGAGCTTCTGTGCCGATGCCGCGCCAGGCCGACTGCATCCGCTCCTCGATCCGGACCTTTTCGGCGGTGGCCATCACCCCGGTGGACTCACCCAGGGCGAGCAGAGTGCTCAGGCAGGCAGATTTGGCGAGCTTGTAGGCGTCCCTGGGCAAGGTCGTCGCCAGGAGGGCGAAGACCGATTCGATGGTGCACGAGCCGCCCTTCTGAGGAACTTGCATGAAGGGCCTGTCGCCGTGGTAGGCGCTTGACAGCGGCTTGCCGGGCTGCAGCGACTTCATCCATTCGGTGAAGATGGTGCCGGCTTCAGGCATGACGGGATGGTCCGCGTGGCTTTTCGGCACGTAGTTGCTGCAGGTGTTCTCGAACGACGTGCCGGAGAAGAAGCGCTGCAGGCCTTGCTCGATGTGGTGGATCGGCAGGTCGACGAACCGGCCGACCTGCTCGTCGATGGGATTGACGAAGCTGAGCCGTGCCAGGCCATGCTCTCTTCTCGAAACCGACAGGCCTGTCATGTGCGAGCCTGCGAAGTTGCCATTGGTGATGAGGAAAAGGGCGTGTCCCCCGTCTGGCAGCCGACGCAGTGTTTCGCCAAGTTCGTGGGCGCCGGTGACGCATTGCACGGAGAACCGTTGCACGAGGTCGCCCTCCGCGTTTCGGCTCGGCGACCGGTAGACCCCGATCTGTCTGCAGTTTCCAAGCGCGGTCGCCACTGACAGCATGGCGCCCTCGTGGCCGGACAGCGGCGCGCATTGCCTGAGCGCTTCCGAGAAGACCCGGGTGGCAAGGGCCGCAGCCCTCGCACCCACGCCCGATCCGACGTCGCTTGCCGCTTCACGATTGAAGCTCGTCACGTACAGCACGTCCTTCAGGGTTTTCCTGACGGGCACGGGCACTGCCGGTTCGAAGGGATCCTGGATGTCGATGGCGAGTTCGCCTCCACGAACCAGCCCCATGCGCTGCGGATCGCAGGCGGCCTGCAGTTCCTCGAGAGAGCATCGGACGGCATCACGGCGCTGTGTGCCAGGGTGCAAAGCAGACGCGGCCAACCCCGACAAGTGCTGGCGCGGGGGCATCGAGACCGCGCTGACGGACCGAGGAAGCCCTCGCAAATCTTGATCTTGCGAATGCGTGGCGACCGCCAAAGTGGCTTCGGGTCTCAAGGGGGGCTGCGGCAGTGGGGAGGCCGCCTCGCTCACGGACGTTGGCTGCCGCCTGTCGGCGCGCTGACCTGAAAAGCAGATTCCCATGGCACATGGCTTCCATCGAATCTTGCAGTCTTGCAGGTGTCATCAATGGCCTCACGGTCGGAACGAAAAGCGCGGGCGGAATGCGAACCTGTGCGAGCCATCTTGCGCGCTAAGGCGACGCGATGGGTGCCTTGCCAGGTCGGCGGGCCCGGCAAACGTCAGATCGCGAATCGTTCGGTCATGGTTTCGACATGCCTTCGATTGCAGTGCGAAAGACACTGTCGATGCAATGACGACAGCGGGCGGCCACAACATGAACAGAATCCGACTGCTCTTTTGGGCGGACCTTCCCGCGGAATTCCATCAGCTCAGGTTCCGTCGCGCGATGGCTGCGATGTCGGCGCGTCCCATCGATGAGCATCGCTTGTCAAGGGAGTGCGGCATCGATCGACAGGAAATGCCGGCCTTCCTGGTTGCCTTGCGTCGCGCAGGCGCGATTGCCGTGCATGCTCCCCTGCGGGCGGATTACATGCGCAGGAATCATCGCTCTCGCCGCGGTGGGTCGAACGCCGGCACTGTGTGGGGGTTCCTGGCCTGGTTGCGGACTTGGCGTGGTGCCGAAGCCCTCAAAGGCCGAGGAGCGCGTCGTGGGTAAGGTCCTGCTGATGCCAAAGCCGGCGGATCGCCCGGCACCGAAGTTTAAAAAGCCAAGCCATGTCTTTCACTGACGACTTCGAAATGTCGCCCCCGCTGTCCGCTTTCCGAGGCGCCATCCCGGGCCGGGCGCCGCGTGTCATGAACCACCATGATTGCTTCCGCATGGAGACCCTTGACGACATCCGTGCATGGGTCGCGAACGTGTCGGCCGCACCGATCGCCCGCAGTCAGATGCCATGGTCCGTGGCGCAGACGATCGACCATCTGGCCCAGAGCGTCGAGATGAGCGTGCGAGGCTACCCGCTGCACAAGAGCAGAGCCTTCAGGCGTACCTTGGGAGCGGCCATGTTCGCAATATTGAAGGCTCGCGCAGCCATGTGGTCTCATGACCTCACCGAGCCGATGCCTGGGGCCGCCCGGTTCCTGCCCTCGTTGGCAGTGCATGGCGCCTGCAGAAGGTTGCTGGCGGCGCTCGACCTGTTCGAGCTCTCCCCAGACCCACTGCAGGAGCACTTCATCTACGGGCGACTCACTCGCGATGAGTACATCGTCGCGCATTGCATGCATGTCCAGGCGCATGCGCGCGCGATCCAGCTCGTGGCCGCGTGATGACCGTTACGCCGCCAAGCCCCGCCGAAGCGGCTGCGCCCCGATCGTGAGGCGAACCTGGGTGCCCTCGCCGGGCAGGCTCGACACCTCCAGCGAGCCACCGACCAGGTTCGCACGCTCTTCCATGCCCAGCAGGCCGTAGCCATTGCCGCGCTGCTCGGGATCGAATCCTGCGCCGTCGTCGACGATGCTGAGCTCCCAGCGCTCGCCCAGGGGATGCAGAGCCAAGGTCACGCGACGGGCCTGTGCATGCGCAGCCATCTCATCGAAGCGCTCCAGTGTGATTGCAGCCATCACCTGCCGCGAAAGCTGCCGCAGCCGCTCAGCGCGCGCATCGGCCGACAGCGCTGCCGTCCGGGCGCGGGCATCGCGAAGCATGCTCGTGGGGTCGTCGTAGATGTCGCGCTCGATCTCGGCGACCGCTGCAGGCGCCTGCGAGCCGGCATGTACGTCGCACCATGCCGCGCCGACGATCAGCAGCACCGCGAGCCTTCTTTTCATCGCTGCATCGATCCGATCATGACAATTTGGCGCCGATGGCGATGATTGGCGGGTGCACTCTCTCGAGCCCAAGACCGCAGACGACATCCTCGCGAGCATCGAGAGATTTTGCCTGCCAACTTCTAACTCACGACACTAGTTGCGATGGCGCGCACTACTCGCGGCCCATGCCGAATCGATTTTTGCCTGCTTTCCGCGCGCATCTTCGACAAGATGGGTCAGTGCCGTGTCTTCGGCCGAGCTGTTGACCTGCACATTCCTCAGTTCCCATTGAAATGTCTTGTCATTCTTTCCGCTCGAAGTCGCTTTCAGTTCATCAAGAAATTGCTTGGCTTCCTCGTGTGTGAACTCGAATTCGCCCATATTTGGATCGAAGAACGTGATCTTGTCCGAGTCTTTGTGTCTGTGCATCGCCATCTCGTGCGACTTGTCGTTGCCCTCGTGGTCGATCCGGACCACGACCACGCTGGCGTAGCCATCCACTTTCGACATCGCCTCCGCCAACTTTGATGCTGACGACGTCAATTTCAAAGGACGCCGGCCCCTGTCCAACCCAAACATCTCGTCCATGTTCTGCCGTGCGGCCTTGGGAACATGGGACCCTGTCTTCTTGTTTTCAACAAAGTCGTCCACATGCGCCTCCATGGATCTCTGGGCGATCAAGGCGTGATTCATGCCTTCAAATGATGCGAGTGTGCTCAGCCGGCAATCGGGACGGACATTCTGCGTGGCGCTGTGAAGCTGCACCCACACAGATGACAGGCCTGAACATAACCCTCCAAGACTGTTTGCATCTTTCCCAAATTGCTTCAACTTCGCGCGAGTCTGATGAAACGCCGCTGTGCGGTGCGTTGTAAGCAACTCTTTGTCAGTCGTCTTGCTGGCACCTGATGCTCGCGGCATTCTCGGAATGCATTGAAGATTCGAAGGGCCTGCCACTTGACGGTTGGCCGACGCGGCAGTGTTGGCAGAGAGCCTGTCGCTGGCGCGAAGCGTCGACAGATGCACGCGCGGCCGCGCGCCTGCTCCGCCTGCCGAAGACTCCGCACCTTCTCGCCCGGGTGGACGGCGGAGCATGGGCATGCCCGGCGGCGGCGTCGGCATGGTCTGTGTGGATGGGCGGCCGGCTACAGACTCGGACGGCGACGGCGACGGCGACGCGCGTGTTCCCTGCCATAGGCGGGAAATGTCAAGCTTCATGGGTTCTTCCTTCTTGGCGGCTCCAAGTGACGGGGTGGGTGCGCGTCCGCACCTACGAAATCGCCGACTGCAGGAGCTTGCGAAGAAGCGCTGGAAGCTTCCCACTCTTGTTTCGGCTCAAGAGCGAGGTCGAACTGCTGGCGTGCGCTTCGGAGTCCTGAATCATCTGCCTCAGAGCTGGTATGCGGTGATCGAGCGGAAGCTCCTCGAGCTTCCTGGCAAAGGTCTGCAGAATCGCTTCACGACTGACATGACGCTTCGTCGGTATCCCGAGTGCGACAGGGCGTTCGAGTACTGCCGGCAAAGCATCTCGGGCCAGCGATTTCAACACTTCGGCGCGGCTGGAAGGGTCAATGTATTCCTGTAGCCTCTTGAGAACCTGATCCACGGCCGCGCGCGCTGCGAGGCCGGGAAGCGCACCCGCCGCGCGAGGCAGCGGCAGCAGCAGCCCCGCCATGCCGCCCACCTCGGCCAAGGCTGCCTGCGAGGCCTGTGGGTTCGCAAGCAGGTTCGCCCGAAGAGAGAGACTGATCGACTTTGGTTGCGAAGCGGAAAGGTTCAGGTGTGCCTCTGCCTCTTCCATGCAACTCACCACAACGTCGAATGCCTTTTGGCGCGCCTCTTCCGTCAAATCGGGGATGGCCGAGGCCAGCTTCGCAATCGCCTTGCTCGATGCAGGCCAGTGTCCCTTGATCAATGCCGCGGCCTCCCCTTGCATCTCAGGCGCCAGGCGCGGAACCGTCTCCATCAATCCTGCAAGCACACCTTCCATCGCACCTGCCGCCCCCCGCGCCTGAGCGGGGGAGGAGCCTTTGATCAATTCGGGCCTGGAACGCACGATTTCCTTCATCTGCGACCACGCAGGCCGCAACTCCGTCTCGGGCAATTCGCAAAGCCGCGCGGCCATGCTTTTCAGCGGGCTTTTGGATGCAATGGCTTCACCGAAATGTAGAACGCGTCCCTGTATAAGACTCAGTAGAGGGTTGAACGATTTCTGCAGCAATTCTGGTTCGTTGGCATCGCACACCATCTGCCAAGCTTTCCCAATCCAGTCGGTTGGATCAATGCGCTTACCCTGGCGGACAAGTTCCGTCACCAATGCCATGCGCTCGTCTGATCCAATCTTCGAGGCCGGTACCTCGGAGATGATGTCGCGCAAGTTGGCGGTGGCATATCCGTCGACTTGGACGCTGTCAAATGATCGAATGATCTTGAGGATTTCATCGGAGGGCCGCTCGTGTGGATGCGCCCATACCGCCTTCGACAGAAGATGCAGACTGGACGCGTCGTACTGCACCTTCTCGAGGGTCGTGTCGAAGACTTTCTGGCGCTGTTGCGCCGACAGCTCTTTGGACGCCTCGAGCACTGCATGCATCGGCGTCGCTCCAGGGGCCGATTGGGGCAGCCAAGACGCAATACCCGCCAAAAGGCCTGCGCGGTGCTCTGGTGGCAGCTGACCTATCACCTTTGCAAGGGTACCCAAAATGCGGTTACGTTCGCCGCTGCCTCCTATGCTCAAAAATCGCTCCACCTGAGCTTCAGCGATCTTGTTTACGACGGCCGGAAGGTCATCACGGTTGCCCTCGTTGATGTTCGCGAGCGCCGTTGCACTCTCTGTACCGAGCCGCTCGGCGACCTCTGTCAACAGATCGGCAGGTAGGTTCGAGCTGCGCGTGGTGTTTGCTTCAAAGCGAACGCCAGTTGAGTCCACTTTAGGCAGCGTCGCGCGCGGCCGACCTGCCGCCGTCGGCTCTGGTGCCGAAGCGCGGCGCTGTTTCAGCCCATCCGGGCGCTCGTGAGTCCGTTGCTCAGGTGCATGGCGGCTGGGCGATGCGGGTCTGCTGCCAGAAGAGCTTTCGTGCTGAAACGGCACGCCAGTGAAGGAAGGGCTTCTGATGTGAGCGGGTTGCATAGGCGTGGTCGGCTGAAGTTGCGCCGGACTGTCCGACGAGGTCTTCCGCGTTTGGCCTGGAACGCGAAGGCAAGTGCAAATTGGCGAAGTTGGCTTGCGACCATCGCATGGGATTCGCCACGCGTCCTTCGGGAAATCACTTCGCTTCTGTGCACAGTATTTCGCGTCTTGCCGCCAGCACACCATGCGGTGCGTAAGGTCGCGCGAAATTTCGAAGGCGGATGGCTGGATGAAGACTCGAAGTCGCCTGTCGCCGTGCGTCAGTGTTCGTTGGTCTTTGAGAGATACGCCGGGACATGCTTGATCGAATTCGCAACAGCCTTGGCCTGAATCGCTACACCGTCGAGACGCCGGTGTCGCAACACCAGGCCAGCGCCAACAAGCGCGACGCCGGTGTGCGCGCCGCCCCACTGCCTCCACGCGCTGTGCCGCAGAATGCCACCGCGATGTCGCCGCGAACCAGACTGCCGGCGAGAGATGCAAGGGCGAGCCCAGTCATCGCCATGACGCCGAGCCCAGCCCGCTCGGAGACGGAGCTGGTCACCGCGCGCAACGACTCCGCCGAAGCCGACGCGGCCTTCGCCACGCACCCGCTGATCGATGCGATGAAGGAGGGCGCAGCGGGACTGCACAGGCTGGTGGACAGCCAGTTCGGTGGCATCGACGAGGTCGTGATCTCGAAGGCGATGCTGAGGCAGGCACTGCGGACGCTATTGCCGCATACCGTGGGCGCCGCCCCGGCGGGGTTGCCCGGCATGCCGGCGGTGCTCATTGCCCAGTCGCTGGCCCTCGTCACGGGTGCGGATGCGACTCGTTCGCTCGCTGCCTTGGGGGCCTTGCGTCGGCTCGACCCGGCGGGCGAGGTCGTTGCCGCATGGCAGCACCGACAGGCGCCTGCCTCCCTGGCCCCCGACGAGGCAGACGCATGGCGTGTCGCGATGGAGCTGGGTGCCACCCCCAGCGGGATGAAGGTTCTGCAGGCGGTTGTCGGCCAGCCGATCGTGCCTGCAAACGAGCGTGATTTCGCCCTGTTGCTCAAAACCGCCTTGGCCATCACAGAGCGCGATGCATCGCTCACGACGCCGCCGGCCATGCTTGCGAGCAACAGCCTGCCCACTGCGTTGCTCGGCGAAGCACTCGACTGCGCCGCAGCGCGCCTGGCAGGCAACGTGCAGGCGGCCCAAGCGAAAGCCTGGGCACTCAATGCCGTGAGGAACGATCTGTTCGACACCGGCCCCGGCACGCCATTCGCCGCCCTCAACGCCCGCATCATGAAGATGGGGCGGTGGATCGACAATGCGGCCGGCGACAAGACGCTGCAGTTGCGCAACCCGATCAAGGGCAAGTCGGCGTTTCGAGCGCTGCGCCACGGCGCGCAGCAGGTCGACCGCGGGACCGCCCTGGGCCGGCATCGCACAGCGCTCGATGCGTCTTTGCGCAAGGCCGCTGCCGAGCTGCGCGCACAACTGGTCCAGCTCGCACCCTTGGCGCGCGCCGGCGGACCCGCTGCGGTCCCCCAGGAATTGTTTCGCGCGGCCGTCATCGACCACTGCCTGGCCGCCGGTGCCGGCGCTGTGCTCGATGGCATGCACTTCAACGCTGCTGCAATCGACGACATCGCCGCCCGCCTCGCAGGCCTGCTGGCCGATGCCAGTGGACAGCCTCACGGTGCCCACACAGAGGACTTGCTTGCTCAGATGAAGAGCCAACCCATTTTCGAATCGCTGGCATCAACATCCATGAGCATGGAACGACTCGGCGCCTGGCTCGACGATGCGCTGAAGACCCATGAGTCGCTGCCCTGGGGTTCGATCGAACCGCGGCCGCGTTGGGCCGATGCAATCGCCAGCGCGCTGGACAAGGCCCATCACGAAATCCATGGGCACGACACCCGCCTGCCGCAGGTGAGCCGCGAGGGAATACGCGGTGCGCTCAAGCACATCGTTGCAAACATCGAGGGCTCGTCTCGGCTGCGCCTGTCCAGCGGGGGCGTTGTCGGCATCGGCTTGCGAAATCTGACGGCGGCTGTGTCGTCGCTGGCGAGCGGCTTCCTGCTGCGCGGCCGGGTCGATGCCCGAAAGCAGTGGGGCCGCCACGCTGTCTTCGAGATCGCCATGCCACCTTACGACATGGAGGTGATGATCGCGACGCAGCGGCAGCGCACGCTCCAGCTCGGCGTCGGCGCCTTCGCCGGGCCGCAGCTGCCCATCGTGAAGGCGGGAGGAAACGTGGACGTCACCGCCTACGGCAGTGAATCGGCCGACCTCCGAGGCGTGACGCTGCGCCTGCCGCGCATTGGCCGCCCAGTCAGCGAGCTTCGTGCCGAATTCGCGCAGCTGGTGGACAAATTGCTGGACGGCACGATGGCCCGGTCCGAACAGGCGGAGGCGCCCTTGCTCAAGCAGCTCTTGCAGGACTTTCCGCAGCTCACCGTCAACCGGATCGGCCGAGCCGGCGACGAGCGCAAGCGGCATGGCATCACCGCTGAAGGCGTGGCGGCGGTCCAGGGATTCGGGCTGCGCGCCGGCGTGAACGCCGGCGCTGCGGTCGAGGCGCAGCGCGGGGTCGTCCGCCACTATGAAGATGCGTCGGGCTGCATGCAGGTCGAGCGACACATTGCCGGCTGGGGTGTGCGTGCCGGCGTAGGCGCGCGCCTGTCGGCTGGCCCGAGCGTCGACGCCGGGCCGGTGAAGCTGTCGTCGGGCAACACCGACACAGTGATCATCGGCGCCGGCGTGGACCTGCTCGTGGCCGGCAGCGCCGAACGCCGCGAGGCGTTGTACCAGGATGGCCGCCTGCACAAGATCTCGTTCAAGGAAACCGAGCACCAGAATCTCTCCAGCTTCCTGGCAGAGGTGGGCATGCGCCGCGACGAGTGGGTCCAGGCGCGCCTGGACGCGCCCGGCACCTCCCGCACTGCCGGTGACGAGCACGCCAGACTGCAACGGTTTCTCGACGAGGTGTCCGGATACATCAAGCCGACGCACACCTTCGCATTCCGCTCCACCATTCGGCCCGAAGCGGCCGAGCGCATCGATGCCTACCACTCGACAAGCCGTCTTGCCCAAAGGATGATCGATCGAGCTGCCGGAGCCCGCGCCGACACCGCCGTGCCGGCGCCAACCGGCGCTCCACAAGCAGCCATCGAGGCCGCGAAGCTGGCGGTCGAAGACGTGTGGTCCGATCCAACATCATTGAAGCCTTATTCGTTGCGCGCCTACGAGCGGGTCTCCACGCAAAACGGCATCGGCTTGAACCTCATTGCGCAGTTCGGCAGCGTGCACGCCGCCGACGCCAGCCACATCGACAACCGGTTGGATGTCGCATAGCGGCGCATCCGCAAGCAACGTCCGCGGCGCGCGGCTTCGGACCGAAGGCGGCGGGGCCTGCGACTTTTGGCGTCGCACGTTCAGATTCCATTGCGGCAACGCATCGACGAAAAAGGTACGCAGACATGACTCCCACTGATCGGCCAGCAGGAGCTCTCGCTCCCCAGCGCTTTCTTCGTTCGGCCCTCGCGGGGATCGTCCTTTCCTGGTGTGGCTGTGCTCTTGCAGGCACCGGCAACGGTGACTTCACGGACTCCAACATCAGCTACGTCGGGCGCTGGGACAAGGCCGACAGCTTGACTTACCGCAGCCATTGGAACGGCGCCTACCTGTCCACCAAGTTCACCGGCACCACGGTCAAGGTGAAGG
>Ga0157377_10000607_pt1 | contig 14858 bp, 18 predicted proteins | sample M55metaG_FD_121116 | JGI IMG/M metagenome (GOLD analysis project Ga0157377, IMG submission 121116) | Miscanthus rhizosphere microbial communities from Kellogg Biological Station, Michigan, USA - M5-5 metaG | ecosystem: Host-associated > Plants > Roots > Rhizosphere > Soil | place: USA: Michigan...
ACCAGGTGAGCAAAGTGAGGAAAATCAGCCACAGCTATCTTCTAATGATGAGACAACACCCAGTCTGACTCGTTTGCGGTAACATCGCCATCTTCACCAACTACTGCCCCAGACAGGCCGGCCCGGCCCAAGTAGTTGGTGAAATCGCCTGATTTCGTCAACAACGCTCTGATACCCTTAAAACGTGACCGGTTCACCATCACTGGCCAGCGATTTAGCTGAACTTGCTCGATTGCTTCGCAAGTATGGTCACGATGGGCAGGCGACAGTCGCGGAGGAAATATTCACCACGATAGAAACGCCCTATCCCGATTACAAACGCTTGGCAGGAGTCGATATGTGGGGCGGCTCGGGCGCGGTTTGGGAAGTAAGTCTCACATCCCCGATAAAGTCCAGTGAGGCGCGTCAGGACCAGAATGCCTTCCATCAAACGATCATCCGAATCGCTGCAGCCATGGATCGTATCGGAATTGGGACTGACCGGTCACGTTCAACTGCGAAGATTTTTGAGGAATGGCTTAATCGAGGAATCGTCTAGATGCTCGTTTGGTTTCGCAAACTTTTGTGTAGTTGGTGAAATCGCCTGATTACATCTGCTTCGGTTCGGCGACGAATGCTAAATTTCGTCCGCAGGATCAGGTTCCAAGTTTGATGCACCTGCAGCTTTGAACAACCATCGAAGCGATCCCCATGGAAACGGCCAAGCTTCCACTTCCACGGCCACAATTATGTGATCGGAATCTCCCAATTCTGTGGCATCCCACCAAAACCACTGCCGATTTTCCGGTTGTAGCCAGTAAAGCCAGCTATCAAGAGACCAACGCTTTTCGCTTTCCGCTTTCGCCTGTTCAACTGCAGATAACCCTTTCCACCAGGCATGCCATCGTTCTGCTTGTTCCTGCGTCATTGGCGCAGCGCATGACGAAGTGAACCATTCTGGTAACTTAACGGCCCATTGTTCGTCAGTTGGCCAACCGGTGAGCGCAGTCTCGTCAACGATTTTCAAGACCGAAATTACGCGCGCCCAAACATCCTTTCCTCCAAGTGGACACCTCGCTACAAAACTAACGGTGCCTACTCCGCTGGACTTTTCGTCTGGGGCCGGCGCTCTATTCAAACGCCGCAACTCACCTTCTATCTGTGATAGGTCTTCAGCCATCTAGATGGGTTGTAACACGACGCCAGGAGCCTTAGACCATCGATTGCAAGATCGTCGGGGGACGCGGAGCCACGGCCACCTGTCGAAAAATCGCCATTACACCAACTACTTTGACGGAAAAGCCTTTTCTGAGTAGTTGGTGTAATCGCCTGTTAACAGCAGCTACTCGAAGCCGCTCACGCTAGTCAGGGATCGTCTTGGCTGCTTCGGGACACTCCGCGCCGACGGATTCCAAATCCTTTTGAAGGACTAGATAACCTTGAAGTTCGCTCTCACCCTTCTTTATCAATGACGATTTCCGAAGGTCGTAATCTTCGCGGATGGTCTTAACACGCTGAACATCCGCTTGCGTGAACGGACGTCCGGTGGGCCAAGCCTTCTTTATTTCAATTTGCATTTCGTTGTCGAGCGCTGCCAGCGCTTCTTTGAATCCCTTCCGGATGCGCTCGAACTGATCGACGCGCGCCCGCAGGGGTTTTACCCGGTCTGCGATTGCCTGGTTTTCGTAATCGCTTAGTTTTCGCCCATGCTCCGTCTTGGGATCGGAGCAGATCTCGCGAAATACAGATCTCATGCGGTCTAGTTCCTGTTCCAGGTCGCCCGACGTGCCGGATTGCTTTTCACCATCATCACTCTTCAAATCTTCGTTGGTGACGACCTTCGCCGTCGGTTGCTTCGGGCGCTCACGGTTAGCGCGGGCGACGTCGCCCAGAGACTGAGCCCAACTCGAAACCGCCAAGGTCAGGATTGCGAGCACGCTGATCCGCTTCATGGGGAGAGTTTAGCGTCTACGGAAACGGATGCCATTGACGAAAGTAATGAGGTATCCCAGCCTTGGATATTTGTGTCATCGCCTGTTCTCAACAGTTAGCGGCATGACCGAATGAGGGGCGTAATTGGTGTTAACAACATTTATATTGCAGACAACGCATTTTCCACCGTGGCCCCGTCCGAGCCATGTGCATCCTAGCATTTAAACGATTAACCTAATTTGTTTTCGCGACGGGAGATCTGATCACGTTCTGCAACCGTTGAGGGGCTAACACAACATTGTCTTTGCGCAACGAACCTATTTTTCTGTTATGCCATCCTTAATAGGTTTGGGATTCAGCTGTGTCAGTGACATTCGGGTGTCCACAGATCTAAACGGAGGCTACTTGGCTCCATACTCAATCCGCGTTCTGGTAGTAGATGATTACGAACCATTTCGGCGGTTCGTCTGTTCGACCCTTCAGAACCACCTGGAATTGCTAACCATCCTTGAAGCGTCGGATGGAGTGGGAGCCGTTGAACTAGCACAGGCACTGCAACCGCACTTGATCCTTCTGGATATTGGGATTCCCAAGCTCAATGGAATCGATGCGGCACGGAGAATCCGTGAGCTTTCTCCACAATCGAAAATCCTATTTGTCAGCCAAGAATCTTCGGTCGATATGGTGAAAGGAGCTTTCAGTGCAGGTGCATCGGGCTACGTCGTTAAGCTGGAGGCGGGAAACGAACTATTGACCGCTGTGAGAGCTGTTCTTCGGGGCGAGAGGTTTATCGGGCGCAGGTTTGCAGGTCACACTTTTCCGGAAGTCTCGGATGTGCCAACCCGCGGAAGCGCCCCAAGCATTGCGGTCCCCGCATCGCTGCAACCGCAGACCGTAGAGATCGCCCGCCGACACGAGGCAGGGTTCTATTCGGATGATGCGAGTCTTCTGGACGGCTTCACTCAGTTCGTCGGCTCTGCTCTGAAGGTCGGGAATGCAGTGATTTTGGTCGCGACCGAGTCGCATCGAGACAGGCTTCTTCCGAGATTGCAGGCTTACGGATTGAATATTGGTGCCGCGATTGAGCAGGGTAGGTACATCTCGTTGGATGCTGCCGACACGATCTCGACATTCATGGTTAACGACCAGCTCGATCCGGTTCGGTTTTCCAGAGCCACCGTCGATCTCATTCTGGGTGCAGCCAAGAAGGGAAAGTTTCCCCGCGTTGCAGTCTGCGGAGAATGTGCGCCTCTTCTGTGGGCGCAAGGTCATGCAGAGGCGGCGGTTCGGCTCGAACACCTTTGGGATGAGATAGCCGAGACCCTCGATCTAGATGTATTCTGCGGCTATACATTGGGTAGCTTTCAGGGCGGGATCGGCAGCCAGACGTTCCAAAGAATCTGTGCAGAACATTCAGCCGTTTATTCCCGGTAAGTCCGTGGTGAATTTGGTGGCGAATCCCTGTTTATTCACAGGGGACGTGGGTTTCCAGTGAAATCAGACGATTCGTGCTGTCTCCGTAGGCGATTCTCTAACCCTCGGCCCGGTGGGAAGCGGGCCTTGGCCTCTGACAAGTCTTCCGGTTTACCGAACGCATCTCAGGCGGGGCACATAACGCGGATTGACTGCCTCCGTTCATCTTCAGTTGTCGTAACATCGCCATTTCACTCAAAACCTATCCCAACCAAGGTCAATGAGTGGAAATCGCCTGTTAACAACAGTTGCCGCGGCAACGGCCGCCGCACACGGCGTTGAGGGTGAAATCTATTTGGGCGGAGGAGCGGATTGGCCCACCGGCTTGATCAACAGTGATGGAAGCTCGGAAGCAATCTGCAGGTCCACGAGAAGATCCAGCCGATGCTCGAGTTGGAGGAATTTGGCAACCGTCAAAGATGAAAGACCGGCCTTCTGGAATTCTTTAGCATACTTCTTCTTCAGATCTAAACGGCGGGACTCGAGGTCGATGCTTTGATCGATGATGGCCTTTGCGTCGGCATCGGTCATCGCAGCGAATTTGTCGTCGTACGATTTTATTAAGGCCAGTCGCTGATCATTAAGCTTTCTGACATCGGCTTCGTATTTCCGGTACACGGGCCAGAATGCTTTGCTCTCCTGATCATTGAATTGCATGGCCTGAGTGATGATGGCCACATGGTCCGCTCTCACGTCTGCGCGGAGCGACTCGATATAGGAATCGAGGCTCGGTTCACCGGTTTGCGCGGCGGAGAAACTGGAAAAGACGCCAAGCCAAAGCAGAACGACTGCGAACACGATTCTCATTCTCATCTCATTCATCCTTCTTAACGTTAGGGACAGCACGAGTGATCGCGAACATCGCACCGCGCCTTCATCGTGTGACAAGGTCACAATGGTCAACGCAAGATCAATCAAGCGCCCATGGGAGTGATTCCGTAGCATCGGGCCAGGTCATTGATGCCTGTCCGTAATGCCGCCCAGTAACGTTCGGGCTGCGTGCCATAATTGCCGCGCGTCATGACTTGGTTGACGCGTCGCGCGCTATCCATGACCTGTTCCATCTGGGCTCGGGTCTCGATGTAATTGGGGGTCGGATCGAACTTACGCCGAAGCCGATTTGTAGTCCGATTGAGATCATCCAAAGCGTCTTCCAAGTCATCTTTCGTCTGCTTCGCTTGATCTTGACGGACCTGCGTATTGGAGGGGTTTGCTTGCCTCCGCCGCGTGGTCGCCCCGTCCTTCTGTGTCGATTGTGCCCCCGACCGAGCGTCGTCGCCGCGGGTTTCCAAGTATTTGCGGAATTCATCTACTCCGTCTTCTACTTTGCGGATGCGGTCGGCTACTTGCGCCTTTGAGAACGGGCTCGTCTGCGCTTGGACATCTCCAGCGCTCAAGGCTACGACCATAACGCAAGCTAATAAGCTAATGATTTTTGATCCCATTGCAGCCGCCTCCCCACCATGTGACCCACCGGCACGAACCCCTCGCTATGGCGAACCCCGCGCCATTAGAAGTGGCGCCCTAGCACATGAGAACTGGCAAAAGTGACAGAACATGCCTCGTCCCGCGTTGGACGATTGGCGGAGAATCACCCTTACACTCGTCGACCGCGCTCCCAGGAATGGCCCGCCACTTTGACTTTGCCAATATCTGCGCGCAGAATCCATCGAAAGAAGGAGGCATCATGCGAAGCAAGGGTTTCCCGATTCTTGGGCTGGTTCTAGCCCTGGCGCTCGCGGCTAGCGCCCAGACAAAGGCTGGCGTTAAGCAGGAGGTCTCCGTGGCGCATCAGCAATCTCCACGGTTCTTGCAGATTGTCAATGAGTCCAGAAAACGTGTCCGAGAAACCAGCGCAGATGAGGTGAAGGCGAGACAAGATCGCGGCGAGAAATTCACTCTCATCGATGTGCGCGAGGAAAGCGAGTTTGCCATGGACCATTTGCCGGGAGCGATTCATCTAGGCAAAGGAGTCATTGAGCGCGATATTGAAAAGAAAGTGCCCGACCTCAACGCTACTGTTGTCCTCTACTGCGGTGGGGGCTACCGCTCCGTGCTTGCCGCCGACAACTTGCAGAAAATGGGCGATAGGAATGTATTCTCCATGGATGGCGGCATTCGTACCTGGCGGGGAAAAGGATTTCCTCTCACGAAATAACTCACGGCAGAGTGGTCAGGCGGCGGCGTATAGGAGCAGTTCTGATTTAAAGCGACTTCGCGAGATTGCGCCAAGGATATTCGGGAAACCCGAATCTGTTCGTAGTCAGGGAAAAATCGCCATTTCACTAATTACATTGCCCGGGCCTGTTTTCAGTAGTGGTGTAATCGCCTGTTTTCGTTAACAACCCTAAGCCACACGTTTCGCCATCTTCTTGGCCGAAATAGCTTGGGCCGTTTTCGTAGGCACGGTATCCCCTTCGGGATGCTTGGGAACTGGCAGCAGGAGCGGCCGGATGTGACGTCGCATACAGCCGTGGCATCTGACAAGTCGGAGCAAAAACAGAGCAGGAAGACTTTCCTGGAATGTCTTCGGGGTGGAGACGAAGACCTTGGAGCTGCCGCAATACGGGCAATTTTTTAGGCTTATTCGTCGCACGTTGTCCCTTCATCCATTTCCCGTATGAGCATTTGAAATAAAGATCCGCGAGTAGAACATGTCTGCGCGACGCAGAGGCTTTCATCAACAATCCCCCACGTTCCCATACATTGCAGCAAATGACATTTACCCCTGCATACTGACAAGACTTACAGTCTTGCCTAGAACTGTAGTTGGTGAAGAATCGCCACTACACCAACAACGGGCCGGCCTTCTCATCACATCTGGTTACATCAGCCGCGAGTGGGTATTTTGGTCTTTCGAGTGAAACTGTCATTGTTGACAGCGGCGGTCAACAAAAAAGAGGGCGATAATGGATGACACTTTTGTCCTTCTGACCGAGAACGCCTGCGACGTTTCGATCTCGAAACGTAGGTAGAGCTGGGTTCATGCGGTTGCCGCCAAAACTTCTTGGCCTCGGGTTCCCATTGACAGGCAATTGAAAGGAGGTCGCAAAATGAAAAATCGCGTATTCGCGATGCTGTTTTTGTCCGCGGCTTTTGCTCTGGCGCTATTCGCACAGGCACCGACCGCCGGTTCGAACGCGCAGCCCTCTGCCCAGAATAATGTGGACACTATTTGCAAAGAACCGCTGGAGCCTGCGTCCAACGAAGGTTTCTGGGACGAAGGCGAGGAGCCGAACCTTGGAAATCTAATCGGGCATGGATTCTATCGTAAGAACGACGTACAAAAGCAGACAAGCCCGATCAAGACTTGCCTCGACGAACTGAGTGCCACGGCCGCCAGTCAGACTAAGGCGATTAAGGACGCGGATCTGAAGGCCCAACAAATCGTGGCGCTGGCTTCCGCCAAGTCCAATGAAGCCGATCAGCATGCCATCGACGCCGGCAACCGCGCGCAAGCAGCGCAACAAGCGGCCACCCAAGCGTCAGCCCGCATTGCAACCGTGGAGCAATTAGTGGGCACCGCTGGCCAATATCAAGGCGGCACGGAAACTGCAATTCAATTCCGTCCCGGCCAAAGTGTGTTGAGTAAAAGCGCGAAGGACGCTCTCGACCAGTTGGCAGAACCTCTAAAGGACCGAGGTAACTACGTCATCGAAGTCCGAGGCTTTTCGACAGGCCAAGGCCAGGCCGCGATTGCCGACTCGCGGAAGATGGCAGACTCGGTTGCCCATTACTTGATCCTCAATCATCAGATCCCAGTCCATCGCATCTACGTTCTGGGGATGGGCAATACGCCAACGGCTGCCAGACACGGAAGCACCGGCAAGCAAAGGGGCGGAGCCCGAGTCGAAATTAGCCTGCTCAAGAATGATCTGACAGGCCCAGAGCAACACTGATGCCGTGAAACCGGGCCCGTGCAAGGCATCTGTTGGGTAATTGTTGTAATTCACGGCACTCTTAGGACGATTGAACACGGCGATTGCAGATCCTCTTGGATTGCTGTGGCTGCTATTGTTGGCGAAAAATCGCCATTACACTCATAAAGCCAAAAAAAAGGTTGCTACGCGTGACAATTCGGGAGGCTTTTCACAAGTAGGGACGTGGTGCTCACGCATGGGCTCGATGGTTGTGTCGTAAGTCGCTGAGGTGCTCTACATCAACTCTGCCACCTACAAAAGTTAAGACAGAACACAACATGGCGTCGCGCATTCGAGTAGCGAACCGGCTCTTGCTCAACCTGAGCGAGGTGCTTGTAAACAGTTCATGTCATTTTCCCCGAACGGAAACGACTGCCACATCTGACAGTTTAAAGCCATGTGATCTTCTGTTCTTATTAGAACGTGATCCGCGAAACCTCGCCGTCACATGAGACGCGATCGTCTTACAGAAAAGGAGAAGCAGCGATGAGATTTCGAATAATCACTTCAAGTCTTGCGGTCATTCTGCTGGCTGCAGGTTTAGCAAGTGCCGGCGATTCACCCGACGAGAAACGGGAAAAGACTCGCAAGATGGCTGATGAAACTCTACAAGACTTGTACAAGGTGGAACCCACAGCTCAGGCTGTGATCCAAAAAGCTGCCGGATATGCCGTTTTCAATAACATGGGGGTGAACGTGTTGTTGTTGAGCACGGCGCGTGGTGCAGGAATCGCTGTCAACTCTAATACCAAACAGGAAACCTTCATGAAGATGGTTTCTGCTGGCGGCGGTCTGGGTCTGGGAGTAAAGGACTATCGGGTGATCTTCGTGTTCGAGACCGATAAAGCATTTGCCCAATTTCTCGATTCTGGCTGGTCGGGCTCAGCACAGACTGACGCTGCCGCGAAAGCTGGAGAGAAGGGCGGAGCCTACTCGGGAGCGGTCGAGGTTGCCCCAGGCGTTTGGGTGTACCAGGTTACGAAGAATGGCCTTGCCCTCCAGTTGACGCTGCAGGGTACGAAGTATTACAAGGACGACGATCTCAACAAGAAATCATAGTAACCGACCGCGAAGGTCAGCGTATTAAGGACGGGACGCGGCTGGTTGGTTCGGTTCCGAAAGAAATCATTGGCATTGAGAGGTTCGTTGCGGAGGAATTCGAAAACCGTACCATGGAAATCGTTGCTACCCGATTTTGCAATCGATGTAACGTTCGCTCCTCCACAGGGTCCATGCCGCGTCGGACACTCCAGTGTGCACCTTGAATTCTTGAATACTGTCAGGGTTGGGGTATCGGGATTCCGCCACTTCCCGCTACCCTGCCCTGTACGTCGTTAATCCCGTCCAACTGGAAGTTATCGTCATAGGAACAAGCTCCGTGCACTGAATTCCATTATTGGACTTACCGATCTGTGACAAAGCTATGCCACCGAGCCCCAAGTTTGCCCGCGTTTACCACTTGGTTGCCACGCTGCAGCAAATAGCTGACAGTATCTTTTGAAAGAGTTCGTCACAGGTACAATTTGCCGCAGCACTTCGCGCACAGCGGTTGCCAGTTCTGCCGTGGCTCACGCTTTTAGCAGATAGCCCGATGCCCCACAACGGAATGCTTCGGCCCCGAGCCTTTTGTCGCCATCCATGGTAGAAAGACCACTTTGACAGCAGGAAGTATCTCCTTCACCGCTGGGTGGCATCCAGGCCATTTAGAATTGGCATGGCGATGTCGACGACGATCGCATCCGGCTTCAGTTCAGCCGCCGCTCGAACCATGCACGACCATTGTTCACGATGCCCACTACGCTAAATTCTGTTTCCAGTAATCTCTTGCACAATTCCGCCACCAGCCTGTGATAGTCGGCGATGAGGATTCGAGGACATTTAAGTGGCATGGCTATCCTCTCGTTTGCATTTACGTTCTAGGTCATCGGAGCCAACCGCCAACTAGGAAAACTCCTAGGACCCAGACGGAGAAACCCTCTTTGAGTAGTTGATGTAAGCGAATGTTTATGTCCACGCTCGAGAGTTTTCCGCCCTATAGCTCTACAGGGATTAACGAATTGCTTCGACGAGTACGGAACGCGCTCCATCGAGTTACTGGGAGAAATGACAGGCGGCGTGAATACTGGGAAATGTGACAGTTCAATCTTAGGCGGACGCTTGCTAGCATCAACTCCGCGCGTAGCTCGTACCCGGATCCACTTGTCCGTCGGAAGAAAAAAGGTGCAGGGCAAAAACTGGACTTCGGTCCATCAAGCGGCGCGTTTGCTAGTGGGGCCTGCACGTTTCGGGAATTGGGCTGGTTCAATTAAGGAGGCTTTATGCGCAAACTGTACACTTCAACCATTTCAGTGTTGATTTTGGGGGTGTTGATCACGTTTTCTGTAACATGTTCACGACGTCCCAGCGACGCTACGAGCGCCCAGGAAACTCAGAACAAGGCGATGAGCGAGCCTGAAGCGACAGCCCCACCTCCGCCGGTGGAGGAGCCTGCGCCGCAGCCCATTGTAGTGCCGGCCGGAACGGTTCTTACCGTCAGAACAGGTCAGGCATTAAGTTCCAAGACCAGCCAGACAGGCCAGACATTTCTCGCAACACTGGCGGCACCGGTGAGCGTGGGAGGAATGACAGCGCTGCCCTCGGGATCCGCCGTCAGTGGCACCGTACTGGCAGCCAAGGCCAAGGGCAAGATAAAAGGTGAAGGGCAGCTTGACCTGGCTCTCACAAGCATTTCGTTGGGTGGACATACACATAAGATCCAGACCGCCACGCTGAGCAGTACGGTAAAGGGTAAGGGCAAAAGGACAGCTGCCACTACCGGCGGAGGAGCGGCAGGAGGTGCGCTGATCGGAGGCATCGCGGGCGGAGGCAAGGGCGCCGCGATCGGCGCCGGTGTAGGTGCAGCAGCGGGTTTTATCGGGGGTACCTTGACGGGGAACAAGCAGGTTGAGGTCCCGGCCGAGTCGGCGCTCAGCTTCACACTGGCTCAGCCTCTGACACTCCCGCCGCCAGCCAAATGATTTCGATTCTGGGCTGCAATCCCCAGAGGACCATCTCGAAACCACGCGGTTGACTGGCTGTTCTCATCAAGCGGGGCAGTCACTCTAACAGAACCGTTGGCCGCACCAGCGGCATGTCTGGGTCAGCGATGCTTGACGAAAACAGGCGAGACTCTCTTCCAGCTTTTGTTTCGCGAGTGCAGCGAGCCACGCAAGCGGAATGAAGTTGAAAAAAATGCGCGACACTCCCAAAAGAGCAACATACTTGTACCTGCAGCTGACGCTGGCATTTAGCGCGGTGGTGTGGACGTTGATCATCTGGTCTGGCCATCTCTACATGGCGTTCGGCCTGATGATACCGGCCATCATGTGGTGTCCAGCGTTGGCAGTGCTGGTGACGTGTCGCCTGCTCGGTCGCGAGTTCCGATCTCTCGCATGGCATTGGCCGAACCACAGATATATCGCAGCGGCTTACTGCGTGCCTCTTGCCTACGCGTCGGTTGCGTACGGTGCGGTCTGGTTATTTAGGCTTGGCGGTTGGAACTCAGAATTTGTCAGCCAGGTTGCGCAGGGCTTCGGGCTGCGCGGCCTGCCTGCATGGGGTTCGCTTGCCCTCTACGTCATCTCTATGGCGAGCGGGGGAGTGGTATTGAACCTCTCGACGACACTCGGCGAAGAGATCGGCTGGCGAGGGTTTCTAGTTCCTGAACTTGCCAAGCAAATGTCCTTTACGAGAGTGAGTCTAGTGAGTGGTATTGTCTGGGCTGCGTGGCACAGTCCCCTACTTTTATTTGCGGACTACAACGCGGGAACGAATCGCTGGTACGCGCTCGGCTGCTCCACTGTGGCACTCGTCTCCGCTAGCTTCATCCTCGCGTGGCTAACATTGAGGTCGAACAGCATATGGCCCGCGGCGCTGTTCCATGCAAGTTACAATCTGTTCGTCCCTGGCATCTTCGACAATCTAATTCTCAATACCGGCTCAACCCTATGGTACACAACCGAATTCGGCGCAGCTTTGGCAATTACGAGTGCAATATTTGCGCTGTATTTCTGGACGCGCCGCACTCAAATCGGAGACACCCCGTATTTCCGGCGCGACGCGCAAGTAGAATGCTTGCGATGACGCCAAGTACGCAACAAACGTGGTAAGTAGGGGGTTACAGCAGCGACGACCTCTCCGACACATTTGATCACTTAGTCGTATTTATACTGTTAGATCTGATGGCAGCCAAGTGTGAGGAAACCATCTCCGCCTTCTCACTGAGTGAGCATGCGGTTTCCACGGTACTTTCGTCCAAAAGATGTTTAGTACTTAGTGTAATCTCTCGTCGCCGGCTATCTTGGCTTTGTCGCGAGCAGTCCTTTGTCGTTGGCGTCTAAGTTGCCATTCGCTATGAAAGATAACCAATCACTGTGGCTCTTCGCCGTCGCAATGACGGTCGTTATCTTCGGCGCGAGTTGTCTCATTCACGCCCAACGGATTGCCAAAACTGATAGCGGCCCACTGTCGGCGGCCGAGACATCATCTTCGAACGGCCAATCTCAGTCGACACCCACTTCGCCAGAATCGGCAGCTGCGGTTGATGATGGCTGGCACTTAGTGGTATCTCCTTATCTCTGGCTTGCCGGCGCACACGGAACCATAGGTGCTCGTGACCACCAAGCCAGCTTTCACGCAACCCCTGGTGACCTACTCTCGCATTTTCGTTTCGGGTTAATGGCGGCGGTGGACGCTCGTCGCAAGAGGCTGGTGCTTCCTCTCGACGTCGTGTGGATCAGACTTGCGGACGACAAAGCGCTCCCATTTCCAAACCTCAACGCTACATCAGCGGATGTGAACCTAACTGAATTCATCCTGACTCCCAGGATAGGCTACCGGATGCTCGATCGCGATAAGTTTAAGGTCGATGGCCTTACCGGGTTTCGCTACTGGTACATGGGGCAGCACCTGGAGTTTTCGCCTTCCCGCGCGGGGCTGAATTTTTCTGGATCGCTGAACTGGGTGGATGTGCTGGTCGGCGGACGAGTGGTGGCAACGCTGTTGCCCAAGGTCGAAGTCATGGTGGCGGGTGATGTGGGCGGGTGGGGTGCAGCAGCCGAACTGGATTATCGGGTCGTGGGGGTCATCGGTTATAGGATCAAACCAAACTGGACCCTGCAAGTTGGTTACCGCCACCTGTACGTGGACTATCGAACTGGAAACTCTGTTTTCGCCCTTACTACATCAGGCGCGATCATAGGGGTAAGCATAAACCTCAAGTAACGATGCTATCTCTCCGAGATACGTGCTTCGCAACTACGGATGCGGCGGCGTGTCATAAGCGTTTTCGGCGCATGGAGCTAATCAGCCAAGGTCGTGAATCTTCTGAGCAACGCTTTCATCAGTCTGGCTGGGATGCGAATGCATTATGCGTTCCAGTGGATCTCTGTGGAGTGCTCTTTTGTTCTGAACCTGTCCTCTGCGGATTGCGCGTGATCAGGGTGTTGTACCCCGCTCGCGTCTTGTGGTTGCGTGGTGCGTCCAGCCACGCTGCGAAATGTTGACAAATTTCAGGTTCTGACAGTTGTGCGATCAAAGCGCTCAATTCAGTATTTCTCGGGCACGAACTTCCTGCCCTTGAGCGAGGCCTGGTCGTCATATGCGGCTTTCATCGAGCGCTCGGGCAGCTTTACCTTTTCACGCGGCGCTTTTTTGTAGGGAATCAGGTTCAGAATGTGCGCCAAGCAGTTGAGTCGGGCGCGTTTCTTGTCATCCGAACGCAGAATGTACCAGGGCGCGTGCTTTGTGTCTGTCGCGTTGAGCATCAAGTCGCGGGCATGCGAGTAATCGAACCACTTGCTGCGCGAGGGAAGGTCCATTGAGCTGAGCTTCCACTGGCGCAATGGATCCTCTATGCGTGCCTCAAAACGACGTTTCTGCTCTTTGTCGCTGGCCTCCAGCCAGATCTTGATAAGTTGGATACCACCTTCCGTGATGGTTTTCTCCATCTGGGGACAGAGCTCTAGAAAGCGGGTACGCTCTTCCTTCGTGCAAAAGCCCATCACATATTCGACACCCGCGCGGTTGTACCAACTGCGGTCAAAAATCACGATTTCGCCCGCCGCGGGAAAGTGCTGCATGTAGCGTTGGAGGTACAACTGCGACTTCTCTCTGTCGGAGGGGGCGGGCAGCGCGATGACACGGAAAATACGGGGACTGACACGCTCGGTTAGAGCCCGAATGGTACCTCCCTTGCCGGCGGCGTCGCGGCCCTCGAAGACGATCATGATGCGCAGGCCTTTGTGCTTGACCCAGGCTTGCAACTCGCACAACCTGGCTTGCAGTTTGCGCACTTCCTTTTCGTATGTCTTGCGTGTGAGCGTCACGGCCAAGTCGGATGACTGGTCTGGCTTCATGGCACACTCCTAGCCGACTGCGGCCGCTCGTATTTTGAGACACACGTGAGGCCCTCGGACGCGAGGCGGCGCAAGAGCCGGCCCGCGACGGCGGCCAAGTCCCCAGGCAGCTCAGCTGAGACGGGCTCACTGGCTTTCAATACCTCGGTATGTACCACCTGGTCGATGCCCGTGATCTGAAATTCCACGGCTCCAACCAGTCGTGTCCCACCCGCAGATTCGAGGTTCCACACAAGCAGCCTTGCGCCTAACACCGGAGCTCGGCCGACATCGACGAGGCGTATGTCGGGATTCGATGCGAGTTCGAGGTGCAACGCCGTGTCTAGATAGCGATCAGGAGCAGACGACCATCGCCAGACGGAATCTTCCGCCAACTCACCATCTGGTTGCTTGTGCAGCACACGACGACCGATGTGTCCGCGCGCTTGGGTATCGAGCAGCCTTACGGCTGTAGCATTGGGAACCTTCGGCACTACACTCGTTGGTTCGGCCATTTGCGGCTCGAGCACTTGCGGTTCGATCATACGGGTGGGTGTCGTGGCGGGGCGCCGTAGCTGGCAGCCGACGCCGCCAAGAAGAACGATGGTGCCAAGCAGGCACGACCAGGATCGGAGCACGCGAATCATCAGTGCTTCTCCTGTGGCGGTCGGCGACCGTAAACCACCGATTCGGGCTGCTCTTCGAGTTGTCGCGCAAGCTCGCGCAACTGTTCGAGCGAATCGCGGATAGCCGGCAGGGAACGCCGTAGATCGTCCGACGCAAGTCTGGAATTGTCAGCCGCGTCGCGTGCTGATTGTGTCGCGGCAGGAAGATCTGCGGCTTTGATCGCGGCGCGCGCTTCGTCAGAAAACTTGACCAGCGCGCCATCGGTGCCAATCAACCCGTCCAACTCGGACCTGATCTGTTCGATCTGAACACTTGTCGTCGTAAAGAATTTCCGCGAGTCAGCGCTCAGCGTTGGTAGCTGACTTTCCTGTACGGTGCGCTCCACGTTAGTGAAGAATCGGTCGCTGCGGTCCAGGCTAGCGGGAATCCGGTTGACGATCTCCCCGAGAGCTTGAAGTGTGGCTTCTGCGCGATCCAAAAACGCGGGCAGCCGATCCTGTACCGTCGCAGCCACTGAGGGCACGGACGGCACGTAAGGTCGATTTGGGGTGAA
>Ga0157377_10000608_pt1 | contig 14840 bp, 14 predicted proteins | sample M55metaG_FD_121116 | JGI IMG/M metagenome (GOLD analysis project Ga0157377, IMG submission 121116) | Miscanthus rhizosphere microbial communities from Kellogg Biological Station, Michigan, USA - M5-5 metaG | ecosystem: Host-associated > Plants > Roots > Rhizosphere > Soil | place: USA: Michigan...
CGGCGAGGTCTCGGTGAGGCCGTAGCCCTCGAAGATCTCGATCCCCGCGCCGATGAAGAACGCCGCCAGCTCCGCCGACAGCGGCGCGCCGCCGGAGAGGACGAACTGCACCCGCCCGCCGAGGCGCTGCTTGATCTTCTTGAAGACCAGCGCGTCGGCGATGGCCGATTTCACCGCCAGTCCCGGCGGCATCGACTTCCCTTCCACACGGTACGGCAGCCGCTCCTCGGCCACCTTCAACGCCCAGCCGAAGATCTTCTGCTTGCCGGAGGTCTGCGTGGCGACGTTGTCGAGGATGCGCGCGCGCATCTTCTCGAAGAGGCGCGGCACCGCGGCGAAGACGTGAGGGCGGATCTCCTGCAGGTTGTCGCCGACCTTGGTGATGTTCTCGGCGTAGGCGATGGTGCTCCCCTGGTTCAGCAGCGCGTAGTCGGCGGTGCGCTCCAGGATGTGCGACAACGGGAGGATGGACAGCGACGTCAACCCGTGCGCGATCGGCAGCACGGAGAGCACCGCGGCGACGTTGCTGGCGATGTTGCCGTGCGTCAGCATGGCGCCCTTGGGATTTCCCGTTGTTCCGGAGGTATAGACCAGCGTGGCCAGGTCCTGCGGCTTGGCGCTCTTGCGCAGCTCCTCGAACCGCGCGCGCTCCGTCTCGTTGTCGTTGCGGCGGCCGGTGTCGAGCGCCTGCGCGAACGTCTGCACGCCGGCCGGCAGCGTCGCCGGCGGATCGCAGACGATGATGGCGTGCACCGCGGGGCAGTGGCCGCGCACCTCGGCCAGCTTCTTCAGCTGCTCATCGTCCGAGCAGATGACCACGCTGACGCCGGCGTCGTTGAGGATGAACTCGATCTGCCAGCCGAGCAGCGTGGGGTAAACCGGGACGGTCACCGCCTGGTTGGCCAGGATGGAGAAATCCGCCATGGCCCACTCCGGCCGGTTCTCCGAAAGAATGGCCACCCGATCGCCCGGCTTGACGCCGAGGTGGCGCAGCGCGGTGGCCAGATGGCGGACGGTGTCGCGGAACTCGGGGATGGTCGTGTCGACCCACTTCCCGTCCCGCTTGAACTGGAAAACCGCCGGCCGGTCGATGGCCGCGGTGACGTCGTAGATGTCGTTCAGCGTCGCAATATTCATCAGCCCCTCGGACGGGGCCGATCATACTAGATGGCCAGCACAGCCCCTCACCCGGCCTTCGGCCACCCTCTCCCCGCAAGCGGGGAGAGGGGCACTCGCCAGGAGTGTCGCCAGTGCCCCTCGCCCCGCGAAGCGGGGAGAGGGTGGCCGAAGGCCGGGTGAGGGGCCGCCCCCCTACTACGCCACCTTCATCCAGCGCCACAGCTCCGGAATGGTCGGCCGCTTGCCGTACGACAGGATGCCGACGCGGAAGATCTTCGCCGTGGCCCAGAAGAAGACGAGGATGGTCACCAGCGATACGCCGATCGAGAGCGCGATGTGCCATAGCGGCGGCTCGGAGGCCACGGTGCGCGCGAACATCGTCACCGGCCCGAAGACCGGCGCGAGCGAGAAGCCGACCGAGAGCGACGAGTCGGGATTCGTGATGATGGCCATCATCATGAACCACGGCAGCATCATGATCATCTGGATCGGCGCCATCAGCTGCTGCGCTTCCTTGTCGGTGTTGCACGCGGCGCCGGCCACGGCGTAGACGCAGACGTAGGTCAGGTATCCGAGGATGAAGAAGATGATGAAGTAGAGAAAGATCGTCGGGCGGAGGAACTGCAGGACGTTGACGCCCGCCATCGACGCGCTGGCCGCGGCGAAGGCGCCGAAGCCGGCCAGCGTCATCAGCCAGACGCTGACCTGCGTCAGGCCGACCAGCGCCACGCCGCTCACCTTGCCGGTCAGCAGCTGGAACGGCGTCATCGACGAGATCAGGATCTCGATCACGCGGTCGTTCTTCTCCTGCACGATGCCGCGCATGATCTCCAGGCCGTACACGAACGACGGCACGATCAGCAGCGCGGCGAGGACGAAGGCGAAGATGAAGTTCATCTCGCCGCCCTTTTTCTGCTCGCCGGTGCGCGAGAGCTGCACCCCTTCCACCGGCACCTGGCGCATCACGGCGTCGAGCTGCTCGGAGGTGATGCCGCGCTCGGTCAGCCGCTGCCGCTGCATGGCGCGGTTGGCGACGGACGACAGCCGCTCCTGGGTCATGATGTCGGTCGAGGCGCGGCTGTAGAAGGTCATCTTCGCATTCGGGTCTTCGAAGGCGTTCGCCGGCACGACGAGCACGGCATCCATGCCGCCGCTCTTCTGCTTGCCCGCGGAGAGGCGCGTCAGGTACGGCTTCGCCGCCGCCGCCGCGTCCTGGCCGTGCGCGTCGAGGTATTCGATGTCGAGCGTCTGCGGCAGGTCGCCCTTCTGCCCGCGCGCGCTTTCGCTGGCCGTGGCCAGCCGCGGCTTGAGCGGCTTGTCGAACGCCGCGGCCAGGCGGCCGGTGCCGTCGACCACCGCCACGCGCTTCCCGCCGAGGGCCTTGGTCATCATCAGGATGGGGATGAACATCAGCGCGGCCATGATCACCGGGAAGAAGAGGGTCATGAAGATGAACATCTTCTTCCGCACCGCGGAGAGGTACTCGCGCTTCAGCACGGCGAAGATCTTGTTCACGGCGTGGCCTCCAGCGCCTCGGCGCCTACTTTCTCGATGAAGATCTCCTCCAGCGACGGCGAGGCGACCTCGAAGCGCCGGATGCGCAGTTTCCCCATGCACTTCTCGAGGATCTCCTGCGGATCGGCGCCGTCGGACAGCTTGAGCTCGGCCTCGTTGATGTCGATGCGCGAGTTGATGACGTGCGGCAGCGATCCGAGGAAGGTGCCGTTGCCCTCGTAGTCGATGTGCACGGTGTTCTTGCCGGACGAGGTGCGGATCTCCTCCAGGGTGCCGTCGAGGACCACGCGGCCGCGATGCACCAGGACGATGTCGTCCGCCATCCGCTCCGCCTCGCCCATCATGTGCGTCGACAGCAGGATGGTCTTTCCCTGCTTCCGCAGGTCCTGCAGGACGTTGCGCACCAGCACCATGTTCACCGGGTCGAGCCCCGACTGCGGCTCGTCGAGGACGATGAGCTCGGGGTCGTGCAGCAGCGTGCCGATGATCTGCACCTTCTGCTGGTTGCCCTTGGACAGCTCTTCGACCTTGGAGTTGCGCTTGTCGGTGAGCTCGAAGCGCTCCAGCCAGCCGTCCACCGCCTGCGCCACGCCCGCGCCGCGCACGCCCTTGATCTCGGCGAGGAAGAGCAGGTGCTCGAACACCTTCATCTGCCGGTAGAGCCCGCGCTCCTCCGGCAGGTAGCCGATGCGGTCGCGCGGTTTGTCGCCGCCGCCGACCCAGGTGATCGTGCCGCGGTCGGGCAGGAAGATGCCCGTGATCATCCGGATGGTGGTCGTCTTGCCGGCCCCGTTGCGCCCGAGGAGGCCGGTGATGGTGCCGCGCCGGACGGAGAAGGAGACCCCATCCACCGCCCGCACCGGACCAAACGTTTTGACGACCTCACGAACCGCCAGAACCTCGGACATGCCCCGCTCCCCGACTGCGTAGTCGGGCGATGATTGTACGGAGAGCGCCTCGACGGCAAGCAAATACCGCAAGCCGTCCAAAAGCTCAGCGAGGCATGGACTCGTCGAGAGAGCCCCAGCCGGATGCGGAGCTACGGTTTCGGATTGACGATGATGATCTCCTCGAGCGGAACGATCTTCTTGAGAGCCTGGACGATCTTGTGGAAGAAACCGTCACTCGACTGATCGCGCCGAGGAGCCGCCTGCAGAGGCAGGACCGTTACGACGAAAAGAACGACAACCGCAAGAAAACGAACTCTAGACTGACGCATACACCCTCCATATCCGGCTACTTGTCCGAAGCCGAGGTTTTGGAGGGCACCCTCAGGCTAGGAGTGTCCGTGGGCGATTTTTCCCTACCCTGAAAATGAGAAAAAAAGTGCGCGTCGCTAGAAAATATGTTCAGGGAGCCGGGCAAACAGCAGGTTGGGCTCGCTTGACGGCATCTGGATGAAGGCTCGCACGCCCCGGATCACGTCTGCGCTGACGCGGCCCTGAATGGCGGCCTCTTGAATGAAGGCCAGACCGCGAAGGGCCGGCTCCGTCTGCGAAAGACCCGCTGCCGCGAAGTACGCCATCGCCGCCCGGCAGACGTCGCTGATCTCGGCGATCCGGCCGAGCGACAGCAGCGACTCCGAGATGTCGAGCGAGGCCATGGCCACGTCGTTCGTCATGCCGACGTCCTCGAACTCCTGGCGGAGCTCCTGGAGCAGCTTGACCGCCTGCTCGTGCTTCGACTGCTTCATGAAGAGCTGCGCCAGAGCCCAGCGGCTCTTGGTGCGGGCCGTGATCATGCCGAGGCGCTCGTATCCGGCGATCGCCTGGACCAGGTAGCTCGCCGCGCTGTCGAACTCGCCGAGCTCGTGATGGCAGAGAGCGCGGTTGTGCAGCGCGGTCACGCGGCGCATGTCGCTGATGTCGGCCGATTCCGCCAGCTCGGCGTGAATCGCCAGCGCCTCGCGGAAACGCTGAACCGACTGCAGCGTCGACGCCGCGGCGGTGCGGGAGGCGGCGACGCGATCGGGATCCTGGTATTCGGCGAAGATGGTCGCCGCGGAATTGGCGACCTGCAGCGCCTCTTCCCGGCGCTCCAGCACGTGATACGCCATGGCCCGGATGACCTGGGCGCGGCCGCGATCGAACTCCACGGCTCCCAGTCCTTCCCACGCCTCTTCGGCGCGGTCGAGAACCTCCACCGCCTCGGCGATGAATCCCGTATCCCACAGCGCGTAGGCGTGATCGAAATAGGCCAGGCCGCGGAGATGCCGGAGGGCATTCGACAGCGGTTGCTCCGCGGTGAGTCCCTCGGCGATCTCGACGGCGATCCGCGTGATGTCCACCGCGTCGGCGGGAAGGACGTTGATCACCGCGTCCCCTGCCTTCAGCAGCGCCCGCACCATCCCGCCCGTCCGCCACTCGGGATGCTCGGCCAGACGCGAGGCCCACGTTTCGCGCGGGCCGGCCAGCAGCTGCTTGATCCAGACCGCGGCCGTGTTGTTCTCCTCCGCCATCGTCTTCTGCACGCCGCGCAGGAAAGCCAGCGTATCGGGGCGGGGTGCGGTGGAGATCGGCGCGGCGTTCCAGACGGCCGGCTCGCGCAGGATCTGCGCGGAGGCGCGGAGCGAATGGAGCGTTTTCAAACAGAGGTCGCATCCGGCGAGGTGCTTGTCGCGCGCGACCGCGTCGCCCGGCTCTGCGAGAAACTCGGCAAGGACTTCTTCGTCGTAGTGCTGCTCGATGATCATCGCTTCACCGCCGTGATGCTGAAGTAGATCTCCCGGACCCGTTTGAGACAGTTGTGAATCAGCTTCTCCGCGTAGCGGTTGGTGGTCTCGAGCTTCTCCGCCACGTCCACCGCCGAACGGCCTTCGAAGTAATGCAACCGGAGCGTTTCCCTGCAGCGCGGCTGCAGGTAGTCGAGCGCCTGGCGCATGGTGATCTCCATCGCCACCTGGTCGGCCACCGAGGTCGTCTTCGGATCGCAGTGGTCGTCGAAGTTTTCCGGCAGGCTCTCGGTCTTCCCCTGCCCGCGCCAGTAGTGCCGGCTGGCGTTGCACATCGCCGCCACCAGCCAGGCCTTTACGTTCTCCACCTTCGTGGTGGTGGTCATGTACGAAAGGAAGACTTCCTGCAGCAGCGCCTCGGCATCGGTCTCCGCCACGCGGAACTTGCGGCAGGCGATGTGGAGCAGCAGCGGGCGGTGCAGGACGTAGAGGTCGCCGATGTCCGGCCCGTTGTTCGCCGGAGCGTCGCCCGTCAGCGCCGGAGGCGCAGCGGCGGGAGCGCTTTCAACCACGTCGATCTCGAGCACCGTGTCGAAGCCTTTCGTTAATTATGGATTAGACCCGAGCGACGATACCAAACATCCCTCACAAAAGTAAACTTCTTTCCTGCTCATCGCCAACCTCCCGGTCGCCCCTCCGACTGATGCTATTCTCCGCCGTCGCATGAATGCCGAACAGACGGCCCGCACCGTGGGCGAAGCGTGGGATCGTTCCGTCGTCCCAGCGCTCGAACAGTACATTCGAATTCCGAACCAATCTCCCCTCTTCGACCCCGACTGGAAGCAGCATGGCTACATGCATCAGGCGATCACCCTAGCGCGCGCCTGGGTCGAGCAGCAGAACATCGAAGGGCTTCGCATCGAGACTCATGAGTTAGAGGGACGCACTCCTCTGATTTTCATGGAAATCGACGGCGATCCCTCCTCGACCGTGCTCATGTACGGCCACCTCGACAAGCAGCCGGCCATGGTGGGATGGGAAGACGGGCTCGGCCCTTGGACGCCGGTGCTGCGCGACGGCAAGCTCTACGGCCGCGGCGGCGCCGACGACGGCTACGCCATCTTCGCCGCCGTCACCGCCATCCGCGCGGTGAAGGCGCAGAACCTCCCCCACTCGCGGATCATCGTCATCATCGAATGCTGCGAGGAGAGCGGCTCGCTCGACCTGCCGTCCTACATCGAGCTGCTGGCCGACCGCATCGGCACGCCGCGCCTGGTGGTCTGCCTCGACAGCGGCTGCGGCAACTACGAGCAGCTATGGATGACGACCTCGCTGCGCGGCTCGATCGTCGGCAACCTCAACGTCGAGGTGCTGACCGAAGGCGTCCACTCCGGCGACGCCAGCGGCATCGTCCCCGACAGCTTCCGCATCATCCGCCAGCTGCTCGACCGCCTCGAGGATGCAAAGAGCGGCCGCATCGTCCCCGAGTGGCTGTACGTCACCGTGCCGCCGCACCGCATCGACGAGGCGCGCGAGACCGCCCGCATCCTCGGCAACGAGGTCTTCGACAAGTTCCCCTTCGTCCGCGGCATGACGCCGGCGGACAGCGACACCCTCGAGCTGCTGCTCAACCGGACCTGGCGTCCGTCGCTGGCCATCACCGGCCAGGGCGGCATGCCCGACCTGGTGCAGGCCGGCAACGTGCTGCGGCCCAACACGGCGCTGAAGATCTCGCTGCGCCTCCCGCCGACGCTCGACGCCACCAACATGGACGCCAAGCTCAAGGAGCTGTTCGAGAGCAACCCGCCGTACGGCGCGCACATCGAGTTCGAGCCGGAGAAGGGCGGGACGGGCTGGGAGGCGCCGAAGACCGACGCCTGGCTGGAGCGCTCCGTCGACGAGGCCTCGAACGCCTTCTTCGGCCGCCCGGCCACGACGTGGGGCGAAGGCGGATCCATCCCGTTCATGGGGATGCTCGGCCAGCGCTACCCGACCGTGCAGTTCCTCATCACCGGCGTCCTCGGCCCGCACAGCAACGCGCACGGCCCGAACGAGTTCCTGCACATCGGCGCGGGGAAGAACGTCACCTCGTGCGTGGCGCGAGTGCTGGCGGACGAGTATCGCAACAAATAGCGAGCAGGTTGCAGCGGGCAGCGAGCAGGCCCCTCACCCGGCCCTTCGCTGCGCTCAGGGCCACCCTCTCCCCGCTTCGCGGGGCGAGGGACACTCGCCATGAATCCTGCTCGCCGCTCGCTTGCTACGCGTGTCCCCCGGCGTACTTTTTCTCCCCTGCCTCGATGCGGATCGGCAGGCGGTTCTGCGGCGGGGGGAGCGGGCAGGTGGCGTACGGGGTGAACGCGCAGGGCGGGTTGTACGCCTTGTTGAAGTCGATCACCGTCTTGCCGTTCGCGTCGGGCGGCGCGGCGTAGAGGTAGCGCGCGGCGCCGTAGGTCTCGCGGCCGCTGGTCGCATCCTTGATGATGAGGAAGTAGTCCTTCTCGCCCTGCTCCAGGATCGGGTCGATGCGGTACTCCTTGCCGTCGAGCGTGAAGACCAGCGCGCCGGGTGAGACCTCGTCGGTGGTGATGCCGGAGACGTTCGGCATCGGGATGTGCTTCTGCGGGTTGTACGGCTCGAAGCGCGCCTCGACCCGCCACTTCGGATCGACCGGGTAGAAGTCGATGCCCTTGAAGCCGCTGCGCCGCTCGCTCTTCGGATCCTTGACCCGCACGCCGAAGTTGTCGCCGACCTTGTGGATGAAGAAGAGCATGTCGCCGTACTGCACCTTCGTGTACGGCACCTCCTCGGTGTCGTTGTGCAGCTCGGCCGGCGCGGCCACCGGCTTTCCGTCGATGGCGAAGGCCGGGTCGGGCGCCAGCGTGACCTTGCCGTTCTGCAGCGTCATCGCGGCGTGCTTCGGCGGCGTCGACGGCAGCTCCACGTCGTTCTTTCCGTCGGCCAGCGGCAGCAGCGCCACCACGCTCAGCCAGCCGTCGGGGCGCGTCAGGCGCTCCACGCGGGTCTTGCGGTATGCGGCGATCGAGTCCGGGTACGCGTGGTCCACGACGGGCTTCGGCTCCTGGCGGCAGGCGACGGCGAGCAGCAACAAAGGGATGAGGCGCTTCATGCGTGCGGTAGGATACGCGGACCGTGGTTACGAAATGTGGCGGACGTGTGTCCAAGGAGCGTGAGGAACGTTGCGCCCTTCCCCGCCGCGGCGGCGGAGCGTGAGCCGGTGATCGCACCCTGGAGCGACGAGCATCGTCTGCTCGTGGCGGTCCGCGGCGGCGACCGCGCCGCCGCGGAAGAGATCGTCGAGCGGACATACTCCGCGGTCTATGCATCGTTATACCGGTTGTGCGGCGACGGCGACCTCGCCGCCGACCTGACGCAGGAGACGTACAGAAAGGCGTGGGAGGCGCTGGGCGGATTCGACGGGCGGTCGCAGCTGTTCACCTGGCTCTACCGCATCGCCTACACCACGTTTCTGAATCACATCCGGCGCCCGAGGCTGATGACCTCGCTGGATGCACCGGAGACGCCGGAGATGCCGGACCGGGCGCCGGCGGCGGACGAAGTGCTGAGCGACGCGGAGGAGTCGGAGCGCCTCCGCGCCGCGGTGTTGAAACTCCCGGAAGATCTCCGCTTCACCGTCACCGCGCATTTCTGGGGCGGCCTGGCGGTGAAGGAGATCGCGAAGATCGAGGACGTCACGTCGGTGGCCATCCGCAAGCGCCTGCACAAGGCCTTCGGGCTACTGGAGACCTCGCTCGATGAGGAAGAGCGATGACGGCGAATCGAAGAGCTGAACTGCAGAGAAAACTGGCCATGGCGCCGGTGCCGAAGCCGCCGGCCGGGCTGGCCGACCGCATCAAGAGCGACATCCCCGGCGAGCTGATGGTGGATGCGGACAAGGAGCGCCGCCGGCTGCGCCAGGCGGTCTCGTTCAACATCCGCGTCGCGGCGTCGATCATCCTTCTCGTGTCGTCGGTCTATCTGGCCTTGAACCTCCTCTCGCGCCGCTTCGGCCCGATGGAGATGGCGGCGAAGTCGGACAACGCGGCCATCGAGCACGACACGGCGACCGCCGCCGCGCCGTCGTATCCCGTCACGGCGATGGCCAGGGAAATGCCGCCGGCACCGCCCACCCTGCCGGCGTCGGCGAAGGTGGACGCGCCGAAGCTCGAGAAGCGCAACGCGGTGATCGTGGCGCAGGCGCGGCCGGAGCCGCTCGCACTGCGCGACGCCGAGACAGCCGCCGAGAGCGGGAACGCGAGCACGAAGGAAGAGAGCGTGACCGCGCGCGACCGGCTCGCTGCGCCCGCCGCCGCTCCCATGATCCAGTCGGACTCCATGCCCGCCCGGCAGGTGCTCGACGTCGAGATCGCCGCCGCGCCGTTCGACGCGACGAAGTACATCGTGCGCGTACCGCTCGACGCGCAGATCAATTTCGACGACGACGCGGTCGCCGCCGGGCGCCCGGTCGCCCCCGGCCTGTACGAGATCATCATGCGGCCGGGCTTGCGCGACGTGATCGCCGTGGTGCACGACGGCGACCGGACGCGCACCATCCGCCGCTCCGAGCTCCGCACATGGAACGACGCCTCACCGCGGACGAAGGCGGCCGCGCTCGAGGCGGCGCTCGCCGCGGGAGTCGATCCGGAGCTGGTGGCGGCGAAGGCGAAGGCGGCGGGGCTCGAGGGGTTCGCCGCTCATTAACTGACTTTATCCTGGCGCCGAAGGCGTCAGGATCTGGCGCCCATGTGCGCAGCGCTTGTGGGCGCCAGATCCTTGCGCTTCGCGCAAGGATAAATTTACCGCTTCTTGCCGCCGCCGAAGTTGCGGATCGACTGGAAGTGCACGTCGAAGTAGCGCGCGGCGGCGCGCATGGCGCGGGCCACCGACCACTCGTCCTTCGACGGGATCCGCTCCAGCGCCGCGCGCATGTTGGCCGGCAGCTTGGCGCGGCAGCGGCGGCAGAGGGCGTTGCCCATGGTCTTGTCCAGGTCGCAGCGCGGGCAGCGCGGCGTTCTGGCCAAGCCGGCGATCTGCTCTCTGCTCAGAGTCGTCATGGCCATGTGATTCTCGCATAAAATCGCGCGCCGCATCGGAGGACATTCATGGGCCAGCGCGTCGAACAGGGATATCTCGCCGTTCCGCAGTCGGGCAGCGGTCCGGCCGTCGTCGTCATTCAGGAGTGGTGGGGCCTCGTGCCGCACATCGAGGACCTCTGCGAGCGCTTCGCCGCCGCGGGCTTCCTGGCGCTGGCGCCCGACCTCTATCACGGCAAAACGACCAAGTCGCCGGACGAAGCGGGCAAGCTGCTGATGGAGATGGACGCCGACCGCGCCGAGCGCGAGGTCGCCGCCGCCGGCGAGCTCCTCCTCGCCCGCCCCGAGTGCAGCTCGAAGACGTACGGCGTGGTCGGCTTCTGCATGGGCGGCGGGCTGGCGCAGTACACCGCCACGAAGGAAGACGGCAAGGTCGGCGCCGCGGTCAGCTTCTACGGCGGCTTCAAGAAAGTGCCGTTCGAGTGGGACAACCTCACCGCGCCGCTGCTGTTCCTCTGCGGCGAGGAAGACCAGGGCGTGACCGCCGAGTCGCGGGAGCGCGAGGCGATGCTGAAGGCGAAGGGGAAGACGGTGGAGCTGGTGGTCTACCCCAACGCCAAGCACGCCTTCTTCAACGACGCGCGCCCCGAGGTCTACAACGCCGAGGCGGCACAGGACGCGTGGAAGCGCACGCTGGACTGGTTCCGGGCGAATTTACGCTGAGAGCCGTCCTCTTCTTCGCGCTCCTCGTCTTCTGCGCCACGCCATGGGCGTCGCCGCCGATCGCGCTCGCGCTCGGCCTGGCGCTGGCGCTGACGATCGGCAATCCGTTCGCCAAACAGACCTCCAAGCCGACCAAGCTCCTGCTGCAGGCATCGGTGGTCGGACTCGGCTTCGGCATGAACCTGCAGAAGGTGATGCAGGCGGGACGCACCGGCGTCCTCTTCACCATCGCCACCATCGCCGGCACGCTCCTCCTCGGCCACCTCCTCGGGCGCGCCATGCGCATCAGCCGCACCACCACGCACCTGATCTCGTCCGGCACCGCGATCTGCGGCGGCAGCGCGATCGCCGCGGTCGGCCCGGTGATCGAGGCGCGCGACGAGGAGATGTCCGTCGCCCTCGGCACGGTCTTCATCCTCAACTCCATCGCCCTCTTCGCCTTCCCGCCGCTCGGCCATCAACTGAATCTGACGCAGACGCAGTTCGGCGTCTGGGCGGCGATCGCCATCCACGACACCAGCTCCGTCGTCGGCGCCGCCGCGCGCTACGGCGCCGAGGCGCTGCAGATCGCCACGACGGTGAAGCTGGCGCGCGCGCTCTGGATCGTGCCGCTGGCGCTGGGCACCGCGCTGGCCTTCAAGCGCAAATCGACGCGCGTGGCCATCCCCTGGTTCATCCTCTTCTTCGTCGTCGCTTCCGTGATCCGGACCTACGTCGACGGACCGTGGGACATCGTGGTGCAGATCGCGCGCGTCGGGCTGACCATCACCCTCTTCCTGATCGGCGCGGCGCTGTCGCGCAAGGCGATCGCCGCGGTCGGCGCGCGCCCGCTGATCCTCGGCGTGATGCTCTGGATCGTCATCTCCACCGCGTCGTTGTTCGCCGTGATGCGGACGCTGTAGCTACAATCGCACACGTTCATGAGCAATGCGTCGCTGGCGGGCGGCCTCGCCTCGTTCAAGCTGCCGGACGTTTTCACCTTCCTCGCCGCGGCGCGGAAGACCGGCATGCTCACGGTTTCGTCGGGCGGTAAGGAGGCCTACGTCTTCTTCCGCAACGGCGGCATCGTCTACGCCGCCTCGAACCAGGAGTCGCTCCGCCTCGGCAGCGTGCTGCTGCGCAAGAAGAAGATCACGCGCGAGCAGTCGGCGGCGGTGGACGAGTCGATCCTGCGCGGCGGCGGGCGGTTCGGCGAGATCGCCGTGGAGAAGGGGATCGTCACGCCGGAGCTGCTCGACGAGTTCCTCAAAGTGCAGGTGGCCGAGGTGGTGTTCGACGCCTTCGTCTGGCACGACGGCACTTTCAGCTTCTACGACGGTTTCGACCTGCCGCCGCACGCGGTGACCATCACCATCGACCTCGGCAACCTGATCATGGAAGGAGCGCGGCGCATCGAGGAGTGGGAGCAATGCCTGGCGCTGCTGCCCGACAGCGGCGTCGTCTTCCGCGTGGTCAGCGATCCGCAGACGGAGAAGATCACGCTGTCGGTCGAGGAGTGGAAGCTCCTCTTCCTCGTCAACGGACAGCGGACGCTCGAGGACCTCTGCGGCGCCGTCGACGACGAGGCGCTGCACGTCTATCGCGTGGTCTACGGCCTCTTCGCCAGCAAGCTGATCGAACCGGTGACGGGCGCCGCCGCCGCGAATACGGGTCAAATGCCGGCGGTGGCGGACGACACCATGCGCCAGGGCGCGGTCAGCTTCGGCGGCGACTCGACGGTGATCGAGATGTCCGACGACACGAACCTGCTCGTCTCCACCGACGCCCGCCTCTCGTACGCCGACGTGGTGAAGAAGACCGTGGCGCAGCTGTCGATCCTCAACGGCGACGACGCCGGCAAGCTCTACCCGCTGACCGACGCCGAGCATCGCATCGGCCGCCTCTACGACAACGACATCCTGCTGACCGACCTCGGCGTCTCCGGCCACCACGCGCGCATCTACCGCGGCCCGGACGGCTACGCCATCGAGGACCTCAAGAGCCGCAACGGCACCTGGGTCAACGGCACGCGCATCTACCACTCGCAGCTCGCGCACGCCGACCAGCTGCGCCTCGGCGCGACGGACATGACGTTCGAAGTGCTGTTCGAGGAGTGACGCCCATGGCGAGAGCCCTTCTCCCCGCTTGCGGGGAGAAGGTGCCGCGAAGCGGCGGATGAGGGGCTCAGCGGATCTCGCTCATCCCCTTCATGTACGGCCGCAGCGCCTCCGGCACCTCCACCGAGCCGTCGGCGCGCTGGTAGTTCTCCAGGATGGCCACCAGCGTCCGCCCGATCGGGAGGCCGGAGCTGTTGAGGGTGTGGACGAAGCCGGTCTTCTTCTCCGCGGTCTTGTAGCGGATGTTCGCGCGCCGCGCCTGGAAGTCGAGAAAGTTCGACGACGAGGCGATCTCGCGGTACGCCTCCTGCCCCGGCAGCCAGACCTCGATGTCGTACGTCTTGGCGGAGGAGAAGCTCATGTCGCCGCTCGACAGCGTGACCACGCGGTAGTGCAGGCCGAGGGCCTGCAGGACCTGCTCCGCGTCGCGCGTCAGCGATTCGTGCTCCTCCCACGAACGCTCCGGCATCACGTACTTCACCAGCTCGACCTTCTCGAACTGGTGCTGGCGGATCAGCCCGCGCGTGTCCTTGCCGTACGAGCCGGCCTCGCTGCGAAAGCAGGGCGAGTAGGCGGCGTAGTACTTCGGCAATGACGTCGCGTCGAGCATCTCGTCGCGATGGATGTTGGTCACCGGCACCTCGGCGGTCGGCACGAGGTAGTAGTCGCGGTCGGTCAGCTTGAAGAGGTCCTGCTCGAACTTCGGCAGCTGCCCGGTGCCGCGCAGCGAGTCGGCGTTGACGATGTACGGCGGCACGACCTCGGTGTAGCCGCGCTGCGAGGCCTGGTCGAGGAAGAAGTCGATCAGCGCGCGGTTGAGCTTCGCCCCCGCGCCGAGGATCAGCGAGAAGCGCGCGCCGGTGATCTTCGCGCCGCGGTCGAAGTCGAGGATGCCGAGCGCTTCGCCGATGTCCCAGTGCTGCTTCGGCGTGAAGTCGAATTGCGGCTTGCTCCCCCACTCCCTCTCCACGCGATTCGCGCTTTCATCGGCGCCGACCGGCACCGATTCGTGCGGCACGTTGGGGAACTCCAGCTCGAGCGCGCGCAGCTCGTCCTCGATCGCGCCGAGGCGCTCGTCGAGCTGTTTGATCTCGTCGCCGACGCCCTTCGTCGCCTCGATCTGCGCCGACGCATCCTGCTTCGCCTTCTTCAGCGCGGCGATCTCCTGCGAGGCGACGTTGCGCTGGTTCTTCAGCGTCTCCACCTGCGCGATGGTGCGGCGGCGCTCGGAGTCGAGGTCGAGGAAGCGTTCGATGGTGGCAGTCGAGCCGCGCTTCTTCAGCGCGTCACGATAGGCGTCCGCGTTCTCGCGGAGGTAGTCGCGTGCAAGCATGTTTCTAACTTTATCCTGAGGAGCGACTCCCCTGCTCTGAAGATCGGTAAAGCGGTGGGAGATGGGGAGATAGACGAATAGTGAGCCGCCGCAGGGGGAGGTGAAAGGAAGGAGCGTTGCTCGGGCAGCAACGACCCTCGGAGCAGGTTGAGGATCGGTTAGCTCATGTGATTGAGATCCACGCGGAAGCCAAGTTGTTCGAGCTGACGAACGAGCGAAGCGGTTTTTCGTGTTTGATCGACATGCTCGAGATGGTTGGCGCCCAGATCGCGATAGGGCTGTAGCCGTTTGAGAACGTAATAGATGGTCACCAGAAGCGCATGGGCGATGGC
>Ga0157377_10000609_pt1 | contig 14822 bp, 10 predicted proteins | sample M55metaG_FD_121116 | JGI IMG/M metagenome (GOLD analysis project Ga0157377, IMG submission 121116) | Miscanthus rhizosphere microbial communities from Kellogg Biological Station, Michigan, USA - M5-5 metaG | ecosystem: Host-associated > Plants > Roots > Rhizosphere > Soil | place: USA: Michigan...
CCTCTCTTTGCAAAACACAAAGCCTATGTGTAAAAACTATGTTTCTATGTTCCTACTGTGGTTCAAAATCTTCTCTTTACTGAACTGTGGTTCAAAATCTTCTCTTCACTGAAGGTCACTTCAAATTATTGAACCGATTAGACACATAATGTGGTTCAACAATGTGACAATACGGGAAAGAGATAATTATTCGATCCGGGGCATTTCAGTATCCGTACCATTCATATTCAACTTAATCTTGGTTGCCTTTCCATCCGCGCCTTTGACAAATGAAAGTTTTGCATTAATTTCCTTTATCACAAAATCTGTGTCGGAAAGAGGTTGCATTTCGAGCTTCTGTTGGTCAGTTGGGTGAGCAATTAGCTTATTGTTTTCTTTATAAATGGTCACCACAACATTTTCATTCAACCTGTACTTGCCTGTATAATTGTCGTAAATAGCCGGATCGACCTGGACTATTTTCTCCTCTGCCAATTTCTTTGCTTCTAATTGCTGACCGTTCTGCAGCAAAATGGCTTTGTTAACCTCGCCGTTCTCATTCTTCACAAATTTCAACCGGGCATCTACCACCTTCCAGAAAAACTCATTTTCGGAAGAAGGGAATATTTCAAACTTGGGTTGACCGCTTAACTGGGCAAATAACCTGTCCTCTGACGTGGTCACTGTCAACACTCCCACATTGGTCATCTCATATCTGCCCGTGAATTGTTCCAGGTTTGCCGGTTTTACTTTGGATTGCGAGAAAGAAGATTGTGAATCCAGCTTGTTCCAAACAAAGGCTTCCGCAATTTTATTCGGATCGAAATTTATTTCAGGTTCGGACGTATTCGTAAACATCACAACCGTCATCTTTTCTTTCGGATAGTATGCAAGCTGGGTTAAGAAACCATGAAGCCCCCCGCTATGGGTGACAATATCCATACCCCTGTATGTAGTCAGCCCAAGGCCATATCCATATTTCTGTGGGGTCGGTACATTTCCATTCAGAACCACAGGTGTGAGTGCAGCCTGCAGACTTTTTTCACTGATCACTTTGCCGCCGTACAAAGCCTGGTTCCATTTATGCAGGTCGTCAACGGTTGAATATATCGAGCCCGCCCCTCCGGCCCACGACATGTCCCAATTAAGTGATTCTTCATACTTGTCACCTTTTTTGGTATAACCCTTTGCCTCGTGATCAAGTTTTATCCCTGCATAGTGAACACCTGTATTAGTCATACCCAGTGGATCGAAAAAAGTTTCTTTTAAATAATCAGCATATGATTTTCCTGACACTTTGCTGATGATATATCCCAGCAGGAAATAGCCGGAATTGTTATATAGAAAGCGATCGCCGGGATTAAAATCATAGGGGTCATTTTTAAAGTAAGCGATCAGTGAGTCCGGCGAGATTGTTTTGGTAACCCTGTCCAGGAAATCACTCTTGCCGGTATAGCTATGTATTCCCGAAATATGGGTAAGCAGTTGGTGAATCGTTACCTCATCGCCTCTTGGAAAATCGGGGATAAATTTGGAAAGCTTATCATTCACACTTAATAAGTTATTTTCCTGCAGCTTTAAGATAGCTGCGCCGGTAAATTGCTTTGTCACAGATCCAATCCTGAATTTGGTGTCGGGCGTGACAACAACTTTTCCTTTTAAATCAGCATACCCAAATCCTTTCTTATATTGGACCTTATCATCCTTAGCTACCAATACTGCAATGCCCGGATATTCTTTTTCCTTTAATGAGCTGTAAAGGTTGTCGACAATTTTTTCGGACGAGATTACGGGTTGGTCTTTGGCGCCCTTTGCAAGCAAAATTTTAACCACATCATTTCTCCCGCCGATCTTAGCAGCCATGAGCGGCGTCAATCCATTCCTTGCGGCAGCATTGATATTAGCACCACCTTCTTCGAGCAATTTGATTTGATCAAGATTTCCATTTGCCGCCGCCGTGTTTAATTGTTCCGTCATCCCTTCCTTGTCGAGCATCCTGGCAACAAATCCCCATCCTCCTTCAATGTCCTGTACCTTCACCAAAATCTGGTTGCTCCCTTTCACTAATTTCAGAGGAACGAGATCATTATCTTTTACGACGCCTCTCGGAATCCAGTTGTCATGTACCAACTTTCCGTTATGCCATACTTTTATTCCGTCATCACTACCCACGGCCAGCATTACATTGGCAGGAGCCGATGCTTTTATCTCCGCCACTGCATAAGCATAGGCATAATTTTTTCCCGGGAAAATCTCGTCAAGGTTTATAATATCGGTAGAAGGGGAAATGACGTGCCAGTTATAATCTTTATTATTTGCCGGTAATGGTGGAATAGCCTTGCCCGACATGATGTCGACGTGTGTGACGGCGTCTGTTTTAAAAGCCTTTTCCTGTTCGGCATCATCAGGCCTGGATGAATCAGCGGATACAGGCACCGGGCCTGCAACCAACCAGGTGTGCATATACTTTCCAGCCTGGGAAGTACTATATGATGCTTTATCGTATCCTTTCAATTCAACATACTGTCCCTGTGCCAGAGCTGGCAGGTGGCTGGAAACAAAAATTAAACAAACCAGGAAAGTCTTCCTGAAACGATTCAGAAATGAATGGTTACTCATAACCGTAGATTTTAATGAATGTACCGATTTGTCACCGCAACGGGGATTAAATAATTTATAAAAAAATAGGAACACAAGCGATGTAGATTTCAATAAATGAAATGAAGACCAATTTTGTCCTTGCCACCGTATAAAACCGCCAGATATAACCTGACTCATTTGAATTGCGAGTCAGGGCTTTCACTTGAACCGGTCAAAGGTAATTGTTTGCATGAGTTCCGGATTGTCTTTGAATAATTCCGTCCACAACCAAAAGCCCCATTAAAATCTTTATGTGGATGCTGAAAACAACGGAGGAACATCTTATGGCGTCAACGACAGGCAATTTGTGAAATAATGGAATATCTCGACCGTTTGGGAGAAACCGAAATAGACAGCCGGCTTTACTGATGCCTGGGCAAACATTACAGGAGGATATTCAGTCGAAATGAGATTAGCCTGGAGTAGTATGCGATTGAATCCCGGCCCCGGGATTCAGGATCGGATTCGATGTGGCGTCCGACGACGACGATAACGGTAGCTCCCGCGAGAGCCACTAACCCCCGAAAAATCCGTTGGTTAGTTTCAGAAATGGAATGCTGTTGAAGGCTGACCTTGTCAAATGATGAAATCAATCTCAAGTGTTTCTTTCCAATTTTGAGAAGTCTGTTATCCTTCGCTTCGTTCTCCATGATCATCCAGGGGCTTTCCGCAGTGTGGACACACATGAGCTTTTGGTTTTTTTATTTTTCGAATCTCTTCAAGAAATCCTGCAGTAATAATGCCGGCTGGCAACGCAAATACGGGAAGCCCGGCAAGAGAAAGAATACTGCTCAAGGTCTTTCCCAAAGCAGTAATCGGAACGAGGTCGCCATACCCAATGGAGGTGACGGTAACTACAGCATACCACATGGTGGCCGGAATGCTCGAGAACTCATTCGGTTGAGCCTGGTGTTCGGCAAAATAGATCAGGCAGGAGGCAACCACAATAAAAAAAAGTATAAGTATTATCGACAGCTTTAGTTCATTGGCTCTTGATACGAATACATTCCTTACCATTTGTGCCGAACGCATATATGCCGTAAGCCGAAATAATCTTAAAAACCGCAGCAAACGAAAAATACGAAGTATGCGAAGATCAAAGCCAACGAATGCATGCACATAAAAAGGGAGTATAGCGAGCAGGTCAATGAGCGAATCAAGAGAAAGTATATATCGCAAACGGCCGTGAATGCTATGCCGATAGCGGGGATCATGATTGCTGCTCCATACACGAAGGAGATACTCTATGGTAAAAATGATTACGGATACAAGATCAAATACCCGGAAAAACTTTTTATGCGGCTCGTGAATGGATGGAACAGTTTCAACCATGACCGCCGTTACGTTCAATATGATCAGGGTGATAATAAACCCGTTAATGACCCGGTCCCACTTTGTGTCACCCAATTCCGGGTGGAGCAGCACGTGAACCTTTTTTTTGGTTGCATGGTACATTATAGTAATAAGTTTTGGCCGTCTTAAAGTTAGGAAGAATCACCGCGATTTAACGAAATGCCGCATCCCTGATCATAACTCAATGGTCATTGTTCAGTAACCTTTTGGAAATACTGATTTCCTGGGTTGCCACAGCATTTGGCAAGCATCGTTAGTGGCCCGCTGTTTCTACAGTGGGTTTTTTATGAAACCATTAGTGAAAATTTAATTGCTTTTTTACCTATTCGTAACATTAGCACCGAATCTTTTCAGCATTGAGCCGTGTCCAATACCGCAATTCAGCAACTTCTTGCTTTGATGTCGATGGATGCAACGCCTGCGCCAGGGTTTTCGTTTTTGCGAGGACTGTGGGCAGAATCTTTGCATTCGAATGATTTCCCCCGCATGACGAAGCAATCTAATATCATAATACGATAGATTGCGCGAGGTCTATATTAATATGCCCGCATTACGATTTTTTATAGACTTCCCCCACGCTTCCTTTACCTCACGTCGGGAAATCTTTAATTTCATTTTTTCGCCTGCGTTGCCCAAATCGTCCGGGGCCTTGTTCCTTGTGCCTTGTCCCTTGTGCCCTGTCCCTTGTCCATTGTCTTCGCCCCGCCACATAAAATCATCCCCCTCCTATTGTTTATATTCGTTGCCCGAAATAAATAATATGAATATAAAAGTGATAGCATTTGATGCGGATGACACGCTTTGGGTTAACGAACCATACTTTTATGAAACTGAACGAAAGTTTTGTGCTTTGCTTGAAGATTACTTACCCGCCCATTCTGTGTCACAGGAACTATTTAAGACCGAAATGCAAAATCTTCCACTGTATGGGTACGGAATAAAGGCTTTTATCCTCAGTATGGTTGAGACAGCCTTTCGAATTTCAAATAGCACATTGAAAGTTGAAATTATTGAAAAGGCCATTCAGTTTGGTAAGGAGCTCCTGGAAAAACCAATTGAATTGCTGGAAGGCGTCGAAGAGGTGTTGAATGCGCTAAAAGGGCACTATCGATTGGTCGTTGCTACAAAGGGAGACCTGCTGGACCAGGAACGAAAGTTAAAGAAATCAGGAATTGGTCATTACTTCCATCATATTGAAATTATGAGTGACAAGCAGGAAGCCGATTATAAGAAGTTGATCAGGCATCTCGATGTCTCGCCTGAAGAGTTTTTAATGATTGGAAACTCTATCAAATCGGATGTCATTCCCGTGCTCGCAATCGGTGGCCATGCTGTTCATATTCCCTATCACACCACATGGGCCCATGAGAAGGTGGACGACAAGGTCGAGCACTCCAATTTCAGGATTATAAAAAAAATCAATGAAATCCTTCCGCAGTTGATGAGGTGAATTTTCAATTTCGTTAATGCCCGATAGTGTCTTCCAAAACAGGTTCTTTTCTGTTTTTTACTTACATTTAATACGCGTTCCATGATTGAAAAATAAAATAACATTGCATGTCACTGATCACCGCCCAAGCAAACAAGGAGCTTGATACTCCCTTTAACCTTTCCCGGGAATACATCGACTTTTACAGGGAAAATGGATTTGTAAAATTGAAACATGTATTGTCCCCGGAAACGATACAATACATGAATAAAACCATTTCGGCCGAGGTCGTTCGACTCAATACACAGCATTTGCCTATGGAGGAAAGAGATACTTATGGAAAAGCTTTTCTGCAAATCATGAATATATGGACCAGGTCAGAGCTGGTAAAAGAAATAGTATTCAGTAAGAGGCTTGCAAAACTTGCGGCCGATCTCATGGGAGTTGACGGCGTACGAATGTATCACGACCAGGCCTTGTTCAAAGAACCGGGCGGCGGGCACACGCCATGGCATGCCGATCAGTATTATTGGCCGCTTTCAAATGACAATACTATAACTGCGTGGATACCGCTGCAGGAAACAGGCCTGGAGCTTGGGCCGGTGGAGTTCAGTGCAAAAAGCCAGCAATTGCAGGAAGGAAGGACTCTTAAGATCAGCGACGACAGCGAAAATTACATTCAAAAAAAACTGACGCTCAACGATTTTAAAAAAGTTGTTGAGCCATTTGAAACGGGTGAGGTGAGTTTTCACAGCGGCTGGATATTTCATCGCGCAGGAGCGAATGCTACAAAGAGCATGAGAAAGGTGATGACCGTGATCTATATGGATAAAGACATGCGACTGAAAGCGCCCGCCAATGATAACCAGCAGGCTGACTGGGATACATGGTGCCCAGGTGCAGTTGTTGGTGAACTGATCGATACTCCCCTGAATCCGATTCTTTATCAAAATTAAGTCGCTGGATCCGTTCACTTTTTTTCAAACCCCGGTAGCGCGGTAAAATTTTCTTAGCCAAATGGACTTTTCAAAGCTTCCTAAGGTGGAACTGCACCTGCACCTTGACTGTTCATTAAGCTATGAGGTAGTCAAAAAATTAAATCCTGCCATTACTTACGACGAATACAAGGAATCGTTTATTGCTCCTTTCAAATGCTATGACCTGGTGGATTATTTAAAAAGGGCTGTTAAAGGATTTGAGTTGATGCAGACAAAGGAACAATTGCGCCTTGTGACGCGAGATCTCTTTAAGCAATTAGAGGCGGATAATGTTATCTATGCAGAAATACGTTTTGCCCCATTATTACATATACAACAGGGGCTGACGGCAAAGGATGTTGTCACAACCATTAACCAGACCGTAAATGAAGGAATCCAGGAAACGGGAATAGAAGCAGGATTGATTCTCTGCACCCTTCGGCATTTTACTGAAGAACAGAGCATGGACACTGTTACGCTTGCACATGAATTCAGAGGGACAAACGTCGTCGGATTTGATATTGCAGGCGATGAGGCAGGCTTCCCGGTCGCCAACCATGTCGCGGCATTTCATTACGCACAGGCAAAAGGAATTTGCTGCACGGCGCACGCCGGTGAAGCAAAAGGACCAGGAAGCGTCTGGGAAACTGTCCGTCATTTTCATCCGCACCGTATCGGTCACGGAGTCAGGAGCTGCGAAGACAGCGTCTTAATCGAATTTCTCAAAAAAGAAAATATTCACCTCGAGGTTTGTCCCACAAGTAATATTCAGACCAATGTTTATGAAAAAATAGAAGATCATACCGCCGATAAGATCTACCATTCCGGCGTTTCCATGAGCATCAACACGGATTGCAGGACCATATCTGATACGACACTGACAAAAGAATATGGAATCATGGAGAAAATATTTAACTGGAAAGAAGAGCATTTTCTCAAATGCAACCTGGAAGCGATAGCACATAGCTTTTGCAGCAAAGACAAAAAAGAAAAACTCGCCGAAAAATTGATTTCGGGTTTTGTTTGACGTCGCGTTTAACACTGTTTCAGGAACTACCTATCGTTTTCAGTAAATCCCCCGACGTGGAGCACCGGGAGTCAACTATCTTTCTTTCAAACCGGGTCAGCGAGTTTTACAGATGGTGCAATTATAACTGGGCAATGTTTTTGCTTAAACTAAATTCCTACTGCGAAGACGGCCAGGGCATTCCTTTTCAAAAAAGGAAATTCTGACATTTGAAGATCGCCATCAATTCCATTTTTATTTTTTTAATTCCTGTGTCTTTGCCGGTTTCAATGTGCGCAGGTAAGAATAAATGGCTTTCAGTTCCGTGTCGCTCATCCTTCCAAAAGACTTCCACGGCATGGGGCTTTTCGGAATTAGTTTTCCCATTCTGAAGCGATCTACAAAATTCTTTTGTGACCAGCCAAATATGCGACTACTGGAGTCAGGTGTCAGGTTGGGAGTAATGAAACCCTCAATCTCTCCACCGCCCGCAAAACGTTCGCCGGTATAGTCGCCGCTAAGTGTACGTTGGGAGTGACAGCCCACACAGTTTGCGACATTATTGGCGAGGTATTTACCATAAGCAGCATTGCTATCCACTATAACCGATTTTTCAACCGAACCTTCAGGACCCACGGGCGACACCATGAATGCCTTGACGCCCTTGCCCAAAAAATTAAGTGAATGCTGTGGCACTTCGTGTCTCACCGGCTTCTGTGCACGCAAATAAGAGATGATCGCCGTGAGGTCCTCGTCTGACATATTGCTGAAAGGCATGAAATTAAAAACCACTGTTCCGTCTGCGTGCACCCCATAACGCAATGCCCTCGCTATTTCGGCGTCCGTTAAATTTCCAATGCCTGTTTCTTTATCGGGAGTAATGTTTCTCGAATATATTTTTCCAACAGGTAGATCAAACACGACTCCGCCAGTAAGTGGCACTTCCTGGCCCAGCCGTAACAGCGAATCTGCATCAGACCTGCTATGACAATCCGCACAATGAGCAGCACCAAACACCAAATGCTTTCCCTTTAAAATTACGCTGCTGTCAGTTGAGGCGGCTATTGCGGGATAAGGCCGTTCGTAAGTCACATTTTGACGTGCCAGTACGGTAAGTGTCAGCCCCATAATTATAAACAAGAGGACGAGTCCGGTCCATTTAAAGATTTTCTTTACTGTTCTCATGATTTTGGTTTGAATAGGCCAAATTACCGTCGCAGCCGACAGCCCAATAGTATTCAATGTGTGAATTGTTGAAAACAATGTATGAGTTGCTGAATGTAATGGTATATTTCACCCCGGCTTTGCCTTGATATTTTAATGGCAAAAGGCAAGAAAGTATGGTTTTTGGTTATTAGATCGAAAAAAAAAATGAAGCCACCTTCGCAGGTGACTTCATTTACAATTCTGAATTCAAACCGTCTTCTATTGTTTTATAAATTTCATACTCTTATTTCCGTCACTGCTTTTCACTGTGATGATGTATACTCCTTTTGCTAATCTTTCAACCGGGAGGTCTATTTGATAACCCTTGTTGTGTTTGCTTTGCCAATAAATCCTTCCTGAAACGTCGGTAACAGTCACCATAACGTTTTTGGCTGCTCCTGCAATTTTTACTGAGGCCGGGCCGTGCGAAGGGTTGGGATATACCAGCGCATCAAATTCCGTGACAGGCGCTTGAACCGGCAGGTCAGAAATCACAACAGGTCTGCTCCCGGTAGGATTGCAAGGTTCTCCTACAAATAATTCGTAACCATAAGGGAAAGAAAAAGCACCGAAAAAGAGTTTGCCGCTACCATTTACCAACTTACCAAAATTGCTAAGTCCATCTGTTCCTGTGCCAGTCTCTTCTTTTGTGTTGGTAGCAGTGCCATCCGTGGACCACAGATGGCCATCATACCCATTAATAAAGAAAACTTTGCTTCCAACTCCGCAAAACCCAAAAGGATAACTTCCAAATGAGGGATTAATATCCTTTACCAATTCTGTGTTATTTGAAGATCCTTTGCTTTTCCATAACTCTGTCCCCGTCACGCCGTCATCGGCGCTAAAAAATAAGGTCCCATTGACATCAGTCAAATAGAACGGATAAGAATAACCCTGTGGATTTATATCCTTGACTATCTGGGTCCCGTTTGCTGTGCCGTTGGTTTTCCACAGCTCTGCTCCAACGGCTTGTAAATCTGTAGCCGAAAAGTAAAGCGTATTATCTGAAATACAGAATACCTGGGCATTGGGATTATTGACATAGTCATAACGTGCGGGAGTAATATTTTTCAACTTGACGGTTCCTTTTTGCGAGCCATCACTTTTCCATAATTGATAGTTCAGACCAACCCCGTCATAAGCTCCGAAATAGACTTCTTTTTTGTAAGCGATCAGGCTATAGGGGCCCGAACTATTAAAACCCGGATAAATGTCGCTGACCATTTTTGTTCCTGAGATCGTCCCATCACTCTTCCAAAGTTCAATTCCATGTATCCCATCGTCCGCAATAAAATAAACAGTATTTCCGATGGTTACAAGGTAAGAGTCGAAAGCCAAACCCGAGGCTAATTTGATGGTACCACTCTGTGTGCCATTGCTGCGCCAAAGTTCAAAACCATACGAATTCTTATTCCCCAAAATATAAAACGGCATTCCGTTATCTGTGATGGCGAAATTGGTAACGTAATACACGCTACGGTCAATATCATAAACCAGTTTTTTCAACCCTGCACTTGTACCATTGGAGCTGTAGATAGTGGTACCGACAGAATTGTCGCCAATAAAATAATTATACCCGTTTTTATAAATAAAGCTATTGGGATACGACCCATCAGTTCCCGGAGTGATCTCGTTAAGGAGAACTGTGCCGTTTGCGGTTCCATCTGATTTATAAAGTTCATAATTTTTGTCTGGCGTAAATGCAGCGAACATAACTCCATTAGCCGTTTCTGATATTCCTTTGTAAAATGATCCTGCATAAGATCCCAACGTGCTTTTGTTGATATCCTTCACAAGCTTAGTACCTGACTCACTTCCATCTGATGACCATAATTCCGCTCCGTTCACATCCTCAATTGCTCTAAAAAGAAGTTTGTTATTGCAGAAGGTGAGATTTTCCGGATAAGATGGATTGCTTCCCGGCTGTATATCTTTAACTATGGTTGTCCCGGCATTTGTGCCGTTACTCTTCCACAATTCATTTCCATTCGTAAGATCGAATTTTACAAAAAAGAAATTGCCGTTTGCCACAGCAAAATTGTAAATATATTCGCCCGGCTCAAAGCTTTTAACAAGTGTCGTATTGGATGCGTCGCCCGCCGTTACCCATAGTTCGTCATAGGCATTAGATGAAAAATTGATAGCCTTGAAATATAGCAAGTTGTTAACTACACGTGCATCCGGAGGAACCACCACACTATTGCCGGGCGATTCGGCAAGGTCTTTTACCAAAACAATTCCATCATTATTTGATGCATCATATTTATACAGGCCGTTTCCGTCCGCAGGAGTATTCCCGGAAAGATAAAGGACGCTATTCAAAATAGGGAAAGGCTTGTTCAGGGAAGGGTCAAGATAAATCTGTTCTATGTACACGTCATTGAATCCGTTTGCAAAGTGAGTGCCTGCCACGGTCCCGTCTGATGACCACAAGCGGCGACCAGTTCCATCATTTGCAGAGAAATAAAGTTTGTTATCATAGGACGTGAGTTGCAACGGAAAGTCGACATAAGGCACACCTGGCGTAAGAAGTGTTGTGCCAGAAAACGTCCCGTCAGACTTGAACAGCTGATAGCCGAAAGAAAAGTCATAAGTACTAAAAAAAACATCATTATTAACGGCTGTTAATTCCACAATTTGTGAGAAATCCCCCATATCCCTCACCAATGAAGTTCCATTTTCCGTACCATCCGTTTTCCAAAGTTGCGTACTGAAGTAAAATGAATTGTACGTCACAAAAAAAACGGTGCCGCCTGCGTTTACAAACTGAGTGGGATAACTCAAATCGGTCCCGGCTTTGATATCTTTCAAAATGTGGGTGCCGGCTTCAGTACCATCAGATACCCAGGGCTCCATACCATTCTCCTTCGTATACGCTGCAAAGTATAACAGCCCATTGGCCGCAACAATGTTCTGAACATAACCATCAACTCCTGGGATTATATCTTTTACGAGATAAGTCCCGGCTACAGTTCCATCACTTCGCCATAACTCACGCCCATGGATATAGTCGTCCGCCGAAAAATAGCTGACATTATTAATAACTGCGAAAGAAGTAGTATTGCCAGTGGGGGCGTTAAAAGGATCGCTGCCTGTCGTGGACGTAAAGAGAATATCCTTAGATAGCCGGAAACAGGTAGATTCAGAGGCCGGAAGTTTGGCAGCAACGTTGTCGCGGGGGGCCAATGACGTCTGCAATGAAATCGATCCGGTACCCGGAGATATAGCACTCGCCTTGATTGTTTTCAAAATCGTGTCAAGCGACGCTTCTCGAAAATTCACTTGAGTTTCTTTTAATATCCCGGCGGAGGTATTGGGACCATAGGGCAAACGGGACGGGATTATCTTCTTATTGTAACGTTCCCGATCTTCTGAAGGGATCGGGTAACGCGGCTGCTGTGCTATGACTGGAATTTTCAGGTTAATAACAATGATGCATAAATAGGTAAAAAATTGATACTTCATAAACTCATTTTTTGGTTATCAGTAAAGAATAGCGGGTGGTTATCAGAGCAGTCCATTTTAAGGTGGGTGATAATCACATTTTGAAACTATTCTGCAATAAATGATAGCTTTCTGCATGGAACGACATTTCCAAAGGTCAATACGTTAAATTGTTCGCACGACAAAACTCTTTTCATACCCGATTATGGAACAGCTTTCGCACATAACTAAAACTTCATACAGGAATTATTCTACGTTGAAAAAAATGACCTGCCGCCTTTATAAGCGTATCAGTCCCATATTTGGTGTGATAAATTTTTTAATGGCAATAAAATCCTCGCAGGGCCGGATAGTGTGATCTCAATTACTGCTGAAAGCCTGGTTCTATTTGAAGTCTGTTACAGGGGGTATTTGAGGATGTCGCCGGAGATGGAAGCCGACGCTCGTACACTTAATCTATTTCACTTCTAATTTACCTTAATTTAAGACAAGCCGAAGACAAATTTTACAATTAGACTATTTGAATTGGTAGTTGGCTTTTTTTAGGGGAGTTGGACTAACAACTTCATTAACTTTACCCATATCACTTAAATCCGGAATAAAGACAAGATCAAGGACATGCTGACAACCGACATCAAGACCCGCCTGACAGATGCGATAAACCAGAACGCACCTTCATTACAATCAAAAAGGATTACTGCCGGTTTCGACGGATTTCTTGACACAATCGTGCAGGTGATCAAAGAAAAGGACGAACGTACCGGGACTACTTTCTTCAAAACCATCAAAGAATTTGGCGATTACATTGTCGAAAAACATGGAGCAAGCTTTAGCCTCGAGCTCAACGTTGAAAGCGTAAAGCTCGGCGGCAACATGCCCATAATGGCCAACGCATTGGGACGATTCGGCGTAACGGTAAATTGTATCGGCACGCTTGGTTACCCCCAGATTCACCCCGTTTTTAAAAACTTTCCCTCCACTTGTCGTCTTTACAGTTTCGCAGAGCCTGGCTTGTCAACAGCCCACGAATTTAATGATGGTAAGATGATGATGGCCCAAATGGGAGCGGTCAACACTTCCGGGTGGGACAAAATAACTGAGATCATAGGCATTGAAACCCTGGTTCGCCTTTTTTCGGAGAGCCAATTGATCTGTTTACTCAACTGGAGTGAGATAGATGTTTCTACTGATGTGTGGAAGGGGTTGTTGCAAAATATTCTTCCGGCTTACCAGGCAAACACAAAACAGCTGATGTTTTTTGATTTGTCTGACTGCTCCAAACGAACCAGTGAAGCCATCTCGGAAGTTTTCTTTCTGTTGGACGGATTTTCAAAATATGCAAACGTGATCTTAAGCCTGAATAAAAATGAAACCGGCATTTTGTATCGCACAATGTTTTACAAAGACCCGGGTACAAACCTTGCCGGCGCTGGCAGGGAGTTGTTTGAAAGATTGTCACTACATACTTTGTTAATTCATTCGTCCAAAGAAGTTATCGCCATCAACAAGGAACAACTTGTGACCATGAAAACCTTCTTTACTCCTGCGCCGAAAATCTCAACCGGTGCGGGCGATAATTTCAATGCAGGATTTTGTGCCGGGCAATTGCTGGACCTCGACACCGAATTGTCGATCGTGCTGGCGAATGCTTTTTCAGGTTTTTATGTCCGTAATGGCATAAGCCCTGAAGCGAAAGATATTATCGAATTCGTTCAAATAAATTAACCATGCAATTAAAAATTTATGATGATCACCACAAATTGTCTGATGCAGTTGCTGATGAAATTATGTCGCTGGTAAAAACCAAACCCGGTGCGGTGCTCTGTTTAGCTTCCGGCGAAACACCACGACTAACTTGTCAATTGTTCGTACAAAAGGTGAAGAATGAAAAATTAGATATTAGCCAGCTCACGATGATTGGACTTGATGAATGGGTAAACATACCGCCGTCCAATGAAGGAAGCTGTCACTATTTTTTCAAGAATGAATTGATAAACCCGCTTCATATCCCGGAAAAACAGGTACACCTGTTCGACGCAATGTCTGATAAGCTGGAGAACGAGTGCCGCAGAATGGACGCCTTAATTCGTAACAACGGCGGCATTGATCTCATGATAGTGGGAATAGGGATGAATGGTCATATTGGTTTCAATGAACCCGGCGTTTCATTTGATAATTATTCGCACGTCATTGACCTCGATGAAACAACGCTTACAGTAGGTCAAAAGTATTTTAAATCAAAGGCTACATTACAAAAGGGGATCACGCTTGGGTTAAAACATCTGCAGGAGTCAAAAAAAGTCTTGCTCTTGGCAAACGGAGCTAAAAAAGCAGGTGTTGTCACGAAAACGGTGGAAGAAGAAGTCACGAACACATTTCCCGCAAGCATTATGCAAACACACGCCAATGGATTTGTGATGGTAGACAGGGAAGCTGCTTCTTTATTAAAACAAAAAAATTAAGCGCTTATCCCCGAATGAAACTCAGCGAAGCCAATAAAGTAAGGATACTGTATTTTCTTGTCTTCTGCTGCACGGCGGCATGGCTTCCGATATTTGCCGACTATTGTAAAGACCGTGGTCTTAGCGGCATAAAAACCGGTATCATTCTGAGCATTACGCCGGTCATGATGTTCCTGGTACAACCGTTTTACGGAATGATAGCCGACCGGTTTGGTTATAAAAAAACATTACTTCTTTCTTCATTGCTGGCATCGTGCTCTTACGTTTTCTACCTGTTTGAGGGAGGATTCGCGTATTTATTTCTCGTGACCATTTTCATGGCTTTA
>Ga0157377_10000610_pt1 | contig 14809 bp, 16 predicted proteins | sample M55metaG_FD_121116 | JGI IMG/M metagenome (GOLD analysis project Ga0157377, IMG submission 121116) | Miscanthus rhizosphere microbial communities from Kellogg Biological Station, Michigan, USA - M5-5 metaG | ecosystem: Host-associated > Plants > Roots > Rhizosphere > Soil | place: USA: Michigan...
AGGCGATCAGCGTGTCGGCGAACAGCGCGAGCTGCACGCCGCCGGCGCCGATGATGGCAGGTCCGAGCGCCTTGAGAAATTTGCGCGTCGGTTCGTCGAGGCGCGGCATGCGGAACCTGATGCCGACGCCATGCGCCTCGGCGTCCCCGCCTACGACGAGCACAATCGCCACGCCCGCAAGCAGCACGCCCCAAGCCGCGGCGTGGCCGGCGTCCTGAAAGAACGGCGTCAGCAAAAGCGTCGCGATGATCGACAGATTGAGCAGGATTGGCGCGCCTGCCGCGGCGGCGAACCTATTGTTGGCGTTGAGGATGCCGGCGAACAGCGTCTCGATCGAGACGAGCGCGAGATAAGGAAAGGTGATGCGGGTCAAAGCCACGGCTAGATCGAAGCGCGCCGGGTCGAGGCCCGGAGCCAGCACGCTGACTACTTCGGGCGTGAAGATCATCGCGAGCGCGAGCAGCACGAGATTGATGGTTATGAGTGCAGCGCCGATCTGATCGGCGAACAGCTTGGCGGCGGGAAGCCCTGCTTGCTGAAGCGTGCGCGCGTAAGCCGGCACGAAAGCCGCGGCGAAGGCGCCTTCGGCGAAGATGGCGCGGAAGTGGTTGGGAAGCCTGAATGCGACGAAAAAGGCGTCGGCCAGAGGACCTGCGCCGAGCACCGCGGCCATGACGACGTCGCGCAGGAAACCGGTTAGGCGCGAGACGAGTGTGAGCCCGCCGACCGTGGCAATGCGTCTGATCATGCAGGATTAGCGGGCTGGCAGACGCAGTTATGTGGCACGCAAATCCCTCCCCCGGCCCCTGCCCTGGCGAGCAAGCTCCTAGCCCAGGGGCGAGGCTCTGTCCATGCGGCAGCCTAGTAGTCGACTTTCACAAGATAAAGGCCGCAAGCAGGCGCTACAGGACCGCAGGCGTTGCGGTCGCGCGCTTCAAGGGCTTGCTTGAGATCACGCTTCTTCCAACCGCCCTCCCCCACGAGCTTCAACGAACCAACCATCGAGCGCACCTGGTTGTGCAGAAAGGACCGCGCGGAGGTCTCGATGCGAATGACCTCGCCATGGCGTGAGACATCGAGCCGGTCGAGCGTCTTTACCGGCGATTTGGCCTGGCATTCGGTCGAACGGAAGGTGGTGAAGTCGTGGTTGCCGATGAGAGTTTGCGCGGCCTCGTGCATCGTCTCGGCATCGAGGGGGCGGAACACGCCCCAGGCCCGATTGCGCTCGAGCGCAAGCGGCGCGCGACGGTCGACGATGCGATAGAGATAATGCCTGGCTTTTGCCGAGAAGCGGGCATCGAAGTCTTCGGGAGCGCCCTCGCAAGCCAGCACGCTGATCGGGTCGGGCCGGAGTTGCGCGTTGAGCGCGTAGCGCATTTTGCCAGGTTCCCAATCCTTGGTGAGATCGAGGTGGGCGACCTGAGCGAGGGCGTGCACGCCTGCGTCGGTGCGTCCTGCCCCGCGCGGCATCACCTCCTCGCCCGAGAACGCCCTGACGGCCTCGATGAGGCGGTCTTGCACCGAAGGGCCGTTCTCCTGCATCTGCCAGCCAACGAACGGGGTCCCGTCATATTCGAGGGTAAGCTTGTAGCGGGGCATCGGCGCTAACCGAGTACCGTGCCATGCGCGATCGTCGCACCGCGCAGGAAGTCATCCGCGCTCATCGGACGCTTGGCGGCGCGCTGCACTTCGACGAGGCGGACCGCGCCTTCTCCGCAGGCAATCGTGAGTTTGTTATCGAGAGCAAGGCCAGGAGCGCCGCTGCCGTTGGCGAGCGTCGAGCGCAACGCCTTTATACGTTCAGGCTTGCCATTGAGATCAATCTCGAACCAAGCGCCTGGATATGGCGAGAGCCCACGGATCAGATTGTGCACCTCGCGTGCGGGCCGCGACCAGTCGATACGAGTCTCTGCCGGATCGATCTTCTCGGCATAAGTGACGCCGCCCTCTGCCTGCGGACGGCAATCGAGCCCTCCCCCCTCAAGTGCAGAGAGCGCGTGCACCATTAGCCTCGCGCCGCGAGTTGCAAGCGCGTCGTGCAGCTCGCCAGCAGTTTCGTCGGCGCCGATGGGCGCGCGCGCTTCGAGACAGACCGGGCCGGCATCCAGTCCTTCGGTGATGCGCATCACCGCGACGCCAGTCTCGGTATCACCTGCCATGATGGCACGGTTGATTGGCGCCGCGCCACGCCAGCGCGGAAGCAGCGAGGCGTGCAGATTGAGCGCACCATATTTCGGTGCATCAAGGATTGGCTTTGGCAGAATCAGCCTGTAGGCCACGACCACCGCGACGTCGGGAGTTAATGAGCCGAAACGAGCCGGTTCCTCGGCGCTCTTCAGCCGCTCTGGCGTCAGCACGGCTAGACCGGTTTCCTCAGCGGCTTGTTGCACCGGCGACTTCCGCAAAGCCATGCCGCGGCCTGCCGCACGTGGCGGCTGGCTATACACCGCGACCACTTCATGCCCCGCCTCGAGGATCGCGCGAAGCGTCGGCACAGCAAAGTCCGGCGTACCCATGAAGATGATGCGGAGACGCATAGGCCCTTATGTCACCGCCGCCGCACCCGCGGCAATCAGGGCCTTTCCTTGTACAGGCCCCATACGGCATAGAGCGCGCTCGCGCTCGCCAAGAGGAAGAGCACAGACAGGATGCCTCCCTCGGCATGCCAGCCGAGCAAACGGCCGAGGTCATAAAGGACATAGACCGCAAAGGTGAAGGCGAGGCCGTAAAGGTGAGGCCGGCCCTTCAACGCCGCGAGCACCGCTATGACGGCAACAGCGACTTCAATGGCAATAGAGAGGGTGAGGAGCATCACGACTAAAGCGCCTTTTCGGTCCGCTTCTGCTTGGTGAATTTCCGGACCACCATGTCGCGTTTGAGCCGCGACAGATAATCGATGAACAGGACACCGTTCAAATGATCGATCTCGTGCTGCACCAGCGTCGACCAGATGCCCTCGAACTCGGCTTCCCGTTTCTTTCCTTCTCGATCGATGTAGCTCACGCGTGTCCTGGCAGGACGCTCGATCTCGGCGGTGAAGTCCGGAATCGAGAGACACCCCTCCTCGTGGGTGCGCATCTCCTCCGAACGCTCGAGGATCGCGGGATTGACCATGACAAGGGGGGACTTTGGCGCCTCGTCCTTGGCGGGGTCCATGACGATCAGCCGCCGCAAAACGCCAACCTGCAGCGCAGCGAGCCCAATGCCGGGCGCGTCGTACATGGTGGCCAGCATGTCGTCCATGAGCCGGCGAAGCTCAGCATCAATCCGCTCGACGGGTTTTGCCTTCTTGCGCAGGACAGGATCGGGAAGCGTGAGGATGGGAAGAACAGCCATTTGAGCCGCTGACATAAGGTTGCGGACAGGCAGGGTCAACATGTTCCTGTTTTGGTCTAGGGCTCCGAATCGGTCTATTTTGGCCAGATGGTCATGGAGCCCATTCAGGTCGGGAGCGTCATCCTCAATCCCGTTTTTGTGTTGCTTTCGTTAGCCGGCCTCGCCGTCCTCGCGCTGATTGCGCTCGCTATTACGCTCGCCGTGCATATGGGGCGGCGGCGGGAAGAGGCGTCCGCGAATGAGGCGCAGCTCTCCGAGCTGAAAATCCGCCTGCAGACGCTCGCCGAGATCAGCGTCACGCGTCATGGCGAGCTTGCCCGCGCCGTCAACGAGCGGCTCGATCGCATGACGCACCGCGTCGGCTCAGACTTGAACGAGACGGCGCGCAAGACCAACGACTCGATCGCCAAGCTCAATGAGCGGCTGGCAGTGATCGACACCGCGCAGAAGAACCTCACCGAGCTTTCGACCAATATGGTCTCGCTCCAGGAGATCCTCGCCAACAAGCAGGCGCGCGGCGCCTTCGGCCAGATGCGCATGGAGACCATCGTCACGGACGGGCTGCCCAAGGGCGCCTACACGTTCCAGGCCACACTCTCCAATGGCAAGCGGCCCGACTGCCTGCTTCATATGCCGAATGCGAGCGCGTCAGTCGTGATCGACGCCAAATTCCCGCTCGAAGGTTTCGAGGCGTTTCGCACCGCGCGGCGCGAGGAGGAAAAGAAGGAGGCGGCACGGCGCGTGCGTATCGACGTTGTCCGGCACGTCGAGGCGATGGCTGAGCGCTACTTCATTCCGGGCGAGACGCAGGACACCGCCATCTTGTTCGTGCCGTCAGAGGCGATCTACGCCGAACTTCATGAGAGTTTCGAGGACTTGGTGCAAAAGGCGTATCGAGCCCGCATCGTGCTCACGTCGCCCAACATGCTGATGCTCGCCGTGCAGACCATGCAGGCGATCCTGAAGGACGTGAAGATGCGCGAGCAGGCGCATCTCATCCAGCGCGAGGTGGTTCACCTCATGGAGGATACCGGGCGCTTGCGTGAGCGCGTGCTCGACCTTCAGCGCCATTTCGGCCAAGCCAACGCCGACATCGAGAAGATCATCACCTCGTCGGAGCGCATCGCGGCGCGCGGGCGCAAGATTGAAGGCTTGGAATTCGAGGATGCCGCACCGGCGGCGGAAATCGAGCACTACGCTAATGGCGGCGCTGCCCCCTTACCCGGCTCGCCGTCTCCTGCAAGGGAAAAGGCAGGCGAGCGGCAGAAAAATGGGGGAGCTCGCATCGTGCGGCAGCCTGACCTGCTCGCGCGCGAGTGAGGGGGACGTTTATCCCCGCTTCTTCCGCGCTGATGGGGTCCTCTTCTTTGCCGCAGCGGAGCGCTTCTTAGCGGCACGTTTCTTCGCGGCGTGCTCGTGGCGCTCGCCCCAGCGCATGCCTTCGAGCTTCATGCCGTCGGGGTCGAGGAAGAACATGGCATAATAGTCGTCGTAATACTCGCCGGCCGGATCGACGATGGTAGCGCCGTTCTCCTCGAGATAAGCCTGAAGCGCGTCGACGTCCTTCCGATTGCGCAAGCGGAACGCGTAATGGTGAAAGCCGATATCGCCTTTGCGGTATTTGTGGTTCTTCCCCTCTTCGTCCGCGGCAGCGATCCAGAACAGCGTCTGGCCATTGGCCCAGCCGATCATACCTTCGTACTCGGCCTCGACACCGAAGCCAAGGAACTCCATCAGGGAGGCGTAGAACTTCTTCGATTTCTCGAAGTCGCCGACGCTGATGACGAGGTGATCGACGCCGACGACGCGCACCATGGCTCTCTCCTTTTCACTCGCGCGAGCATAACGCTGCTTCCGCGTCGGCGTTCGCAACCCTTTGCCGGGAAAGCTTTGCGAGAGGCGGAATGACGTGCGGGCTGCGGCCTGCTATGTAGCCCGACAATGACGGGGACAAAGGGAGCCGCCCAAAAGCCGGAAGCGCGGCGTAAGTGGACCGAGATCCTGTTCACCCGGAAGATGCTGACCTGCATTTTCCTGGGGTTCAGCTCGGGAATGCCCCTCTATGTGCTGATTTCCTTGGTGCCAGCGTGGTTGCGCAGCAGCCATGTAGACCTCGGCACCATCGGCCTATTTGCCCTGATCGGGCTGCCCTATACCTGGAAATTCCTGTGGTCGCCCCTGATGGACCGGTTCAAGCTGCCGTTCCTCGGCCGAAGGCGGGGCTGGGCGCTTCTCACGCAGGTCGTGCTGCTACTGTCGATTGGCGTGCTGGGCTATTTCAATCCTTCCACCTCGCTGCAGACTATCGTCGTGATCGTCTTCATTGTCTCCTTGTTCGGCGCGAGCCAAGACATCGTCGTCGATGCTTACCGGCGCGAGCTACTGGCCGACGACGAGCTGGGAACCGGCACGTCCATCTTCGTGAATGCCTATCGTATTTCGGGTCTCGTGCCCGGATCGCTGGCACTGATCGTGGCCGACTATCAGCCTTGGTCGGTGGTGTTCTGGGTCACCGCCGCCTTCATGCTGGTCGGCATCGTCACCACCTTGACGATCAGGGAAGTGAGCGACGACGCGTTGGCGCCGCACACTTTGCGGCAGGCGGTGATCGACCCCTTCGTGGAGTTTTTCAGCCGCGACGGGCTTTTATCCGGGCTGGCCATTCTGGCCTTCCTGTTTCTCTACAAGTTGGGAGACAACATGGCCACGGCGCTAGCGACGCCGTTCTACATCGACATGGGTTACAGCCTGAGCGAGATCGGCTCCGTTGCCAAGGTGGCAGGCCTCTGGGCCAGCATCGCCGGTGGCGTGCTCGGCGGCATTCTCATGCTCAAGTTGAGCATCAATCGCGCCCTATGGCTGTTCGGTTTTGTGCAGTTCTTCACCATCCTTCCGTTCGTATGGCTGAGCCAGGCGGGACATACGCTGACCGGGCTGTTTGTCGTGGTCAGCGGGGAGTATTTGGGAATTGGCCTTGGCGCGATCGCGCTGACCGCCTTCATGGCGAGAGAAACCAGCAAGGCCTTCACCGCCACCCAATTTGCCCTGTTCACCAGTTTCATTGCGATTCCGCGCACGGTGGCCAATGCATCAACCGGTTTCATTGTGGAAGCGGTGGGTTGGACACAGTTCTTCATCATCTGCACCATCGCCGCGATTCCCGGCATGCTGCTATTATTGAAGGTGGCGCCCTGGAACGAGAAACAGCAGGGCGAGGTCGAGGAGATCGAACCACGCGAGCGGCTCGAGCAAGCGGAGAAGTCGTCATGACCTTGATGACCGACAAGACAATGCATGGCCCGTGGCTCGAAAATATCCCGATGCCGCACGACGAAGGTTCTGCACCGAGCGCAACCGATCAACGCCGGGGCCGATCGATCTAACGCATTACGAATTCTGGACCGAGGACGAGCTACGTCTTCGTCACGAAAAGCTGGTTGCGCTTAGCTTTGAAATGCTGGGTCTTGTGCGTGCCCTAGCTTGGCATGCAGCCGCAGAGTAGCCCACGCTACATCGATTTGCGGGCTTTGACGGCAGCGGCGAGAGTCCCTTCGTCGAGGTAGTCGAGCTCGCCGCCGATCGGCACACCATGCGCGAGCCGCGAGACCGCAACGTTGCATCCGGCGAGCTGGTCCATCAGGTAATGCGCGGTCGATTGTCCCTCGACCGTGGCATTCAGCGCGAGCAGCACTTCCTTGACGCCAGGGTCGCGGGCGCGCTCGATCAGCTTGGCGATGGAGAGATCGTCTGGGCCGACGCCGTCGAGCGGCGACAGCGTGCCGCCCAATACGTGATAGAGCCCGTTGAGCACGCTGGCGCGCTCGAGTGCCCAGAGATCGCCTACCTCCTCAACCACGCAAATCAGAGAGCGGTCGCGCGCCGGATCGCGGCAGAGCGTGCAGGGGCTCTGCGTATCGATATTGCCGCAAGTCTCGCAGGTGAGGATGGCGTCGCGGGTCTCGGCAAGCGCCGCGGCGAGCGGACCGAGCAGCTGCTCCTTCTTCTTGACGAGCGCAAGCGCCGCACGCCGCGCCGAACGGGGGCCAAGCCCCGGCAGCCGCGCAAGCAACTGGATCAGCCGCTCGATCTCGGGCCCTGCCGCAACCTTAGCCATGAGCGCTGAAAGCCATCAAAACAGCTTGAGGCCGGGAGGAAGGGGAAGGCCGCCGGTGAGCGATTTCATCTTTTCCTTCATCGCCTCCTCGACCTTGTTCTTGGCATCGTTATGCGCGGCGACGATGAGATCTTCGAGAATCTCGGACTCCTCGGGCTTGAACAGCGACGGATCGATCTTGACGTCGGCCATGTCGCCCTTGCCGGTGAGCGTCACCACCACCATGCCGCCGCCGGATCGGCCTTCGATGCGCGTGCGCTCCATCTCTGCCTGCATCTCGGCCATGCGGCCCTGCAACTCCTGCGCCTGCTTCATCATTTGCCCGAAATTCTTCATCGCGTGGTCCCGTCCTCTTTGAGCTCGTCAGGTTCGTCGGGCACGTCGGCTTCCGCCTCGGGCTGCGGTGTGGGTCGTACAGCTGCGATGCGCGCACCAGGGAAATGCTGCATCAACTCTTTCACCGCAGGATGCTCGCGGATCGTCTCGATCTCGCGCGCCTCCTTCGCGCGGCGCTGCACGCCAAGGGGGTCTGCGCCTGTCTCGTCACTCACCGCCACGATCCACACGCGGCCTGTCCACATTTTGAGCTTGCGCATGAGCTCCTGAGTGAGGTCGCGGGGCGCTTGAGGCAGAGGATTGACCTCGATCGTGCCCGGCTTGAACTGAACGAGCCGCACCTGCTCGAGCAGCGCGTGCTTGAGCTTCATGTCGCGCTTCGTCTCGGCAAGCGCAACCACGTCCTCGAAGCTCTTGAGTTGAGGGGCAACGTCGCGAGGTTCAGGGTTTTCATCGTCCGCACTGTCAAACACAGCGGGCGGGGCTTCAGTCTCGGCATGGACGGGTTTGCGCGAAGGTTTCGGCGTGCCGCCGGCAGAGGCGGGAGCGGCGGTCATCCCCGCGCCATCCTGCAAGCGGCGGGCAAGATCGGCCGGCGACGGCAGGTCTGCCGTGTAAGCGAGTCTGACCAGGACCATGTCGGCGGCGGCGTGCGGGCGGGAGCTCTCCCGCACCTCCTCATGGCCCTTCAGCAGCATTTGCCAGGCGCGAGCGAGAGCCGGCATCGGCAAACGCTCCGCGAGGCTCACGGCGCGCTCGCGCTCGGCCTCGCTTGCGGCGGGATCGGCGCTGTCCTTTCCAGCGGCCTTGACCAGCGTTACGACATGCACGGCATCGGCGAGATCGGCGATGATCTGGCCTGGCTCGGCGCCGTCCCTGGTGAGACCGGAAAGCGCGCGGAGCGCACCGCCGGCATCGCCGGACAGAACAGTCTCGAGCAGGTCGAAGACGCGTGAGCGATCGGCAAGGCCGAGCAGACCGCGCACGGCATCGGTCTCGACCTGTCCTCCGCCGAATGCAATGGCGCGATCCAAGATCGACAGCGCATCGCGCACCGAGCCTTCGCTGGCGCGAGCGATCAGGGCGAGCGCAGCGGGATCTGCCTTGGCCCCCTCTTGCTCCACGACCTGGGCGAGATGCTGCGCGAGCTGATCGATCTCGATCCGCCTGAGATCGAAACGCTGGCAACGCGATATCACCGTCACCGGCACTTTACGAACTTCGGTCGTGGCGAAGATGAACTTCACATGCTCAGGAGGCTCCTCCAGTGTCTTGAGCAGGCCGTTGAAGGCCTGCTTCGACAGCATGTGGACCTCGTCGATGATGTAGACCTTGTAGCGGGCGGTGTTCGGCTTGTAGTGCGCGCTGTCGATCAGCTCGCGGATGTCGTCGATACCGGTGTGGGAGGCCGCATCCATCTCGACCACGTCGAGGTGCCGGCTCTCGAGGATGGCGCGGCAGTGCACGCCCTCCTCGGCCATATCGAGGGTTGGCACTTTCGCGCTGGGCGTCTCGTAGTTCAGCGCACGCGCGATGAGCCGCGCGGTCGTGGTCTTGCCGACGCCGCGCACGCCGGTGAGCATATAGGCTTGCGCAATCCGCCCCGAGGCGAAGGCATTACGCAGCGTTCGCACCATGGCGTCCTGGCCGATCAGCTCGGCGAAGACCTTAGGCCGGTATTTGCGGGCGAGTGCCGCGTGGCTTGCCGCGGCAGGCTCGGAGGCTTGCGCGGCAGGGCCATCAGCCTTGCCCTTGCCGGCAGGCTTCGGCGCGCTCTTCTCTTGATCTTCGACTTCGGCCACGAGCGGACTTTCACGCGAAGGCTATGGCAGCGTGCGCCAAGGCTAGGCGCCCGGTACGCACTATAACGCTTTAAGGCGAGGTGGGAGGCTGGACGAGCAACCCGCGAAACGCTCGTTAGGGCTGCTTCCTTCCGGACCTGACCCGGTTGGCGAGGGACGCGCCTGCCGCCAACCTCCCTCTTAAGTATATCGGGAATAGCTGGCCGTGTGGCAACCCAATGCTTGCACCTGCTGTACCGCGGGATCCACCAAGCTCTTGTTACCCGCAACAGCGTTCGTTTCGCGGGTGCGGCGGGAAAATGCATTCCAAAGCGCTCAAACGGCGAAGGCCGCCGCATGTTTGGCCGCTTGGGCCCCGCAAGCAGTCCGCGCGCTTAGGCCGCGGGCCCAAAGCGGAACCATACCCTGATCGGGAGCTATGCTTTGGCAATCGTTCTAGAGTGGCCAAGCAAAGGCTTTGCCGGACGTGAACAGCGGCATCTTCGGGAAAGCGAGCAGGCTGGCGCACCTCATAGCGAGGGCTGGCGCGAGACGAGTTCTATCCTTGCTCAAATGGTTACCGGCAGAGCAGCGCGCAGACCTAATCGATCTTCTCCTCAGCGAACCTGCCGTCGTCGACACACCGCACGGCAAAATACGGTTTTTGAATCACAGCGGCGCCGGCTACTGGCGGGCGCGCGCGATCATGACCAAAGAGCCGGGTTCCCTCGAGTGGATCGACTCAATGGTGCCCGGTTCGGCGTTTTGGGACATCGGCGCCAATATCGGTGTGTTGACGCTATATGCTGCAATGCGCGGTGACCTAAAGGTCTGGGCCTTCGAGCCAGCGGCGGTAATTCAACTGCGAATTGAACGGTTTGGAGAGACGCGTCCGATGTCTGCGCCTTGGTTTCAGCGACACGTCGGGAATCATGGACTTGCACGTTTCGCAATTAATGTCGGCGCGCTCCTTCACCTTCAAAGAAAGCAAGAAGCTGGATCCAAAACGGGAGAGTTTCCCATCAATTCAGGCTCTTCAGGTCTGCACTATCGATGAGTTCATCGCGCGCTATGGCGCGCCCTGCCCGAACTACATAAAGATCGACGTGCCGGGCCTCACACAGGAGATCTTTGCCGGCGCAACGCAAACGCTCGCAAAATCCGGCGCTTAGACAGATTCACGTTGAGGCGAGAGAGCACAAAGGTTTCCGGCGCATCGCCGAGCTCCTGCCCCCCTGGGTTTCAGATTGATGCGCCCCGGCATGACGTGCGACGGGAAGCTCCAAAGCGATCTCGTCTTTGTCCGCGATATTTTAGGCACCAATGACGTAGCGGCGCCGGCACCCAGTGCAAGCAATCAAGTTGGCTTTCGAAGAGGGGCGGCGGAACCTTCCAGGTAAGCAGAAGGTTTTCTCGCGCGAGACTCGCTTCATCTCTGGGCAATGCAAGGAGTGCTCGCATGACCAATCCCTCCGATAAAGGTGTTTGCCGCCGCTCGTTGTTAAAGAGCGTGCCGATGATCGCCGGAGCCATCATTTCCACAAGCGCCGTCCCGCAAAATCTGTTCGCGCAACAGAAACTCACGCACGAGGCCGCCAAATATCAGGACCACCCAAAAGATGGGCAGCAATGCTCGGGCTGCGTCCAATTCGTCGCGCCGGCGTCGTGCAAGGTGGTTGAGGACCCAATCGCCGCGAGCGGATGGTGCCAACTGTTCACCGCCAAGCCAGCGTAGAGTCTGATCGAGCAGTCAGTCCTGCGAGGCTTTGAGCTCGACGCGGAAGGGACTTGCCGGGTAGGTGCCGAGCACTGTCACCTCGCTCGAGAAGAAATGCAGTTCCTCCATGGCGAGCTTGACCGGCCGCTCGTCGGGATGGCCTTCGATATCGGCATAAAACATGGTGGCGTTGAATGAGCCCTCGAGCTGGTAGGACTCGAGCTTCGTCATGTTGACGCCGTTAGTGGCGAAGCCTCCGAGCGCCTTGTAGAGCGCGGCCGGCACGTTGCGGACACGGAACACGAAGCTCGTGATCACGGGACCGTCGACGGCGCGCACTTTCTCAGGGCTAGCGGACAGGACAACGAAGCGCGTGGTGTTGTGCTCGGCATCCTCGATGCCGGCTTTTGCCACTTTGAGCCCGTAGATGTCGGCCGCCAACTTCGACGCGATCACGGCAAAGCTGCGGTCGCCGGTCTCGCGCAAATGCCGCGCGGCGCCAGCCGTGTCGGCCTCGACCACCGGCCTCAACTTCAAGGCGCGGATCGCATTCCGGCATTGGCCAAGCGCCATGATGTGGCTGTGCACGGTCTTGAGCTCGGTGAGTTTCACGCCGGGAAGCGTGAGCAGCTGATGGCGCACGCGCTCGAAATGCTCGGCGACGATATGAAGTCCCGAATGGGGAAGGAGGTGATGGATATCGGCGACGCGGCCGGCCACCGAATTCTCGATCGGGATCATGGCGAGCTTGGCCTTGCCGGTTTTCACCGCAGCGATGGCGTCCTCGAAGGTGGGGCAGGCAAGCGCCTCCATGCGCGGATAAGCATCCTGCGCGGCGAGATGCGAATTCGCCCCCGGCTCGCCCTGAAAGGCGATTCTGTTTGAACGCGATTTCTTCATCGGCTTGGGAAAGCGGGCGAGGTCAGCGGCGGGACTTGAACAGTTCACGCGCCCGCGCAAGGTCGGCCGGAGTATCGACACCGAGCGGGACAGTGTCAACGAGCCCAACATGAATGCGCATACCGGCTTCCAGCGCTCTGAGCTGCTCGAGTTTCTCCCTGAGCTCGAGCGGCGACGGAGGCAGCGACACGAAGCGCTGCAATGCCTTCCGCCGGTAAGCATAGATGCCGATATGATGATAGAGCGGCCCCTCGCCATAAGGCGCAGTAGCGCGGGTGAAATAGAGGGCGCGCAACACCGACCCACCTTTCAGCGGCGACCCCACCACCTTCACCACATTCGGATCGGTGCACTCCTCCTCCCGCGTGATGGCTGCGGCGATGGTAGCAATATCGGCGTCGTGCTCGCGGAGCGCGGCAAGGCAGCTCCGCACGAGCTTTGGATCGAGCGTGGGCAAATCCCCTTGCAGATTGACCACGACCTCAAAGGCGCCTCGCGGATCGAATTTCTCGATGGTCTCGAACACCCGGTCTGATCCGCTCGGATGATCTGCTCGCGTTATCAGCGCCTTACCACCAGCGAGAAGGACCTTGTCGCGCACCTCTTCGGAATCGGTTGCGACAACCACAGGGCCGCAATCGGCCTCCACTGCGCGCCGCCAGACATGAACGATCATCGGCTCGCCCGCGATATCGGCCAGAGGCTTATCGGGGAGTCGTGTCGCTTTCAGCCTTGCTGGGATGACGATCAGACAGTCCATGGCGGGCTGAGGTAGCACGGGATAAGTTCCCACGCGACAATGAGGCTTAGAGCCGATGTCCGGGTTGCAACAAGGGCATACGCCCTTTAGTCTCGCGCCGCGTCGCAAGAGCTACGCTAGCCATGTAGCCCTGCTGGGGGATGAGGATCATGGACTATTACCGCCTAAATCAGATCGCGATGGCCGTGCTGGGGGCCTTGCTGCTGTTCTTCGGCACGCGGACGATCGTCAATATCACCTTCCAGGAGCACAAGCCCGAGGTCGCCGAGCAAAAAGCCGAAGAGAAGAAGCCGGCCGAGGGCGGTGCCAATCTTGCGACGTTGCTTGCGAGTGCCAACCCGGCGCATGGCGCAGATGTCGCCAAGAAGTGCTCGATCTGCCACAACTTCGATAAGGGCGGTCCGAACATGATCGGACCTGACCTCTATGGCGTGCTCGGCCGGAAGGTCGCATCGCATGAGGGCTACGAATATTCCGAGGCGCTCAAGGCGAAGGCTGCCGAGCTCGGCAACTGGGATTACGAGAAGATCGACCATATGATCAACAACCCGGGCGCATTCGTCCCGGGTACCAAGATGGCGCTCTTCCCCGGCCTGCCGGACCCCAAGGAGCGCGCCGACGTGCTCGTCTTCATGCGCACCAAAAACGACAACCCGCCCCCCCTGCCTCAGGCCCCTGCTGGAGGCGCTCCGACTGCCGAACAGAAGCCTGCTGAAGGCGAAAAGCCTGCAGCCGCGGCCGGCGGCGCAGAGATCGACAAGTTGCTCGCCTCGGCAGACCCGAAGCAGGGCGAGGCTGACGCAGCTTTGTGCAAAGTGTGCCACACCTTCGATAAAGGCGGCGCGGCGGTGGTCGGACCTAACCTCTACGGCGTGATTGGACGGAAGATCGCCTCGGTCGAGGGCTTCAATTACACCGACGCTCTCAAGGCGCATCAAAAAGACGGCGTCTGGACCTACGAGCTTCTCGATCCCTGGCTCACCAATCCGCAAGCCTTCGCGCCCGGAACGGCGATGGCGTTCCCCGGCATCCCCGATCCCAAGAAGCGCGCCAACGTCATTGCCTTTTTGCGCTCCAAAAGCGACACCCCGCCGCCTCTGCCAAGTGCTGGCGGCGCTGCACCCGAGAAGAAACCCGAAGGGACTCCTGCTACGGCGCCCGCGCCCTCCGCCGCGACGCCGCCTCCAGCGGCACCTGCGCCATCGGCTGCGACGCCGCCTCCAGCGGCACCTGCACCTGCGCCATCGGCTGAGACGCCGCCTCCAGCGGCACCTGCACCTGCGCCATCAGCTGAGACGCCGCCCGCGCCTGCGGTGCCACCCGCTGCCGAGACCCCGGCGCCAGCACCATCGCCGTCGGGTGAAACGCCAGCGCCTCCTCCGGCACCATCGCCGCAAACGCCTGAAACTACCGCGCCTGCGCCGTCCGCTGAGACTCCGCCTACAGCGGCGCCAGCGCCTGCGGCGGAAACGCCCCAACAGCCGGCAGAAACGCCGCCGCCGTCAGCCGAGACGCCTCCGCCTTCGGCAGAGACTCCGCCGCCTCAAGTGGAAACGCCGGCTCCATCAGCGGAAACTCCGGCTCCATCGGCAGGAACGCCGGCTCCCTCGGCTGAGACGCCGCCGTCGGCAGAGACGCCCTCAGCCGAGTCGCCAGGAGCTTCGGCCGAAACGCCGCCCGGAACGGAAACTCCTTCGGAAGGCGAAGGGCCATTCCCGTCGCAGCCACAGCCGGTCTATCCGGAAGGACCACCTCCAGGCCAATAGGCTGGGGAAACTTGGGCGGCAGCAGACGCCTTGGCTCAGGGACTCCTCGAGCGGAGGCCCTGAAGCCTTCAGGACCTGACCGATAATTCATTTGGTCAT
>Ga0157377_10000616_pt1 | contig 14736 bp, 9 predicted proteins | sample M55metaG_FD_121116 | JGI IMG/M metagenome (GOLD analysis project Ga0157377, IMG submission 121116) | Miscanthus rhizosphere microbial communities from Kellogg Biological Station, Michigan, USA - M5-5 metaG | ecosystem: Host-associated > Plants > Roots > Rhizosphere > Soil | place: USA: Michigan...
CAGCAGGTTGTGCAGGCCGAGCGCGGCGCAGCCGAGGAGGTCGGAGTGCATGCCCAGGAGGTTGCGGTCGCGGCAGCAGTAGTGCAGCACGGTCTCGATGCCGACGCGCTGCTGCAGCAGCACGGCGACGGCGATGGCGCCCATGCGGTTCTGCGCGCGGGGGCCGTCGGGGACGTTCACCGCGTCGACGCCGGCCTCGCGGATGGAGCGCACCGACTCGATCATCTTGTCGGGGTTCGGTCCCTTCGGCGGCGTGATCTCGATGGTGGTGACGAACTCGCCGGCGGCGAGCTTCGCTCCCCAGCGCGAGCGCTGCGCGAGCGAGACCGGCTCCTTGCCGGGGCCGGCGCCGCCGCTGGCGTCGCGCTCGATGACCACGAAGGAGCGGCGCGGCGAGAGCGGGCGCACCGCGTCGGCCATCGTCTTCACGTGCTCGGGCGTGGTGCCGCAGCAGCCGCCGAGGAACTTCACGCCCTTGTGGATGAGGCGCTTGGCGTACTTCGCCATGTAGTCGGGCGAGGCCATGTACATCTGGCGCCCGTTGACCTCGCGCGGCAGGCCGGCGTTGGGCTGGCAGGAGATCTTGCGCGCGGTGACGGCGGTCATCTCCTCGATGGCGTCGAGCATGACGTCCGGGCCGACGGAGCAATTGAGGCCGATGACGTCGGCGCCGGCCGCGTCGAGGCGCTTGGCGATGGTCGAGGGGACGTCGCCGTAGATCGAGCGGCCGTCGTTGCCGATGGTCATCTGCGCGATGATCGGCAGCGAGCAGATCTCGCGGATGGCGGCGATGCCCTGCTCCATCTCGGCGATGTTGGAGAAGGTCTCCAGAATGAAGGCGTCGACGCCGGCGTCACGCAGCGCCTCGGCCTGTTCGCGGAAGAAGTCGCGCGCCTCATCCAGCGCGGTCGGGCCGTACGGCTCGATGCGGATGCCCAGCGGGCCGATGGCGCCGGCGACGTAGACGGAGTCGCCCGCCGCTTTTCGCGCGATCTCCACCGCGCTGGTGTTGATGTCGCGCATCTCCTCTTCGATGCCGAAGCTGCGCAGCTTCACCCGGTTCGCGCCGTAGGTGTTGGTCTCCAGGATCTCCGCCCCGGCGCGGACGTACTGCTTGTGCACTTCCAGCACGATCTCCGGGTTTCGGAGATTCAGCTCGTCGTAGCAGCGGTTGATGAAGACGCCCTTGGCGTACAGCATCGTCCCCATCGCTCCGTCGAAGAGGTAGACGTGCTCGTCGGCAATGGCCTGTATGAAATCCTGCATAAGAACGAGGTCTCGCGGTTGCGTGGTCGCGAGGTCTCGGGGTGGGCGGGACCACGAGACCCCGCTACCCCGCAACTCCGCGACCTGAAAAACAAAGGCCCCACGTCAATGCGACATGGGGCCTGACTCGAAAAAGCGAATTCGGATCGGCGGCAATTTAGCTTTTTTTAGGCTGGTTGCAAGCGGCCCCAAATCACTCCAGCGCTGCTGAATGTAGGGCCCGGGACAGCGAATGTCAAACCGTCGTAGGATTGATGGCATGAGGTCCCTAATCGCGGCAGTGTGGCTGCTGTACGTGTCGGCGCCGGTGTGCGCCGAGATCATCGAGCTGGCGCCGGCAACGATGGCGGAGATGTCGCGCGCTCCCATGAGCGCGCTGGAGACGCCCGAGCGGCGCGAGCGGCATCGCCCTGACAGGCCGCTGACGATGGCACTGCCGTCGACCCTCGGTGTCATCCCGGAGGCGACGTCGGGCATCGCGCCGCCGAAAATCGGCGCCGCCTTCCGCGCCGCCAGCTCGTCGAGCTTCTACCCCGCCGACGCCGCGGGTGCCGTCAGCGCGCGCCACGTCGTCGCCGCGCTCAACTCCGGCATCACGGTGCAGGACCGCGCCGGCAAGCAGCTGTCGTTCGTCACGCTGGGGCAGTTCTGGACCGATCCGTCGCTGCCGTCCGGCGGCGTGTACGACCCGCGCATCGTCTACGACGCGGTGAACGACCGCTGGATCCTGACCACGCTCTACGACGTCAACCTGCAGAACGGCGCGATGCTGCTCGCCGTCAGCGAGAGCGGCGATCCCTCGGCCTCGTGGCGCCGCTACCGCGTGCCGGTGGACGCCGCGGGCAAGCGCAACGCCGACCTGCCGCGCGTCGGGCAGACCTCCGACGCCGTCATTCTCTCCGCGGACGAGTGGTCGGGCGATTCCTTCCTCGCCGGCTCCGTCATCTTCACCATCCCGAAGTCCTACGGCACCGCGGCGCCGGCGGTCGTGGTGCAGCACTTCACCAGTCTCTTCGACGTGGCGCCGGTCAGCAGCAGCACCGCCACGCGCCAGGTGGTCTACGCCGAGGGCCCGTACATGGTGGTCGACGAGCTCACGCCGACCGGGCTGCGCGATCCGAAGGCGTACACGACCAGCGTCGCGTTCACGCACGGATTCGAGCCGCTGCTCGGACCGCAGCTCGGATCGTCGAAGCTGATGGACGCCGGCGACACGATGCCGCAGAACGCGGTCTCGCGCGGCGGCGCGCTGTGGGCGGTGCACGCCGTCAAGGTGACGTCGTCGCGGACGGCGATCCTGGTCTGGAAGATCAGCGGCGGCACGGCGAAGACCTACCTCATCGAAGATCCGGAGGCGGTGCTCGCCTTTCCATCGATCGCCGTCAATCGCTTCGGCGCCGCGCTGATCGGCTACGCGATCTACACGGGCTCGACCTATCCGTCAGCGGCGTACAGCTACATCGACCCGGCCGGCAACCTGAGCGCCTCCGCGACGATGAAGAGTGGCGAGAGCGCGTACTTTTTCGATCGCTGGGGCGACTACACCACGACGCTTGTCGACCCGGTCGACGACACCTCGTTCTGGTCGCTGCAGCTCTACCCGCTGCAGCCGAACACCTGGGCGGCGTGGTGGAGCCAGGTGCCGGTGCCGGCGATCGGCCGCGGGCGCGCGGCGCGGCATTAGTCGTCGCCGAAGACGCGCTTCAGCTTGTCCAGCGCCCCTTCGACCTGGCGGCGGCTGCGGTTGACGTCGTTCGTCCAGCGGCGGAACTGCTCGAAGGTGATGGCTGGCGGCTCGTCGAAGTTCTCGCGGTCGAAGAAGATCTTGCGCACCACGCGCCCGAGGATGCCGGTCGGGCAGTGGTGCTTGGGCGCGGTGCCGTCGAGGAAGACCTCGCGCCACGGGCCGGGGCAGCCATCCTGCCAGAGCATGCCGCTCTCCGGATCGATGCTGCGGAAGACGACGCCGGGCGGCGCCGTCGGCTCGGCGCGCACGTGCGGGATGGCGCTCATGTACGAGCCCCAGATCGGGATGGCCGCCTCGGCCGATGACAGCCGCAGCGGCGCGCCCTTGTCGAAGCCGACCCAGACGGTGGTGACCATGTCGGGCGTGTAGCCGACGAACCAGGCGTCGCGGTAGTCGTTGGTGGTGCCGGTCTTTCCGGCGACGTAGCCGAGGCCGTAGCGCTTGAGGCGCGAGGCGGTGCCGCGCTGCACCACGCCGCGCAGCAGCGAGTGCATGACGTAGGTGGCGTCGGCCCGCGCCACGCGCTTCGATTTCATCTCGCGCTTGAAGAGCGTCTTGCCGCGACGGTCGCGCACCTCGCGCAGAAGGTACGGTTCGACACGGATGCCGAGGTTCGGAAACGCCGTGTACGCCGAGGTCAGCTCGCGCATGGTGACCTCGGTAACACCCAGCGGTAGCGCGAGGACGCGGGCGAAGCGCTCTTCGAAGCCGAACTGCTGCGCGGTGTCGACCACGCGGCGCAGCCCCACCTCCTGCGAGAGGCGGATGGTCGGCACGTTGAGCGAGGTCTCGAACGCCTCGCGCACGGTGACGCGGCCGCGGTACTGCTGGTCGTAGTTCTGCGGTTCCCACGGCTCGTCGCCCTGCACCGGCACGCTGAGCGGCGCGTCGAGGAGCAGCGAGGCGGGCGTGGCCTCCTTCGCCGCAATGGCGGCAAGGTAGGTGAAGGTCTTGAAGGCGCTGCCGGGCTGGCGGCGCATGGCCGAGGTGCGGTCGAACGGCGAGAGCTCGAAGTCGGTGCCGCCGACCAGCGCGCGGATGCCGCCGCTGCGCGGGTCGACCGAGAGGATCGCGGCCTGCAGCGGCTCGCGCTGCGACTGCGCGCGGATCCACGGATAGTTGGCGTGCATGCGCGGCGGCGCGTTGCGCGCGGCGCGCTCGGCGGCGCGCTGCGCGTCGGGGTCCATCTCGCAGACGATGGTCAGCCCGCCCTCGATGATCGGCCGCAACCCGATCTGCTGCAGCATCTCGGCGCGCAGCGCGCGGATGTAGTACGGGTACGGCGACTGCGGAATCGAGCCGCGGGTGAACTGGACCGGGCGGGCGAGGGCGCCGCGGTACTGGTCCTCGTCGATCCAGTCGCGCTCGCGCATCACGGCGAGGATGGCGTCGCGGCGGGCGCGCGCGATGTCGGGACGCTTGTCGGGGGTGTCGCGGTTCGGCGCGCGGACAATGCCGGCCAGCAGCGCGGCTTCATCCGCGCGCAGGCGCGACGGCAGCTTGTCGAAATACAACCGCGAGGCTTCCTCGATGCCGAGCACCGGCTTGCCGCCGCTGTGCCCGAGGTAGATGTCGTTGAGGTAGACCTCCAGGATCTCGTCCTTGCTCATGCGCGCGTCGAGCAGCACGGCGAGGGCGATCTCGGTGAACTTGCGACGCCAGGTCCGTTCCTGGGAAAGGAAGCGACTCTTGACGATCTGCTGGTCGATGGTGCTGCCGCCCTGCGCGATGCCGCCGGCGCGGAGGTTGGTGAAGAGCGCGCGCGCCATGCCGATCGGATCGATGCCGGGATGGCGGCGGAAGCGGACGTCCTCCGCGGCGAGGAAGGCGTTCGGCACGTGCGGCGGAAGGGAGGCGATGGAGACCGGCGGCATGACCCGCCAGTCGACGCCGTACAGCGACGCGATGCGCGTCTCCGACTTGTGCGCGGCGGAGACGAACGACATTGGCTCGCGCCATGAATGACTCACCAGCTCGCGCGTCAGACGATGATTGAGAACGACCAGATATCCGCTGACGATCTCGAATCCGATGAAGATCACGACGGCGATGGCGATGGGCCATCGCGGCGCGTGTGGTGAGCGTGACATTCGCAACATGTTGATCTAAATTGCAGGTCGTGCAACGCGATTGCCACGCACCTCTGCCCGACAGGTTCTAAAAGGAGAAAACGGAATGGGCTCGAAGAAGTCGTCATCAAAAAAATCCTCGGGTAAATCCTCCGCGAAGTCCTCCAAAGCGAAGAAGCCGGCCTCCAAGTCGTCGTCGAAGAGCAGCAGCAGCCGCAGGCCTTCCGGCGGCGCGAAGAAGGGCGGCTCGAAAGGCTCGAAGGGCAGCAAGAGCTCGGCCGCCTCGAAGGCCCGCAAGGGCGGCAGCAAGAAGGCGGCGTCCCGCGGCGGCTCCAAGCGCCCCGCTGCTCCGAAGCGCTCCGCCGCTCCGAAGCGCGCCGCGGCTCGCAAGCCAGCTCCGAAGCCAGCTCCCAAGCCGGCGCCGAAGAAGGCCGCCAAGCGGAAGCCCGCAAAGCGTCCCGGCGTGATCAGCCGCGCGTACGAGTCGGTGAAAGAGACGGCAGCCGGGATCGGCGCGGCCGTGACCAGCGTGCTCCCCGGCCGCAGCGATGACAGCGGCGGCGGTGGCGGCTCCTCGGAAACCGGCGGCGGCAACGAAGGCCCGGCGGGCGGCGGACCATCCCTCTGAGGCGATTGATGTGGGACGGGTTCTCAACCCGTCCCCTTTTCCCTCTCGCCTAATTCAGCGACGTCTGATCGAATGCGCGGCGGATGCGCCGTGAGAAGTACTTCTCCGGCAGGCCGTTCTTGAACTTGCCGTACCGCTTGGCGAGCTTGAACGACTCCTGCGCCTTCGTCTTGTAGCTCTCGTCGATCTCGAAGGCGTAGACGGAGTACTGCGACGCGCCGAGGAAGGCGTAGATCCAGCCGTTGTTCGGCAGCGCGGTGGTGAGCGAGTTGAACTCGCGCGCGGCGTCGGCGAAGTCGCCGTTGAAGTAGAGCTGCAGCGCCTGGCGCACACGGCGGGCGGTATCGCCGAGGACGAGCGTGCTCGCCGCGGAAGGACGCGAGGTCGGTTGCGCCGCGATGACCGGCGCCGCCGCGCCAGGCGCGGGAGCGGCGTCGAAGAGCAGCGCGGCGTTCTGCGCGGAGGCCAGCGCCACGCGCAGCTCGTCGTTCGACTTCGCCGTGGCGCTGCGCGTGTTGGCGTCCGCCAGCGCGGCGGTAGCCTGGCCGAACTGCGGCGCGCCGTTCGCCTTGCGCTGCTGCGCGGCGGCCATGCGCGCCCGCGCGGTGCTGATCTCGTTGGCCACCTGCTGGCGCAGCGCGGCGTCGATCACCGGCGCCGCCGGCTGCACCGGAAGCGGCGCGGGCACCGGCGCCGGAACGACGGGGCGCGGCTGCGGCTGTACGGGCTGTGGCTGAGGTTCAGGAGGTGGCGGCGCGGACGCGGCGGCGAGCTTGGTCTTCGCGCGCTGCATCAGCGTGTCGATCCCGCCGAGGTCCTCGGGGCCGGGACCGCTGGTCTTCTCGAAGTCGGCCACGGCCTGCTCGTAGCGGCCGAGGTTCAGGTTGGCGACGCCGCGGTAGTAGTACGGGTGGTAGTTGATGAAGATCGCGCCGTAGGTGCGGGCCTTGTCGGCCTCGCGCGGATTGCCGTTGATCGCCGCGGTCATCTTCTGCACTACGGTGCTCCACTGCCCCTTGCGGACGGCGTCGAGGCCGGCGTCGTAGTCGTCGTACCACGAGGCGAAGGCCGGCGTGGCGGCAAGCAGGACGAGCGCTGCGATGAGGAAGGTGCGGGTGCGGGTCATGGTTTCTGAACTTCCTTTTCGAGCTCCATGTAGTCGACGTCGCCGAGGTTCTTCTTCACCGGTACGCGGCGGCCGGCGAAGATCTCCACGTCGAACGTCTCCTTGCGCTTCGGGCCGCTGAGCGTGACCTGGTACTTGCCGGGCGCCAGCTCGATGCGCGTCGGCGTCGAGCGCTTCTCGTCACTGAGGTCGACCTGCAGGCCTTTCTCGTCGACGATCTTCTCCAGCTCGCCCCACGGCGAGGCGGAGAGGAGGAGGATGCCCTGGCCGGCCGGGACGGGCGCGGTGGCGTCGACAGGCGCGGTGGCGGTGACGCTGGTGCTCGCCGTCGGCAGCGGCGCGACCGGTTGCGGCGCCGGCTTGCGGAGAAGGAGGAATCCGGCGACGCTGAGGACGACGATGATCGCCGCGGCGATGCCGATCATCTTGCCGGCGCTGCTCTTCGGCGCGATCGGCTGGATCTTCTCCATCACCGTGGCCTCGGCGGTGGACGATCCGAACTTCCGCTCCAGCGCGGTCGGCGCGGCAGCCTGCCCGGCGATGCGCTCCATGACCGTCGCCTCGTCGCTGCCGATGGTCTTGCGCTCCATCTGCGTCGGCTGCTCGCCGGAGAGGGTGACGCCGCGCTCCATGCGCGTTGCTTCCTCTTCGGCGACGCGCGTGCCGGTGGGGCCGATGCGCGCGGCGGGCGCGGTGCCGCCGAGCGTCGCCGCCGGAGCGCCGGTCTGCGTCTGCTGCGTGGCGGAGGCGCCGCCGGCGGTGGGCTGCGGCGCGGTGAACTTCGGGAGGTCGGCCAGCGTCTGCGCGCCGGAGAGCGTCACCATCCGCTCGCCGAGCCCGTACTTCTGGTCGGGCGGGATGGTGTTGCGGATGGCCTCCAGCGCGTGCTCGAAATCGCCCGCCGTGGCGTAACGCGCGTCGCGGTTCTTCTCCAGCGAGCGCATGATCACAGACTCGAGGTTGCTCGGCACGCGCACGCCCGGATTGATCTCGCCGATCGGCGCCGGCTTCTCGGTGACGTGCTTGAGGATGTAGCCGTGCGGGTTGGTGGCCTGGAACGGCGCGCGGCCGGCCAGCATCTCGTACATCACGATGCCGAAGGAGTAGAGGTCCGAGCGCGGATCGAGGTGTTCGCCCTCTTTCAGGAAACCGGCCTGCTCCGGCGAGGCGTATTTCAGCTTGCCGAGGAACATGCCGGTCTGCGTGAGGCCCTGCCCACCCTCACCTTCCGCCAACTGTTTGGCGATCCCGAAGTCGATGACCTTCACCAGCAGCTTTCCGTGATGGTCCTGCGACAGCATGATGTTCTCGGGCGAGATGTCGCGATGGATCAGGCCCATCGAGTGGAGATGCTCCAGGCCGGCCAGCGCCTGGATGGAGATCTCGACGGTCAGGCGCGGCGGCATCGGGCCGGTGGTGGCGATCCACTTCTGGATGTTGGTGCCGTCGATGAACTCCCAGACCATGTAGTAGGAGCCGTCGTCGAGCTGGGCGAAGTCGTAGAGCATCGCCAGGTTGCGATGCTTGATCATCGTGGAGGTGCGCGCCTCCTGCAGGAAGCGCTGGAGGCCCTGGTCGTCGGCGGCGACGTTCGGCCGCATGATCTTGACCACGCGGAGCTCGTTGAGGTGGATGTGGCGGACCTTGAAGATCTCGCCCATCCCGCCGATGCCGAGGCGATCGATGATCTGGTACTTGCCGTCGAGCAGGCGCGAGGAGTAGGTGCGCTGGAACGACGTGATCCGCTCGCCGCAGGATGGGCACTGCTCGAGCTGGGCGTCGATGGGGTTCTTGCAGCGGAGGCAGTTGATCTGGCTCATGGAGTGGCTCCGGGTATGACGAGGGTGACGGGGAATGTTGAATGTTTAAGGTTGAATGTTAAACACACATTAAATTCATTCAACATTAAACATTCAACATTTAACATTCCTCGGCTCCCTTTCAGTGATCACGCAACACATAACTGCATGAAGGATCCGCCCCAAACCTGACCACGTCACCGGGCTTGATGGTCGCGCGCTCCACGCGCGTGTTGTTGACGTAGGTTCCGTTCGCCGACTTCAGATCCTCGAGCAGGCAGCTGTTGCCGCTCATGGTGATCTTGGCGTGGCGGCGGGAGACGGCCGGGTGCGACAGCACGACGGAGCAGGCGCGGTCGCGGCCGACCATGATGCTGTCGCCCTGCAGCGCGTGCTTCTCGTTGGCCTCCGGCTTGACGTGCACCAGCTGCCAGTTCGGCTGAACCTTGGGGGCCTGAGGCGCCGGCTGCGACGGGGTGGTGGCATCGTCCGCCCTGCGCATGGTCGGCGTGTACGACGGGCGGAGGTTGTACTCCTCCAGCGCCTCGAAGAAGGCGCGCGCGGTCTCGTAGCGCTGGTCCATCTTCGGGTGCATCGCCTTGAGCACGATGGCCTCGAGCTCGGCGTCGATCTCCGGACGCAGCGCGCGCGGCGACTGCTTGTCGCCGCGGTAGATGGCGTCGATCAGCTTCGGCAGGGACCGGCTGTTGAACGGCAGCGAGCCGGTGAGCATCTCGTACAGCACCACGCCGGCGGAGTAGACGTCGCTCTTCGCGCCGGCGTCCTTCGGCTCGCGGATCTGCTCCGGCGACATGTAGTGCGGCGTGCCGAGGAGGAAGCCCGACTTGGTCAGCACCGTCTGTCCGGGACCGGCGCCGCCTTCCTTGATCTTGGCGATGCCGAAGTCGGTGACCTTCACCGTGCCGGCCTTGTCGCGGATGAGATTCGCCGGCTTGATGTCGCGGTGCACGATCCCCTTGCCGTGCGCGTAGACCAGCGCCTCCAGCATGCATTGCGCGATGGAGATGGCCTCGGCGACCGGCAGCGCGCCGCCCTCGGCGATCATCACGTCGACCGGCGTCCCTTCCACGTACTCCATCACCAGCACGGCGTTGCGCTCGTTGTTGATGAACTCGTAGAAGCGGGTGATGAAGCGGTGCCGCAGCTTCTCCAGAATCTGCGCTTCCTTGACGAACCGCTTGCGCGCTGTGACCTCGCCCGCCAGCTCGTCCGTCATCACCTTCAGCACCACCGGGAAACTGTCCGGGAGGAACTCCGTCTGCGAAGTGGTCTTGCCGACGAAGACGTGGCTCATGCCGCCTTCGCCGATCTCCCGCTCGATACGGTAGTTGCCGACGACGGTGCCGATCATTTCAGCACGCCCTCTTCATCCCAGAAGAAGTCTTCTTTGCAGAGCGGCATGAACAGGAATCGATGGGATCCTATACGAACGACGTCCTGCGTCGCCAGGTCGCGGCGCGGCTCGATCTCGCTCTCGTTGACGTACGTCCCGTTGGTCGAGTTGTGGTCCATCAGGATGAACCGCCGCTCCTCGGGGCGGAAGACGAGGTCGGCGTGGTGCGACGACGCCTGGTCGTCGTTGACCACGATGTCCGACCGTCGGTCGCGGCCGAGGATGTTGCGGCCGATGCGCACTGGATAGGACTCGCCGCGCGCCGTTCCGTTTAGTCCGACCAGCCAGCCGACCACGTAGCGCTTCGGCGCGGCGGTGGGGTCGAGCTTCTGCGCGGCGATGGTGCGCTCCATCGGTGGCGCCAGGGGCGGCGCCTGCACCAGCGCGGGGCGGGGGGCGGGGGGAGGTGCGGCGGGCGGGGGGACGGCGGTGGGGCGGCGGGGAGCTTCGGGACCGCGGGTGGGACGGACGACGGCGACGTCCTCGTCGGCGCTTTCGACCGGGCAGTAGGGACAGAGGTCCCACGACTCATCGATGAAATGCCCGTTTTCACAGCGCTTGTCGGCCACGTTCTCCCTCACGCGTGGAATGCGACGGCGACGGCGTTGCGGCCGCCGAAATAGATGATGTCGCCGTCCTTGAGAAACCGCTTGTCGATCTTCTGATCGTTGACATAAGTGCCGTTGGACGAATTCCGGTCGATCAACAGAACTTTGCCGTCGATGGAGACCACTTCCGCATGGAGCCTGGAAACCTTCGGGTTCTCCAATACGATCTCACAAATCGTCGATTCGCGCCCGATGCGGATGCCCGATCCGCCGAGCCCCAGCCGCTCGCCGGCGCGCGTGCCGTTGAGGATGGTGAAGCGCCCCAGGATGAGCGGTTGCCCGGGCGGCAGGCTGGACGGCGAGACGATCGTTTCGGTGGTCGCCTTCAGCAGGTCTTTGGGGATGCGATTGCGCCGCGTGCGCGGCACGGCGACGACCAGCAGGACGACGATGACCGCGACGATCAGCGCGCCGGCGGCGACGGGGTACTTGCGCCAGACCGGCATGCCCTTCAGCGCGCGCCCGATGTCGTTGCTGAAGTGGATGGCGTCCGGTGAGCCGGGAAAGAGCTTGCTGGCGCGGCCGAGCTCCGCGGCGGCCGTGGTCCAGTTGCCGCTGCCGGCCGCGTCGAGCGCGGCGCGATACCGCGTGGTGAACTCGCTCTCCACGTTCGGCGGCACGCGCGCCTCGGCCAGGAAGGTCTTGGCCACGTTGATCGGCACGAGGAACTTCACCGCCTCCACGCCGCCGCGCGCCCAGGTGGAGATGCCGACCACCTCGCCGGTGCGAGTGACGTCGGGGCCGCCCGACATCCCGCGCAGGATCGCCGCGTTCGACTGGAAGACCGGCGTCTTCAGCGCATTGCGCTTGATGGCGGTGACCGAGCCGGGCGAGACGGTCGGCTCGAGGTCGCTGTCGGGCGAGAGCCAGGCGCCGATCACCGAGTCGGTGCTGCTCGCCGACTCGGGGTAGCCGAAGGCCCAGATCGAGTCGCTGACGTGCACCTGCTCGGAGTCGCCCAGCGCCAGGATCGGCAGGTTGCGGCGGCTGATGCTCAGCAGCGCGATGTCGGCGCCTCCCTGGTCGAGCGCCGGCGAGTAGCGCTCGACGCGGAACGGCAGCTTCTCGCCGTTGGAGAGATCGACGTCGTTGAAGACGCGGACGTCGGTGACCTCCGAGCCGCGCAGGACCATGTCGATGTAGGGCTCCAGCCCGTCATCGCGGCGGAGCGCGCGGACCTGCTCGACCGTCAGGTGGCGCGCCAGCGCGGCGACGGCGCCGTTGTGCAGCAGGTCTTTGCGCAGCTCCGCCTCGTCGCGCGTCGGCGCCACCACGTGGCCGTTGGTGAGAATGCGCCCGTCGGGATGGACGATGAAGCCGCTGCCGAAGCCGCCCGCGCCGGTGTCGACTTCGAGTGTGGGCGTTGCCGCCCCCGGCGACGCCGCGCGCGCGCCCACATTGGCGAGCACCTCGTTGATGGCGGAGGCGCGGTAGACGAACTTCGCCGTGGCGTAGGCGTTGACGCGCACCAGCGCCGGGCGGACGCCATACGTCATGCGCTGCAGGTCGTCGAGCGGCGCCGCGCTGCGTCGGCAGCCGCATAGCGCCGCGAGCACGAAAGCCAGCAGGACACGGGGACGCGAAGACATGGACTAGGAGAAGAGGCGCTTGAGGAAGCCGGGCTTCCGTGGAGCGGCGTCGTCCGGCGGGCTGAAGCCCGCCGCTCCATTGGGCGGCTCCTGGATCGCTGGGATCTTGGCCGTCGTCTTCTGCGACTTGTCCTCGTCGCGGACCGTCTCGTCGTACGGCGAGTCGACCAGCGTCTCGTCGCCGATCTCGTCGGCGCGGACGATGCGGGCCACGAGCACGGTGACGTTGTCGGGCGCGCCGCGCTCGAGGGCCAGCTTGACGTAGCGGTCGGCCGCCTCGTCCAGCGGCAGTCCGGCGTGCTCCTTGATCTCGTCTTCCTTCACCACGCCGTGCAGGCCGTCGCTGCAGAGGATGAAGACGTCGCCCACCTGCAGGTCGAACGGCCCCCGGACGTCGATCTCCACCTCTTCGGCCACGCCCATGGAGCGCTGCAGCACGTTGCGGCGCGGGTGGTTCTCCGCTTCCTTCGGCGTCAGCAGCCCCTCGCGCACCATCGACGCGACCAGCGAGTGGTCCTCGGTCATCTGCTCGATGGCGTCCTCGCGTACCCGGTAGATGCGCGAGTCGCCGACGTGGCCGAACCACGCCTTGTGGTCCTTGAGGACGAGCGCGGAGGTCGTCGTCCCCATGCCGCGCAGGTCGGCGTTCGACTGCGCCTCGGAATGGATGCGCGCGTTGGCGCGGGTGAGCGCGTCGCGCAGCGCGGCGGCGGGATCGGTGGTGTCGCTCTCCAGGTACTGGCGCTTGACGACTTCCGTCGCCAGCCGCGACGCCGTGGCGCCGCCGCGATGCCCGCCCATGCCGTCGGCGACGATGAGGAGCCGCCCGCCGGGATGGCTGCCGCGCTCTTCGCGCGGCGTGGTGAAGGCGGCGAAATCCTGATTCTCGGACCGCACCAGCCCGACGTCCGTGCGGAGCACCACCAGTGCGGCGAGGCGCGGGGACGAAACGGCTGGTTGTGCCGCGGCTGAGTCGCTCATGCTTCGAAAGGGACGGCCCGCGATTATACAGGTTATCGACCGCACGCCTCCCGCCCCCGCGTCGCTATAATCAACGGCCTTCATGGAGCAACTTCAGGTCCATTACGTCGACCTCGGCGTGCCGCGAATCGGCGATCTCAAAGGCGACCTCTCGGTCGGCCGGACCGAAGGCAACGACGTGGTGCTCAACCATCCCTCGGTCTCGCGCAAGCATGCGAAGTTCGAGGCGCGCGCCGACAAATGGTGGATCGTCGACCTGAAGTCGACCAACGGCGTGAAGGTGAACGGCAACCTGGTCACCGAGGCGCAGGTCGGCGCCGGCGACAAGATCTCCATCGGCTCCGTGCTACTGGAGCTGAAGGCGCTGCCGTCGGTGAACTTCAGCTCCGAGTCGATGTTCGACAACCCGTCGGGCACCGTCATCCGCCGCATCTCCGACTTCAACTCCGAGTTCGGCCTCGACGTCGCCGGGGCGCTCGACAAGCCCGCGCCGCCCCGCCAGCCGTCGGAGCCGGGCATGCGCGCCGAGCCGGCCGCCACGCGCGAGAAGATCTTCCAGGTCCTGGTCCAGGTGGCGAAGACGCTGCTGGAGACCGAGGAGCTCAACGACGTCCTCAACACCGTCATGGACATCATCTTCAAGTACCTGCCGGTGGAGCGCGGGCTGATCATCCTCTTCGACGAAGAGGGCAACCCGGTGCCGAAGCTGACCAAGTTCCGCGAGGGCGCCGACGCGCAGGACATCCCGATCTCGCGCACCATCCTGAACATGGTGGCGCAGCAGCAGGTGGCGCTGATGACCTCCAACGCGCTGGAAGACGCGCGCCTGCTCGGCGGGAAGTCGATCGCCATTCACGGCATCCGCTCGGCGATGTGCGTGCCGCTCTGGAACCGCGGGCGCGTCATCGGCGCGGTGCAGGTCGACTCGCCGATCCACATCGGCAGCTACGCCGAGGAAGACCTCGACATGCTGACCGCGCTCTCGAACTTCGCCGCGGTGGCCATCGAGCGCGCGCAGATGGCGGAGAAGATCGAGGAGGAGCGGCGGATCCGCTCGCGGATGGAGCGCTACCACTCGCCCGCGGTGGTCGACGAGATCGTCAAGGGCTCGATCCGCGGCGCGGCGACCACCGACGAGCGCGAGATCCGCCTGGCCGAGGTGTCGATCCTCTTCGCCGACATCTCCGGGTTCACCAGCGTCTCGGAAACGAAGAAGCCGGAGGAAGTGGCGGAGTTCCTCTCCCACTTTTTCTCCTGCGCGGTGGAGTCGATCTTCGCCTACGGCGGCACGCTCGACAAATTCATCGGCGACGCGGTGATGGCCTTCTTCGGCGCGCCGCTGCCGCAGGAAGACCACGCCGACCGCGCCGTGCTCGCCGGCCTGATGCTGCAACGGCTGGTCGGCGAGTGGAACGACGAGCGCGAGAAGATGAGCCTCCCCATCGTGAAGGTGCGCGTGGGCATCAACAGCGGCCCGGCCGTGGTGGGCAACGTCGGCACCGAGAAGCG
>Ga0157377_10000631_pt1 | contig 14650 bp, 28 predicted proteins | sample M55metaG_FD_121116 | JGI IMG/M metagenome (GOLD analysis project Ga0157377, IMG submission 121116) | Miscanthus rhizosphere microbial communities from Kellogg Biological Station, Michigan, USA - M5-5 metaG | ecosystem: Host-associated > Plants > Roots > Rhizosphere > Soil | place: USA: Michigan...
ACGAGCGCGAGGTGCAGGATTTGATGCGCCGCCCAAATTACATCACCGCCCGCCGTGCCGGTCTGGTAAACGACCCTTTCCAATATGAGGATTTCAACAGCCCTGACACTTCCAAATGGATCGGCAGCATGTCCAGCATGGGGAATCGCGGTTACGCCATCCTGAAGATTCTACGGCAGGATATGTTCGACCAGATGTGGGACAAATTACCCAAGACCGCCAAGATTCCAGAAATGGCTGAGGCCATCGCTGATGGACTTAACCATTCAACAGGCGTCGTGAAGGGCAAAGCCCCGCCTGGGACGAACGTGGCGCTATTTGCACCTCGTTTAGCAGCATCTCGCGTCATGTGGTTGGCTGGTGATCCATTGCGGGCGGCAGGAACAGCTTTGGATTGGAAGAATGCAACGCCTTCCGAGAAGATGTTTGCCATCAATCAGGCCAAAGAGAAGGCGTGGGTAGCAGGAACATTTTTCACAATGCTGGCCTTGAATCAGGGTTTTCTATCAGCAATCGGAAGCGACCAGAAAATCAATGGCGTGCCTGAATCGATGGGTGGAGGTGGATTTGACCCAATGGAAAGTGATTTTATGAAATTCAAAGCTGCCGGCCATGATATTGCCTATGGCAGCGCCATGCTGAACATGGCCAAATTACCGCCGCGTTTAGCTACGTCTCTCGTTTGGCACGGCAAAGGCAGCAAGCTTGTGAAGGAAGATGAACGGTGGGCTAAAATACTTTTCGATTACGCTCGCAGCCAGGCAAGCCCATTTGCTGGAACCACACTCGATCTTGCTCTTGGCCGTGATTACGCTGACCGGCCATTGCCAAGAAAGGGATTCGGTCTAATTCCAGGCGAGCATGATATTCCCAAGCGGCTTCAACAGCACGGCATCACTCAGCCGTACACATGGCCGGAATATATCCTGCCCCAAGTAGCCCCGATTCCGGTTGCTGAAGGCATCAAGGAAGTCTGGAGAAAAGGGTTTGGGATGACTGATGAACAGATTGCCCAAGCTATGAAAGCCATAGCGGTAATTTCTGTCATGGCTGGAACCGGCTCAAGAGTCACCGAAGATTACAAAGTCGCCAAATAATTTTCCCCAGCGTCACCGACAATCTGGCCAGCCTGAGAAAGCAAAGGTTAAACCTAAGATTCTTAATCAATGTTTGGCTGTGTCTGGATTCGCCGACCTGATGGGTTGGGTGATCGGGGCGTTGGGATTAACCTTTAATTTGAACTGATAGAATTAAAGGAAAGTTCAAATGAATAACTAACGACTTGCCTTGTACCTGTACTGTACATGTACCTGAACTGATGCTGCCAGAACCAAAGTTCTAAAAGAACAAAACCAGAACTGAAATCCGAAAACAGCCCCCAAAAGTAGTCGGTTGGTTTTTCATGGCCAAGTTCTGGCGTGTTTGATTGTGTGCTGGGTCGTTGGGCAACAGCGACACAATCCCTTCCTCACAAGAAAGAGCAAAAAGAAAATTGCAAGGCTCTGAATGAGTCGGGCGGTCGATCAACTCCGCAATGGCTTTTCTCTGGCGGTAAGCCATCGTCATCCTGTTGCCAGAAGGGACGGGCAGCATTCTGCCTAATACCGACTCATTCAAAGCCCTGAAACTTTACAGCCCGCAAACAGTCCACGTTGGCCACGTCGCAGGCCATCACAGCATTGTCAGAGATCATGGCCGCGTCCTGAAGCTGGTTCATTGAAACGGTTTCATCCATGCCAGATTCAGCCAGGAATGTTTCAAGGGCGTTCATGGGTAGAAATACAATCCATTGTTTGCACATCCAGGCGTTGCACATAGGAACACCTTGCCTAAACCGTAATGACGCTTGCGAATGAACTTTCCAGGTTTACCGCATTTTGGGCAATTGGCTCTAGGAACTTCAGGCTCGCGCTGCCGCAGCTTGGTCATCAGATTCAGGGTGCCTTTGGGTTTTGACATAACTATTCAATTACGACTACCACCCCTGGATTTGTTTCGTCCACGTTCAACATCTTGCGCTGATCTTCCGTCAACTTGTAAAGGAACACGCCATCATTGAACCGGAAAAATGGCTGCATCCGATCACGCGGAAGAAACGATTTGACCTTCTTGAATTTGACTCGTTTGATCATGGCGTGAAAATAGTTTACGAATTTACTTGTGTCAACAGATTTTTTACTTATCATAAGAAATGTGAAATGGGTAATGAATAAAATCAAGTGTCTTAAATGCGGTTACAAATGGTTTCCAAGAACTCAGTCGCCAACCATGTGCCCTAAATGCAAAAGCAGAACCTTCATGGTTAAACCATCAAAATAAGGACCTATGACCTACGGAGAAAAACAAGCATTACAAGCCAAGGTGCTCGGCATTGAACGAGGCAAATTGGATAGTGGATTTGACGAGCCTAACGTTGCTCAGTCAACCACAGAGCCACCAACTGAACCAGTGCTGGAACAGAAAACCAGCCAATTACAAACCACCGCATCAATCGTTCCAACCGAGAACGATAACCTTTCCCTTTCGGCGCAATCGCCGGGAGAAATGGTTCAGTGCCACGCAGCGGCGATTGAATGGTGCAAGCGTAAAATTAAACTGGTACAAGCTGAAGCCGCAGAATTAAAGGCGGCCTTCGAGCACGCCAAGAAGTGTAAGTGGAAGTTCGATACGCTGGAGCGCCATTGGAAGCTTGCCGTCAAGCGCGTTGAGTTTTTTCAAAAGATGCTGTCGGCTTTTGATGCTGGTTACTACATCGTCCCGAATTTCCCGGCAACCGTATTCGCGATCAGAACGGACAAAGACAGTCCTGCTCCAAATACGAAAATCGCCTACACCTATGATCCGAAAATGACGGTAGAAATCACGAACCCTCTCCCTCAAGGAGAAGGCGAATACCAAAATCCAGAACCCATCGTTGAGAAAGAATACAAGCAGATTACAGATTCCAGTGGTAACAAGAAAGCCGTCGCTGATTATTGGTGCGATGGTTGGGACACGCTCGAATTCCCGGCGAATATGGCTAAACTGCACGTCATGGATGCGGCAACACGCGCAATGGCCATGAAAGTTTTCGATGAGATTTGCATGTTGCCAGATGACAGAAAACGGCACGCCGATCCGATTTTGATTGGAAGAATTATTTGTAAGACAAAATCACCTTACGCAGCGGAGTGGAAGCGAGTCAGCTTTATGCTCGCGTGGCACATTGATACTTCTACGCTGTAATTATGCCCCGCATGACCCAATCCGAATACATCGCTTTCCTCTCGCGGGCGCGACGGGTGAATCTTAAGCCGGATGCGCCGAGCAATGGCGAGGCTGAATCGGAAAGCAATTTGCACGATCAAATCTTGGCTTATTGCCGACAGCATCATTGCTACGTCGTCCATTCACGGATGGACCGGGCCACGACCAACGCCGTAGGTGTGCCTGATTTTATCATTGCGCTCCCTGGAGGCCAAGCGATTTGGATCGAGGCTAAATCAAAGAAAGGAAAGCTCACACCAGCGCAGAACGGTGTCAGGATTGCGCTGAACAGTTTAGGGCATCGCTGGTCTTGCGTGAGAAGCTTTTCAGAATTCTTAGAGGCGATCAAATAAAAATAGAATGCACTACGCAACAGAACTTTTCCACCCATGAAACGCATCTGCAAAATTTGCGCCATCCCTGAAGATCAACACCATGAACCTGACTGGATTGAAGTGCCAGATGGTTGTGTTTGTGATTTGAGAACGTGGGACATCGATGACATTGCAAAGCTTCCGCCTGCCTGCGCTGAATATAAAGGTGACGGAAAACAGAACTGCGCGACCTGTGAGCACGATAAGGAATGCCATAAATGAACTCACGATTTAGAGAATCAAGCGATAAACTTGATGATCCATTAGTGGAAATCTACGCCAGGCTCGAACGGGAAGCTGATGACGGGGATCGACAGCACGACTTGTATCGAGATGGGATTGTGCGCATTTGTCCTGACTGTCACCATACCGCCAGGCATTGCACATGCTTAATCGACGATGGACTAAACAAACCGCAATGCCAAAAACCCGCCTAGATGGATCAGTTAGCTGGCGTAACCTCAGAAAAGAAATTCTCTGGATGCGTCGATGCGCGATGATCAATGAAGGACTCAAAGCTGACTTTGCTCAGGGTAAAGCCGAGGGCCTCCGCATCGCAGCCCAGGCAATTGAAAATCTCAAACCGAACAAATCCAAACCATGAGTCGATTCCTTTTAGACATGATTGAAGCTGTGCTGATAGGCATTGGCATCGGACTGCTTGTGTTCATCATTCTCCGCTGGTAACCAAATGAAGACCATCCAGCTTTACTTCTCGGCAACAAAGGACAGGGAAGAACAGTCGAGAGTCTTTCACAAGAATCAACTGGTTGGATATGTCCGAGCCGTCCTGATCTCAGACTGCGACATCACGCACGCGACCATGAAAGGCAGGGTTCATGCGCGGCCAGGGGAGCAGTTCGTGGGCGCGGTGGCGGTTGAATGAAAAATTATGAACGTATGGCATGTAATACTATTGCTGATCACAAACACCGTTCTAGCCTGGCTGATTGTCTCCCATATCGACGAGCGATTCGACGCATTGGAAGAACTCATCGAGAAATCCGAGAAACGGTTAGATAATTAGGTAGTGGGCTAATTTGGAAATTATGGCAAAAATCCGATGTGAAAACTGTAAGCATTGGTCCGAAACCAAACCGGATTTAAGGATTGGAAGGTGTGCAGCCCGGCAGATAAACACGGAATGGTGCGCTGGAACAATTTGGAAGACTCCGAAAAGGGTTCGCTTCTGTGAATTATTTTCGACAAAAGAATTTGGATCAACCGATTCTTCAAAGTAGCCCACTACCGATAATTATGAGTGAGAAAGATAAAATTTATGGCGTGACCCATCGTGGTACTGATGCGGAAACAGAAGCGTTCATGGAAAATGGCCGTGTCTGGATACGGGATGAATCGTCACATTTTGGATGGCTGCTCTGCTGGATGGGGACAGAATCGTATTTCACGAAGGCGATTCCGGGGAGCAATCCGGTTGAAAAATAAATCTTGCAATTCCCATCGCAAACATAGAGGATGGGAACGTGAATTAGCCTGACGGCTACTAAAAGCATATTTATCAATTCTGAAATGAACATCCCGCTGAAAAAGGCTTCTGGTTTCGCGCTCGCGATTCCTTGTGCGCCTCCGTCAGCGGCGGGGTGTTCAACTCAGGGTTGAGATGACACGAATTAGTTATTCAGAAAAACTCAAGGACCCACGCTGGCAAAAAAAGCGCCTTGAGATTTTCAGCCGAGACAACTTCACCTGCCGAGATTGCCAAGCCACTGATAAAACTCTCCACGTCCATCACTGCCTCTACGAAAAAGGTGATCCGTGGAAAACTGAGTCTCGGTTTCTGCTCTCGCTTTGTGAAGATTGCCATGTAACACGTCAAGAACTCGAAAACGATGCACGTCGAGCACTGGGAATAATTTTCAGCAGAATCACTACGGAATCTGAATGTCTTCACGAATTTTCAGAATCAATGCGTAACGCTGCCGAAAATCCTAAATTGTTTTCTCCTGTTATTGAGGAATACGGTGAAGTCGAATATCTAGCCGGTGGACGTTGGTTTAGTTACGCAATAGACCATCCAGAATTTCGATCTGGCTACGATGAAGTCACCAGCAGTAAGGTTAAGTGGAATAATATTGATCAACAAAGAAAAGAAAGACAATGCCATGCCTGAATTACCCTGGGAGAAATGGTATCCAACGAATTGGGCCGGCGAAACAGGACTCAGGCTTTGCAGTAGAGCAACACGGGGGATTTGGTTTGAAATCCTAAACACAATGATGCTCAGACAGACAGGCTCTCTGACTTCAACTTTGCCATCGTTTGCCATTTTACTTTTCTGCACAGTTGAAGAAATGAAGGTCGCAATTGACGAATTAGGGAGAGAAGGAGTAGCAGAGATAAAGATCGAAAACGATAGCATAACCATAGCAAACAGAAAGCGGTTAAGAGACTATAAAATCAAAGAGTTACGACGAAACGCTGGTAGCAAAGGTGCAGCAACGCGTTGGAACTCTGATATAGCAAAATCAATGGCAAACATGATAGCACCTACTATGGCAAACATGATAGCAAGCTCTGCTTCTGCTTCTGCTTCTGCTTCTGCTTCTGAAGGGGGTGTGGGGGAAATAGAAAAAGGCTCTTATCACAAGGATGCTAGAACCGTGTTGCACGTCCTGATTGAAGCTACCGGAACACATTTTAGGGAAGTGGACACAAACTTGGGGATAATTTCTGCAAGACTTAAAGAGCCGGAAGTTGATCTGGCGGGAGTGCGAATGATGATTGACCGGCAATGTCGGCTTTGGAAAGGAACTGAGATGGAAGAATATCTCAGGCCAGCAACTTTGTTCGGAAAATCAAAATTTGATGGTTATTACGCGGCTCGAAGCAAAGAAATAATTCAATCCAGCACCAAACAGTCGTGTACCATGAACGGGAAAACCGAGCAAGAAATCTTAGCTGATGCGATAATGTGAACGCAGTCCCTCCACACGACCTTACCGCTGAACAAGCCATTATTGGCTGCCTGATCGAATGCCCTGATCACCTTGAGGAAGTCTCCGCGTCCCTCTGCTACGACCTTCGCAATTCCAAACTGATCGAAGCAATGCAGCAAATGGTAAGAGATGGTCAGTTGATAACCGTGGTAAGCGTATCCATTTCAGCGAAAAAGCTTAATGTCCCGCAAGAATTCATTTCTCAATGTTTGGACCAAGCTGTCGCGGCTACGATGTTCGAGCATTGGAAGGAAGTGCTCCTGGACCTCAAGAGCAAACGCGATGGCATCATGGCAGCAACCGACTTTGCTTTGAAAGCTGCGACCAGCAACGGGAATTACCCGGAACTTGTGAGTGAGCTGGAGGCGGCACTGGCTAACGTTGAAAGCGAAATTAAACCGATCACTTCTCTGGAAGCAACCCATCGAATGGTTGACGATTTACAGCGGCGATTTGATTTGCAGGGGAAGCGGAGCGGCATAACAACCGGCTACCATGAATTCGATGAGCTTACCGATGGATTGCAGTTTGGAGAACAAACCGTCATCGCAGCAAGGCCGTCAGCGGGAAAAACCGCGCTTGCACTGAACATCATTCGTAGGGCCTGTTTGATTGATCAGGTGCCGACATTGTTTGTGACGCTGGAAATGAGCATAGAATCCCTGTGTAGGAGGTTGCTTTCAATGGCGGAAAATATCCCGATGCACATTCTCAGAAACGGACTGTTCACACAGGAACACTTCGCCAAGTTCACCAGGTTCAATGCTGAACTGAAGAAAGCTCCGCTTCACTGGATCAACGCCATCGACGGGAAGCAGGCCATAGGAGAGCTTTGCGCTGCAATCCGGCGCATGTGTCGAAAGAATGGTGTGAAGCTCGTGTGCGTGGATTATTTGCAGAAAATCAAGCCGGGGCAGAAACACGAAAAGCGCACTTATGAAGTCGGCCAAGTCAGCGGCACATTGAAAGCCACTGCTGATAAAACCAAGGCTGCGTTTCTGACTATCGCTCAATTAAACCGGGAATCAGACAAGGAAAAAGGTCGCCCGCCTCGGCTTGCAGATTTAGCTGACTCCAGCCAGATCGAGCGCGATGCCGATACGGTGGCGCTCATTCACCGGGACTGGAAAAGTGAACATGGCAGGGAATGTGGTTTGATCGTGGCAAAGCAAAGAGATGGCGCGACTGGTCTTGTGCCGCTTATTTTCGATGGCCAATTTTGCAAATTCACGGAAAGGAAAAAGGATGAGCACAATTAAACAAGCTCACAGAGATGAACAAGTCGAAGCATTGCGAGCCGAATACAAAGACATTCGGACTGAATTACTCAAGCGGTGGCGAAACCTTGGTGGGGCAGATTCACGAGAACAATTTCGAGTTACTGAATTATGCTGGCTGGCTTATACGGCTGGCCGGATCGGGCACAGCACGACCCTGACTTTATGAACCGTTAAAGGAATATGAAAACTGAAACCAGCCCCGCCCTCAACGGAGACACACTTGCAGATTTGTTGCGGCGTCAAAAAGATATTGACGTGCGCATAGCTTACCTGAGCGGCGTGCTTGAATCTGCCCGTAAAAAAATCAAACCCACCAAGGAACTGCTCGAAATAGCAGAATCGGAACGGTTCAACATCGAAACCAGAATCAAAATATGGAAGGGGGAAATTTGACCACCCTCACCTGGCGCATCGGCCAGGACAAACTCGCCCACGCCATCGAAGGCTGTGACCCGCTGGCCTCTGGCTGGATTGCGCAATGCGGCAGGTTCATTACTGGCCATGCCGATGACCGGGCTGAACGGTGTTTAGAATGTCAGGCGGTGGCGGGGTTTAAGGAGGGGATATGAAAACTAAAATCAAGCGTAAAAACTACAAGTCAGTCAATGCTTTGGTGTGTCACACGACCTCCAAGACTTTCAAGAAATATTGGGCGGAGCTTCAGCGCCATGAACGGGCACTGCGCAGGATTTACGCCAATGATAGGAGCCACAAACATCAGCCGGAAGAAACCGGGAGCGTGAATCAAGTTTGGCCACGAGAACGGCAGATTGTGAGTTTTTATCGCTGTTCTGTCTGCATGAAAGACATGACAGAAAAAGAAGTTCACGATTATTACGCACCATGACCGCCCACGAACTCCGCGCCCTGAACGCCTTCGCTGAAAATGAAAATCAAGCTCTCCAATCTTAATCCTCAATTTATCCAGTTGGATCGAACATCAGCCGATCTTAATAGATGGTCGTATCGAGAAGTCAAAACACTAGCCGAAGCCGATGGTGTCAGGTTCCTGTGCCCAGTTCATTTTGAGAAGAACAACGGCGCAGCAGGCACGCATTCGGTGATTTGCTGGTTTCGGGACCATGGCATTCCTGCGGAACTGAGTCCTGGCCCTGGTCGCTGGGTGGCTTCTGGAGAACTGAAATCTCTAACTCTCATTCCGAGCGTCGATCTCGGAAGTGGAGACTGGCACGGCCATATCATCAACGGAGAGGTAACGTGATTGAAAATTTTAGCCACGATGGCTTTAGAATCCACCGAACGGCCTGACGTGGATTCAGGGGTGCGTACCGCTGTGCCGTCGGCCAAGGCGCATCCCGATAAACTTTTCCCATGAATTATGGACATCAATGAACATCCAATACACCGGGACATCTACAATCTCTGTCGAGAGATTGAAGGGCTACCTGCTTCCGAGCTTCAGACGAAGATCGTTACAATGGCATCCGCATTGCACAATCCAGCATCACGGCTCGTCTCGGCCCTGAAAGATGCAGTGAGCGTATTTCAAGACAACCCGGCTAACGTCAACGAGGAACGACTGGAAGCGTGGAAGGCCGCGCTGTGAGCACGCTTCAAAAACATAAAAAATCTGCGGTGAAAAATTGAAACCCAATAGCAACCTCATGAATGACGAACAGCAAAACCAAATCATAGCCCTGCTCCTGGCGATAGCTATGGACGGAAGCACAAAGACCAAAACCGACTTGCAGAAAGCTGCCAAGCGATTCCTTGGGACTCTGCCTTCTGAGATGATTTCCAAAGCCGCAAGCACTCAGGTTGAATTTTGAAATCTATGAGGATTCGATTTCCAAAACGAACATATCCAGCGATGACAAAACCAAACCAAAGGCTTGCCAATATCGCCAGGAGAGAGCGCGACAAGGAACGCTTCTTTGAGTGGCAACAACGAAAATCGATCAAGAACCGACGTGGCGGGGTTTAAGGTGGGGATATGACACCTGAATTTGAAAAAGCTGTGGCTATGATTTCGGTTCATCCTGACACCGCCACCCGTGGCGACATAGCTATAATCGCTGCTGAACTTATGAATGCCCGGCACGCGCTGCACAAAATCCTCTATTTTCCTGAATCCAAAGATGCCTTTATTGATGCCTCTAAAATGCGAGAAATAGCAGGGATTGAAATTCTAGGATTAGACAGACCATGACCCCCGCCCACGAACTCCACGCCTTGAACGCCTTCGCTGATGCCCTGGAAACAGCCATCATCAAGCACAGGCCGATATTTGACGTTCCTGGCACTGGCTGCCTGCCGGTTTACCTGGCGCTGTGCGAAATCAGGTCGGATTGCTTGAAAGCCAGGAATGTGGTGTGGGCCAGGAATGCCCCTGTACAGTCCTAATTGACACGGAGACGAACTTTGAATGACCACTGAACCCAAATCCAAGGTGGTGGTGCTTTGGAGAGAGAAATGAGGCATGAATGAGCTACACCTATTTGCTGGATGCGGGGGAGGAATCCTCGGCGGAATCCTTCTCGGACATACCTGCGTCTGTGCTGTTGAAATTGAGCCTTATTGTAGAAAAGTCCTGCTCCAAAGACAGCGGGACGGCATCTTGCCAAGATTCCCAATCTGGGATGATGTCAGAACCTTCGATGCAGTCCCCTGGTGGGGAAAAATTGATGTCATCTGCGGGGGATTTCCATGCACTGAAATCAGCATCGTCAACAACGGTCCAAGCGGCCGACTCGGACTCAATGGAAACAATTCTGGACTCTGGAAGGAAATGCTTCGAGTGGTTCGCCAAATTAGACCCGCAATCGTTTTTGTGGAAAACACGCCAGCTCTTACTGTTCGAGGACTTGGACGAGTCCTTAGTGATCTGGCCCAAATCGGGTACAATGGAAGATGGGATATGTTTTCAGGAAAACATGTTGGCGCCCCTATCATTCGGGAACGATTATTTATACTTGCGAAGCCCAATGTCCAGCGACGGATTCGCGTGGACAAGAACCAACAAAAAGGATGTCCAAACATCTATCCACAAAACTTTGATGCGTGGCGGAACCTACAGGACAAGTTACAGATTCCAATGGGCCTCGCTTACGATTCTCCAGTGCGCGGAGTATTACGAAACGATGATGGATTGGCCGAAGGAATGGACAGGCTTAAAGCCTCTGGTAATGGACAAATTCCAGCAGTGGTTAAACTCGCATGGGAAACACTAATCCAATGACCCCCAAAGTCCAAATTTTGTGGCGCACCAAAGCTGAACCCGGCATCAAGGGCATCGCTAAGGCCATCCCTGCCGGCCAATGGCAGACTTACAGGGAAATGTCCATGAAAGAGGCCAAGGAGTTCATGGATGGAGCGGAGAAGGCCAGGGAGAGGATTGGGTTTGATTACAGGATTTCCGATGAACATTGAGATTATAACGGGTGATTGCCGGGAAGAGCTTAAAACGCTGCCTGACGCATCAGTTCAGTGCTGTGTTTCGTCTCCCCCTTACTGGGGTTTACGTGATTATGGTCATGGCGATCAGATAGGATTGGAACCAACGCCTGAAGCCTACGTGAAAACAATGGTCGAGGTGTTCAGGGAAGTGAAACGAGTGCTGCGGGATGACGGCACACTCTGGCTTAATCTGGGAGATTCGTATGCTGGTGGAGGAAATTATCGAGGCATCAATTCCGAGTCCACACTATCTGAAAAACAACGCAGCAATGGCGGTGCTCGAGGCGTATCGCAGTTGCTTGGATCGGTTGGTAAGGAATACGGACTGGCTCCTAAGAATCTCGTTGGCATTCCCTGGCGCGTCGCCTTCGCACTGCAAGCTGATGGCTGGTATCTCCGTTCCGACATTATCTGGCACAAGCCAAACCCAATGCCTGAGAGCGTCACGGACAGACCTACCAAGAGCCATGAATATATTTTCTTGCTCACGAAGCGGGAGCGGTATTTTTACGATGCTGAAGCGATTAAGGAACAGGCGAGTGAATCTTATAGAAATGATGGGCGATGGGAATCTGGTCCGACTGATGAAAACGAAAAAGAAGGTTACGCTTTAGCGGGAGCCAGAAATCCTAAACGAGTTCATTCTGTTTTCAATGGAGAACGCAAACAGACCGTGAATAAACGCGATGTTTGGACAATTCCTACGGCATCATTTTCTGAAGCCCACTTCGCCACCTTCCCGCCTGATCTGATTAAGCCATGCATCTTGGCTGGAACGAAACCAGGAGATGTTGTGCTCGACCCGTTCGGGGGCAGTGGATGCACAGGCATGGTTGCCCTTGAGCTTGGCCGCAAAGCCATCCTGATCGAACTCAACCCTGATTATGTTGAACTGTCCAAGCAACGCTGCAACGTCACCCCAGGTTTTCAACTCGCCTGATTTCAGGATAGGCGCGGAATGGCTTTATAAACTCCGGGCATCACCGATGAGCGCAGGGCTGGCCATGAATTGTCCTGCGCTCTTTCCTCTCGCATAACTTCCACAGCCAGCGTCTCATCGCGGCAGATTGGGCAGATGGCGGTGGGGGTCATGGCTCTAACTCCTGCCTGACCTGTGCAACCGCCCATTGCATCCAGTCCAGCTCTTGTGACAGCACCTTAGCCGTACGCTTTTTCCATACCCCTTTACCGCTGCTCCCGTAATGAATCCCATCCTTGTCCACCACCAGCCATAACTGATACCCGTCATCCTCCAACATAAATGTCCGGTGGTAATCCAGTGGAATCTTGAAATTAGGTTCGAGGGTGGTCATGGGAACCGATTGATTTCACGCCCTGTTTATCACATCTCTAAAGCCACATTTCAACCCAAAAATAAAAGTTCTTGCGTTATCGTTAGCCCTGTGGTTTCTTTGCGCTGTGAAATTTCAGGATAGAACATTTTCGCGCCTTGGCCCTTCACTGGGCAAATCTATCCTCCCTGATTTCACAACAAGGCGTGATTCCTTTCCCACCCTCACGGTGGCGCTTAGTCCCCGGCTGAAGCAAACCGCTTAACAAAGCCATGACACGCACCCATACAGAACGCCAGGAAGAATATCGCCAGTATCTGCTTTCAGATCATTGGCATTCCCTTCGTGCCAGGAAGCTCAAAGAAGCGAACTTCAAATGCCAAAGATGCGATTGTGATTCAATCCTGAAACTGGAAGTTCATCACAAAACTTACAGGTCAAATTGGTTGGATACTGATCTTTGCGAACTCGAAGTTCTCTGCCATGCCTGCCATCAAATCACTCACGGCTTCGAGCGTGCCAAATCTGTCAAACCTGACCGATCCATGCCGCGTAACTTGATTGCTTCCATCCGTAATCAAAAACAACGAATCCGATTAGATAAAAAAAGCGCAATAGCGCTTCGTATTCAACAAAATCTCATGGAGCTTAGACGCCCATTTGGTTCGGCGTCTGAACTTGTTTCCAGTACATAAATCGGCTGTTGCCGGAACACATCAGCCGCGAGAGTGGGACGACAGCGTGACCAGCACGGGCTGCGGCGACTCGTTAAATATCGAACCGCCTGGAGCATGACTTTGAATCGGTTTACCGCTGACCCTCCCGATCCTGCCAAATAAAGCCCTGCAAAGCGAACAACCGCCAGCCCTGAAACCGCTCAGGGGGAGGCCTTATCTCTTGTTCCAAAACAACACCCCACATGGCCATGTTCCACATCTGCTCCTAATCCTGTCATGGTTTTACACCTGCACATGACCTACACAAAAAGTAACCCAAAAATTGAGCCTTTTTCAAAGAGGGGCTTATCGAACAATCGGTAGGGCCATTTCCCCTCCCCCCACCCGGTACCCGCCGGCCCCATCCCCACAAAGGAGACTCCTGACCTCATGAAAAACTGTGACAGAAATAGGCATTAACACTGTCCTGAACACTGATTAAGCGTAAAGCACTGTCAGTCCAAGACAGGCTATTAAACACTTTGGATGTTGTGCGAATTAAGGCTGTACAGGGCCGGGTACAGGCGCTGGTGTGGGCTCTGAGGCTGGAGTTGTACTGGCCTTGCGCTGGCGTGACTTGGGATCAGTCTTAACAGGTGCGGGAACACCAACACCACGCAATGCCATCACGAACAGTCCTATTTCTTTCCATACACGAGCAGCAGCAGTTCGCGCTAAAGCCTTTTCAGATTCATCGGTGGCAATGGCTTTCATTTCATCTTGCAGGTCAAGCCCTTCCCGTATCTTGGTTGTTTTAGAACCACGATTAAGCTTACCCGGTATCCGCAATGGGGGTTTGGGTTTGTACTGGCTTTTACTTGGAATTGCTTCTGCTACCATTATTTGCCCTATAACAAGCCGCAGTCTCAGGCTGGTGTCAAGCCCTGGTTTGGCAATCAAAGTCGTTTGTGGGGCATTTGTACAACGAAAAAGCCTCAGGTGGTGAGCCTGAGGCTGGGAAATGGGGAATTTTGATTAGCTGACAGCAGCAGCATTAAGGTTTAACTGTGCGATGATTGGCTTTGGCGATGATTGCACGGGCAGCGTCAAACTGTGCAATGCGGGGATCGTCAATCCTGACATTTACAACGGCCAGCAAGTTTTCCAAAGCCTGCAACAGTTCCGGCGCGGCGGCGATCAGGCGGGCGTTGGCTTCGTTTGTGTCTCGGCTGATGTTCCGGCAGACAGCCAGGACATCGGTATCGCCGGCGTCATCGGGCAGGCCGGCGTGAACTGTAAAGCCTGAGTCTCGGGAACCGATTAGCTTCCACGGTTCTGGCGAATGGTTTGTTTTCATGGTTTTCCTTTCAGGCGGCGACGGTTTGACGGCACGAGATATAAGCTCCTAACAGTTCTAAAAACAGTTTG
>Ga0157377_10000654_pt1 | contig 14459 bp, 14 predicted proteins | sample M55metaG_FD_121116 | JGI IMG/M metagenome (GOLD analysis project Ga0157377, IMG submission 121116) | Miscanthus rhizosphere microbial communities from Kellogg Biological Station, Michigan, USA - M5-5 metaG | ecosystem: Host-associated > Plants > Roots > Rhizosphere > Soil | place: USA: Michigan...
AGAGCGGCGGCGGCTGTGGGAACGTCGGGAATCGCGTCGTCTGCGATTTCCGAGGTTTCCACAGCCGTTTTCCCTTGACACTCAACGGAGTATCTCATCCGCCCTTCGGGCACCTTCTCCCCGCAAGCGGGGAGAAGGACACTTGCCACAAGCATCGCGAGAGCCCCTCGCCCCGCGAAAGCGGGGAGAGGGTGGCCGAAGGCCGGGTGAGGGGCTGTGCGCGCTTTAACTGCCTAGCGCGCCGCCACGCTGACCGCGGTCGACACCGCCAGCGCGTCGACGCCGTCCACCCGCCCGAAGGCGGTGCACTTGGCGTCGACGCCGTCCTTCGCCGCCACCGACAGCACGATCTCGCGCACGCCGGTGCGCGGCGGGCAATAGGAGATCGTCCCCGCCTTGTGCGGCAGCCCTGCCTCGGCGAGCAGCGGCTGCAGGAGGCTGGAGTTCTCCGCGGTCAGCGGGATGGTGATGCGGATCGCGTCGCCGTGGTTCTTCACGCGCGCGCCGGCCAGCACGCCGCCGTCGAGCAGGCGCGCCACCTGGATGGCCGTATCCGCCGCCGCGTCGCGCGCCAGCGTCACCGTCACCACGCCCGCCGCGGTGCGCAGGCTCACGTTCGTCGCCTTGAAGAGCACCTCGGATCGCCGCGCCAGCTGCGCCTGCGTCGGCTTCACGAACAGCGGGTCGGAGAGGCCGAGGAAGACCGAGGCCATGGAGTCGGCGTTTTCCTTCGTCGGGTTGTCGTAGATGCTGACCAGCTCGTACTTATGCGTCTGGTAGAGCTGCACGCCCTCCACGCTGGTGAAGCGGTCGACGCGCAGCAACCCGATCCCTTCCATCGGATTGGTGGCTTTGGCGCGGAAGACGTCGACCTTCGCCGTGAGGTCGCGCAGAATCAGCTCGCTGGCGAAGGGGTGGAGGTGCACCGCGGCGTAGTGCAGCCGGGTGTCGAACGGCAGGTTCATGAACCAGGTGACGTCGCTGTGGTTGACCTGCCGTCCCGGCGGCACGATCCAGTGGCCGGTCATCTTGCGGCCCTTCGGATCGGTGTAGTCGGCGGAGCTGGCGGCGGCGTTCGGCGCGCGCGCGCCGATCAGGCAGCTGGCGCCGCTGTGCGCGGAAGGCATCGACGTGGCGAGCGCGAGCGGGTTGTCGTCGAGCTGCACCATCCCCGAGGCACCGACGTTGAAGAGCGGCTTGATCGGCGTGGTGAGGTCGCGGTCGCGGATGTAGTCGATGGTCACGCGGTGCCGCACCTTCATGTTGTCGGGCTTCTCGATGTTGAGGTTGAGCACCTGCGTGAAGAGCAGCAGCGGCTCGTTGGAGGCGATGGGGAAGCCGAAGCCGGGCGGCAGCTTCGCCGACAGCATCCCCTGCGAGAGGGTGATGACGCGCGAGCCGACCGGGCGGCGGATGTCGAAGAGCGCCTGGTGGAAGGTGGTGTCGAGGTCGACGTTGACGTGGCACATCAGCTCCGCGAGCTGCGGCGTCGAACCGTCTTCGCCGACCATCTCCGTCCGCACGCCGGTGATCCAGAGCAGCTCCGGCTTGTTCTTGTCGCCGAGGGTGATGCGCTGCATGCTCGAGGGCCCCTCCATCGAGCGGTACTTGCGGTCGATGGTGTAGGTCTGCGAGAGGACGCGGTACGACGCCTGCGGCGCGCCCGCGATCGTTGCGGCGGCGAGTAGAACGGGAAGGATCATGATGGGGAAGGGTAGCGCAAATGTGGGACGGGTTCTCAACCCGTCCCGACGGGCGGCCGCTGCGCGGCCGTGGACGGGTTGAGAACCCGTCCCACATACTGCGCCACCGCCGCCCCGGCACAATCCAGCAGCACATCCCACGCGTGCCCGCCGCGCGACGGCACGAACATCTGGTGCCACTCGTCCATCACCGCCACAGCCGTCGCCAGCGCCACCGCCCCCGCCGCCCACCGCCCGCGCCACCCCCCCTCCTCCCCGCGCAGGGCGCGGAAGAAGAGCGCGCCGCCGATGAAGTAGACGGTGAAATGCGCGGTCTTGCGGATCGCGACGTGGAGAGAGTGGAACTGCTGCTCCGGCATCGGATGGCCGGTCAGGCGCGCGAGGAGCTCGCTCAGGAAGCCCCCGGTGTGCGCGGCGGAGAGGAAGTCGCCGGAACCGGAAAGGACGATCGCCGCCCACAGGATCGGCGGTAACCAATAGAGCAGGATGAGCTTGCCGCGCACCGTATAATCGTCCCTCATTCGTCCGCAATCATGACTCCTGAAGCGATGAAATCGCGCGTGCGCTTCACTGTCTACCAGCCCGGCCTCGCGCCGCAGCAGGTCACCCTCACCTCCAACACCCTGATCACCCTCGGCCGCGCCTCGGAATGCACCATTCCGATCAAGGACCGTTTCCTCTCGCGCCGCCACGCGGAGATCGCCTTCGACCGCGGCCGCTGGATGGTGCGCGACTGCGGCAGCGTCAACGGCACGATGCTCAACGGCGCGAAGGTGATCGAGCCCGCCCCGTTGCACGCCGGCGACCGCATTGCCCTCGGCGACAGCGAGGTGGTCTTCCACGCCGACGAGTCGACCTCGCAGCTCATCGCCGTCGAAAGCGACTCGCACGCCACCAACCTGGCCATCGCCATCGACGACGACAGCCGCAGCGGCGAGCGCTCGTCGATCCTCGCCTCGCTGGCGCTGGAGTTCCTCGCCGACCGGCCGATGGACGAGCTGTTCGAGTTCATCCTCGACCGCGTGGTGGGGCTGCTCAAGCCGTCGCGCGCCGCCATCGCCCTGCTCAGCAGCGACCGCCGCTCGTTCACCAGCGTCCGGCTGCGCAAGCAGGACGCCAGCGATTCCGAGGACCTGAAGATCAGCAACACCCTGCTGCGCGAGGTGATCGACGGGCGGAAGGTCGTCTCGTATTTCGACACCGACCAGGACCAGGTCCTGGCGCGCGCGGCGTCGATCATCGCGCAGCACATCCGCTCCGCGGTCTGCGCGCCGCTGGTGGTCAACAACCTGGTCCTCGGCGTCCTCTACATCGACTACGTCTCGAACCGCGGCGTGGTGGGCGAGGACGACGTCCGCCTGCTGCAGCAGATCGCGCGCTTCGCCGCGGTCACGCTGGAGCGGACGCGCCTGCGCGAGGAGGCGGTGCTCAAGGCGGTGCTCGACGAAGAGCTGCGGACCGCGTACGCGATCCAGAGCCGCCTGTTGCCGGCGTCGCTGCCGCGGCTCGACTCCTACGTTTTCGCCGGCAGCAACCGGCCGTGCAAGACGGTGAGCGGCGACTACTACGACGTGGTGGTGCGCCCCGACGGGCGCATCTACTTCGTCATCGCCGACGTCAGCGGCAAGGGGATCACCGCCGCGCTGGTGATGTCGAGCATGGCCACGGCGTTCAACATCTTCACGCGCAACGATCCGAAACCGTCCGAGCTGCTGCGCGAGATCAACGCCACGCTCGCGCCGAAGACGGCGCCGACGAAGTTCGTCACCGCCGTGGCCGGCGTGCTCGACCCGGCGACGGGCATCATCGAGTTCGCCAACGCGGGACACGTGGCGCCGCTGGTGGTGTCGGCCAAAGGGGTCGAGGCGCTGCGCTCGACCGATATCGTGGTGGGGATCATGCCGCAGGCGCAGTACCGCGACCAGTCAATCGCGCTCGCGCCCGGCGACTCGCTCGTCCTCTTCACCGACGGCGTGACCGAGGCCGAAAACGATGCCGAGGAACAGCTAGGCCTCGACCCGATCCTCGCTCTGCTGGGCAACATGCTCGGTTCTGACGCGCCGCTTCTGCTCGACGCGATCGATACGCACGTGAACCTGCACATCGGCGACGCGCCGGCGGGGGACGACGTGACGATGCTGGCGGTGACGCGTTCACGAGGGGGGCAGACGGTCGGCTCGCCGAGGTCGCATTGAATCCATGGATGCAATTCATTGCACTTCAACCGCTATTCATTAATCCATGGATGAAGTGAATAGCACTTCGAGTGCAATTCATTGCTCTTGAAGTGCAAACGTTTACACCATGGATGCTACGAATTGCACTTTTCCATCTAATCATTAGCGATCATGCTTCACAAATGAATCCATGGTTTAAGTCAATGTGGATAGATTTGATCTTGACTTAAACCATGGTGTCAAATTCATGACAATCAGCCTAGGAATTAAGCTAGATTCAGCGATTTGCTTCATCCATGGTTTAAAACAGACGAAGTCTTGAGCTCGGTGTGAAACCGATTGCCTCGCACACTTCATCCATGGTTTCGTCCACGTAAGGAGCGCCGGCGTCCCGCCGGCTGGCCGGGCGCCGTCCCGGCGCCCCGGAATCGTCGAAGAATGGCGGCGAGGACGCCGCCAAGCCAGCCGGCGAGGACGCCGGCGCTCCGCTGCCCTACCTCGCCGCCCGCGTCTTCCCGCCCGTTTTCCGCTCCAACCCCGACTTGTACCCTTGCGTGGTAGGCATGAGCGAGACCGTCACGCTGCCGAAGGCGTCCGTGGGACCGCTCTGCGGGAGGTTGAAGGCGGTCTCGCCGAGGGAGACGGTGGGCGAGGTGGGATCGGCGACGAGCTCGAGCGAGCCGGACGGGCCGGTGTCGTAGTCCTCACCGGCGTAGCGGACGATCGAGTTGGGCGGCGCGGCGATGCGGTAGCTGACGATGGTCACGCCCGGCCGCGTTGCGAGGGCGACGGCGAGCGGCAGGAAGATCAGGTTCATGGCCGTCTACATCTCAAAAGGCGCGCCAGCCCGGTCGCTTTCCTTGTGGAAAGGTTGAGTGCGGCTTACCATCCGTGCACTTCAGCGTCCGAGGTTCCCAAATGGCCATTCGTTTCACCTGTTTCTTCAGCTATCCGCACATCGACGACGCGGAGTTGATGAGGAACTTTGTCGAAAAACTGTCCGAGGCGCTGCAGGAGAGCCTGAAACTCTATCTGGGCAAGACCGATTTTTTCGTCGACATGAAGAGACTGAAGCCTGGATACATCTTCGACGAAACCATCGCCGCTGCGCTCTGCCAGAGCCTTTGCCTGATCGCCGTCTATGTCCCGCCGTACGAGGATCGCTCCTACTGCCTCCGAGAATATGAGGCGATGGAGCGATTGGAGGCGGTGCGTAAGGCACACCTCAACCGGCCGGAGCTTCGCGACAAAGGGATGATCATTCCGGTGGTCTTCCGCGGCTTGCCGGATAACCTTCCGGCGAAGATCACTCAGCGCTACACCTACTACAACTTATCCAAGTTCGCGCCCAAGGCGCAGTCGCTCCTCGGCAACAAGAAATACGCCAGCGAGATCGACGAAATCGCGCAGACCATCGCCGAGCTCTACAAGGCGGTGAAAAACACCGACATGTGCTCGGACTGCGACGGGTTCACCCTTCCCGCCACGGCGGAGATCAAGCCGTGGCGCGAGACGCTGCCGCCGGAGCCGCAGTTTCCGCGATGATCGGCGAGCCGGCGGCCGGAGAAGTCATCACCTTCTACTCTTACAAGGGGGGAACCGGCCGCTCCATGGCGATGGCGAACGTCGCCTGTCTTCTGGCGCGGCGCCAGGAAACCGACGAAGGAAAACCGGTGCTGGCGATCGACTGGGACCTCGAGGCTCCCGGACTGCATCGTTATTTCGAACCGTACACACGCGGCGGCGAAGATGCCGCGGGACTGATGGATCTTCTGATCGAGGCGCGCGACGCGGTGGCCGCGGCGGGTGAGGGGGCCGATCATGCGGCGCTGGTACGGCAGGTGATCGAGGCGATCGACCTCTCAAAGTACGTCTGCTCCACCACCTTCCCGAAGCTCTTCCTGCTCCGCGCCGGCCGGATGGACGAAGACTATGGCACGCTGGTCAACACCTTCAGCTGGACGGGCCTCTTCGCCGCGGTGCCGCAGTTCTTCCGGCTGTTCGCGCAGCGGCTGGCGCGTGACTACAGTTTCGTCCTCATCGACTCCCGCACCGGCGTCACCGACATCAGCGGGATCTGCACGATGCTCATGCCGGAAAAACTGGTGGTGGTTTTCACTCCCAACCGCCAGAGCCTGACCGGTATCACTAAACTCGTTCAGCGGGCCCGCCAGTACCGCCAATCCTCGGACGATCTGCGGGATCTCATCGTCTTTCCGCTGCCCTCGCGCATCGACACCAGTTTTCCCGACCTGATGAAACGGTGGCGACTGGGAAACCGGGAGCGATCGATCCCCGGATGGCAGATCGAGTTCCAAAAGCTCATGCGCGACGAGTACGCCCTCGACGACGAAGAGGTGGCCGGCCTCGAGCACTATTTCGACGGCGTGCAGCTTCTGCACGTGGCGCAATACGCTTTCGGCGAGCCGATCGCGGTTGTCGAGGAGCGCGCCTCTGACAAGCTGACCCTCTCCAACAGCTACGCCATACTGCGCGACTACCTGCTGCGCGGTGCGCCGTGGGCCGAGCTTGCCCCGGTCGGATCGGCGGCTGAACTCGAGCGGAAGATCGCGCGGCTGGAGGAGCGTATCCGAGTGGGCGACGCTCCGACGTACCTTGCGCCGTCCCAACCCCTGCCGCGGTCCCGGCAGACGGGATGGTGGATAACGGCCGCCTCGCTGGTCTTCGCGATCCTTATCCTCGTGGGCTCTTTCTACAAGCAGGTGGCGAAGCCGAACAACGCGGCGCTGATGCTTCGCATCTCGCAACTCGATCCGCAGTCGGTCGATCCGGCCACCACCGCTCTCCTCCTGCTGGAAGCGCTACCGGGCCTGGAGGGAGCGGAGCGCGACGCCGCGGTTTCGCGCCTGCGGGAGGCGCTCAACACCCTACCGCGGCGCGTGGGACATCTTTCGGTTCCGCCGAACGCGAGCCACCTTTCGTTCTCCGAGGATGGTCGGACGTTGCTGTGGTGGACGAACCCGGCTTCCGGCGAGGCTGCTTTCGGACGGTGGTCCGAGCGAGAGGGACGAGGCCAGCAGTGGCGCGCGGCAGCCAGCGAGGCGGCATTCTACGATGCTGAGGGAAAGTTCATTCTCACCACCGATGGCTCCAGCCTGGTGTTGTGGAGCAACGGAGAACGCCGGTGGTACGTCGACCTGGCGACGCTCCTCGGCGACGGTCGCCCCTACCGACTCACCAACGACGGCCATTTCGTCACCGGCGTTATCGGCAAAAGCATGCCGGTATGGAGTGCCAGCGATCTGCTCGCTTTGAACAGGCGCCCCAAGGCGGTGCTCAATGTATCGGGCGACGGGTGGGTGAACTGCCGTCCGTCCTCGGATGTCTGCGCCATCACCACGCCCTTCTCCTTTTCCGTGGCCGACCTGAAGACCAGCAAGGTTGTCAATTGGCCGCGCAGTATGAACGTCCGTCTGTCGTGGGATGGACGCCTACTCGGCCTGCTCGATGGGGTGCGCGGCAAGCTGACCGTTGAGGGTCTCAACTACGTGGACGTTGCAAGCATCGATGTCGCCTCCTTCGCGCTGGTCGACTTCGCCTTCACGCCGAACGGCGACTCCGTGGTCGGCCTCGGTCGGAATGGGCTCTACTCCTTCGAAGTCCCGGGGGGGAAACTGCGCGGTCTGCCGGGCGGCGACACAGGGAGCCAAGCGTCGGCTGCCTTCGCCGGCGTTGCCCCGGACGCCGTGCTGGAGCCGCTCTCGGACGGCCGCTTCGTCATCCGCAGCGGTACACGAGTATTCGTCGCCTCGGATGCGGTCTACCGCGGTCTTCGTTTCAACGGGAGCGTGTTGCTGCAAACGGCGGCAAGTCGCAACGCCGATCGCCTGGCCATCAGCCGCCGCAACGAAGGCATCGACATCTGGGACATCTCGCCCGCGCCGGCGACATCGTCGGACGCCGAGTTGAAGACTGCCGTCTGCCAGCGTGCAGGCCGGCAGTTATCCAAGGACGAATGGGCGATCTACCTGCCGGATCGCGATTACAAACCGCAGTGCGCTTCGAAGTGATTGCCCCGCAGGCGGAAGGGGTCGCACGAGGCCGTAGAACTGACGTGCTGGAAGGGACGATGGGAGGGAAATTGGTACCGGGGGCCGGTTTCGAACCGGCGACCCCCAGATCCACAATCTGGTGCTCTAACCAACTGAGCTACCCCGGCACGGGATGGCGCGAATGATACACGCCTGAGGGCGCGGATGAGAACGCATGAAAGGCGGGATGCATTTCGGTCCGCTACCATGCCGCGCATGAAGGCCCTCGGCGCCCGGAACTTCATTGTCGCGGCGGAGATCAACGCCGGCAGAGGCTGGCCCTTCTCGATGCCGGCGCTGCGCGGCGTCGACGCCATCGCCTTCGAGCGCCCGGTCACCTTCTTCATCGGCGAGAACGGCAGCGGCAAGTCGACGCTGCTCGAGTCGATTGCCGCCGCCGCGGGATTCAACCTCGAGGGCGGCTCGAAGAACTTTCAGTTCGAGACGGTGCGGCGCGAGAGCGAGTCGCCGCGGCTCGTGCATCTGGTCCGCAGTCCGCGCCGGCCGTCCGACGGCTACTTCCTCCGCGCGGAGAGCTTCTTCAACGTCGCCTCGGAGATCGACCGCCTCGGCGTGACGCGCGGCTACGGCGGCGTCTCGCTCCACGAGCAGTCGCACGGCGAGGCGTTCATGGCGCTGCTGCTCAACCGCTTCCTCGGCGACGGCCTCTACATCCTCGACGAGCCGGAGGCGGCGCTGTCGCCGACGCGGCAGCTCTCCATGCTGGCGCGCCTGCACGAACTGGTCGCCGGCGGCTCGCAGTTCATCATCGCCACGCACTCGCCGATCGTGATGGCGTATCCCGAGGCGACCATCATGCTGCTGGATGAAGGCGGCATGCGCGAGGTGAAGTACGAAGAGACGGAGCACTACACGGTGATGCGCGACTTCCTCAATCACCGCGAGGCGATGCTGCGCGAGCTGATGCGGTGAGAGGGAAGGCGGCGGCACGCGCCGCCGCCTTCGGTGAATCAGCTACGAGGCCTTCTTCTCGGCCTTGGTGCAGGACTTCTTCTCACACGACTTGTCGCACGTCTTCTCGCACTTGGACTTGTCGCACTGCTCGCTCTTCTTGCAGTTGGCGTCCTTGAGCTCGCAGGTCTTCCCGTCGGAGCCGGCGAACGCGGACATCGAGAGGGCCAGCATGGCGGCCAGGGCGAGGGCAGAAATCTTCTTCATGGTTTTTCTCCATTCAGTTTGCATTTGATGGATGGCGCGGCGCACTTCGCTGTAGGGCCAGCGCCGGGTATCAAATGCGAAGCTGAACGGTGCGAGTGGGGACGGACCACCAGCCGGCGATGACCGCGGTCTCGGGCGGCGCCGACGTGACGCCGGCGATCACCATGACCGGCTGGAACTGCTGCGGAGCGGTGAACTTCTTGATCGGCGCCTCGGCGACGAGCAGCGGGCCGCCGCTGCGGGCGCCGCGCTGCCGCGAGGCCTCGCAGTCCGCCTTCCGGATGGGGCACTGCGTCGGTTTCGCGGCCTCGAACGCCGCCGCGCGCAGCGGCGGGGCGCAACAGATCTGACCGACCAGGAAACAGACGACCAAACCGATGGAAACGACGCGATGCATCCGCCGAGTAGACGACGCTCCCGTCCGGCAGGTTACGCGGCCGAACGTCACTGGCAGGTTATTTGTACCGATGTCGAGCCGGTAGGGGGGATGGTGAAGTCGAACGCGCGCGTACTCGTCGTCGACGGACAGGAAGCTGTCCGTGCGGCGATGTTCCGCGCGCTCCTGACCCGCGACATCTTCTGCGACTGCGTCTCCAGCGGCGGCGACGCCATCACCCGCCTCGGCGAGCGCGACTACGGCCTGATCGTGCTCGACTTCGCCCTTCCCAACGCCGGCGCGGTCGCGGTGATCGAGTCAGTGCGGGCGATCCCGGCCGCGGCGCGGCCGATGATCATCGCCGTCGCGGCGCGCGACGACGGCGCGCGCGACAGCGACAGCGAGCTGGTGCAGATGATCCTGCGCAAGCCGATTCGCATCACCGACGCCGCTGAGATGATCGAGGCCTGCATCACTCACAAGCGGACGGCGTGAGCGGCGGCGCGGAGCGCGGAGACGGCGCGCTCGATGAGCTTGTCGGGGACCAGGACGTAGTCGGTGTCGAAGGTGGCGACGACGAAGACGCTGACGCCGGCCGCGGCGAGCACGCGCGTGAACTCCGCGGCGACGCCGGTCTGGTCGAGCGCGAACGGCCCCTGCAGCGCGAGGCAGCGCCACCCGCGGTCGGCGCGCACGGTCGACGGCACGGCGTCGGCGCGGCAGACGATGGAGAGCTCCTCCGGCGTGCGCGTGACCGACACGAAGTCGCCGCGCGGCCAGGCCGGCACCGCCTCCGCGGCGCCGAGGCGCGCGATGGCGTAGAGGTCGGGGAGAAGGGTGAAGGTGAGTTGCATCGTGGTGCGGGCTACCGGATTCGAACCAGTGACCCCCTGCTTGTAAGGCAGATGCTCTACCGCTGAGCTAAGCCCGCACTGTGAGACGGATTCTCACATTAACATGCCCCGAAGATGGCGAATGACTTCGATGCGGTCGTGGTCGGCGCGGGGCCCAACGGGCTCGCCGCGGCGATCGAGCTGGCGCAGAACGGCCTCTCGGTGCTCGTCCTCGAGGCGAATGAAACGATCGGCGGCGGCGCGCGGACGGCCGAGCTGACTCTGCCCGGTTTTCGCCACGACATCTGCTCGGCGATTCATCCCACCGCGGTCATCTCGCCCTTCTTCCGCACGCTGCCGCTCGACCGCTACGGGCTGGAGCTCATCGACTCGCCGCACGCGCTGGCGCATCCGTTCGACGACGGCACCGCGGCGATCCTCGACGTCTCCGTCGACGACACCGCCGACGGCCTCGGCGTCGACGCGGAGGCGTACCGCAAGCTGATGAAGCCTCTGGCAAAGTCGGCGCGCGTGCTCTTCGACGAGATCCTCCGCGCCATGCGGGTCGCCTCGCGGCATCCGCTGCTCCTGGCGCGCTTCGGCGCCACGGCCATCCGCTCGGCGCGCGCCGCGGCGGAGGCGCGGTTCAAGACCGAGGCGGCGCGCGCGCTGTTCGCGGGGTGCGCGGCGCATTCGTTCGTGCCGATGGAGATGGCCGGCTCGGCGTCGTTCGGGCTGGTGCTGATGCTCAGCGCGCACGCGGCGGGATGGCCGCTGGCGAAAGGAGGGTCGTCGTCGATCGCCGAGGCGCTCGCGGCGCACTTGCGATCGCTCGGCGGCGAGATCCGGACGTCGCATCGCGTGGCGTCGCTGCGCGACGTGCCGCCGTCGCGCGCCGTCATCTTCGACCTCACGCCGCGGCAGGTCGTGGCCATCGCCGGCGACGCGCTGCCGCCGCGCTACGTCCGCCGCCTGCAGCGCTTCCGCTACGGGCCGGGCGTCTTCAAAGTGGACTGGGCGCTGGACGGGCCGATCCCGTGGCGCGCGCCGGAGGCCGCGCGCGCCGCGACGGTGCACGTCGGCGGCACGCTCGACGAGATCTCGGAGCACGAGCAGGCCATCTGGCACGACCGCGTCACCGAGAAGCCGTTCATCCTCCTGGCGCAACAGAGCCTGTTCGACGATACCCGCGCGCCGGTCGGCAAGCACACCGGCTGGGCCTACTGCCACGTGCCGCACGGGTGGACCGGCGACATGACCGAGGCCATCGAGGGGCTGGTGGAGCGGTTCGCGCCGGGGTTCCGCGACCGCATCCTGGCGCGCCACACCATGAATCCGGCGCAGTACGAGGCGCACAACGCCAACATGATCGGCGGCGACATCGCCGGCGGCGCGAACATCCTCCGCCAAGTGATCGCGCGCCCGGTTTTGTCGCTCAATCCGTACGCCACGCCGAACCCGCGACTCTTCATCGGCTCGGGCTCCACGCCGCCCGGCGGCGGGGTGCACGGCATGGGCGGGTATTGGGCGGCGCGGGCGGCGCTGCGTCGGGTGTTCCAGTAGAGGTTGCGGTCGGGGTTGCGGTCGGGGTTGCTGTCGGGGTTGCGAAGTAGCGAGGTAGCGGGGTCTCGCAGCGCGCAACGCGAGCTGCACGTCAGCCGCGAGACCCCGAGACCCCGCTAAACCCTTCCTGTCGAGCCTCTTTCCGAGGCACGCCACTTGCTCAAATAACTAGGCAGGCTTGCGACAGAACAGGAGGCTCACGATGCGCAAAGTCCTACCGATTTCGCTAATCCTCACCGTGGCCCTTTTCGGCTGCACGATGAACCGGACGCCGGGCGACGGCCAGCCGGTGACCGCCACGCCGAGCATGGGGCCGGCAGCTACACCGGGCACGTCGTACGGCAACAAGCCGATGACGAGCTCGTATCTCACCCCTTCCAACGATCGTCTCGCGGCCGACCAGGCTGCCGCGCTGATGCGCGAGCACGAGGCCTACCGCGGCCGTGTCCTCGGCTACCTCAGCGCGCAGCCGGGCATGGCGCAGCAGCAGCAGGCGGGTCCGGCCTACGCCACGGGACAGTTCGTCTCGCCGGCGCTGCAGGTGAATCCGCAGGTCACCGTCAACTCGTCGATCAGCTCGCAGCCGACGCCGGTGATCAGCAGCGGCGCGGGTGACGCGACAGGCGCGGCGGCGGCGACCACCGGCGCCTTCGTGGTTCCGGGCGGCGCGACGTCGACCGTCACCGCGGCGACGACTACCGGCACCACCGCGGCCTCGACCGTCACCGCCGCGGCTTCGACGGTCAGCCCGACCGTAGCGGCGTCTACGCCGACGCCGACCGTGGCCTCGGGCGCCACCGCCTCGCCGATCGCGACGACCGGAACGATTCTCAGCAGCACCGCCAGCAATACCGGCAACGTGGTCAGCACGACCGCCACGCCGACGGTAACCCCTAGTACGAACAGTACGATGAGCACCGGTCTCGCCTCGGGCGTCACCACTCCCATCGTCATCCAGTCATCCAACGCGAAGGCCGCCCCGATCACCATCACCAACACGGGCGGTCAGATCAGCATCAGCAACGTCCGCAACAAATAGATCCCCAATGTGGGACGGGCTCTCAGCCCGTCCCAGGGCGGACCGCCTGCCCGAGGAGTCGGCGTTCGACAGCTGCTCGCCGCTCGCTGCTCCCTGCTCGCTGTCTCTCAGCGCCGCCGGCCGAACAGCCGCAGGATGTGCAGGAACAGGTTAATGAAGGTGATGTAGAGCGACAGCGCGCCGTAGATGGCCAGCGTCTCGCCCTGCGGACCGCCCGCGTGCGCCCACGCCTTGAGCGCCTGCGTCTTGTATGCGGCCAGGCCGACGAAGACGAACACGGCCACGGTGCTGATGGCCATGTCGAGCACGGACGAGTGGAGGAACATGTTGACGATCATGGCCAGCAGCAGGCCGACCACGCCCATGAAGAAGAACGCGCCCCACGACGTCAGGTCGCGCTTGGTCACGCGGCCGTAGACGCTGACCGCGCCGAACATCCCCGCCGTGATGGCGAAGGCCTGCACCACGCTCGGCAGGCTGTAGACCAGGAACACCACGCTGAGCGTGAGCCCGGTCAGGAGGGAGTAGACGAGAAAGAGACTGGCCGCCGCTGCCGGGGTGAGCCGTTGTAGCGCCGCGCCGGCGTAGATGACGATGCCGATCTCGGCGACGCACAGAATGATGAAGACGAACGTGTTGCCGAGGACGAGGTTCCTCATCGCGGGCGAGGAGACCACCCACGTCGAGGCGAAAGCCGTCAGCAGCAGGCCGCCGAACATCCAGCTGTAGACCGTCCGGAAAAACGCGCGCTCCCGCTCCTGCGTCTCGACAGTCGAGCCGCTGATCCATGCGGGGTGTTGTTGGGTTGGAAGCATTCTTGGACCCTCCGTGTGTCGCGCGATGATAACGCGTCATCTGCGGTAGTTCATTCGGGGAACGGCACTTGCACCGTCAAAATCGGAATTTTATACTCGCGCACTCAGGTTTTGACCGCCATTGAAGTTGATACTATCGCGCTCAACCTCGCGATAAGCTCATAGAAGGAGAGCACTTATGGCCAAAATTATCGGCATCGACCTCGGAACGACCAACTCCGTCGTTGCCATCATGGAAGGCAACGAGCCGAAGGTCATCGTCAACGCCGAGGGGAGCCGCATCACGCCGTCCGTGGTCGGTTTTGCCAAGAGCGGCGAGCGGCTCGTCGGCCAGGTCGCCAAGCGTCAGGCGGTCACCAATCCGGAGAACACCGTCTTCTCCATCAAGCGGTTCATGGGCCGCAAGTACGACGAAGTCAACGAAGAGATGAAGATGGTGCCCTACAAGGTCACCCGCGCCTCCAACGGCGACGTGCGCATCGAAGTGCAGGGCAAGCTCTACTCGCCCCCCGAGATCTCCGCCATGATCCTGCAGAAGCTCAAGCAGGCCGCCGAAGACTACCTCGGCGAGAAAGTCGACCGCGCGGTCATCACCGTCCCCGCGTACTTCAACGACTCGCAGCGCCAGGCCACCAAGGACGCCGGCGAGATCGCCGGCCTGAAGGTCGAGCGCCTGGTCAACGAGCCGACCGCCGCCGCGCTGGCCTACGGCCTGGACAAGA
>Ga0157377_10000658_pt1 | contig 14409 bp, 10 predicted proteins | sample M55metaG_FD_121116 | JGI IMG/M metagenome (GOLD analysis project Ga0157377, IMG submission 121116) | Miscanthus rhizosphere microbial communities from Kellogg Biological Station, Michigan, USA - M5-5 metaG | ecosystem: Host-associated > Plants > Roots > Rhizosphere > Soil | place: USA: Michigan...
GAAGACGAATCCGATCTCCTTGTTCCGCACGCGAGCGAGGGCGTCGTCGCTCATCTTCGAGACGAGCTGGCCGTTGAGCCAGTATTCGCCGGCATTCGGCGTGTCGAGGCAGCCGATGATGTTCATGAGCGTCGACTTGCCCGAGCCCGACGGTCCCATGATGGCCACGTACTCGTTGCGCCCGATGGCGACGTCCACGCCGCGGAGGGCGCGGACGATTTCGCCGCCCATGTCGTATTCGCGCTTGATGCCGCGCGTCACGATCACCCACTTGGGATCCGGCGCTGACCCATGCTGGCCGGTAACGACCATCCGCTCAGCGGTGACGCCGAGCGGAGCTTCTACAGTGTTTTGACTCACGACTTGGTTGTCCCCGTAGTCGGTTTCTTCGCGTCGACCTTGGCTTCGCGCACCAGCGCGCCGTCCTTGAGCTCGCGAATCGCCTGGTAGGTACCCGCAACGATCTTTTCGCCGTCTTTGAGACCACCCAGGATCTCGAAGTGTTTCTCGCCGGCGATCCCTACTTTTACGGCCCGGAAGGTCACTTTGTTGTCCGTGCCGACCACGAAGACCCCTTCTACGTCCTTCTTGCCGATCTCTTTGGCAGGCTTGGCCTTACCCAGGCCGACCGCCGTGTCACCCTGCTGCATCGCCTGATTCTCGCGGACCGTCAGGGCGATGATCGGTACCGACAACACGCTGGTGCGCGAGTCCGTGATGATCTTGGCCGTGGCCGAGAAATCCGGGCGGGTCTCTTTGGGCGCGTTCAGCAGCTGAATCGTCACCTCGTAGTCGACCGCCTGATCCGTCGACGCCGCGGTCGCCGCCTTGACCGAGCTGTTCGAGATCTTCGTCACCCGGCCAATGAAGGTCGTGTCCGGGAACGCGTCGATCTGGACCTGCGCCGAATCGCCGACCTTGATCCGGGCGACGTCCGTCTCGTCCACCTTCACCCGTGTCTCGAGCACCGACATGTCGCTGATCGTAAGCAGCGTGGCTGCGTCCTTGTTGAACGTGCCAGGAACCGCGGTCTCACCCTGCTCGACCGCGAGTCGCGTCACGCGGCCCGCCATCGGCGCGTAGATCGTCGTCTTGGACAGCGCGCTCTTGGCGTCGGTGAGCGATGCGGTGGCCTGCTCCACGGCGTGCCGCGACGACTCGGCGAGAGCCGTGTTGACGTCGACAGCAGTGCGGAGCTGGTCGAGCTGCTCGTCCGAAATGAGCTGCGGGTTCGTCTTCTTGATCGACGCCGAACGGTCGAGGCTCTTCTTCGATTGATCGAGATTGGCCTGCGACTGGGCGGCCTGCGCCTTGGACGACGCAAGCACCGCCTCAGCGCGCTGCACGTTCGCTTCGGCCTGCGCCTGATCGATCTGCAGCAGGAACTGGCCCTGCGTCACGATCTGGCCTTCCTTGACCGAGAGCTTGGTGATCTTGCCGCTCACGTCCGATGCGACGTCGACCTTGGTCTGCGGCCGGACCTGACCGCTCGCGGTGACCGACGCGACGAGGTCGCGCTTCTGAACCGTTTCCATTCGAACTTCGACGGCCTTGTTGCCGCGCTTCGCCGCGCTCATTCCGAGCACGGAGGCGGCGCCCACTACCACGACAATCCCGATTGCCAGCTTCGATTTCTTACCCATTGTGGTAGCCAAGCCTCAGCGAAGTGGACGTCCGACCGCATTTTCGAGCGCGGCGAACGCTTTGTGGTAGTTGTAAATCGCATCGACGCGATCGATCTGGGCGCGCTCGAACGATCCGCGCGCCGTCGTCACGTCGAGGAACGTGCGCGACCCGACCCGATAGCTCTCCTCCGCGAACGCCAGTTCCTCGGCGGCCTTCGCGGCGTTCTGCTCCTGCAGCTGCACCGTCTTGACTGCCGTCACGAGGTTGAGGTAAGCCTGTGTTACCTCGGTCGTGAGTTGGAGGTTGCGAGCCCGCACGTCGTTCGCGGCGTTGTCGCGTGCGACTTTCGCCTGCTCGACCTGCGCTTCACGCTGATAGCCGTTGAACAGCGGCATCGACAGCGTCGCCGACACGCCGATCGGGTTGCGGTTGAACTTGAACGGGAAGGTGTTGTTCGACGCGTGGATCGCGTCGATCTGCTCCTGCGTCAGCTGGCCGCTGCCACAGGTAAGACCGGGGAGCCCGGAGCGAGTGCGCAGGGAGTCGAGCGACAGGCAGGACCGCATCTGCGACTGTGCCGAGGCTTGCTGTTGCGCCACCGGAATGTCCGGGTTGACGTACTCGAACGAGTTGCCGCCCCAGCCGGTGCCGACAGACAGCGACGGGAGGTAGCTCGTGCGAGCTGCGCGCACGTTCATGTCCGCCGCGAACTCGCGCGACCGGCGCGCCGCGACGTCGGGGTTCACGCGGCGTGCGAGCCCAAGCAGTGAATCGAGCGAGAAGCCGGGCTGGGCGATTGTGAACTTCGTCGTGAGCTCCGTGCCGGTGTCGCCGGCGATGCCCATGAACTGGAACAAGCGAAGCTTCTCGATTGTCGCTTGGTTGTGCGCTGTCAGCGACGCTACCTGCGCCTGACCCACCGCGACTTCCGCCGTGCGGACGTCGAGGATGGTGCCGGCGCCGACTTTCATTCGAGCCTGTGCCAGATCGAGTTGGCCGGCGGCGGTCTGCACCAGTGTGTCCTGCAGTGCGGCTTGCGCCTGCTGCTGGAGCGTGGTGATGTACTGGTTGGTGATCTGCGCGCGGAGTGCCTCGGCCTGGCTATTCACGTCGGCTTCGGCGGCGTCGCGGCTTGCACGCGCCGACCGCGGCGCGAACAGCGCCGCTCCGCTGACGTTGTAGCTCAAATTCAACCGGTACGAGGACTGCCGCGAGTCCGCGTTTCCGCCGCCAAGAGCGACGCCCTGGAAGAACTGCGTACCGCCCTGTTGATAGAGCGTGTTGAAGCTGACGCTGGAGCTTGGGAGCAGCGCCGAATACGCCTGTCGGACCGTCGACTCCGACGTGCGCACCGCGTTCCGAATTTGCAGGAACTGCGCATTGTTGCGGTGCGCCGTGGTGATCGCGTCCTCGAGCGTGAGCGAGTTTCCGCGGGCGCCGGCCGGCGACTGCTGCGCGAACGTGACCTGGGCGGGAATCGCCAAGAGGGCGACGAACGTCAACGAACGCATATGACCTGAAATCCTATGGATGGGGGTTCTGCGGGGAGTACGGCATGTGGTCGACCCGGGTTTCAGGCCGGGTGGATGGGACAAACGGCGGGCGCAACGGCTCGTTGCGGCCGTCGCGAGAAGAGTCGACGCTTGTTAGCGGGGCAGCTCTTCGCGAATTGCTTTCAGGCCAGCCGAGGTCTCGAACCGCAGCAGCCGGCCAGAGGAATCTAGCCAGAAGTCACGCCGAATCGGGCCCCCGCTGTTCACGTAGTGGGTTGCCGTCGTAGACTTGCCGCCGATGTCGATCGGCTCCAGTCCCTGAGAAGCGACAGTCGCGGTCGCTGTCGCGCCTGTTCGCGGGTTGATCAAGTGAACGGTACCGGTTCGTCCGCGGATTGCCGCGAAAAACGCGAGGTGCACGAGATCGTCGTCGACGATGATCGTCGCCACGGCGGACGGATACTCCCGCATCGACTCGTCGCCGCGTCGGTTCGAGCTCGTCGCGGACAGGCGACCGCCGGTGCCGGCGACCCTGACCCTGAACGACGTGTCCCGGCCGTCGAGCACCACCAGACCGTAATCCGTGGGCAGTCCGGTCGAATCGGTGAGGAGCTTGGATGTGATTCTTCGGGCTCCGGCCGACAGCTGTGCCGTGGCCTGGAACAGATCGTTTTCGTTTCTCGTGATGCGAAAGCTCTCCACCACCGAGGGCGCGCCCGGTCTCGTCACGGTGAACGTGCCCTCGTCGACGATTCGTCCCCTCCCTTGTGCCTGGACGGCCAAGGGCAGGAAGGCTATCAGCGCGAGACGAGCGGAACGGATGGGCATGGCAGGGTTATGTACCCCGGGCAGGCAGGGCGGTTCACGGCTCCGGCGGGGGCGCCACGAAGATCCGGTCCCGAATTCGGCTATGGATGCGCTCGTAGATCGCTCGGCCTTTTTCGGCGGTCGCCAGGCTGGGGCGCCCGATGGACCCGGGGCTCCCGCGCGGGACGCGCAGCCAGCCCCGCCGGTAACGTCGCAGCTCTTCCCGGGACATCATATAATCCTGAGCCATTTCGAGATTGACGAGCTCAGGCGCAATGTAGAGCAACAACGAGGTATCGACCTCGTCGCCGTGCATCGGCTCTTCCTGACCCTGGAGCAGATCGGTGAAATCGACGCCGAAAATGTCGACCACACGCACGCGAGCGCCGGACGTGATCACCGTCGACATCGCCTCCAGATGCGGATCGTGCTCGTGAGCCGTCAGTAGAATGAACTCACGGACGCCCGTGGACTCCCACGTATCGATCAAGTCGTTGAGCATCCGGTGCAGCGTCTTTTTCCGCAATGACGCGTTGCCGGCGAACCCGCGCTCAGTCACCACGTTCACGCCATATTCGACCGTGGGCGCGAGCAGCACTCCCGACTCGGCGGACAAATCACTCGCGAATCGCTCGACGATGATCGTGTCCGAACCGAGTGGAAGATGCGGTCCATGCTGTTCGCACGTACCCACGGGAACGATGAGGCGCGGGTCGCGCTCGATGATGGCGGCGACTTCCGCGGGACGCATCTGCTTCAGGCGGCGCGGCGACGCGCCATCCACGGGAGGCTGAGTCATTTCGAGCGAGCAATCGGGAGATCGGGGGGGAACGCGCGCGGCCGACGGCACGCGACACCGCGCGCGATGGCTGAGGGCATGGTGGGCCGTGGCGGCCGCGCTTGCGCTGCTCGCGACCAGCCAATGGCTGCATGCACCGAGCGTAGAGTATCTGGTCTCGTTGATCGTCGCCACCGTCGCGGCTGCCGTCGCGACGGCCTTCGTGGGGCGATCGCAGCGATGGTGGGCGCTGGCGTCCGTCGTCTCGCTCGCCGGTGCGGCGACGCTCGCCATTCCCGCGCAGCGAACGTTGTTGGGTGTGCAGCATCGCTGGGAAGACTGGCGGCGCGACGCAGCGCGGCGTGGCCTCGATGAGCTGAAGCGTGCGCTCGATGCGGAGCTGAGCTCCTCGTCGCGGGCCGTTCGGGACGCCCTGGCGGCGCCCACGGACGACCGGTCCGCTGCCTTCGACGCGCTCGACGCGATCCCGGGCAAGAGCGCGGACCAGGGCGTCGTGCTCTTCAAGGCCGACACCGCGTTTGCCTGGTCTGGAACGATTCGCGCTCCCGTCGATCCGACGCACGACGGCACGTCGATCGTCGCCACCCCTTTTTATCTGGCGTTGCAGATCGCGGCGCGTCAGGGTGACCGGCAGGCGATCGGTGTGATTCTGCTCGACGCCCTCTCCCCCGCGGATCGTTTGGCGACGACGATCACTCTGCCCGTCGCTCATCGCGCCGGCCTCCGTGGATTCGTCTTCGTTCCGGCCAGCGACTCCGCCGGCAGCGACGTGTTGAAGTATGCGAATGGCGGAACGCGGCTCTTTGACGTTCGTGCCATCTCGTATCAGCAGGGTGAAGTCGCGCAGGGCGCCATCGAGTCGGTTCGCGCGAGAGCCGGCGTGGCGTTCGTCGTCGCGCTCGTCTGCTTCGTCATCGGTGTCTGGCGTGGAACCCGTTCGGTGGGGCAGCGCCTTGCCGCCCTCGCGGTCGGTCTCGCGTGCACTGCGCTCGTTCCGTTGAGCCAGTACTCGAACATCACGCGGCTGTTCGATCCGGCGATCTACTTCACTCCTGAAGGCGGGCCGTTGACCGGCAACGCCGGCGCGCTCGCGGCAACGAGCGCGCTCGCGTTCCTGTTCATTCTCGCGCTGTTCGGGCGAGCGAGACGCGTTTCGCGATGGACGTCGATCGTCATCATTCTCCTCGTCGCCGGTCTCGGTCCGTTCCTGCTTCGCGATCTGTCGCGCGGAGTTCAGGCGCCGGTCCGCGGCGTCGACACGATGCTCTGGCTGATCTGGGAGGTGCCGCTTTTCCTCGCCGCCGTCTCGGTGCTGCTCCTCGGCGCGTCGGCCGGTGCAAATGTGTTGGGCAGCCGTCGTGGACTGCCGCCGTGGGTGGCTCCGGCGGCCGCTTGTATAACCGGAAGCCTTGCGCCGGTGGTCTGGCAGGCCCCCGGCCGATTTCCCGGGTGGTATGCGCCGGTCTGGATCCTTGCCATCGCGCTGCTGGCGCTCAGCCGGCGCAGCCGCTTTGTCATCCTGAGCGCATCGGCCGTCGCCGCGGTCGCCGCGACGACGCTCGTGTGGGGCCGTGCCGCCAAAGGTCGCGTCGAGGCTGCCGAACGCGATCTCATCGGGTTGAGTCGCGCCGATTCAGTCTCTGCCGGCCTGTTGAGACGTTTCGGCCTCGATCTGCAGTCGGGCGACGCGCCGCTGAGCCGACAGGCGCTGCTCCGCCTCTACGTCGTCTCCGACATCGCGTCGGCGGGCAACCCGATCGTCATCTCCGCCTGGCCGACCGACTCCGGACCGGTCGCCGAGTTCAAGACGTCGGACATTCCGGCGCCGCGCGTGGAGATTCAGCGTGTGGTAAGTAGCGCACGTCGCACCGGAATGGTCATCATTGCGCCGGTCCCTACGGACACGGCGCTGGAGCTGGTGATGGCCGCTCCGTCGGTCGGCGGCGGCGTCACCGCCGCGGTACTCGCGCCGAAAAGCCGCCTGTTCGATCCCGATCCCTTCGTGCGACTGGTGGGGCTCGAGTCTGACCTCGACGTGGATCCGCCGTACACCGTTCGTCTTCGCGAGACTGGGGGCGCCGTCGCTCCGGATACCGGCCGAGTGCGGTGGCGACGCGAGGGAAGTGAATTGCACGGCGACTGGAACGTTCCGACGGGGAATGGCGCGGCCGCGGCGCACGTCGAGGTCGAGCTTCGTTCGCTCGACGCGCTCCTTCAGCGCGGAGCGCTCGTCGTGCTGCTCGATCTCACCATCGTCGGCCTGCTGTGGTTCGCGAGTGTCGTGGCCGACGGCGGCGCCGGCCGCTGGCTTCGCGCGCGGCGAAGAACATGGGGGAGAAGCTTCCGGGCGCGCCTGTCGCTCGCGCTCTTCGCATTCTTCGTCATCCCGGCGCTTGCGTTCGCGGTCTGGTCCTACAGCCAGTTGGCGACGGACGCCACGCAATCGCGCGCGCTTCTCGTCAGCGAGACTTTGCGCGCGCTCGCGCAGCCCTCCACGGCAGCGTGGCTGCCGGCGGAGAGCGATCGCCTGGACACGCCGCTCTTCCTCTATCGTCGCGGCGAGCTTCTCGAGGCGAGCGACGCGCTCTATCAAGACCTCGCACCGATCGGCCGCTTCCTGCGCGGACCGATCGAGCTGACACTCACCGATCGGTCGGAAGAGACGACGACATCCGTCGAGCGTGTGGACGGAGGCGTGGCGCTCTTCGGGTATCGCGCGTTCGCGACGCAAAACGGGTCAACGGTGATCGCGGCTCCGGCTCGTTCCGGCGAAGTCACCCTCGGCCGCCGCCGTCGCGATTTGAGTGTGCTCGTCCTGTTCGCCACCGCCGTGGGCGCGCTCGCCGCGCTCTGGCTGAGCGGCATCGCCGCGCGACAGCTCGCCCGACCGATCGGGACGCTGCGCAATGCGGCGTTGTCCATCGCCAGCGGCGCGCGAACGCCGCCGCTCGAGAGCGAACCGACCGTCGAGTTTCATCCGGTGTTCGCCGCGTTCCGTCGCATGGCATCGGATCTCAATGCGAGTCGTACCGCGCTCGAGGAAGCGCAGCGTCGAACCGCGGCGGTGCTGCGTAACGTCGCGAGCGGCGTCGTCGCCGTCGACACCCAAGGCCGGGTTCTTCTGGCGAATCCCCGCGCCGAGACGCTGCTCGGCACGTCGCTCGCTCCTGGAGCGCCCTTCGACGGCGCGGCCGAGGGCAGCGAGCCGGTGAGCGAAGTCGTTCAGGGTTTTCTCACCTCGGAGCGTGAGGATGAGGATTTTGCGGTCACGCTCGGCTCGCGGCAATTGCGCGGCACACTCACGCGGTTGGGCCGTGGCGGCGCCGTCGTTACGATCGACGACGTGACCGAGCTCGCGCGGGCGCAGCGCGTCCTCGCGTGGGGCGAGATGGCGCGCCAGGTCGCCCACGAGATCAAGAACCCGCTGACGCCAATCCGCCTCGGCGTTCAGCATCTCAAGCGCGCGCGCGCCGACGCGCGAATCGATTTCGATCGCGTGCTCGACCAGAATGTGAATCAGATCCTCGCCGAGATCGATCGGCTCGACGAGATTGCGCGCGCGTTCAGTCGTTACGGGGCGGCTCCGGACGAGCGCGCTCGCGCTGCCGCCGTCGATGTCGCGGCACTTGTGCGCGACGTCGTCGCCCTCGAGCGGATGGGCGAAGAGAAGGGACCGGCGTGGGTCGAGGAGGGAACCGACGCGCCGGTTGTGGCGATGGCGCGCGCCGACGAGTTCAAAGAAGTCTTACTGAACGTCCTCGAAAACGCGCGGCACGCGGGTGCGTCGCATGTCGCCGTTCACGTCAGGGGCGGCGTGGGCGACGACGGATCGCGCCGTGTCGGCATCACGGTCCAGGACAACGGGCACGGCATCCCCGCGGACGTCCTGCCGCGCATCTTCGAGCCGCATTTCTCGACGCGCACGAGCGGGAGCGGCCTCGGGCTCGCCATCAGTCGGCAGCTCGTCGAAGGTTGGGGCGGGTCGATCGTCGTCGAGAGCGAGCCGGGTCAGGGAGCCACCGTTACGATCGAGCTGGCCGGCGGGTGACTGATCCGCTCTACTCGGTGAGTGAGCCTTCCGACGTGCTCTCGCCGAAGATCCGCACCGTCTTGATGTTCACGAATTCGTGCATGCCGAACGCGCTCAGCTCACGGCCGTAACCCGACTTCTTGACACCGCCGAACGGAAAACGCGGATCGGAAGCGACCATGCCGTTCACGAAAACGCTTCCCGCGTCGAGCGATCGAATGAATCGCTCGATCTCCGCGGGCTCGCGCGTCCAGACGGCCGATCCCAGCCCAAGCCGCGACTGATTGGCCAGCTCGATGGCGTCGTCGGCATCCTTGGCGCGGGCGACGACGGCAAGAGGCCCGAATGTTTCTTCACGAAACGCCGGCATCTCCCGCGTGACGTTGCCAAGGACCGTCGGCTCGTAGTAGTAGCCGGCGCCGTCGCACGCATGGCCGCCGGTGAGTACCGTCGCTCCGCATGCCACCGATCGCTCGACCTGTGAATGCAGATCGTCGCGAATCTGTTTCGTGGCCAGTGGTCCGACGTTCGTGCGCTCGTCCATCGGATCGCCGACGACGAGTCCCCGCATTGCGTCCACGAACGCGCGCGTGAAACGATCAGCGATCGAATCGGCGACGATGAAGCGCTTCGCGGCGATGCACGACTGGCCGTTGTTGATCGCCCGGGCGGTGACCGCCGTCCGGGCGGCCGTATCGACGTCGGCGCTCGGCATCACGATGAACGGGTCGCTCCCGCCCAGCTCGAGCACCGTCTTCTTGATGTGCTTTCCGGCGATCGACGCCACGCTGCTTCCGGCGCCCTCGCTGCCGGTCAGCGTTGCCGCCGCGACGCGGTCATCCGCCAGCACACGCTCCACGGCATCGGAGCCGATGAGCAATGTTTGAAACGCGCCGCCGGGCGCGCCCGCTTCGGCGAAGAGCTGTTCCAGCGCGAGGGCGCACTGCGGCACGTTCGACGCATGCTTGAGCAGCCCGGCGTTTCCCGCAGCGAGTGCCGGCGCCGCGAACCGAATCACTTGCCAGAACGGAAAATTCCAGGGCATCACTGCCAACACGACGCCGAGCGGCTCGAACGCGACGAAGCTCCGTTCCTTGCCCGCGGCCACCGGCTGGTCCGCGAGAAAACGCTCGGCGTTGTCGGCGTAGTATTGACAGCCGAGCGCGCACTTGGCTGCTTCTTCCACGGCGGACTTGTAGGTTTTCCCCATCTCGAGCGTCATGAGGCGGCCGTACTCCGCCTTCCGCTCCTCGAGCAACTCGCCCGCTCGCCGCACGACCGCGACACGCTCGGCGATCGGAGCAGTGCGCCAGGCGCGCGCGGCGCGCCAGGCGGCCTCGATCTTGTCGTCGATCTCGCGTTCGGTGAGTGCTGGGAAGCTTTGAACAAGCTCCCCGGTGGCCGGATTAATTGTCGCGATCGGCATCCGTCAGCTCGGGAGCATGGAATCTCCCGACCATGCGACTCCCGCGCCATCGCCGCCGAACCAGCGCCGCCACCAGGGGATCTGCCGCTCGCGCTCGAAGACGACCTGCACTGCGTCGCGCCACGCCCCCTGCATCTCGGCCGCGTCCTCGAAGCGGGCGTCCGGCTTTGCCGACAGGCCGCGACGGAGCCACTCGCCGATCTCTGGCGGATACCCGGACAGGTCGACGTCTTCGCGCAGCTCGCGCGCGAGAATCGACGCGCTGTCTTTCTCGCCGAAGGGCGGCGTTCCGCTCAACGCGAACGCGACAATCGCCGCGATGGAGAAGCAGTCCGCCGCCGCGTCCTGATGCTCGCCGAGCAATTGCTCGGGAGGGGCGAAGGCGGGCGTGCCGGATGCTCCCGCCGTCTCTTCGCCCGTGATGTTCGCGATGCCGAAGTCGGCCAGGCGCCAACGATGGTACCGATCGATCAGCACGTTCTCGGGCTTGAGATCGCGGTGCACGATACCGACCGCGTGCGCCGCCGACAGCCCGCTGAGGATGAAATCGACTTGCGGCGCGATCTCGACCAGCGTGCGCGCTCCGGAGCGTGCCACCAGCTCCGCCACCGAGCCGCCCTCGGCGAGCTCCATCGTGTACCACGCGATGTCGGCGCGGCTGTCCCAGTCGAAGATCGGAACGATCGCCGGATGCGCGAGTTGCGCGGCGAGCCTGGCTTCGCGTCGAAAACGTCCGACGATGCGCTCGTCGCGCGCCACGTGCGGGTGGAGCAGCTTGAGCGCGACTTCGCGGCCCAGGGTAAGATCGCGCACGCGCCACACGGATCCGAACGAGCCCGCGCCGAGCGCCGCGAGCACCTCGTACTCATCGGCCAGCACCCAGCGCAGGCGCGACTCGGGCGACTCGTTGGTGCGCACACCCGGCTCGTCGCCGGCCAGCGACGTCATCGTGCGGCCGCCGACCACGCGATCTACCGCGCGCAGCATCGACGCCATCGTCGGATAGCGGGCCTCGGGGTTTCCGTTCAGCGCCCGGTCGATGATCACCGCGATGGTTTGCGGACAGTCCGGCCGCAGCAGTTGAATGGGCGGCGCTTCGCTCGCCGGCGGCATTTCGCCGGTGAGCGTCGCGAAACAGGTCGCGGCCAGCTGCCACTGATCCGTCTGCGGCGTCGGCGTCCACACTCCGCCGCTCCACTCGTGCGGCACGGGCATGAAACGGAAATCAGGCGCTAGTCCGAATGGGATGTCGCTGGACGGCAGTGCCCACTGCCAACCGATGATCCACAGGCGGCCCATCGGCGTCGTCCAGACCGTTTCCGGCGAGATGCATCCATGTACGGAGCCGAGATCGTGGAGGAAATTCAACGCCGACCCGATCTCGCGCATGACACGAATCGTTCCGGGGAGGTCCTCCGCGCCCATTCGGCTCAGACGCGCGGCGAGCGTTTCGCCCGCGATCCAGCGTCGCAGATAGCCGGGCCCTCGCCGGCTCTCCGAGAACGATGCCCAGTAGTGATACGTTGTCGGCATCGCCGGGTGATTGCGATGCGCGAGATGGCGCGCCTCGGACTCGAGCCAAACGTAGTGCGCCGGATCGGGCGCGCTCGTCAGCGACAACGAGCGGCCGAGGGCGTCGATGACCTCTTGGTAATGGCGATGTTGCGTGTGGAGCCCCTCCGACCCCCAGCTCCAGCCGGGTGGAAGCTGCCAGTCGCGCAAATGCGCCGGCAGCTCGGAGCTTACCCGGTACATGCCGCTGGTCGCGCTCACGCGCGCACCTCGGCACGCGCCGTTACAACTTCGACTCGGATAGGATTCTCTCCGCCGCCGCCGCGAACTCGGGAACGAGCGCGACGTCGGGCAAGACGGTCACTTCGACCTGCTGGACGCCGAGTGGTGAGCCGTTCGTTTGTGGCGACGAGGCGAGTGAGGGAACGTGCAGCGTGACGGACACGACGCGCCACAACGTGCTCGGCTTCGTCTTTTCTCCGGTCTCGTCGAGCGTGTCGAGCTGAAGCACTTCGCCGCGAGCCGGGATCACGGTGCTCACACACTCAGCGAGCAAATGATCCCGGTCATGACGGACGACGCGCAAGGTTACCATCGAAAGGCTCGCGATTGACGAAGGCGCGACACGGCAGTGCATCGCGGCGCAAGCCTAAACTATGTCGCGAATGGTTGTGAAACCAGGACGGGGCGGTAACGTACGATCATCTGTCATCCTGAGGGAGCGCAGCGACCGAAGGACCCCTATTGTCCTTTACTGGCTATCGGTCACGTCGAATAGATCCTTCGCTTCGCTCAGGATGACAAGCAGTAATGTCTCGTGTCAGGAGAAACCCCGTGATCCGTCTATTCGGCTCGATGCTCGGTCTCGCCATCGCCATCGCCTCATCGATGTTCGGCTATTGGCAGGCCCGCCAGTTCACGCAGAACAAGCTGCGTTTCGTGGACGGCGTTCATAAGGCGTTTGTTCCGCTCCTCGCGGGGCTCGGCGCCGCTCTCGTCGCGACACCGATCGTGTGGATCCTCCCGTTGGTCGGGACTGGAACGGCGTTGCTGTTCGGCGTTGGCGTGGGCCTCGGGGTGTCGGCGGGCGCAAAAGAGATTCGGAAGCGGATCGGGGCAGGCTGAGCAGCGGGGGACTCCGGGCTGGCGACGATCGCGTTCCTGCGTCAAAATTCGCGACGTCCCCGCTACGGTCGGAGTCCACTGATGCGTTTCGTCGTTTCGGCCATCGCCACGGCCGCGCTTCCCGCCCTGCTCGCTGCGCAAACCCAGGCTAGCGCGCTGCGCCCGGAACAGCAGCTCGCCCACGACATCTACAAAGAGCTGGTCGAGATCAATACGGCGGACTCCGTCGGGAGCACGACCGTCGCCGCCAACGCGGTCGCCAAGCGGTTGCGCGATGCCGGATTCCCCGACGCCGACATCTTCCAGGGCGGTCCGCGGCCCGACAAGGGAAACATCGTCGTTCGCTACCATGGCAGCGGCGGGGGCGCGAGAAAGCCGTTGCTGCTACTCGCCCACCTCGACGTGGTGCAGGCGCTCAAGAGCGATTGGTCGCCGGACATCGACCCGTTCAAGTTCACCGAGCGCGACGGCTACTACTACGGACGCGGCACGGGCGACGACAAGGCGATGGGCTCGATCTTCATCGCCAACCTGATTCGCTTCAAGAAGGAAGGCTACGTCCCGGATCGCGACATCATTCTGGCGTTGACTGCGGACGAGGAGGGCGGCGGCTCGAACGGCGTTCGCTGGTTGATCGCCAACCATAAGGAACTAATCGACGCCGCGTACGCGCTCAACGAAGGCGGCGGCGGCTCGCTCCGCGACGGGAAGCCGTTTATCAACTCGATCGGCGCCGCGGAGAAGGTGTCGGCCAACTTCACGGTCTCGACGTCGAATCGCGGTGGCCACTCGTCGGTCCCGCGCGACGACAACGCGATCTACCAGCTCGCCGAAGCGTTGACGCACATCGGGAAGTATCAGTTCCCGGTGATGTTGAACGAAGTAACCAAGGCGTTCTTCACCAAGACGGCGGAGATCGAGACGCCGGAGATGGCCGCGGCGATGCGCGCCATTGTCAAGAATCAGAGCGACGCCAAGGCGTCGGCGACGTTGTCACGCGATCCGCGCTACCGCTCGATGCTGCGCACGACCTGCGTGGCGACCATGCTTTCGGGTGGGCATGCCCGCAATGCCCTTCCGCAGGCGGCGACGGCCAACGTCAACTGCCGGATGGCACCGGGACACGATCCGGCCGATGTACGCGCGGGCCTCATCGCGGCGGCGAACGATACCGGCGTCCAGGTCTCGCGCAGCCCGGCGATGGAACACGCGGCACCGTCGCCGCTCTCGCCGGAGATCATGCAGCCGGTCGAAAAGCTCACACGCGAGATGTTCGGCCCGAACGTTCTCGTCATCCCGACCATGGGCACCGGCGCGACGGACAGCAAATACCTGCGCGCCATCGGCATTCCCGGATACGGCATCTCCGGCCTGTTCGGTGATCCGAACGACAATCGCGCGCACGGCCGCGATGAGCGAGTTCTCATCAAGTCTTACTATGACAGCCAGGATTTCCTCTACCGGCTGGTCAAGGAGCTGTCGAGCGGTGCCAAGGTGGTACCGTAGCGTGCTGACGCGCGTGGGCGTGGCGGCGTGTGCCACGCTCGCGCTGCCGGCGTGGCCGAGCCGCGGCGGCGCGCAAGCCGTTCGC
>Ga0157377_10000671_pt1 | contig 14167 bp, 10 predicted proteins | sample M55metaG_FD_121116 | JGI IMG/M metagenome (GOLD analysis project Ga0157377, IMG submission 121116) | Miscanthus rhizosphere microbial communities from Kellogg Biological Station, Michigan, USA - M5-5 metaG | ecosystem: Host-associated > Plants > Roots > Rhizosphere > Soil | place: USA: Michigan...
AATGATACAGCAAAGAAATCTCTCCAAGATGCATTTGGTAGCGACTATGTCGTGCTCGACGGCAGCTTCAAGAGTGACACAAGCGCCGTGAAACCAAGCCCAGCAGTGGGTGCCGAGGCAGATGGCGGTAAAGGCGCGCTCGCCGGCAGTGTAACGTTCTCTATGGTGGCGGTACCAAAGAAAGAGCTTGGTACGTTCCTCGACGCATACTTCGCTCAGCAAATTGATGGCCAGAATAACCAAAAAGTTTACGATAATGGTATCAAGAGCGTCTCGTTCACCAATATAAACGCGGTAGACAGTGGTTTCACGGCAAACATCACCACCAACGGTAAGATTGGTCCAAAAATCGACGACAAGGCCCTCAAAGAATACGCAAAAGGCAAACGTCTTGGCGAGATCCAAAGCTACGTACAGAACATTAATGGCGTCGAAAATGTTGATATCAAGTTCTCTCCATTCTGGGTAAACTCTGCACCGAACGATGTGAATAAGATTCACGTAGAATTCAAGGTGAATGGCTAAGCAGAATTTCCTTGCACTCGATGTTGGCGAGCGGCGCATAGGGGTTGCTGTTGCCGACAGCTCGATCAAGATTGCAATTGCATACGATACGATCGTTGTTGATGGCAACGAAATCAAGCGCATTGCTGAGATTATCACATACGAAAATATCGATGTAGTTGTAGTCGGCTACCCGCGCAATCAATCGGGTGAACCAACCAAACAGACTGAGTACGTAGAAGCCTTTGCTAATCTACTTGTTGATATTGCCCCAAAAATCGTTTTCCAAGATGAATCACTCACGAGTGTTAAGGCTGAGGAAACGTTGAAACGCCAGGGAAAGCCCTTCGAAAAAGGTGATATCGATGCGCTTGCAGCAAGTTTTATTCTAGAAGATTATCTGGAGCAGCATTGATGGACGGCTTTAAGCGTCCATCGCAGACACCTCGTCCCCAGCGCCCCGTAGCGCCGCAATCTTCGCCGAACCCACAGCCTTTGCAGGCCCCAACTCCCCTCGTGCAACAGCCTCGTCCTGTCGTGACTCAGCAAGCTGAACCCGTTGCGACAACTCCCCCTACAGCACAATCTGCTCCGCAGCCTACAGATAACAAGCCGCTTTCACTGGCAAAAAAACGCCGCTGGATATGGTGGGCAGTGGGCGTTGTTGTATTTTTACTCATGGTAGCTACTGCAGGGTACTTTTGGTATGTCAACGCTCTTACCCCAGTCAATGCTAATGATAAAACGGTCCAACAAGTGCAAATTAACGAAGGAGCCTCATTCAGTTTTGTAAGTGGCCGCCTCGAAGAGCGTAAACTAATTCGTAGCTCACTCGCACTGCAAATCTATGCCTATATTCATCATGAAGTAAGCAATCTCAAGCAAGGCTCCTGCAACTTGACGCCAAGCGAATCGTCGGCAGAAATCCTCAAAAAGCTTACCAGTGGTTGTCATGACTTCAAATCAGTAACATTCTATCCAGGCGCGACAATCGAAAAGTCAAAAAACCTCAAAGAAGGCGAAAAGGATTTCTCGGTTCGTGGGAGCCTCGGGGCAGCAGGGTTTAGCGACGCTGATATTACAGCAGCTCTTAGCGCTACTTATAGTGGTCCACTCTTCGCCGGCAAGCCAGCAGGCACTTCTCTAGAGGGTTATGTATACGGTGATACGTACTTCATTAACGCCGACTCAGGCCCAGAAGAAGCACTGAAAGATTCATTCAGCGAGATGGAAAAGGCAGTCGAAAAAGATAATTTGGTGGCTAAGTATAAGGCACATGGACTGAGCCTATATCAAGGTATCACGCTGGCATCAATCATCCAACGCGAGCTAAGCTGCGACAACCTCGATACTGCCAAACAGGCTGCGTGCTATGAAAACCAGCAAAAAGTAGCACAGGTATTTTACAGTCGCCTCGCCCAGAATATGGAGCTAGGGTCGGATGTTACATTCATTTACGCAGCCGGGCTGACGGGTGCCGTTCCAACGCCAAGTCTTGATTCACCATACAACACGCGCCTTTATAAGGGGCTTCCGCCAGGGCCGATTGCCTCACCAAGTGAGTACTCACTACGGGCTGCGGCAAACCCTGCATCAACAGACTACCTTTACTTTATTGCCGGTGATGAAGGTGGCGGAGCGATGTATTTCGGTAAAACAGAAGCCGAACACGAACAGAACATCAAAGATCACTGTCAAGTGCTTTGCGGCGCTGTTTAAGAATTCACTAACAGGGGTGAGGGTTCCATTTTTCTTGACAAATAGGGGCTATTTGGTACACTAGTATAAGCACATTGCCGCTAGGGTTGACTTAGGTTAACGATAAGTGGGAACATCAAAACGTCGCAATGGTGCCTACCTTTAAATGTCGTTACGGACGCCGAATAGCTACATATTTAATAATATTTAATAATATCGGTCGACACGAGCGCTCCTGTCTCGTCTTTGCGAGAGAAAGACAGAGTGAGGTAGAAAAGGATCTAGTAATAGATCTCTAAGGAGAAAGATTATTCGTAATCAATCTGTTGACATGACAGCCCGTCAGTCATCTTTGCGCGAATCTTCTAACGTCCAGCAGACTGCGAAGTCACGCCGGGCGCGAGGCTCTATTTCAGGCACCACTATTGCCACATACCTTGGCGTTTTCTTATTGATTGTCTCGATGATTGTCTTGGCGTATCATCCACCAGTGAATCAGAAGGTTCTTGCGGATGCATCAAATGGCGCACAAACGACACAGCAACAAGTGCAGGCGACCGAGAATGTATCGGTTGACCAACTTGTAGCGACTGATCTTGCATCATCACTTGCCGAAAGCACTGATATGCCAATTAGCAACAACGTCGCCAACCTTTCGCAGACCTTGTCTGTAGAGAGTGTTCTGGCGCAAACCGACTCGAATGTCATTAGCAAACCGCAGATCATCCAGCCAACAGCCGATGGTCGTACTCTACAGTACTACGTTGCCGTTGCAGGCGACACCGTTCCGTCTGTTGCATCTAAGTATGGTATTTCAGCCCAGACGATCGAATGGGTAAATAATCTTACATCAGAAGCGCTTACTCCTGGCCAAAAGCTAACGATTCTTCCTACCGATGGCGTCCTCTACACGGTTAAATCAGGTGACACGCTCGATAGTATCGTTTCTAAGTACGGTACTGATCGTGCGAGCATCGTTGCTTTTAACGATCTTGAACTAACAGGCAACCCGGCAGTGGGCACACAGCTCATTCTCCCAGGTGCAGTATTACCAAATAACGAACGCCCAGGCTATGTTGCTCCATCAACCTCATACGGCGGCGGCAGTAGCTACAGTGGTGGCTATGGCAATGCGTATCTCGCTAAAGCCTCTGTAGGCAACCGTTACGCATGGGGTAACTGTACGTGGTATGCGTATGAGCGACGCTTGCAGCTTGGTATGCCGGTCGGTAGTTTCTGGGGTAATGCAAGCTCATGGGCGTCATATGCACGTCAGGCGGGCTATCTTGTCGACGGCAACCCTACTCCAGGCGCAGTAATGCAGAATGGCGGTGGATATGGCCATGTCGCTATTGTTGAATCGGTAAACCCTGGTGTTTCTGTAACAATCAGCGAGATGAACGGCTACCGATTCGGTGGTGGATTTGCCCGCGTCGGTCACGGTGATATCCCGTGGAGCGAAGCGGTTAGCGGCTACTACAACTACATCCATTAAGCCGATTCTTAACGAATATAAAACACCCCTATCAATTAAGGGGTGTTTTTGTTATAATTAGGTCATATGTTTGTAGATACTGCAACCGTAACCGTACAAGCTGGCAAAGGCGGCGATGGAGCCGTTAGTTTTCGTCATGAAATTTATGTCGATAAAGGTGGCCCAGATGGTGGCGATGGTGGCAAAGGCGGCGACGTTATTTTCCTCGCAACCGAGCAGTTGAATACACTACTCAGTTTCCGTTACCAGCCACGACTAATCGCAAGCAACGGCGTAAATGGTAGTGGCACCAAAAAAGCTGGTCGAATGGGCCAGCCTCTCATCGTAAAAGTACCTGTTGGTACAATTGTTCGCCGTAATGGCAAAGTAATCGCAGACCTCGTAAAACCAGGCCAAGAAGCTGTCGTCGCTAAAGGCGGCGATGGCGGCTTCGGCAACGCGCACTTTAAATCAAGCGTTCGCCAAGCGCCCCGCATTGCAGAGCTCGGCGAGATGGGTGATACTTTTGAGGCCGAGTTGGAGCTCAAACTGCTTGCTGATGTTGGGCTTGTTGGATTCCCGAACGCTGGCAAATCGACATTCCTATCTGTCGTAACAAACGCGCGTCCAGAAATCGCCGATTATGCATTTACGACCCTTACCCCGAATCTTGGCGTTGCCGATATCGACGACGGGCATCTGTTGATTGCTGACATCCCAGGTCTTATTGAGGGCGCAAGTGAGGGTAAAGGGCTTGGCGATAAATTCCTGCGCCACGTTGAGCGCACCGCCGTTCTACTGCATCTTATTGATGCCTACAGTGATGATGTCGCTGGCAGCTACATGGCAATTCGCCGCGAACTTGAAACGTATAGCCCAGAACTTACGAACCGACCAGAAATTGTTGCGCTTACTAAATGTGATGGTCTTGACGATGATATTATCGAAATGCAAAAAGAATCACTTCGCGCCGTACTATCTAAAGAGAGCGAAATTTATGCCATCTCATCATCTGCTCATCAAGGTTTGACCGATCTACTACGTGGACTTCGTCGTCAAGTCGTTGCCGCTCGTGCGCTTACTACTGACGAAGAAGAGCTCGAGGAGACACCAGTCATTACGCTCAGCGCCGAGTCGCTATCAGACCATTGGGAAGTTACTTTCGATGAAACAGATGCTATGTACCATGTGCACGGTGAAAAGATTGAGAAGTTTGCCCGTCGCACAAATTACGAGCTTTACGAGAACGTTAACCGCTTGCGAGACATTATGCGCCGCCTTGGCATTAGCCACGAACTTACACGCATGGGTGCAAGTGGTATGAGTATGATTCAGATTGGTGACTCAACGCCATTCACGCTAACCGAGCAGTAGACCGCTCAATATTGTTGACAGCATTGCAGCTATATGCTAACATATATTAACCGTGTGAAGATAATGCTTTGCATGGCACATTGATAAGCTGGATAGATCTGTTGCGGCTTTTTGCCTAGCTTTACGAGCAAGGTGGGCGATAAGCCTCAACAGAGCCATTGAGAACGTCCGAGCGCTCTTGTTGCGTGGCACTAGATAAGGGGCCCACGCGCGGCCCGCCCTACAGTAACGCCCCGACCGAAGGGACTGCGTTGCGTTACACTAGCGGCTTTACCTAAGTAACCATACCTAGGCTTCTGCGGCTTAGCCTCCGTTCTCACCCTTCGAAGGATCTACATGTTCTTCAAGCGAAGACCGAAGGGGTCTCGGCCCCCGCTCCGCAAGACCTACAGGCTCCCGTCGCGATGACTCGTCCCCCGAAGTCGTGCGACGGGGCTCTCCGACGGTCCACGAGGCAGCGTGGCCCGTCCGGGGTGTAGCGTGCGTGGGTACGTCACACATTAGGCCATGCCGTAGAACGGTATGGGTGGATGTGACGAACAAGGCGATCCCTTGTTTCCAACCGCACTGCTAGCCCTCTGAAGGAGAGGGCGCCCGGGATGGCCTTACCGGCCCACATCCCGGGCGCCATTCCTCGGCCCTATCCAGCTTATCAAGCTCAACTCACTCGTACGATTACGCCCGAAAGTGGCGTTTTTTTGTTATGCTGGTAACAGGTATGGCACAAACATTTTTCTTTTACGACCTTGAAACTAGCGGCTTATCTGCACGTGACGACCGGATTATGCAGTTTGCGGGCCGCCGGACCGATATGGACTTTAATCCGATAGGCGAGCCTTACAACCTTTTAGTTGCACTAAACGATGATACGATTCCGAGCCCGGAAGCACTCTTAGTAACAGGCATTTCACCGCAAAAAACAGTCGACGAAGGCTATACGGAAGCTCAGTTCGTAAAAATTCTGAACGAAGAAATTTTCACTCCAGATACCATTGCCGTTGGATTTAATAATGTTCGCTTTGACGATGAGTTCGTTCGTCACTTATTCTGGCGCAATTTCTACGACCCATACGAATGGTCATATAAAGATGGTCGCTCTCGCTGGGACTTGCTCGATGTCGTACGTATGACGCGCGCGCTCAGGCCTGAAGGCATTGAGTGGCCCGTTGATGACGAAGGCAAGCCAACAAACCGTTTAGAGCTTATTACAAAAGCAAATGGTATTGCCCATGAGAATGCGCATGATGCACTTAGCGACGTCGACGCATTAATCGATGTAACAAAACTAATCAATAGTGCACAACCGCAGCTGCTGCAGTACCTACTGAAAATTCGCGGCAAGAAAGAAGTCCAGCAGCTCGTGAATCTGGATGATAAAAAACCGTTTGTCTATGCAAGCGGTCGTTACGACAGCGCCTGGAACAAAATCACGGTAGCGTTTCCGATCGCACCGGCACCAAATGGCAATGCACTTGTATTCGATTTGCGCCACAATCCTGAAACCTTTATTGCGATGAGCGAAAGCAACCTTGCAAAGATGATATTTGCAACCTGGGAAGAGCGCAAAAAAGAAGACTTTGTAGCATTGCCAGTAAAGACGTTGCAATACAATCGTTGTCCAGCCGTAGCGCCACTTGGGGTACTCGAGCAAGGTGACGGTTGGCAGAAAGTTGGGCTCGATAACGAGACGGTCGCCAAGCATATGAAGTTGTTGCTGGCACATCCTGAATTTGCCGAAAAGCTGCGTAGCATTTTTGAGCGCAAGCGTGAATTTGCGCCGAGCACCGACCCAGAAGCACAGCTATACGATGGATTCCTGAATGACCGTGATCGCCTGAGGGTTGAAACGGTGCGCAACGCAACCGAGCGCGAACTTGCAGATTTTCACCCAGAATTTGTCGATGAACGACTCGCCCCATTACTCTTGCATTACAAAGCTCGCAATTACCCAAAGACGCTTAGTGATAGCGAAATGGCCACATGGGAAGGGTGGCGAAGCGAGCGTTTACATAAACAGCTACCGAAAGTGCTGAAGTCCTTGCAGCGGCTCAGCAGTGACGCGGACGAGAACCATCAGTACATTCTGCAAGAAGTGCAGCTCTGGGTTGAATCGGTATTACCAGCTGAAGACAATTAGATACTTGTAAAACGACGGCGTGGTAGCTGACGTTTATGCTGTTTTGCGTTGCGGTTAGCACGGACTTTGCCAAGTGTACCTTCGAGGTAAAGGGTGATAATGGCGGTAATTGCAAGGCAGTAAACAATCATCATAGTCCATGATGGCAGGACAAGAGAGGTACCAGGAATAACCCCAGCAATGAGCAGGTTAATCAGTGACGACGTGAACTTGCCTTGGGTAATCGCAAGCACAGCCACCAGGCTAACTAGTGGGGGAATAAAATCTTTTTTCATAGATACCAACCTCTGTTTGATACCATCATAAACTATATATGACAGATAGGCAACATTGTTTTTAAGCGTATACAGTATGAATTGTAAAAAATAAGCGTAAGCATATGGAAAAATTTACAATTTTAGTGTATAATTAGTTCGATGTCGGAAATGATTCGAGTAAAAGGCGCGCGCGAGCACAACCTCAAGGATATTGATATTGAGATCCCGCGCGACAAGCTAGTTGTGGTAACGGGACTCTCTGGTAGCGGAAAGTCTTCGCTTGTGTTTGACACCATTTATGCGGAAGGCCAGCGACGCTATGTCGAGAGCCTGTCGAGTTATGCAAGGCAGTTCCTTGGCATTATGGACAAGCCGGATGTCGATAGTATCGATGGCTTGAGTCCAGCAATCTCGATTGATCAAAAGTCAACCAGCCGTAACCCGCGTAGCACCGTTGCAACAGTGACAGAAATCTACGATTACATGCGACTGCTCTACGCGCGCATAGGCGTGCCACACTGTCCAGTTTGCGGCAAGCCAGTCCACCGCCGTACCGCACAGGCTATTATCGATGAAATCATGCGCTTGCCAGAGGGCACAAAGGTTATGGTTCTCGCCCCAGTCGTTAACCAAAAGAAGGGCGAGTTTGCACATATCCCAGAGCAATATATGCGCACGGGGTTTGCTCGCGCTCGTGTTGATGGCGTAATCTATGCACTCGATGAATTTCCAGAACTCCAAAAAAGCTACAAACACGATATCGAAATCGTGGTCGACCGCCTCATCGTTCGCCCTGATGCAATCACTCGCGTAACACAGTCAGTTGAGCAGTCTCTTGAAATCGCCGGCGGAGTTGTACAGCTGCTTGATGCGGACAGTGACGAGATCCATACCTACAGTCAACGCTATGCGTGTGTTGATCACCCTGGCGAAGACATCCCAGAACTCGAACCACGGCTCTTTAGCTTTAACGCACCGCAAGGCGCCTGTTCAGTGTGCACTGGCCTTGGCAGTCGTCTTGAAATTGATCCTGATCTCGTATTTAACCCAAATCTTACGATTGCAGAAGGTGCAATTCGCCCGTACAATCGCGTGACGAGCGATGCATGGTACATGAAGCGCTTGAGCGCCGTTGCTGACGCACACGGCTTTAGTTTGCACGTCCCTGTAAAAGACTTAAAGCCCGAAGATTTACAGAAGGTGCTTTACGGCACGGGCAACGAAAAGTACCGTATCGAACTACAGGGCGGCGGCCGCTACTATGACTCAACCTATGAAGGGGTGATTCCTAACCTTGAGCGACGCCATACTGAAACCGATAGCGAATTCATGCGTAAAGACATCGAGCGCTTTATGCGCGAGCGTGAATGTACGGCATGTCACGGTGCTCGTCTTAAGCCAGTGGTGCTTGCGGTGACTGTGCATGGCTTATCAATTATGGATATCTGTAATCTTGGTGTCGATGACGCAATCGAGCTTTTCAATGGTTTGAAGTTCGATGAAAGCGAAATGACCATTGCAAAACTTGTCCTGAAAGAAATCATGGCGCGTCTTGGCTTTATGAGTAATGTCGGCTTAAGTTACCTTGAGCTCTCGCGTGCTGCAAACACCTTGAGTGGTGGCGAGGCGCAGCGTATTCGCCTTGCTACTCAGATTGGTTCTGGCCTCCAGGGCGTGTTATATGTACTCGACGAGCCATCAATCGGGCTTCACCAACGTGATAATGACAAGTTGATTGAAACGCTCAAGCACCTTCGTGATCTTGGTAATTCAGTTCTTGTGGTCGAGCACGACGAAGATACAATCGCCCAAGCCGACTTCTTGGTTGATGTTGGCCCTGGTGCTGGTGTGCATGGTGGTACAATCGTTGCTGCTGGTAGCCCCGCTGAAGTGGCAAAGAATCCTGATAGCATTACCGGTCGTTACCTAGCAGGTACCGAAAAAATTGATGTACCGAAAAAGCGCCGTGTAATCGATCGCGACCGCAAGCTGCTTGTTCGTGGTGCGAAAGAAAACAATCTCAAAAATATTGATGCTGCATTCCCGCTCGGCGTTATGACGCTCGTAACGGGTGTGAGTGGTAGCGGTAAATCAACCCTCGTGAACGACATTTTAGCGAAAGAACTTGCCGCTCGTTTACACCGCGCACAGGAAGTGCCGGGCACACACGATAACATTGAAGGTATCAACCAGCTCGATAAGGCAATTATTATCGATCAGTCTGCAATTGGCCGCACGCCACGTTCTAACCCGGCAACCTACACAGGGGTATTTACGCCAATCCGCGAACTATTTGCAGGCACGCCAGAAGCAAACATTCGTGGCTACAAAGCCGGGCGCTTTAGCTTCAACGTCAAGGGTGGTCGCTGTGAAAATTGTCAGGGTGATGGTGTTATTAAAATCGAAATGCACTTCTTGCCCGATGTATATATCCAGTGCCCTGAATGTCATGGCAAACGCTACAACCGCGAAGCACTCGAGATTAAGTACAAGGGCAAAACGATCAGTGATGTGCTTGAAATGACGGTCGCGGAAGCTGTCGAGTTCTTTGAAAACGTCCCAGCGATTCATCGCAAGCTCGCGACTATCAAAGAGGTAGGACTTGGTTACATCAAGCTTGGCCAACCGGCAACAACCTTTAGTGGTGGTGAAGCGCAGCGTATCAAGCTCGCGAGCGAGCTTAGTCGACGAAGCACGGGCAAGACACTTTACATCCTTGATGAGCCAACGACCGGTTTACACACTGCCGACGTAAAGAAGTTGCTTGAAATATTGCAGCGCCTCGTTGAAGGCGGCAACAGTATGGTAATTATCGAGCACAACCTTGAAGTTATTAAGTGTGCCGACTGGATTATCGATCTCGGCCCTGAAGGCGGCCAAGGCGGCGGTATGATTATTGCCGAAGGCACCCCTGAGGATATCGCAAAAGCCAAGGGCAGTTTCACGGGTAAATATCTCAAGCAAGTTCTCGCGAAATAGCTACGGGCTAAAAAGAATTACTCGCCGTTATTTGCGGCGAGTAATTCTTTTTTTGATGTGATGCTTGATTTTTGCTCTGTTCTCTGGCTCTTTTAGCACATGCGCAATACCCGGAAGTAATGACAAAAAGATGATGAGTAGCGCGGCAACTTCAATGTTGATGCCAAGTTTTTGAATAACTGTGCCGGCAAAATATCCAAGGAAGGTGAACCCGCAGGTCCAGATAAATGCGCCAACAAGGTTAAAGGTGACAAATGTTCTATATGGCATATGACTGACACCAGCCACTACAGGCGAGAAAGCGCGTACAATCGGCACAAACATAGCCATCACGACGGCCTTCGATCCATTGTCTTCATAAAACTTCTCAGCCTGCTGAAGATATTCCTGACGGAAGAAGCGACTATCAGGGCGTTGGAAGAGTCGTCGGCCTATCTTGCGGCCGATGTAATAGCCGGTGGTGTTGCCAATAACGGCTGCGGCAAATAGTAATGCAGCAAAGGCAAAAATATTGATATGAAAGATACCCTGATTGACGAGGGTTCCGGCAATAAAGAGTAGGCTGTCGCCCGGCAAAAAGAAGCCAGCCATAAGTCCTGATTCGGCAAAAATGACAAGAATGACGGCAAGCGGGCCAAGGTTAGTAATTGCGTGTAGTAAGTTTTCCATTACCTTGATTGTAGCATATCGCCGTTTGCGTGAGCTTTTTGATGCGTGGTATACTAATAAGTGCAAATATCACACCTCCGCACAGGTATCTAACGAAAGGAAGAGAGACATGGGAGAGAAGATAAGCCTTAGTATTAGTGAACGTACTGTTCACGGTAAGAAAGTTCGAAATCTACGCGCCGACGGTATTACGCCAGGTGTTGTGTATGGGCACGGTATGGAGCCTATGCCAATCCAGGCAGATGCTGGTGAAGTCCGGCGAGTTGTATTACAGGCGGGTAAACACACGCCAGTGCATCTCACGGGTGCAAAGCGTCGTATTGCACTGATTAAAGATATTGAGTTTGATGCAACGAAGCATGGCGTAGTGCGTCACGTTTCATTCCATGCGGTGAAGGCTGACGAGCCAGTCCACACGGAAGTACCGATCCACCTACTTGGTGTTGGTGAAAGCGAAGCTGAAAAGGCAGGATTTGTCGTCTTGCAGGCGGTAGATAAAGCTGAGATTCGCGCACTTCCAGCCGACCTACCAGAAGCACTCGAAGTTGATATTACGAAACTAGCGGGCGTGGGTGATCGCGTCACGCTTGGCGACATTAAATTGCCTCATGGCGTAGAGCTCGTCGAGCACGATACGGGTCGCCATGACGATGACGAAGAGGAAGAAAAGCCGTCAATTACCGACCTGGTTGTAGCGAACGTCTACGAGCCAGCGGCACTCGAGGCTGCTAACGAGGCGGCTGCTGGTGAAAGCACTGATGAAGAACAGGTCACCGTAGAAGGTGAAGAAACAGAAGAATCAGCTGAAACAAAAGAGTCGTAAACTACGCATATAGTAAAAATACTGCACCTCGTAGCGTGAGGTGCAGTATTTTTTAATATTCACTATCGTCGTAGGTATACTCCTGCGCATGGTAGCTAACGCCTTGGTCGTATAGCTTCACAAAATCACGGGCGCTTTCAAAGATTTTATCCTGAGCTACGAGCTCTTCTTGTGTCATCCAGAAGTTCTTGCCTCCTTCGAATTCCTCCATCATTTCACCACTTGCATTATCACAGTGCATAATGACGAAAATTTTATCTTCAAGCAAGTCGCCATCCGATTTTCGGTAATCGCGTTTATGGAAAATATGGCTGAATGTAAAATCGCCAACAAGTCCTGTTTCTTCTTCTAGCTCGCGCGCAGCTGCCTCCTCAAAGCTCTCACCCCATCGGACCTTGCCGCCAAGTCGCCCGTAAAATCCGTAATACGGCTGTTTCAGTCGCTGCTGTACGATAAACTCGCGCCGGCCCCTGTTATGGCGTTCAACGATGAGCGCAACAGACACTTTGGGTTGCTTCTCGATCTCGTTTTCATCAGTATCCATGCGGTTGGCGTACTCTTTACCGCGTGGCGTCAAGGTATAGCCACTATCTGTCTTTTCAACAAGTCCCGCAGCAATCAATTTCTTGATATGAAATGTAAAGTGATCACTGCTGAGGCTGGTTGTTTTTTGGAGTTCTGCAAAAGTAGCATGTGGCACAAACAAAAGGGCACGCAGTATACTGGTTTGAACGGTGTGAACGTCTGGTTCGTAAGTCATAGGGCTATGGTAGCACTGGCCGGCTAGGCAATCTAGTAAAGTCGACTTTACTCGTCAGCCTCGATAAATCCGCCAGACTGGTGCTTCCAAAGTGAGGCGTAAATACCTTTCTTTTTCAGCAGTTCCTGGTGGCTGCCATCTTCAGCAATTTTCCCGTGCTCAAGCACGATAATGCGATCGAGCTGCGCAATCGTGCTCAGGCGATGCGCAATAACAATGCTAGTGCGTTTCTGCATCAGCTCATCGAGCGATTCCTGAATCAGTTTTTCGCTCTCGCTATCGAGCGCAGACGTCGCTTCATCGAGCACCAAGATAGGTGCATCTTTGAGCAGTGCGCGGGCTATCGCTACGCGTTGGCGCTGGCCACCGCTCAGTTTGATACCACGTTCGCCAACCATTGTTTCAAGGCCTTCCGGCAGCTTCTTAATGAATTCCCATGCATGTGCTTGCTTAGCGGCACGAATAATTTGTTCGCGTGTTGCATCGGGCTTGCCGTAGGCGATGTTATCAGCAAGTGTACGGTGGAAGAGCAACGGCTCCTGTGCAACGTACGCAATCGACTGGTGCAGACTCTGTTGGGTAACCTCGGCAATATCTTGGTCATCGATGCTGATTGAGCCACTGTCGATATCACTAAAGCGAAGCAAAAGTCGAGTAAGGGTAGTTTTGCCCGAGCCACTATGACCCACTAAGCCAACACGCTCGCCAGGGTTAATCGTCAGAGACAAGTCGTTAAAAATGTGTTCACCAACGCCCTTATCGTGCGCAAAGGTAACGCTGTCGAATGTAATCTTACCAGCCGTCGCAGTGAGAGCTTTAGTTGATTTGTCTTTGATGTCAAATTCAAGCTTCAATTCTTTAGTCATTGCAGACGCATCGCCCATCACGCTATTATACTGGCGCATCACATGGTTGAGTGACCAAAGGTTACGGCCAACGCCGAGTGTGTAAGTAAGCATCAAGTATACGGCGCCAACCTGGATAGCGTGGTGCTCGCCAGCAACAGCAGCAAAGCCAAGTGCACAAACATAAATCACCATGATCAAGCTCGACCATACAGTGCTAACTTTCAACAGCCCGCGCATAGAATCGAACGAACGGTCACGCCATTCTGCGGTACGTCCGTCCATTGATCCCTGTTCGTGCGTTGCCGCGCCAAACGCTTTCACAGTTGAAATGTTTGTAATCACATCAGCAACAAATCCTGTCATTTTATTCCATGCTTCAGTTTCTCGCTCATTCAATGCTCGCATGAATCGTGATCCAAAGAACACGCTAATGGCAAAAATGATTGATACTATCAAAAGGAATAGCGCGTACTGCCAATAAACGAATGAAAGGATTGTTACAGCTGCGGTAATACTTGCGAAAATTGGTAGTAAGTCCCAAATAATCGTGTCCCAGAAGCGCTCGAATGAACTGAGTAGCTTGGTCGTCTGGCTAATAATCGAGCCGCCAAATCGGTTTGCGTGAAAGTTAAGGCTATGGCCCA
>Ga0157377_10000672_pt1 | contig 14159 bp, 13 predicted proteins | sample M55metaG_FD_121116 | JGI IMG/M metagenome (GOLD analysis project Ga0157377, IMG submission 121116) | Miscanthus rhizosphere microbial communities from Kellogg Biological Station, Michigan, USA - M5-5 metaG | ecosystem: Host-associated > Plants > Roots > Rhizosphere > Soil | place: USA: Michigan...
CGTGACGAACTTGGCGGCGATCACCGCACCGAGCGCGATGCCGACGGCGACCACACCTTGCAGCATCGACGCCTGCGACAGGTTGAGCGACAGTGCGCGCGCCGCCCAATCGATGACGATGAACTGCAGCGTCGCGCCGGCGCCCCAGAACAGCGTCGTCGTCGCGAGCGAGATCTGGCCCAGCCGATCGCGCCACAGCAGCGCGACGCAGTGCGAGAACTCGCGGATCAGGTAGAACGGATTCTTGCTCGGCACGCGGTGGTCGACACCGGTGTCGGGTATGAACCAGTTGAAGATCGCCGCGATGAGGTAGAAGCCCATGATGACGACGATCGCCGCCTCGGGCGGCGTGTCGACCGGCGTATCGAACACCGGGAAGTCGAAGCCGAGCAGCGCCGCCGAAACCCGTGGCGTAATCAGCGCACCGCCGAGCAGTACCCCGATGATGATCGAGCCGACGGTGGCGCCCTCGATCCAGCCGTTGGCGATGACGAGTTGATGCGGCGGCAGGAGCTCGGTCAGGATACCGTACTTCGCCGGCGAATACGCGGCGGCCCCGAACCCGACGATCGCGTAGGACAGGAGCGGGTGAATGTCGAACAGCATCAGCGCGCAGCCGCAGACCTTGATCGCGTTGGTGAACAGCATCACGCGACCCTTCGGCATCGAATCCGCGAATGCGCCCACCACCGGCGCCAGCAGCACGTACGAAATGACGAAGCTCTGTTTCAGTGCGGGCGTCATCCACGCCGGCTCGTGCAGTTCCCGCAGCAGCGCAATCGCGGCGATCAGCAGGGCGTTGTCGGCGAGCGACGAAAAGAACTGCGCCGCGATGATGGTGTAGAAGCCGGGTTTCATGGAGCTCAGGAAATCGGTCGCGGCGGACGCGTTCGAACTGCAGGACGTTCGCTGTGGATTGTTATAATGCGAACGCCGCGCGGCCGGCGCTTTATACCATGATCCCACAACCCCCAGCAGTGCGGCCGCGGTCGTGCCGTAGCGTTTTCAGGTTGTAGCGGACAGCGCTACCTCTGGCGCCCCCGCCATTCAATCTGCATGGCCCGCCCGATCGTCGCCGACGTCGATCTTGCCGCGATCGCGGCGAATCTCGCATCCGTTCGCCGATTCGCGCGCGGCGTGGAAGTGCTCGCCGTCGTCAAGGCCAACGCGTACGGCCACGGCCTGCTGCGCGTGCTGCCCGCCCTCGACGGCGCCGACGGACTTGCGCTGATCGAGCTCGAGGCGGCGCTCGCGCTGCGCGCGGCGGGCTATTCACGTCCGATCCTGCTGCTCGAAGGATTCTTCGAAGGCGCCGAGCTCGAACCGATTTCCCACCACGGGTTGCACATCGTCGTGCACGACGCCGAGCAGGTGCGGATGCTCGAGACGGCGCGCCTTCCCGCGCGCATCGGCGTGTACGTGAAAGCCAACACAGGGATGAATCGCCTTGGGTTCGCGCCCGCCGACGTTCCGGGAGTCTGCGCGCGCCTCGAAGCACTGAAGGCGGGTGCGAGCATACGGCTGATGATGCATTTCGCGCGCGCCGACGACGACGACGGAATCCCCGAGCCGCTCGCGCGATTCGAGCGCGAGTGCGGAGCCTTGACCTATCCGCGTTCGCTCGCCAACTCGGCGGGCGTCGTCCGCTACGGCGAGATCGGCGGCGACGGCGTGCGGCCGGGCATCATGTTGTATGGTGCGACACCGTTCGGACGGCGAAGCGCCGAGGCACTGGGCCTCGTCGCGGCGATGACGCTGCGCTCCCAGTTGATCGCCGTGCAGACGCTTGCGGGCGGCGATACCGTCGGTTATGGCGCCTCGTTTCGCGCGTCGCGCGCGATGCGCATCGGCGTCGTCGCGTGCGGATACGCGGACGGTTATCCGCGCCTCGCTCCCAACGGCACGCCCGTGCTGGTGAATGGGAAGCGTGTACCGATGGCGGGTCGCGTGTCGATGGACATGGTCACGGTCGACCTGTCGGCAGTGCCGGAGGCGACAGTGGGCAGCGACGTCGTGCTGTGGGGGAACGGATTGCCGGTCGACGAGGTCGCAGCGATGGCGTCGACCGTCGGCTATGAATTGCTGTGCGCGGTCGCGCCCAGGGTCCCGTTCGTCGTGCGCGGACTACGCGGAGGATAGGTCTTGTACATCGTTGTCACCGGCGCGGCCGGCTTCATCGGTTCGAATCTCGTCAAGGCGCTGAACGAGCGCGGCGAATCGGACATCATTGCCGTCGACGATCTCACCCGCGGCGACAAATTTCGCAATCTCGCCGATTGCGACATTGCCGATTACCTCGACAAGGACGAGTTCCTGTTCCGCATCGGCAACGGCGATTTCGACGACGACATCGCAGCCGTGTTTCACCAGGGTGCCTGCTCGGACACGATGGCCACCGATGGCCGGTACATGCTGCGCAACAACTATCGCTACTCCGTCACGCTGCTCGATCATTGCCAGGACAACGACATTCCGTTCCTGTATGCGTCGAGCGCGTCGGTGTACGGCGGCGGCATCGTGTTCCGCGAGGAGCGCGCCAACGATGCGCCGCTCAACGTGTACGGTTATTCGAAGGCGCTGTTCGACCGCTACGTTCGGCGCGTGTTGCCCGAGCGGACGGCGCAGATCGCCGGCTTCCGCTATTTCAACGTGTACGGCCCGCGGGAAGCGCACAAGGGGCGGATGGCCTCGGTCGCGTACCACTTCGCCAACCAGTATCGCGCCGAGGGACGCGTGCGCCTCTTCGCGGGCACGGGCGGCTACCCCGACGGCGAGCAGCGACGCGATTTCATCCACGTCGACGACATCGTCGCCGCGAACCTCGATTTCCATCGGCATCCGGAACGTTCGGGTATTTTCAATCTCGGCACCGGAACGGCCGCGACGTTCAACGCCGTTGCGGTGGCGACCATCAACGCATGCAGGCACGCGAGCGGCGATCCGTCGCGCTCGCTTTGCGAGCTGGTCGCCGATGGCGCGATCACCTACGTGCCGATGCCCGACGCGCTAGGCGGCAAATATCAGAGCTTCACGCAAGCGGACCTCGGCCGGCTGCGTGCATCCGGTTACGACGCCAGGATGCTGGCCGTCGACGAGGGCGTGCAGCGCTACGTCGAAAGTCTGATTTCAGCCTAGCGGTTCCCTTCGTAACCTTGGGACTCGATCGCATTCGCCGCGACATCAAGCCGATGTCGCGCGTGGCGACGAGTCCACTCACCTCGAAGGAGAACGCCATGTTTCGTTGCCTGATCGCGCTTGCATTCGCAGTCGCATCGCAGTTGGCTGCCGCTGCGCTCAACCTCAACACCGCCAGCAAGGAGGAGCTCGTCGCGCTGTCGGGCATCGGGCCCGCCAAGGCCCAGGCGATCATCGACTACCGCGTCCAGCACGGCGGGTTCAAGACGATCGAGGAACTGAAGGACGTCAAGGGCATTGGCGCCCGGCGCTTCGAGAAGCTGAAGCCCGAATTGACGCTCGCGTCGCCTGCGGCCAAGCCCGCTGCCAGGACGGATTCGAAAGGGCAGGCCGTGGCCGCGCGGACCGACGCCAAGCCGATCAAGTAGCCGGCGGGAAACCGGTTGGGGGGTGGTGGGCACTGCCCGCTACCTCTTGTTCGGCGGTGGTTTCCGACGATGCGTTCGGTGGTTTCGGGCGGCGCTCGGCGCCGATTGGACGCACGGGGGGCACGGTAGGTCAACGTTCCGCATGCGCAGCGCGTTATGGGCCGGCACGAGTCGCAACGGCATGGTGCCAGAGCGCGACCGGCCCCCGACGTATTCGCACCCCTACCGGAGATCTACATGAAACGTCTGCTGCTTGGATTGGTGCTGTTGCTGGCCACGAGCTTCGCGCTCGCTGCGACCAACATCAATACCGCAACGAAAGAGGAACTCGAGGCGCTTCCCGGCATTGGCCCGGTCAAGGCGCAGGCGATCATCGACTACCGCACCGCCAATGGCGCATTCAAGTCGCCGGAAGACGTGATGAAGGTCAAGGGCATCAAGGACGGCGAGTTCGGCAAGATCAAGGACCAGATCTCCGTGTCCGGCCGCACCGTCGCCCAGACAGCTCCGGCCGCGGGCGCGATGGCCCCGGCGGCTCCGGCCAAGGCAGCTCCGTCGACGGGCGCGATGGCCCCGGCGGCCCCCGCCAAGGCCGCAGCACCCGCGGCAGCGCCGGCTGCCGCCGCACCGATGGCCCCGGCCGCACCGGCCAAAGCCGCCGCACCGGCCGCCGCACCGACGGCCCCGGCCAAGGATGCCGACAAGATGACCAAGGCACAGGAAGAGAAGGCAGCCAAGGCCAAGGCGAAGGAAGACAAGGCCGCCAAGGAGAAGGAGGAGAAGGCAGCCAAGGCCAAGGCGAAGGAAGACAAGGCCGCCAAGGAGAAGGCCGAGAAGGCTGCGAAGGCGAAGGAGAAGGAGGAGAAGGCTGCGAAGGCGGAGGCTGACAAGCAGGCCAAGGCCGACGCGAAGAAGGACGCGGCTGCCGCGAAGGACAAGGCGCCTGCGAAGGCCGCGACGACCGACAAGGCGGCCACGACGGACAAGGCCACCACGACCGCCAACGCGCCCACGACGGACAAGGCAGCGTCGAAAGATGCGCCGGCCAAGTCGGCGGCCGACGAGAAAGCGAAGAAGTAACGCCGCACGTTAAAGCAAAGCCCCGCGAACCCCGCCCGCGTGGCGGGGTTCGCGCTTTTGTGGCGACGGTCGTCGCAGGCCGCTCGGCTACAATCGGTCGATGAATTACCGCACGCTATCCGACGCCGTAGGCAACACGCCACTCGTTCGGCTCGCACGTCTGCCCGGCAAGACCAGCAACGTGCTGCTCGCAAAGCTCGAAGGGAACAATCCGGCGGGGTCAGTAAAGGATCGGCCGGCGTTGTCGATGATCGTCGAGGCCGAGAAGCGCGGCACGATCAAGCGCGGCGATACGCTGATCGAGGCGACGTCCGGCAACACCGGCATTGCGCTCGCGATGGTTGCGGCGATGCGAGGCTACCGGATGCTGCTCGTCATGCCCGAGAGCCAGACGGCCGAACGCGTGCAGACGATGCGGGCGTACGGCGCCGAGTTGATCCTGACGCCGAAGGCAGGCGGCATGGAGGCCGCGCGCGACATCGCCGACCGGATGCGCGCCGAAGGCAAGGGCGTAATCCTCGATCAGTTCGCCAATCCCGACAATCCGCTCGCGCACTATCGCGGTACCGGTCCGGAGATCTGGCGCGACACCGACGGGAGCGTCACGCATTTCGTCTCGGCGATGGGCACGACCGGAACGATCATGGGCGTGTCGAGGTTCCTGAAGGAAAATAATCCGGCAATCCAGATCGTCGGCGCGCAGCCCGCCGAAGGCTCGCAGATTCCCGGCATTCGCAAATGGCCGCCTGCATACCTGCCGAAGATCTTCGATGCGTCGCGCGTGGACCGGATCGAGAACGTCTCGCAGGGCGACGCCGAGGACTTCGCGCGACGACTGGCGCGCGAGGAAGGCATCTTCGGCGGCATCAGCTCGGGCGGCGCATGCGCCGTTGCGATGCGCGTGTCCCAGTCCGTCGAGAACGCGATCATCGTGTTCGTCGTTTGCGATCGCGGCGACCGCTACCTGTCCACCGGCGTGTTTCCCGCGTGACCCGGCGGGTTGCGCGAGGCGCAGCAAACCGCTTCAAATGCGTTGATTGGCGCGCCGCGCCAGCCGCTCGTATCCATGTCCATGGCGTTAGCACGCCCTGCACCGATTGAACGAAGAACCGACCGCGCCGACGATGACGCCGCTGCTCGTCTTTGACATCGAGACGGTGCCCGACGTCGCGGGAATACGCCGCATCAACGACATCGGTGCGAACGTCGACGACGCCGCCGTGCTTGCCTGGTTCGCGCAGAAGCGGCGAGCAGCGACGGGTAACGACTTCGCGCCGCATTATCTGCAGCAGGTCGTTGCGATCGCTTGCGCGCTGCGCGATGCGGCTGGAATCCGCGTCTGGTCGATCGGCGACGCGGCCGACCCCGAGCCCGAGATCATCCGTCGCTTCTTCGACGGCATCGAGAAGTATTCGCCGCAACTCGTGTCGTGGAACGGCGGCGGGTTCGACCTGCCCGTGTTGAATCATCGCGCGCTCATCCACGGCGTCGCTGCAGCGCGCTATTGGGACTGGGGCGACGACGACCGCGACTTCCGGTACAACAATTACCTCGCACGGTTCCACACGCGACATCTCGACGTGATGGACGTCGTCGCGCAGTACCAGCCGCGTGCGAGCGCAGGCCTCGACGCGATCGCGCGGCTCTGCGGATTTCCCGGCAAGCTCGGCATGGCTGGAGGCGACGTCGGTGCGGCCGTCGCCGCGGGCCGCATCGGCGACGTCCGCAGCTACTGCGAGTGCGACGTGCTGAACACGTATCTCGTCTATCAGCGATTTCGACTGATGCGCGGCGAGATCGATGCCGGCGAGTACGCGCGCGAGATGTCGCTCGTCCGCGAGCGGATCGGCGCGTCCGACGCGCCGCACTGGCGTGAATTCATCGCGAAGTGGACCGGCGATGCCGGCGCGCTGCCTACAACGTGATCGTGCCGCGGCCGATCTCGATCACGCGGCCCGACACGTGAATCGACCGATCGTCGTCGACGCGCAAGCCAAGCCGGCAGCGCCGTCCGACGGCCTCGCCCTGGTCGATGACGAGTTCGACGGGCAGCGGCTCGTTCATCGCGAGCAGCCATCCGCCCAGATTCGCGCAGGCCGATCCCGTACCCGCATCCTCGATGACGGCGCCGTGCTTCGGGAAAAAGAAGCGGGCAAGCACCCGATTGCGTTCGCGCGCGAAGACATAGGCCATTGCGCGCTCGCCGTTGCTGCCGTGATGCAGTAGCTCCGCCGCCACGGGTTGCGCGCGGCGGACGGCGTCGAACGACGCGAGTGGAATGATCAGTTGCTCGCTGCCAGTATCCACCCATAGCGGCTGGACGTTCGCGGCGACGTCGGCTGCGGCAAGCCCCAGCATGTGCGCTAGTGCTTCGCGCGACGCCGACGGCGAACGATGTCGCGGCACGTTCGCGGTCAGTGTCCACACGTCGCCATTGGCATGTACCGGAATGGTGCCGGCGCGCATTTCGAGCGTCACGTCGTCGCCGGCGCGCAGCAGGTCACGCACGACATGCGCCGTGCCGAGCGTCGGGTGACCGGCGAAGGGCATCTCGAACGTCGGCGTGAAAATGCGCACGCGTGCCGACGCCGTCGTCGACGGCATCACGAACGTCGTTTCCGACAGGTTTAACTGCAGCGCCAGCGATTGCATCGTGGCGTCGTCCAACATGCTGCCGTCCTCGAATACGGCAAGCGGATTCCCGGCGAGTGGCGATTCCGCAAAAACGTTGACGATCCTGAATGGACGGGACGGCATCGCAGGCAACTCCTTCAATTCGGCGGCGCCAACGCGGGCTCGCGCGCCGGCAACAGCAATGCGCGGGCATGGCGCTCCATCGCCGCATGGGACACGTCGTCGAGGTTCAGCACCGTGGCTGTGCGATGACGCGGAAAATTGCGCTCGATGGCGCGTGTGTACAACGGGTCGTAGTGCGTCGCCAACAGATCGGCGGCCAGTTCCGCCGTCGCGCCGTTGCGTGCCCATCCGTTCCAGCGCGTGACGGTAGCCCTGCCATGCATCCGGGCAAGCGGCGCGAGTCGCGCATGCAACAGGTCGGGGTCGCCGGCAAGGTGCGCGTAGTCTTCCTCGAGCATCGCCACGCGTAACGGCAGCGGCGTTTCGAGTCTTATGCACGCCGAGCGGCGCATTTCCGTCAGCAGCGACTCGGGAACCTGCAGCCGGCCGATCCGCTGGCTCTCCGATTCGACGAACACCGGCCGCGTCACGTCGAACGTCGACAGCGCCGCGTACAGATCGCTTTCGAACAGCTTTTGCGACGGCTGCGGGTCGTCCGGCAAATCGCCGAGCAGCGAACCGCGATGTCGCGCCAGCACTTCCAGGTCGAGCACCTGTCCGCCCACGGCGGCCAGTGCCGCGATCAGACGCGACTTGCCGGAGCCGGTGAGCCCGCAGACGACGTGGAAACGCAGGTGCTGCGCATGGAACGGCAGCATCGCAACGACGTGGCGGCGGTAGGCGCGATACCCGCCGTCGAGTTGCACGGCGCGAAAGCCGATCTCGGTCAGCACGTGCACGAGCGCGCGGCTGCGCTGGCCGCCACGCCAGCAATAGACGAGCGGCGACCATTCGCGCGGCTTGTCGAACGCGTGGCGGTCGCAGATCCCCGCGATGTTGCGCGCGACGATCGCGGCACCGAGCTTGCGGGCGTCGAACGCCGATTGCTGGACGTACATCGTGCCGACTCGCGCACGCTCGGCGTCGTCGAGCACAGGAAGGTTGACGGCCCCCGGCAAATGATCTTCGGCGAATTCACCCGGCGAGCGCACGTCGATCCGCTCTGCGTACGACGCCCACGCATCGACGTCGGCTTTCGGCGTCGTGCGCAAGGGGGGGCCCGGCGGCAGCGGCGTTTTCATCGGCGCGATAACAGGGGCAGGAGGACCGGCCATACGTTGTCGAGGATCCGCGCCTGCGCCGCGGCGGTCGGATGGATCCGGTCCGGTTGGAATAGCGCGAGGTCGTCGCCGAAGCCCTCGAATACATACGGAACGACCGGAGCGCGCCGCGTCTTCGCGACGTCCGTGAAGAGCGCGTCGAATGTGCGCGCGTACGCGGGGCCGTAATTGGGTGGCACCTTCATTCCAACGATCAGCGGCTGCGCGCGCGCCGCCTGCACGTCGGCGACCATCGTGTCGAGATTCGTGCGCGTCGCGTTGAGATCGCCGCCACGCAGCGCGTCGTTGCCGCCGAGCTCGATGACGACGATCGCCGGCCGCTGTTCGCGCAGGAGGACCGGCAGGCGCGCGCGTCCACCGGCCGTCGTATCGCCGGATATCGACGCGTTGACCACCTGCTCGCGGTGGCCGGTTTCTCTGAGCCGTGCGGCGAGCAGATCGACCCACCCCTGGCCTTTCGCGAGCCCGTAGCCGGCCGAGATCGAGTCGCCGACGACAAGCAGCACCGGTGCCGGGGCTTGCGCCTGCGCCGGCGCCCCCAACATCACGAGGGCTAACAGCAGCAGCAGGTGTGGCCAGCGAACGATTGCCATGCCTGGATTGTAACGGGCCACTACGGTCATCCGGCGGGTGGGCGATACTGATGAAACGCATCGATCGCATGCGCTGTCTGATGACGATGCCCCAGGAACCGCCCATGTCGAGCATCATTCGAGCCACCTTACTGACGAAGATCGTGCAAAGCGGCGACGAGCCGCTGACGATTCTCGACGATGTCACTTTCGATGTCGCGGCAGGCGCGACGATCGCCATCGTCGGTGCCAGCGGCTCGGGCAAGACGACGTTGCTCGGGTTGCTCGCCGGCCTCGATCGTCCGACGTCGGGTGACGTGATCATCGACGGCGTCGCGCTGTCGACGCTCGACCAGGACGGCTGCGCCGCATTGCGACAGCGGCTGCTTGGCTTCGTGTTCCAGTCGTTCCAGTTGCTGCCGGCGTTGACGGCGCTCGAGAACGTCATGCTGCCGCTCGAGCTCGCCGGTGCAACGGACGCGAGCGAGCGTGCGCGATCGTGGCTCGCGCGCGTCGGGCTCGCGCGGAGGACGACGCACTATCCACGACAGCTGTCGGGCGGCGAGCAGCAGCGCGTCGCGATTGCGCGCGCATTCGCCGGCGAGCCGAAGATCCTGATGGCGGACGAGCCGACCGGCAACCTCGACGGCGCAACCGGCATCGACGTGGCCGATCTGATGTTCCGCCTGAATCGCGAGCACGGCACGACGCTGCTGCTCGTGACGCACGACGTAGGTCTCGCGAGTCGCTGTGAGCGCAGGTTGTCGCTCGCACTGGGACGACTGGTGGGTGACGAGCGCGTCGAGCATCCGAAACCGGCGCCGCACGCCGCTGCGCAGGTACTCGCGAAGTGAAAATCGCAGCGCTTCCTGTGACCGCGGTCCACCGCGATTGCCCATGCAGACGCTGAGACTCGCGCTGCGACTCGTCGGGCGCGACTGGCGCGCCGGTGAGTTGCGCGTGCTGATGGCGGCGATCTTCCTCGCGGTCGCGAGTGTCGGCACCGTTGCATTCTTCGCCGATCGCGTGAAGGCGGGGCTTGCGCAGCAGGCGAACCTGCTGCTCGGCGCGGACGTGATGATCTCCGGCGACCGGCCGCTGCCGCCCTCGTTCGCCGACGAGGCGCGCCGCCGCGACCTCGCGACGTCGCCGGCGATCCGCTTCAACAGCATGGTTCAGGCATCCGGCGGTGGATCGGCACCGGCGGTGCTGACCGACGTGAAGGCCGTTGCCGACGGTTACCCGCTGCGCGGCGCGATCGCGCTCGCGGAACCGGGCACCGCCCAGCGCCACGACGCGCACGGCATTCCCGGGCGCGGCGAGGCCTGGGTTGATACGCGGCTCGCCGATCGCCTCGCGTTGACCAAAGGCTCGAAGGTCGCCGTTGGCGATGCGACGCTGACGGTGACGGCGATCATCGCGCAGGATCCCGAGATTGTGGGACTCACGTTCGCGCCGGGTCCGAAGCTGCTGCTGAACCTCGACGACGTGCCCGCAACCAACCTGCTGCAGCCGGGCAATCGCGCGACGTGGCGATTGCTCGTCGCCGAACGCAAGCCGGGTGACGTCGAGCGCTTCCGCACGTGGCTCGCCAGTGCGACGACACCCGGGCAGCGCGTCGAATCGGTCCGCGATCTGCGGCCCGAAGTGCGACAGACGCTCGAGCGCGCCGAACGCTTCCTCGGTTTGTCGGCGCTCGTAGCCGTGCTGCTCGCAGCCGTTGCCGTCGCGCTCGCGGCGTCGCGGTACCTGCGGCGCCATCTCGACGCGGCGGCGATGTTCCGCTGCTTCGGCGCGTCGGTGGCGCGAACGCTGACGCTGTTCATCGTCCAGTTCATCGCACTGGGCATCGCGAGCAGCGCGCTTGGCGTCGTCGGCGCGCTGCTCGGTCAGCAATTGCTCGCGACGATGCTTGCAACGGCGTTCGTCGAGACACTGCCGCTGCCGACGATGCTGCCCGCGCTGAAGGCGTTCGCAACCGGCGTGCTGCTGTTGTTCGGGTTTGCGCTGCCGCCGCTGGTTGCACTCGCGAACGTGCCGCCGTTGCGCGTGCTGCGCCGCGACCTGCCACGCCCGCGCATCGCGGGAATCCTTGCATATCTTTGCGGCGCGGCCGTCGTCGCCGTGCTAATCGCCTGGCAGGCGCAGGAGGCGCAGGCGGCGACGATCATGCTGGGCGGCGTCGCCGGCCTGCTGATTGCCGCTGCGGCACTTGCGTGGCTGCTGTTGACGCTGCTGAAGCGCGTGCCGCAGCGTGGCGTATCGTGGCGGTTCGGGCTTGCGAACCTGCGCCGGCGCGCGCTGGCGTCGAGCCTGCAGATCGGCGCGCTGGCCCTCGGCCTGACGTCGCTCCTGCTGCTGACCGTCGTGCGGGGTGACCTCCTGCGCGACTGGCGCGCGAGCCTTCCGCCTGATGCGCCCAACCAGTTCCTCGTCAACGTGCTGCCGGAACAGGTCGACGACGCGCGCACATGGCTCGGCACGACGATCGGCGTCAAGCCGGAATTCCGGCCGATGGTGCGCGGCCGTCTCGTGGAGTTGAACGGCAAGCCGTTCGACACGACACAATACGAGACGGGCGCGCGCCGTCTGGCCGAGCGCGAATTCAACCTGTCGTGGACCGACCGGATGCCGGAGGGCAATCGCACGGTCGCCGGCACCTTCTGGACGACGCAGGCACGCGGCGCCGATGCGGGCATTTCGCTCGAGGACGGCATTGCGCAGACGCTCGGCGTGAAGGTCGGCGACCGGCTGACGTTCGATGCCGGCGGCATCCGCGTCACCGCACCCGTGACGAGCCTGCGCAAGGTCGATTGGGACAGTTTCCGCGTGAACTTCTTCGCGTTGTTCGCGCCGGAGGCCCTGGATACGCTTCCCGCCACGTACATCGCGGCGTTTCGCGTTCCGGAAGGCAATGCGACGTGGCTCTCCGGGCTCGTCGCGCGCTATCCGAACATCCTCGCCATCGATGTCGCCGAAATCCTTCAGCAGATCCAGGGCATCATCGATCGCGTCGCACGCGCCGTCGAGTTCGTGTTCCTGTTCACGCTTGCCGGCGGCTTGCTGGTGCTGCAGGCGGCGATCGCATCCACTCAGGACGAGCGCAAGTTCGATGCGGCCATCGTCCGCACGCTCGGCGCGTCGCAGCGGCAGCTGCAAAGCGCGCAGGCGACCGAGTTCCTGCTGCTCGGGTCGCTCGCCGGGCTGCTGGGTGCGGCCGGCGCCACGGCGATCGGCTATGCACTGGCGGAGCACGTCTTCAACATCCGCTTCACCGGCAATGCGCTCGTGTGGCTGTACGGCATCGTCGGCGGCGCGGTCGCCGTCACGCTCGCCGGCTGGCTCGGCACGCGGTCGACGGTGAACGAGCCCCCGCTCACGGTACTGCGCCAACTCGGCTGATCCGGCCGGTTGTCTGTAAGGATTGCATAGAATTGCAGTCCCGCGGCACAATGTGCAGTCCCCATGAATACGCTCGCCGAAAGTTTCTCGGTGGCGCTTGCGATGATCACGCACCTCGATCCGCGCGTCACCGCGATCGTGGCGCTGTCGCTCGGCGTCAGCCTCACGTCGACGGTGTGCTCGGCCGTCATCGGCCTGCCGCTGGGCGCCGCCGTTGCGATCGGTCGCTTTCCCGGTCGCGGCCCGCTGGTCGTCGCGTTGAACGCCGCGATGGGCCTGCCGCCCGTCGTGGTGGGGTTGCTCGTTTACCTCCTGTTGTCGCGCGCCGGACCGCTCGGTTCGATGGGTCTGCTCTTCACGCCGCAGGCGATGGTCATCGCGCAAACTGTGCTGATCGTCCCGCTCGTCGCGGCGCTGACGCGCCAGATCGTCGAGGATGCGTGGATCGAGTACCGCGAGCAGCTGCGAAGTCTCGATTCATCGTGGCTGCAGTCGACGCTGACGCTGCTGTGGGACACGCGGTGGTCGCTGCTGACGGTGGTGCTCGCGGGCTTTGGCCGCGCGGCATCGGAAGTGGGTGCGGTCATCATCGTCGGCGGCAACATCGACGGCATCACGCGGGTGATGACGACAGCCATTGCGCTGGAAACGAGCAAGGGCGACCTGCCGCTGGCGCTCGGGCTCGGCATCGTGCTGATCACGCTGGTGACGACGCTCAACATCGGCGCTCACGTCACGCGGCAGTGGGCGAGGGCGCGCCTTGGGTGACGCCGAGTGGGGCGGCCTGCCGATCGCGGCGTCGGCCGTCGACGTCGCTCGCGGCGATACGCAGGTTCTGCAAGGCGTCGACGTCCTGATCGAGCGCGGGACGCGCACGTTCATCCTCGGGGAGAACGGTGCCGGCAAGAGCACGCTGCTGCGCGTCCTGCACGGATTGATCGCGCCCACGCGCGGCACCGTGACGTGGGGTGGCGATACATCGCGGCCGCCGCGGCAGGCAATGGTGTTCCAGCGACCCGTGCTGCTGCGACGTTCGGCAGCCGGCAACGTGCGGCACGCGCTGAAGCTCGCAGGCGTTCGCGGTTCGAGTGCGCAGCGCTGCATCGAGCACGCACTCGCGCACGTCGGCCTGGCCGCTCTGGCCAAGCGCCCGGCGCGCGTGCTTTCCGGCGGCGAGCAGCAGCGGCTCGCACTGGCGCGGGCGTGGGCGCTCGCACCCGACGTGCTCTTTCTCGACGAGCCCACGGCGAGCCTCGACCCGCCTTCGGCGCGCGCGGTGGAAGCGATCGTCAACGACATCCACGCGCTCGGCACGACGATCGTCATGACGACGCATCATCTCGCGCAGGCGAAGCGCCTCGCCGACAGCGTGGTGCTGCTGCAGGCCGGCCGCGTCGCCGAGCATACGGCAGCAGCACAGTTTTTCAGTGAACCATGCTCGGCCTACGGTCGGGCATTCCTCGAGGGAGAGCGATTGTGATGACGAAGCTGTTCCGTAGATTTGCCGGCACACTCGCGTGCCTGCTTGCCGCGGCCGCGCTTGCGCAGCAGCCGTTCATCGTCGTCGCGTCGACGACGTCCACCGAGCAATCCGGCCTGTTTCCGCAACTGCTGCCGGCCTTCGA
>Ga0157377_10000681_pt1 | contig 14056 bp, 15 predicted proteins | sample M55metaG_FD_121116 | JGI IMG/M metagenome (GOLD analysis project Ga0157377, IMG submission 121116) | Miscanthus rhizosphere microbial communities from Kellogg Biological Station, Michigan, USA - M5-5 metaG | ecosystem: Host-associated > Plants > Roots > Rhizosphere > Soil | place: USA: Michigan...
AGTGGCCGCCGACGAGGTCATCGAGTAGGCGCGATGTCCGCTTCTGGCCAAAAGCAGACATCGCTAGCTGCACTGCACATGTCTGCTTGGGGGTAAAGCGGACATGACTTGTGCGGCATGTCTGCTTTCGTGGTCGCCATTGGGGGTAAAGCGGACTTGAGGTTTTGCAACGCACAGGTCCGCTTTTGACCCAAAGCGGACATTTGTGAAGGTCCAGCTAACCGGGATTACGGGCTATCACCTTCCAGGAACTGGAATCCATCATTACTCCGTTAGGACCTTTGTACTTTGCGAGCTGGGCTTTAAGAGCCGCAGCGATTTCCTCGTGGCGCTGTTCGGCCAATTTGCCCGCTTCACGGTACACCTCACCCGCCGGTCCGATTGCAAGCTGAAACCCAACAGCGTCGTCTAGGTCTTTGCCCACAAATACCTGAGCGTCGACCTGCTCAAACTTGATGTCCTTGTAGCCTGCGATTTCCAGTTGCTTTGTCACTACCCCGGTGTCAGCCATCGAGAACGGCCCGGGACCACATGTCTGCGCATTCTCACCGGGCGGCGGCAAATACCGCAATACGACATCCTTGGCGGAGCCGAGCCATGGATTATCCTTTATGCCGCGCCAGACGATCATCGTCATGACGCCGCCGGGCTTGAGGGCTTTGCGCATATTGCGCAATCCCGCTACTGGGTTCTCGAAAAACTGCGTCCCAAATCTAGAAAAACAGAAATCGTGAACGGGTTCGAACGGGTATGTCTGCACGTCCTCATCCAAGAACGTGATGTTGGTAATCCCCGCCGCCTTCGCGTCCTTGCGGCCGAATTCCAAAAAAGCATCACAGCAATCAACAGCCAAAACCGACCCGGAAGGGCCTACCAGTCGAGCCAGCTTGATTGCGGTATCGCCAAAGCCGCAGCCAGCGTCTACGACCTTGTCGCCTGGTTCGACCGGCAAAGTCGGAAAGATTGCCTCACTGTGTAGCGTCAACCCATCGACAAGAATGTGTTTCCAGCGGATGAATTTCGGCACCAGCACGCTATTCCAAAAGTCGATGTATTGGCTGTGCGGACGTTCGTGCTGAGCCAGTGTTTCAACGGCCATAACACGCCTCCATAATAATAATGGTTGCAGGATTGTCGCCCAAGCGCGGTGGGGCGCAAGTTACTATTCTCACGCCCAAATGTGAGGCTGATGTGGCAGAAGCTAGGTGGGTTTTCCGCCTGAAATCTTGGACAGAAGCGTCCTACGATTGGACAAAAACGACAGCCGAGAGTTGTTATGGCTGAGCATCCAGCAGGATTTTTCCAAGGTACCGAAATGCCGACCGCTGGTTGGTGGGAAGCACTTTGGCCCGATCCTGTAGGGGTTCTTGCGGCAGTGGGCTTGCGTCCCGGCATGGACGTAATCGACTTATGCTCAGGCGACGGTTGGTTCACCCTTCAAATAGCAAAGGTCGCACGGCACGTTTCTGCGATTGATATTGACCCGCATTTTCTGGAAGTCGCACGGCATCGGCTAGCGGAAAACGGAGTAGCAAATTGCGCCTTCATAGCCGGCGACGCCTACGACATTGCCAAACTGGCAGCACCAGCGGACTTTGTTTTCATGGCGAATGCATTTCATGGCGTTCCTGACTGCCCTCGACTTGCGAAGGCGGTGAACGCCGCACTGAAATCAAATGGCCGGTTTGCAATCGTCAATTGGCATAAACGTCCGCGTGAGGAGACGCCCATTCTTGGAGAGCCAAGAGGTCCAAAAACAGAGTTGAGAATGTCGCCAGAGGAAACAATCAAATCGGTGGAGGCAGGTGGCTTGAAGTTCACCAACATGGTCGAGATACCACCCTATCACTATGGCGTCGTCTTTGAGGGTTCTGGCGAGTGAGGTTTGCTGTGCCGCCATTGTTTGACAACAAAAACCCGCTAGCTAAATCGGTTTTTGAGCCTTCGGCGCTTTTGCGTGAAGCGCGACGTCAAAAGGGACTTGCAACTGTTAGTGTGCCGTCAGTCTGCGTCTTGGACCCGGACGGAGATATTGTACGTCGTTTGAAGGCGACTGGTCAGGCACATCTTGCCAAGGATTGGCCCTGCTACCACACCGAACTTTATACGTTCGCAATCTGTGGACAGGTTGCGGGCATCGTCGGGTGTGCAGTGGGCGCTCCGTTTGCCGTTCTGATAGCGGAGGAGCTTTTTGCAAGCGGGTGTGAGTTTCTGATTAGCGTGACCTCGGCGGGTCAAATTACCCAAACCGCTAAACTTCCGTATTTCGTTGTGATTGATCGCGCTCTGCGTGACGAGGGCACGAGCTATCATTATGCGCCGCAGTCTGAATACAGCGAGGCAGACCCGGAGATGATTGCTACAGCGGCGCGAGCGATGAAGGTCAACGGCGTGAACGCCGTTACCGGAAGTAGTTGGACTACGGACGCACCTTTCCGCGAAACGGAGGAAGCCATCGCTGTCGCTCGTTCAAAGGGCATACTTGCGGTGGAAATGGAGGCCGCCGCTTTGTATGCGTTTGCCCGTGTCCGCAAAAGAAAAGTTCTGTGCCTCGCGCATGTCACGAATACCATGGCCGTGGCCGATCAGGATTTCGAGAAGGGTGAAGCCGATGGAACAATTGATGCGCTGCGTGTGCTAGAGGCAATCATCAGCGAAATGTCCGCTTCTGGCCCTTAGCAGACATGAGCTAGTGCACTGCACATGTACGCTTTCGGGGGCGGACCGGACATTCCTGTTACTGCCGCGAAATTCCCTGCTGGTCCGAAATAATTCCCTGTTTTTGTGACTAGGGAATTTCGAACTAAAGTCTGCGCCCTATGTACAAATTGGTGTCTCCGAGGTGGCCGGTGGCCGCAATTTTGGAGAATTCCCTGCAAAATTCCCTGTTAGCAGGGAAGCTGGGGCAGAGCAGGGGATGATCTGCACTGCGACGCCAGCCACCCTATTTCCTTGCTGCAGGCAATGTCCGCTTTGCCGCTAAAGCGGACATGCGAGCGCACTTTGTACGCCTAGTGGCTACAAATCGTTCACTTCCATTCCTGGAACTATTAGAGTTAGCTTACGCATCAGCAGTTAACTGAATTAGTTCGCGGTTTCCGTTCCAAATTGCGATGGGGTACCAACAGTGAAACTCGTCCGCCGCAAAGTTCTGCAGCTGGCCGCCGTTGTCGCGGCGTCGCAGGCGCTGCCGCGTATTGCCTGGTCGAGCGACTACCCCGTTCGGCCTCTGCAATGGATCGTTGGGTTTCCGCCGGGTGGCGGGACCGACGTGATTGCAAGAGAGATGGCCCGCTGGCTCTCAGACCATCTGGGCCAGGAAGTCGTGGTTGTGAACAAGCCTGGTGCCGCCACCAATATCGCGGCGCAAGCGGCAATCAACTCTCCAGCCGACGGGTACACACTGCTATGGATCGGGACCAGTAACGCCATCAATACGACGCTCTACAAGACGCTTCCCTTCGATTTTTTTAAGAGCATCGCGCCGGTCGCCGGCATCTGCGTTTCGCCCATGGTGATCGTGGCCAACCCCTCCGTGACTGCCAATAACATTGCTGACCTGATTGCGCTCGCGAAGACCGTTCCGGGCAAGATAACCATGGCTTCGTTCGGCACCGGCACGATCTCGCATGTCGCCGGCGAATTATTCAAGACGATGGCTGGCGTGAATATCGTTCACGTTCCCTATCGTGGCGGAGCGCCTATGATCAACGACCTGATCGGAGGTCACGTCCAGGTCGCGGTCGATGTCGTTGCGAACGCGCTACCTCATATCCGATCGGGGGCGGTGCGCGCTTTGGCGGTCACGACCGGCAAACGGCTGGACGTATTACCCAATGTGTCCATCGTCGCGGAAACCGTTCCAGGCTATGAGGTGCTGGTTTTTACCGGCGTTGGTGTTCGAGCCGGCACGCCCGACAACGTCGTCGCGCAGCTCAACGGCGCGATCAATGCCGGTCTGTCCGACTCGAATATCCAGAAGCGACTTGCCGACTTGACACTCACGCCGATAGTCCTCACCCCGGCGGAAGCCGGAATGCACATGAGAGCTGAAGCCGAAAAATGGGCGAATGTAATTAGATCAGCAAACATCAAGGCGGAGTGATCGCAGATCCATTTTTCGCATGAAGCGCCCGAGCCCCGATAGCAGGCTGCAGGACGTAATCGAACGGCTTGCCTTGCCAGGAGTGACGATCGGCTGCCGTTCGATTTTGCCCGGCGACGAATGCGCAGTTTTTCCTGAAGAGGCCTTCGACTCTCTCAGCCTGAAAGCCCGTCGCGCCCGCGGTGCAGCTCGCATCGTAGCGCGTGAACTTCTTTCCCGACCCAAATGCGTAATACCTAAAGGCCGGTCCGGGGCTCCGATCTGGCCGCGAGAAATTGTCGGGTCATTGGCCCATGATTCCGATGTTGCAGTCGCAGCAGTGGCGCGGCAGCGAGAATTCGCAGGCATCGGCGTCGATATAGAACCCGCCCAAGCAATTCCTCCAGAGCTTGTGAAGACGATTGCGACTCAGCGGGAGCGCCTAACATTGGACGCTTCCGTCTATGGTGGACGTCTTCTTTTCGTAGCGAAGGAAGCTGTCTTCAAGGCAGTTGCAGATCTCGATCGGATTTTTCTCGACCACCACGATGTCGAGGTCGATTTTACAAAACATGAAGCAGTGCTTCGAAATGGCAGACGCGTAGAACTGCGCTTTTGCATTTCCACCCATTTGTTGGTCTTGGCTTTTGTCCGACATGCGGGCCGCTTTCAAAGGAGCCGTCTTGGCTAAGGGCGCAAAAAAATCGCGAAGAGCGCGCCCGGGCAGGGACCCTGGGAGTCGTGTATTTTCATGTCTCGGGGATCTTCTTGCCTCCCATGCGAGATCCGCATCCGATCGTGTCGCCATCCTCGCGCCGGGGCGCTCACCCATGACGTACGGGACGTTGTGGGTCCAGGCGACAGAAACGGTGCACAGATTACGTGAACTCGGTGTGGGCCGACGGGACCGTGTGGCGGTGGTGCTGCCAGATGGGCCAGAAGCCGCGGTAACAATGATATCAGTCGCGGCCGGTGCGGTCTGTGTACCGCTCAATCCGGGCTTCACCGCTGACGAATGGCGCCGCTACTTCGGTGAATTGCGGGTAGCGGCGTTGCTGACGCGGCCTGACATTGAATCCGCCAGCCGACGCGCCGCGCTTTCCCTCGACATACCCGTTATCGATCTGCCGAAACCGTCGCATGACGGGGCCAACCCGTTCAGCATCAGCGTATCGATCAAAAGGAAGATCAGCGATGAAGGCTTTGCGTCAAGCGCTGATGATGCATTCATTCTATTGACCTCGGGCAGCACGTCACGACCGAAGACGGTGCCACTGACCCATGCAAGCGTTTGTCTTTCGGCTCGCAACGTGGGTGCCGTTCTCGGGCTTACACCCCAAGACCGCTTGCTAAGCGTGTTGCCCCTGTTCCATGGGCATGGGTTGATCTCCGGAATCGTTGCCACGTTGGCGGCCGGCTCGAGCGTGGTTTGCACGCCGCGGTTCGAGGTTACGGATTTCTTTCGCTGGCTGGAGGAGTTTCGGCCCACCTGGTACACGGCGGTTCCGGTAATCCATCAGGCCGTACTATCGGCAGCGGCCGCGCATAAGCAGGCTGCGCAACGGTCTTCGTTGCGGCTGATCCGTTCGGCGTCTTCGACGCTGCCGCCCAAAGTGGTTCGCGGATTGGAAGGCCTGTTCAATGTCCCTGTGATCGACACCTTTGGGATGACGGAAGCTGCCACTCAAATTGCCGCGAATCCTTTGGGCCGGCGAAAACTTGGATCCGTCGGCCGGTCCGCCGGCGCCGAGATTGCGATTTTCGACGATGAAGGTCGACGGCTTCCGCGAGGCAAACGGGGGGAGATCGTACTAAGGGGCCCAACCATCACGAGGGGATACGACAATGACGCCGCCGCCACCCGCGCGTCCTTTCAAAACGGCTGGTTCCGAACCGGCGACCTTGGGTACCTGGACGCGGAGGGCTATCTGTTCGTTGTCGGGCGGATCAAGGAGGTCATCAATCGCGGCGGGCAAAAAGTCGCGCCGGGCGAGGTCGAAGAGGCCTTGCTGAACCATCCTGACGTTGTTGAAGCCGCCGCTTTCGCTATTCCCCACACACGACTTGGCGCTGACGTCGCCGCTGCCGTCGTACTGCGTTCGGGCTCCAGGTTGACGATACAGAAGCTCAGAGGCTTCGCGCGCGAACGCCTGGCAGGTTTTAAGGTCCCGGCCCGAATGTGGATCGTGCAGGAGATTCCGAAAGGCGGTGGCGGAAAGATAAAACGACGCGAGCTGGCGGCCGCTTTCGCAAAAATCGCACCCCGCTCGCGCGCTGAACGAAGCGACCATATGGCTGCGCCCCGCTCCGAATGGGAGCGCCAGCTGGCAAGCATCTGGGCGGATCTTCTCGGCGTCAATCAGATAGGGGTTGACGAGGACGTCTTCGCGCTCGACGTGGATTCAATCACGATGACGAGGATGATTTCACGTCTGCATGAGTCCTTTGGTGTCTCTTTATCGTTGAAGGATATCTTTGAGGCACCCACCATTGCCTCTCTGGCGGCCCGGCTTGAATCCTCCGGAAAGGAGCCATCTGCCGTAGCATTAAGCCGCGGCAGACGACCGATGGATGATGTGGGACAGACAAGCGGAGGTCCTCCGCCGGTGACCATCGGACAGGAGCGCATCTTAAGGATTGAGCGCGAAATTCCCGGCCTGCTTCAGTTCAACATGCCCCTCGCATATCGGCTGCAAGGGCCGCTAAACGTCGGTGCGCTGGAGCAGAGTCTGTCCGAGGTCGTGAGGCGGCATGAGGCGCTACGGACAGGATTTAGCTGGAGGAGGGATCTGCCCGTAGCAGTCATTACCCCGGCTGCAGGCGTCAAATCATTTTTCGCGGTAAGGGATCTTACGGCCGGCACGAGGCATTCTCGGACCAAGGCGGTGCTGCTGACCAAAGCGAAGGTTACAGCCGAGCAAGAATGGCTGACGCCGATCGACCTGAAGCATCCACCTTTGCTTCGGGCTCGCCTTTTGCGGCTCGGCGCCCGAGACCACATATTACTCTTCGTCCTGCACGAAATATTTGCCGACAGGTGGTCAGTCGAAGTCCTCATGGAGGAGCTTTCGGAGCTCTATTCCGGTTTTATATCGCGCACGCGGCCGCAATTACCCGATCCACCGCTTCAGTTTTCCGACTTCGCCCGCTGGCAGCGTCGATGGTCCACCGGCGATGCGGCGAATTCGCAATTGGCCTACTGGCGAGGGCGCATGCGCAAGGCGACACCATTGTTTGCCAACGCCGATGCCGGAGACGAGCTGGCCTCGCAAGTCGCCTATGAGCGCGTTCACATACCAAAAAGCGTGTTGGCGCGTCTGAGAACTTTGAGCCATAAGCAAGGCGCAACCCTGTTCATGACTTTATTGACCGGCCTCAAGGCGCTGCTTCTGCTGCGAACCGGGCGTCACGACATTTGTGTCGCGACCAATATGGCCAATCGCTCATCGCTGGGCACGGAGCGCACGATCGGACCGTTCGCGAATACCGCGATCATCCGTAGCCGGCTTGATGCCGGTCTTAGCTTTCAGGAAGCGCTTGATCGCGTGCGTGAGGCCGTATTGGAGGCCTACGAGAGGCAGGAGCTACCCTTCGATGTTATTGCCGCCCGGCTCGCGGAAGATTCCGGTCTGGACCCGGCATCGCTCATTCAGGCTTATTTCGTCGTCCATGCTGCCTCGCGCCGACCGATCAAAATGGCCAATTTGGCAATCCGGCCATTTGGTGATCGTGAAGGACACCCCGTCATGCCGATCGATCGATCCTGGCTCTGGACGACACTCAAGGAAACGTCTTCGAGTGTGACCGGCACATGCAGGTACAAAGCCGACCTGCTCCACCCAAAGACCATCCGGCGTTGGATCGCAGACTACAGGGCAGTATTGGCCAATGCCGCCGCCAGCCCCGGTAAACCGCTCGGCCGGCTTGTATGAAACTGCTCCTGGCCGCTTGAATACCCCGCTGACAGGATTAAGATTTGGGGTTGTAAGGGCTAATTTATCAAACGGCTGCCGAGCAGGGGCAAACCATGTGCGGATTCACTGCAGGTGTAGTCGATGTCGAGTCATTGACCCCGACGCAGAAGAGAGCGCTCAGAAAGGCACTGAGGCGTCGCAAGAAATCTATTGAGGAGCTGCTCAGGGACACCAAAAGGGCGATGAGGGATATCGACGCGGCGATTTATACTGTCGAGAAAAAGTTGAAGAAGAAGAAATCGAGGCGCTAGTCGCCGTTTTTAAGCTGTACGGAGCTCAATCGTGTTGCGCATTGTCGCAATCCGTTGGGCGATGGCTGGCCTGTTTCCGAAGATCAGACTGTTATTCCGGCAGGCCCGCTTTTCGCAGCCCGTCGACAAGATGCTCCATGTCTTCGGAGCGCTTGAAAAATGATACCCGTTTCTGGGTTTCGCGAATGCTGTATTTTGGATTGACCCGCAGGACTTCAGCGGCCTCGACACGAGCATCTTCCAGACGTCCCAGCTGTGCGTAAGTCGCGGCCAGAAAGGCGTGGCCATATTGATGATTGGGCGCGCGGGCCGTGCATTGACCAAGCCACCGTTGGGCTTCGTCATATTGCTTGAGCAGATAGCAGGCCTCGCCAATCATGAGAGGTGCAAAATGCGGATGGAATGGATCAAGCCGCATTTGCGTTTTCGCAACCTCGATGGCCCTTGCCGCTTCCCCGACATTAATAAGCACTGCAGCAATACGATAGTTGACAAAATTGGGCTCAAGCTCGATTGCCCTTTCAACGGCGGAAGTGGCTGCATCGAAGTCCCGTTTACGGACCAGGTTATATCCCAGTTCCGCGTAGGCTTCGGGCAGGTTGGGATCGAGCTCAATTGCGGTTCGTGCCAGGCTAATCGCCTCGTCGAGCGCGGACGGGTTTAAATATTCCTCATTCAGAGGATTAAACCACGCAACCCTGTGCGTACTGGCCAGCAGCGAGTAGGTGCGCGCATATTTCGGATCTATCGACAACGCGTTCGCAATATGACGTCGTGTTTCCAGCAGACTTTCCAATTTCCATGACGACTGGAACAACGCCCAGGTAGCGGCAGCCCGCACGTAATGATCGTATGCCTGCCACGTAGCGGCCGGTTTCAATAATGTACGTTCGGCTTCTGCTTTGCTGATATGCGCCTCAAGGATTGCAGCGATGGTGCGCGCGAGCTCCTCCTGGACTGCGAATACATCTTTCAGTTCGCGATCGTAATTTTCGGCCCACCTGTGGCTTCCATCACTGCTGTCGATGAGCTGTGCGGTGATACGGACTCGATCGCCCCCGCGGCGAACGCTGCCCTCAAGCACGTACCGTACTCCCAGCTCCCGGCCGACCTGGCGAATATCCACCGCCTGGCCTTTGTATTTGAAGCTTGAATTACGCGCGATGACGAACAGCTGCCGGAACCGCGATAACGCCGTGATGATGTCCTCTACGATGCCATCGCTGAAATACTCCTGCTCCGGATCGTCGCTCATATTCTGGAACGGGAGTACCGCGATTGAGGGCTTATCCGGGAGCGGCAAGGCGGGGCGAGAGGGTGGCCCCGCAGCACCGCTTAGCCGCACGCAATAGACCTGGACCGGTCGGATGATGTTCTTGAGCAGTAGCTCGCCTGCATTGTCGAAGATGATCTCAAGCTTACCCTCGGCATCCTCCCTCACACGGCTGGAGACGCAAATGCCTCCCGGCTCAGCCAGGCCCTCAAGACGGACAGCCACATTGACGTCATCCCCGAAGATATCGCCGCGATCAATGATGACATCGCCTACGTTTACACCGATGCGGAATTCGATCCGCGTCTCTTCCGGAACATCGCAATTGCGTTGAACCATGCCGGACTGGATATCCACGGCACAACGCACGGCATCGACAGCACTGCTGAACTCGGCCAGCAGCCCGTCTCCCGTGTTCTTGACGACACGCCCGCGATGTTCGGTGATCTTGGGATCGATAAGGGAGCGGAGATGGTCCGTAAGCCGGGTATGTGTACCCTCTTCATCCAAGCCGGTGAGCCTGCTGTATCCAGCCACATCGGCTGCCAGGATGGCTGTAAGTCTACGCTCTACGCGCTCCCCAGTGGACAAGACAGACGCTCCGCTTCAGCAAGGCAAAACATGATAGCACAAGCTGATGCGCCGGTTGACGGTCTGGGACTGCTCCATGCAAGTCGGCTTGGTGGTCGTTCAAGCCATTAGAGTCGAAAAATGTGGCCTCCCCTCGTAAGAAGGCTGGCTCGCGGAAGCTACAGTTTAAACAAAAATGTCCCGCTTTGGGTCATTAGCGGACATGGAGGTGCCACCGTTAATGTCTGCTTTACCCCGGAAAGCGGGCATTGGCCGGCGAGCATTTTTGATTTTGAACTCCACTAGGAGCGGTTCTCGAAAACATATCGGCCAACAACGGGCCCGGTCCTTCGCTGTCGCTGTGCGCTTAGGTCAAAAGGTTGCGTGGAAAAACAGAAGAGCGATGGCGAATGTTTGATCGACTGAGGTGGCTCGGCGCGGTGCTAATCGGAATTTTGCTGGTTGGATCGAGCGACGCCCTTGGTGCTTGGCCCGAGTGCGCAAGAGTCGGAGAAACCGGCTGCTACAGGGGAATGTTCTATAAGTGCCAACAATTGAACGAATCAACTCTTGGATTTATTGGCACTGGACAAACCTGTCCCCCGGCAAATTGTGCAGAAAGTGAGAAGGCGTTGGCCGCGCAGTTCGCCGCGTGGAACAATCAATGTGAAAGCATAAATAACAACAGCCGGCCATTGTTTTATAATTTTTGCGTCGACGAAAGAGTACGTTTGAACACCGCAAATAGAGCGCTAGTGAAAGCTTGTCGGCGTTGATCGTGTTTGTAGGGCGGGTTGCATTGGCGATGATCGCGCCGGCGGCAGAATCTCTATGGCGGCGGGCACTCGCTTAACAATAGCTGCAGCGCTTTTTTACCGGCGCGGTTGGCATCTGTCACGGTCGCAAAAAATTCTGTCGAGCGACCAATCGGGCTGGTCCGGCCCGCTCGGTAAATCTCCCACTGCCACGGCTTTGGCTGCTTTGCCCGGTTTTTCACCACGACGGCAAAGTCCTCGTGCTCCAACATACCGGCATCTATGCTACAGAAACACTCGGACGAAAAGATGTATTTATGACGGAGCCGGGTTAACGACGAAAATCACATAGGCCCTCGGCCACCAGCGGTTTCGTTCAGCCTAATCGACGGGCGCTGCCTGCTCACGCCGCTACTGCGGAATGCGTATGGCTCCGCAGGCGAAGCGCCAGCGCGACAAACGTAATGCCGAACACGATCGAATAGGCGGCGATGGCCCAGACCAATCCGACTGCGCCGGCACCCGGTGCGATCAGCACAACAATCCCGAACAGTACCGACAGCAGCCCGCTGAAGATCAGCATCCACTCATTGTCGATCTCCTTGCGCAATTGGATCGCGCCGATGATCTCGAAGATCCCGTGCACCAGGGCCCAGGCGCCGATGAACATCACCAGCAGGACTGCGGTGATGCCGGGCCACAGAAATGTCACGACGCCGGCGCCGATGCCGAGAAGGCCGACCACGATGAGCCACCAGGTCGGAATTGGCTTGGCGCTGCCGCTGAAGGCCGCGATCAGCGACAGCACGCCGTCGACCAGCGCAAAGGCTCCGTAGAGCAGGACCAGGGTCACAAGGGTCAGTCCGGGCCAGGCGAATGCGAGAACGCCGAAGACAATGGCGGCGATCCCCCGTAGCAGCAGGACCCACCAGGACTTGGCAAGCGCGTGCAGCATCGGACGATGGGGTAGTGGCATTGATGTTGTTGCCTGCATGACAGTCATCTCCCTGACGGGTTCGGCTTAAAGGCCCTTGATCGAAAATCTGTCGAATTCCTGGCTCCTGCGGTAGTGGTAGTTCATCGGGGGTCGGTCGTTCATAGGTTGTGTGACGCTTGGCGTTTGAGGCATTGCTTCCGCCCGCGCCGCGCGCGCCGCTGGGTGGATTTTCATCGGATCTTGAGCCACCGGTTTGGGTTGGGCGTCACGTACGATTTTCGATGTCATGTCGGGGTCGGGAGCCGGTGCCATGGTGAGAACAGGGATCTTGTCAGGGCGGTGAGAAGATTCCGGCAAGCCCGAGCGTTGGCTGGTGACGATCACAGGCGAACCGTCCTTCTCCAATGCTGCGTCTGCAACGAATAGCAGCGCGATCAGCGCCAAACCTGCCACTGCAAAGAAGGCAAGAACGGGCATTGCCGTGCTCCGACCGCACGCCCCATGGGAACAGTTAGGCAAGTCTGACGGTGCCGGTCGAGTTGGACCATGGGCCTACGGCGTGGAACCGCTACGCTAGGACGGCGGATGAAAGGATAAAAACAGCTGAAACGGTGGCTGCTCCCACAAGCGCGAGGCGAAAAACGGTCTCTGGCAAACGGAGGATCGTCGCGTTCCGCCACACTGCGCTCCAATCGAATCGATCGAGCTTCCGGGCCGGATTTCGCCTTTTCGACATGAGCCTTCCGACAACAAAGGGAATGTCGCTTCGCGTAAGCCCAATGTCCTTGAGCACGGCATCAGGCAATTCATCGAGCAGTCGGCGCATCCCGTGGGCAATCCGGACGTGGCGCGAAGCTGGGCTGGACAGGTGAACAACAACATCGGTCATTGCGGACTCCATGCATTTCAATTGTTAGGCGTTCCGGGCTGGATGCGCCGATCGTATTCGTCGGCGAGCGCGTGCAGCGCAGCCGCGCCATCTCCCGAAAATGACGGACCGTGCATCAACGCGAGTGTTCGCGGCGACACTTTTGCGAGCGTGCGGATTGTCGTTCCCATTCCGGGATTGAGCGCGGAATAACGGAACAGGTCTTCGGCGACGATCGCGGGCCCCACGACATCGCCGTCGGTCAGCGCGGGACCGTTGCCGAGTTGCGTGAACAGGTCGCCGCACAACAGCGTTCCTGTCGATTCTTCAAAAACCACGCCGGCGTCCCAGCCGTGCGGTGTATGCGGCGTGTCGAGGTAGCGGACTTTCTTGCCGCGGCCCAGGTCGATGACTTCGCTGTCCTGAAGCACGCGCGGTGCCCGATCGGCAAAGTCGTTGAGCGAGACCATGCAGCCGGTATTGCCGTGCGCGGGTTGCGCGTTCGGGGCAAAGGCGAGCCATTCGTTCATCGCGCCGCATTCGTCGGCCTCGAAATGGCCATAGGCGATCCAGCGCAGGCGTTCAGGTGGAATGAGGCGGCTCACGGAGTCCCGGTTCAGCGGAAACATCTTCCGCAGACCGGTGTGGAACATGAGCGGTTCGTCCCCCAGGATCAGGAATTGATTGAAGGTGAAGCCGGCGGGCGGGGCGATATCGGGCACAAAGGTCGAGAGCCGATAAATGCCGTCGGCGATCTCCGCGATCTTGGTCTCCACAGCTGTCTCCCAAGCTCTTGATTTGAAGGTACAGCTATGTGTATCGAAATTTTCTGACTTGTCAATATTGATTGCACATGCTAGTGTAGTGAAATTGATGGCACGGACATATACCCTCAAGCGCCGGGCCGAGCAGCAGGCGGAAACACGGCAGCGCATCGTTGAAGCGGCTGTCGATCTGCACGGCACCGTCGGCCCCGCACTCACGACCTTCAGCATGGTGGCTGAGCACGCAGGCGTTCAGCGCCATACGCTCTATGCGCATTTTCCCGACGAGCGGAGCCTCTTGATGGCCTGTTCGGCGCTGGCCCTCGAGCGCGATCCGCTGCCGGATCCTGCACCGTGGCGAAGTATCGCAGATCGGCACGAACGGCTGCGCGTCGGCCTCACCGCGATTTACGGCTGGTTTGAGCGCGGCGCCGAATTGGCTGCATGCATATTGCGCGACGCGGAAACTCATCCGGTGGTGAGAGAAGTTGTCGGTTTGCGAATGGGACCGGCCATCGCGGCTCATCACGAGGTGCTCGGCGCAAAGCTCAATGCCAAACAGCGGGCGATGTTGGGCTTG
>Ga0157377_10000686_pt1 | contig 13991 bp, 10 predicted proteins | sample M55metaG_FD_121116 | JGI IMG/M metagenome (GOLD analysis project Ga0157377, IMG submission 121116) | Miscanthus rhizosphere microbial communities from Kellogg Biological Station, Michigan, USA - M5-5 metaG | ecosystem: Host-associated > Plants > Roots > Rhizosphere > Soil | place: USA: Michigan...
GTCCTCGACGCCGAGCTGGTCCACGAGGAACTCGGAAAGTTCGAACACGCCGAGATCGGTGGTCTCGCGCGCGGTCGCTGCGCACGACGCCGAGGGGGTCACGATCGCGTCGTACCCGGCGAAGATCGCGGGCAGCCGGGCGGCCAGCCGCTCGGCCTCGCGCGCGGCACCAGTATTCCGGTGCATCTGGCCGCAGCAGGTCTGATCGAGCGGAAAATCCACCTCGCAGCCAGCCCGCTCGAGCACCCGCACGGTGGCGATCCCCGCACGCGGGAACAGCGTGTCGACGAGGCAGGTGACGAGGAGGGCGACGCGCACGAAAAGCGCATGTTGCCAGCGGAAGGCGTTTCCGAGGGCCCGATGGCGGTAATCCGTTCCAATTGAAACGAGGGTGGGAGGAGCCCCGATGTACAAGCAGGTCTTCGATCCGATTGGCGGCTCGCTCGGGCTGTCGACACTGTTCGCCGTGCTGCCGCTCGTGGTGCTGTTCGTGCTGCTGGGCGGCTTCAAGGTCAAGGCCCACTGGGCCGCGCTGGCCTCGCTGGCCACGGCGTTGGTGGTCGCCATCGCCGTCTACGGCGTGCCTGCGCCGCAGGCGCTCGACTCCGGCGCCGAGGGCGCCGTGTTCGGCTTGTTCCCGATCATGTGGATCGTCTTCAACGCGCTGTGGATCTACAACATGACGGTCGAGACCGGCCGCTTCGACGTGATCCGCCGGTCGCTGGGGTCGATCTCCGAGGACGCGCGCATCCAGGCGGTGCTGATCGCGTTCTGCTTCGGCACCCTGCTCGAAGGCCTCGCCGGCTTCGGCACGCCGGTGGCCATCACCGCCGTGATGCTCATCGCGCTGGGCTTCAAGCCGGTCAAGGCGGCCGCGCTCGCGCTCGTCGCCGACACCGTGCCGGTGGCGTTCGGCGCCATCGCCATCCCGATCACGACGCTGGGCCAGACCACCGGCCTGCCGACGGACACCCTCGGCGCCATGGTCGGGCGCCAGACGCCGTTCCTGGCCCTCATCGTGCCGTTCATCCTCATCTTCATGGTCGACGGCCGCCGCGGCCTGCGCCAGACGTGGCCCGCCGGGCTGCTGGCCGGCGTGAGCTTCGGCGTCACCCAGTTCGCGACGTCGAACTACATCTCGATCGAGCTCGCCGACATCATCGCCGCGCTCGTGTCCATCGGCGTCCTCGTTGCGCTGACCCGCGTCTGGCAGCCGGGCGAGCCCCTGCAGGCCGGAGTCGAAGGCCGCTCGGGCGCTCCCGCCATCGCCGGTGCCGCGACCCGTGACGTCGAGCTGGAGGAGCGACTGCGCGAGCGCAAGGGCCGCGAGCGCGCGGCCACGCTGCACGAGGCGCTCGGCGAGCGCCGTCGGCGCGGCGACTCCGCCGGGGAGATCCTCGTCGCCTTCGCGCCCTACCTGATCATCATCGCCGTGTTCATGATCTTCCAGATCGGGCCGATCAAGACCTGGCTGGCGGGAACGGTGCAGGAGTTCGCGTGGCCCGGGCTGCACATCCTCACGCCCGACGGCACGCCGCCGAAGTCGGCGACGTTCTCGTTCAACTATCTGCCGGCCGCGGGCACGGTGCTGCTCATCTGCGGCCTGCTGACCATGGCCGTGCTGCGGGTGCGCCCGGGGCAGGCGGCGCGCATCTACCTCGCGACGCTGAACCAGATGAAGTGGGCGACGCTGACGGTGTGCAGCGTGCTCGCGCTGGCCTACGTGATGAACCAGTCGGGCCAGACCAGCACGCTCGCGCTGTGGCTCGCCGGCGCCGGCAGCATCTTCGCCTTCCTGTCCGGGATCATCGGCTGGCTCGGCGTTGCCGTGACCGGCTCGGACACCTCCTCGAACGCGCTGTTCGGGGCGCTGCAGGTCAAGGCGGCGCAGGGCGCCGGGCTCTCGCCCACGCTGATGGCAGCGGCCAACTCGTCGGCCGGGGTCATCGGCAAGATGATCTCGCCGCAGAACCTCGCCATCGGCGCCGCGGCGGTGGGACTGGCCGGCCGTGAGGGCGAACTCTTCCGCAAGGTCGTAGGCTGGTCCTTGGTCCTTCTCGTGGCCATGTGCATTCTGGTGACCTTGCAGTCGACGGCCATCTTGTCCTGGATGGTGCCTTGAGCGACGCGTCCGCTGTCGTCGCGCTGATCCCGCGCCTGCGCGCGATCTGCGGCGACGCGCACGTCGTCACCCAGCACGACGAGCTCCGGACCTACGCGTCGGACGGCCTGCTGCAGTACGCCGTGACCCCGGGAGTGGTCGTGCTTCCGGGGTCCGGCACGGAGGTGCGCGACGTCGTGCGCGCCTGCCACGAGGTCTCGGTCCCGTGGGTGGCGCGGGGGTCGGGTTCCGGCCTCTCCGGCGGCGCGCTGCCGGTCGAGGACGGCGTGCTCATCGGGCTCTCGCGGCTCAAGGCGGTGGTCGAGGTCGACCTCGACAACCAGCGCGTCGTGGTCGAGCCCGGCGCCACCAACGTCGCGGTCTCGGCCGCCGTCGGGCCGACGCATTTCTACCCGCCCGACCCGTCGAGCCAGATCGTCTGCTCGATCGGCGGCAACGTGGCCGAGAACTCGGGTGGCGCCCACTGCTTCAAGTACGGGTTCACGACGAACTACGTGACCGGGCTCGAGGTCGTGCTCGCCGACGGCGAGGTCGTGCAGGTCGGGGGCAAGGAGCTCGACCGGCCCGGCTACGACCTGCTCGGGGCGCTGGTGGGCTCGGAGGGCACGTTGGCGGTGGTCACCAGGATCACGCTGCGCGTGGTGCCCGCGCCCGACCACGTCGAGACCATGGTCGCGTTCTTCGAGAGCACGTCCGACGCCGGCGAGGTGGTGTCGGAGATCGTCTCGGCCGGGATCACCCCGGCGGCGATCGAGATGATGGACGGCCTGGCCATCTCGGCGTCCGAGCAGATGGCGCATGCGGGCTACCCGCTCGACGCCGGCGCCTGCCTGCTCATCGAGCTCGACGGCCCGCACGAGGAGTGCCGCGCGCGGCTGGACGAGGTCATCGCGCTGTGCGAGCGCCACGGCGGCCGCGACCTGCGCGTGGCCCAGGACGAGCCCGAGCGCCAGCTCCTGTGGAAGACGCGCAAGGCCGCCTTCCCCGCCGCCGCCCGCATCTCCCCGCACTACTTCGTCCAGGACGGCGTCATCCCGCGCACCCAGCTGCCCGAGGTGCTGCGCCGCATCGACGCGCTCGCCGCCGAGTACGACATGCGAGTGGCCAACGTGTTCCACGCCGGCGACGGCAACCTGCACCCGCTCGTCTGCTACTCGGGCCCGGAGGACGCCGCGCGCGCCGAGGAGCTCGCCGGGCGCATCCTCGCCGCCTGCGTCGAGCTCGGCGGCTCGCTGACCGGCGAGCACGGGATCGGGGTCGACAAGAAGGCGCACATGCCGAAGATGTTCGACGAGTCCGACCTGCAGGCGTTCCAGAAGCTGCGCTGCGCGTTTGACCCCGGCGGCCTGGCCAACCCCGGCAAGATCATGCCGACGCCGCGCCTGTGCGGCGAGGTCCCCGGCCCCTTCCGTGAGCACCCGCTCGAGCGGGCCGGGCTTGCGGAGCGGTTCTAGTGGAGACCGTCGCGTCGCGTACGGAGACGCCCGGCTCCGCCCAGGAGGCGGCCGCGCTGCTGCGCGCCAGCGAGCGCGTGCGCATCCGCGGCGGCGGCACCCGCTCGGGTTGGGGCCACGTGACGCCCGCACCCGACGTGGTCCTGCTCACCGCTGGGCTCGACAGCATCGTCGAGCACAACGAGGGCGACCTGACCGCCGTGCTCCAGGCCGGCGTGCCGCTGCGCGCCGCGCAGGAGCGCTTCGCCGCCGCCGGGCAGATGCTCGCGCTCGACCCGCCGGGCGCGCCGGAGAGCACGGTCGGCGGCGTGTTCGCCACCGGCGACTCCGGCCCGCTGCGCCACCGCTACGGCGCCGCGCGCGACCTCATCGTCGGCATCACCGTCGCCCAGCCCGACGGGTCGGTGGCCAAGGCCGGCGGCAAGGTGATCAAGAACGTCGCCGGCTACGACCTCTCCAAGCTGTTCACCGGCGCGTTCGGCACCCTCGGCCTGATCGCCCAGGTCGCCGTGCGCCTGCATCCGCGGCCGCCCCAGGCGCTGACGGCGCGCGGGATCGGCGACGACGCCGAGCGGCTCGCGGCGGCGGCCAGCGCGCTGGCCCACCGGCCGCTCGAGGCCGAGTGCCTGGACGTGGCCTGGTCGGACGGCCGCGGCGCCGTGCTCGCCCGCTTCGGCGGCGCCACCGCGGAGCGCGGCGCGGAGACCAGCGCCACGGTCCTGCGCGAGCACGGCTGCGAGGCCGACGTGGTCGAGGACGACGCCGCCCTGTGGCAACGCCAGCGCGAGCACCAGCGCTCGACCGGGGCCACCGTGGTCAAGGTCTCGGGACTGCCCGCGGACCTCCCGAAGGCGTTGCGCGCCGCCGACGCGCTCGGCGGCACGCTCGTCGGCCGCGCCGCTCTGGGCCTGTGGTGGATCACGTTGCCGGGCGGCGCCGAGGCGGTGCAGAAGCTGCGCGCCGCCCTGACGCCGGCGCCGTGCGTGGTGGCCGACGCGCCCGAGGACGTGCGCAACGCCGTGGACCCGTGGCACACCGACGCCGCCGAGCCGCTCGTGCTTCTACGCCGGGTCAAGCAGCAGTTCGACCCCGCCGGCGTCTGCAACCCCGGCCTCTACGTGGGCGGCATCTGATGCGCGACCTGATCGACGACTGCGTCCACTGCGGGTTCTGCCTGCCCACATGCCCGACCTACCAGCTCTGGGACGAGGAGATGGACTCGCCGCGCGGGCGCATCGTGCTCATGGGCGAGCACGAGAACACGGCCACGCTCTCGGACGCCATGATCACCCACTTCGACCGCTGCCTCGGGTGCATGGCCTGCGTGACCGCCTGCCCGTCGGGCGTCCAGTACGACAAGCTCATCACCACGACGCGGGCGCGGGTGCAGGCGAGCGGCAAGCGCTCGCGCAAGGAGCGGCTGCTGCGCCGCGGCGTCTACGAGCTCTTCACCCACCACCAGCGGCTGCGGGCGCTCGTGCCGCTGACCGGCCTCGGGCGTCGCTCCGGCGCCGTCGGGCTGGCCGCGCGCAGCAAGGTGCCGTTCGTGCGGACGCTGGGCGAGCTCGCACCGCGCCTGGACCCGCGCCGGGCGCGCGAGCGCACCCCCGCCGTGACCCCGGCCGCCGGCGCCTCGCGCGGCCGCGTCGCCCTGCTCCAGGGCTGCGTGCAGCGCGGGTTCTTCGGCGACGTCAACGCCGCCACCGCCCGCGTGCTCGCGGCCGAGGGCTGGGAGGTGCACGCGCCCGCGGCCCCGCGCTGCTGCGGCGCCCTGCAGTACCACGAGGGCGACCACGACGAGGCGCGCGAGCTCGCCCAGCAGACCATCGACGCCCTCAACGACTACGACCTCGTCGTGACCAACGCCGCCGGCTGCGGCTCGGCCATGAAGGAGTACGGCCACCTGATCGGCGACGGCCGCTCGCTGGCCTTCGCCGAGAAGGTCCGCGACGTCACCGAGGTGCTCGCGGCCGAGGCGCCGCGCGCCGAGCGCAACCCGCTGGCCATGAAGGTGGCCTACCACGACGCCTGCCACCTCGCCCACGCCCAGGGCATCCGCCAGCCCCCGCGTGAGCTCCTGCGCAGCATCCCCGGCCTCGAGCTGCTCGAGCCCTCCGACCCCGAGATCTGCTGCGGCTCGGCCGGCATCTACAACCTCCTGCAGCCCGACGCCGCGAGCGACCTCGGCCGCCGCAAGGCCGAGCGCCTGCTTGCCACCGGCGCCGAGGCCGTGGCCGCCGCCAACCCCGGCTGCACCCTGCAGATCACCGCGCACACCGCGGCGCAGGGCCGCGAGCTGCCGGTCTACCACCCCGTCCAGCTGCTGGACGCGTCCATCGCCGGAAAGGGAGCGCCATGAGCACCACGACCACGGAGGGCGTCGAGGTCCATGGCGCCGCACACGACCGCTATGACGAGATCCTGACCCCGCAGGCCCTGGCCTTCGTGGCGGCGCTGCACCGCGAGTTCGACGCGCGCCGGCGCCAGCTGCTCGAGCGGCGCAAGGAGCGCCAGGCCGCGCTCGACGCCGGCGGCACGCTGGACTTCCTGCCCGAGACCGCCGACGTGCGCGACGGCGACTGGCGCGTGGCCCCGGCCCCGCCCGCGCTCGAGTGCCGGCGGGTCGAGATCACGGGGCCCGCCGCGCCGGCCAAGATGGTCGTCAACGCGCTGAACTCCGGCGCCGACGGCTACATGGCCGACTTCGAGGACTCGCTCTCCCCCGCCTGGACCAACATCATCGGGGGCCAGCTCAACCTGCGCGATGCCGTGCACGGCGCGCTGGAGTTCAGCGAGGGCGGCAAGGACTACCGGCTCGGCGAGGAGACCGCGACGCTGCTCGTGCGCCCGCGCGGCTGGCACCTCGTCGACCGCCACGTGACCGTGGACGGCGAGCCGGTCGCCGGCGCGTTCCTGGACTTCGGCCTCTACTTCTTCCACAACGCCAAGCGGCTCATCGACACCGGCGCGGGCCCGTACTTCTACCTGCCGAAGACCGAGTCGCACCGGGAGTCGCGGCTGTGGAACGACGCCTTCTGCTGGGCCCAGGACGGGCTCGGGATCGCCCGCGGGTCGATCAAGGCCACGGTGCTGATCGAGACCATCCCGGCGGCGTTCGAGATGGACGAGATCCTGTGCGAGCTGCGCGACCACTCGGGCGGGCTGAACGCCGGCCGCTGGGACTACATCTTCTCGATGATCAAGTGCTTCCACACGCGCGAGGACAAGGTCCTGCCCGACCGCACGGCGGTGACCATGACGGTGCCGTTCATGCGCGCCTACACCGAGCTGCTGGTCAAGACCTGCCACCGCCGCGGCGCCCACGCCATCGGCGGCATGGCGGCGTTCCTGCCCTCGCGCACCGACGCCGAGGCCAACGAGCGCGCCCGGGCCAAGGTCGAGGAGGACAAGGCGCGTGAGGCCGGCGACGGCTTCGACGGCACCTGGGTCGCCCATCCCGACTTCGTGGCCCCGGCGCTGGAGCAGTTCGTGGGGGTGCTCGGCGACCGGCGCAACCAGCTCGACCGCCAGCGCGACGACGTGCGGGTCGGCGCCGACCAGCTGCTCGACGCCGCCTCAGCCGGCGGCCAGATCACCGAGGCCGGGCTGCGCAACGACGTCAACGTCGGCATCCAGTACATCTCGGCGTGGCTGCGGGGCAACGGCGCCGCCGGCATCTACGGCCTGATGGAGGATGCGGCCACGGCGGAGATCGCCCGTTCGCAGGTGTGGCAGTGGGTGCACCACCACCGCGAGCTCGACGACGGCACCCCGATCACGAGCGAGCTCGTCGAGCGCATCGAGGCCGAGGAGCTCGAGCGCATCCGCAGCGAGATCGGCGACGACGAGTGGTTCATGCGGGAGGGCCGCCCGGACCGCTCGCGCCGCCTGTTCGAGCGCGTGGCGCTCGGCGACGACTTCCTCCCCTTCCTCACCCTCCCGGCCTACGCAGAACTACGCCTAGGGCCACTGCTAGGCCATAGCTCGGCGCCTCTGGCAAGGACGCAGGGAGCGTGGCGTGCAACGCACGCGAGCGACCGAGGACGCCGCCAGACGCGCCGAGCTATGGCCTAGTGACCGACGTACATTTCCTCGATGGCGTCCCGGTATTTCGCGTCGATCGGCTTGCGCTTGAGCTTCATCGTCGGGGTCAGCTCGTCGCCGCCCGGCAGCCAGTCGCCTTCGACGAGGGTGAACTTCTTGATCTGCTCGACCCGCGCCAGCTTCGCGTTGGCCTCGTCCACGCCCTCCTGAACCGCCGCACGGACCTGGTCGTCGAGCGCGAGCGCCTCCAGTGAGGTCTCGGAGATCCCGTGCTGGGAGGCCCACGCGGGCGCAAAGTCGGCGTCGAGCACGATCAGCGCCGTGTTGTAGGGACGCGCGTCGCCGATCGTGGCCGCGTTGCCGATCAGCGGCGAGGCCGCCTTCAGCGTCGACTCGATGTTGGCCGGCGACATGTTCTTGCCCGCCGCGTTGATGATCAGCTCCTTCTTGCGGTCGACGATGCGCAGGTAGCCGTCCTCGTCGAACTCGCCGATGTCGCCGGTCAGCAGGAAGCCGTCGGCGTCGAACGCCTCCTCGGTCTTCTTGGGCAGGTTGCGGTAGCCGGGCATGACGAAGTCGGCCCTGATCAGCACCTCGCCGTCCTCCGCGAGCTTGATCTCAGCCCCCGGCGTCGGCGGCCCCACGGTGCCGATCTTGACCCGGTCGGGCGGGTTGCAGGCGCCCGCGCCACAGGTCTCCGACATCCCCCACAGCTCGCCCACCGGCACGCCGATGGCGTGGAAGAACTCGAGCACCTCGACCGGCGTGGGCGCGGCGCCCACGTTGACGGCGACGATCTGGTCCAGGCCGAGCATCTCGCGCAGCTTGGCGAACATCTCCTCGTCGGCCTTGGCCACGGTCGCGGCCAGCTCGTCGGGCACGGGCTCGCCGCGCTGCTCGAGCCGCACCTTCTCGATCGACGCGTCCAGCGCGGCTCGGGCGGGCTTGCGCTGCTCGTCGGGCTGGGACTCGAGCATCGTCTCGAGCCCGGCCTTGAGCTTCTCCCAGATGCGCGGCACGGCGAAGAACCACTGCGGGCGCACCTCGGGCAGGTAGCCGGCGATCTCGCGCGGGTTCGGGCAGGTCGTGACCTCGAGCCCGTAGCTCATCGGGATGTAGTGGTGCGCGGCGCGCTCGGCGATGTGGGCGGCCGGCAGCCACGAGATCACGCGCCCGCGGTCGGGGAACTGGATGACGTCATCGACGGTCTTGACCGCGGCCATCATGTTGTGGTGGGTGATCTGCACGCCCTTGGGCGGGCCGGTGGTGCCGGAGGTGTAGATCAGCGTGAGCACGTCCTCGGGCGCGACGGCGTTCCGGGCAGCGGCGCCGTCGAAGCTCGGGTCGGCCTGCTCGACGTCGGCCAGCGGGACGACATCGTCGCCCTCGGCGTCGTCGACGAGCACCATCGTCTCGAGGTCGGGGAGGTCCTTGCGGGCCTCGCGGAAGCGGTCCAGGAACTGGCTCTCGATGATGGCCACGCGCGCTGCCGCGTCGGAGACCACGTACTGGATCTGCTCCGGCGCGTAGGTCATGTAGATCGAGAACGGCGTCGCGCCGAGCGTCATCACGGCGAGGTCGGCGACGTGGAACTCGGGACGGTTGCCGAGCATGATGGCGACGCTGTCGCCCTTCCCCACGCCCAGCTTCTGCAGGCCGGCGGCCAGGGCGTCGGCGCGGTCGCGCAGCTGAGCCCAGGTCAGCTCGTCGTCGCCGCCCTTGGTGCGGATGGCGATGCGGTCGGGGACGCGCGCGACCGTGTGCTCCAGCGCCTGCGTCATCGTCTCGCCCTCGACGGGCGGCGCCGAGCCCTGCTCAGCGGCGGTCGTGGCTTCCATTCCTCTCCCTTCTCGGTGCCCGGAAACTCCGGTGCAAACCTACCGCAGGTGGAAGCCCTCGCCGCTGGTCAGGCGGCCGATGTCGTTGGACAGCCCGATGACGAACAGGAACATGATCAGGACGAAGCCGACGATGCTGGCGCGCTCGATCACGCGGAACGGAATCGCCCGGCCACGGACCTTCTCCGCCACCGCCCAGAAAATATGGCCACCGTCCAGCGGCAGGAACGGGAACAGGTTCACGATCGCCAGCGACAGCGAGATGATGGCCAGGATCCGCAGCGCCGTCTCGGTGTTCAGCGTGAAGGCCTGCCGCGTGGTCTCGTAGGAGCCCACCACCCCGGAGATCTGCTTGCGCCCCTCGGGGGTGAAGATCCGGGCCAGGGCCGAGAACGTGCGCGAGGTGACGAACCACATCGCGTTCACGCTCTCCTTGGCCGCGCCGCCCACGCCCAGCGGGTGGGCGTGCTGGACCTGGTCGTAGGCGAAGCCGATGCGCATGAGCTTCTGCGACGCGTCGTAGCGCGGCTTGAGGTGGAAGGTCAGCGTGCGGCCGTTGCGCTGGACGGTGATCGTCGCGGCGGTGGTGGCCTGGCAGCCGTCGCTGACCGCGCCGGCGCAGCGGTGGGTCGAGATCTGCTTGCGGATGCGGTCGGGCGAGCCGCTGACGCCGTCCACGGACACGATCTTGTCGCCGGGCTGCAGCACGCCCTTGGCCGGCGCCACGAGCTCGGCCTTGGCCACCTTGCTGACCGGCGTGACGGTGACCTTGCCCTGGGCCAGGAAGAGCGCGAAGAAGATGAGGAAGGCGACGAGGACGTTCATCGCCGGGCCGGCGGCGATGACGACGATGCGCTTCCACGGCTTCTGCCGGTGGTAGGCCCGGTAGGCGACGTCCTCGGGCAGCTCCTCGGCCGCCGTCATGCCGGTGATCTTCACGTAGCCCCCGAGCGGGATCGCCCCGATCCCGTACGTCGTCTCGGAGTTCTTCGGCTTCCACTTGAGGATCAGCGGCGGGAAGAACAGCGCGAAGCGCTCGACCCGCATGCCGGTCAGCTTGGCCGCGGCGAAGTGGCCGAACTCGTGCAGGATGATCAGCAGCGCGAAGCCGGCGAAGGCCAGGAACCAGCTCATGCCAGCGAGCGCTCCGCCACCAGCTCCGCGGCCGCCGTGCGCGCGGCGGCGTCGGCCTCGTAGAGCGAGTCGAAGGCGAGCACCGGCCCCGCCGGCACCCGCTCGAGCGTGGCCGCGATGACGTCGGCGATGCCCAGGAAGCCCAGCCGCCCGGCCAGGAACGCGTGCACGGCGACCTCGTTGGCCGCGTTGAGCACGCACGGCGCCGTGCCGCCCTCGGCCGCCGCCTCCCGCGCCAGGCGCAGGCACGCGAACGTGTCGGTGTCCACCGGCTCGAAGGTCAGGGCGCCCACGTCGGCGAGGTCGAGCGTGGGCACGGCAACGTCGACCCGCTCGGGGTGGTGCAGCGCGTAGGCGATGGGCACGCGCATGTCCGGGTAGCCCAGGTGCGCGAGCGAGGCGCCGTCGCACAGGTGCACCAGCGCATGCACGATCGACTGCGGGTGCACGACCACGTCCATGCGGTCGTAGGGCATCGCGAAGAGGTGGTGGGCCTCGATGAGCTCGAGGCCCTTGTTCATCAGCGTGGCCGAGTCGATCGTGATCTTGCCGCCCATGGCCCAGGTCGGGTGCTTGAGCGCCTCCTCCACGGTCACGTCGGCCAGCTCGGCGGCGCTGCGCCCGCGGAAGGGGCCGCCCGACGCGGTGACGACGAGCCGGTCCACGGTGCCCGCGCGGCCCTCGCCCTCGATGAGCTGGAACAGGGCCGAGTGCTCGGAGTCGACGGGGAGGATCTGCGCCCCCGTGGCCTCGGCGAGCTGGGTCACGAGCTCGCCGCCCACGACCAGCGACTCCTTGTTGGCCAGGGCGAGGTCGATGCCCTCGCCCAGCGTAGCCACGGTCGGCCCGAGCCCGGCCGAGCCCACGAGGCCGTTGAGCACCAGGTCGGCCCCGGACTCGACCACCAGCCGGACGAGGCCCTCGGCGCCCGCCAGCACCTCGCCGTCGGTCCACGCCTCGGCGGCGCGGGCGGCGGCGTCGGCGTCGGCCAGCGCGATGCGGCGTACCCCGTGCTCGCGGGCCTGGGCGACCAGGGGCTCCCACGAGTGCTCGGCCGACAGGCCCACCAGCTCCAGGTCGGGAGCAACGGCCACGATCTCGAGCGCCTGCGTTCCGATCGACCCCGTCGAGCCGAGAATGAGGAGGCGGCGAGCCACTCCGCGCCAGTCTACGGCGCTGAATTCAGGTGCGATGAATGGATCGAGCGCGAGCGGGGAACAGCTTGTGTACACCCCCAAGGACTCGGGTTCGGCGCCATATCCCCCGCCCCCCAGTCCTTGGCCCGTCGGAGGAGCCCCGTCGTCGCTGCGGCGGGGCCCCTTCATTTCTGGGTCACATCAGCGCGTGCCAGACGTAGAAGGCGATCGGCACGCTGAACAGCACCGCGTCGATGCGGTCCAGCAGCCCGCCGTGCGGCCCGAGCATGGAGCCGGTGTCCTTGGCCCCGGCATCGCGCTTGATGAGCGACTCGAACAGGTCGCCGACCGGCGCCGCGAAGGCGACGGCCACACCGAGGAGGAGCGCGTCCACGCCCGAGAGCCAATCCTGGTAGAGCCCGGCGAACCACACCCCGGCGACCGCGAAGGCCATGCCGATGATCAGGCCTTCGAGCGTCTTGTTGGGCGAGAGGTCGGGCGCCAGCGGCCGGCGGCCGAAGGCGCGCCCGCCGACGTAGGCGGCGGTGTCGCCCAGGAACGTCCCCACGAGGACGTCGACGATGATCGCGTCGCCGTGGGGCAGCCGGCGCAGGAGCACGGCGTGGGCGATGGCCAGGGCGATCCACCAGACGCCGAGTACGGTGACCGCCATCGAGACCGTCCGGCCGTCCTTCTGGGGCCGCCCGACGGTGAGGAAGAACAGCACCGGCAGCAGCGCCACCATCATCAGCAGGACGTTGTAGGTCGTGCCGTAGAGCGCGGCGAAGGCCAGGGCGATCAGCGCCAGGAACCCCGCGAGCTTGACCGGGCGGAGGGCGTCGACCATCTCGAACAGCTCGCCCATGCACACGATCCCGACGACGAGGAGGCCGATGGTGAAGATCAGGCCGCCTTCGACGACGATGAACACCGCGAAGGCGATCAGCGGGATGGCCCACAGGATGCGGCGGCCGAGGTCCGAGCCCCCGCGCCGCCGGCGACGCTGCGGCGGCGGGCGGCGGCGACGCGGCGGCGGGCGTCGGGAGGCCATCAGCGGCCGCCGAACCTGCGCCGGCGGGCGTCGAACTCGGCCAGCGATGCCTCGAACGAGGCGCGGCTGAAGTCGGGCCAGAGCTCGTCCCGGAACACGAGCTCGGAGTAGGCGCCCTGCCAGAGGAGGTAGTTGGACAGCCGCTGCTCGCCGCTCGTGCGGATGATCAGGTCGGGGTCGTGCATGTCGGGCGCGTAGAGGTGGCTGCGGAAGTCCTCCTCGGTACCGCCCACGAACGTTCGCGCCGCGTCCACGATCTCCGCCCGGCCGCCGTAGTTGAAGGCCACGAACAGCGTGATGCGGTCGTTGTGTCGCGTCGTGGTCTCGGCCCAGGTCATCCGGTCGACGAGGTCGGGCTCGACGCCCTCGCGCCGGCCGATGAAGCGCATGCGCACGCCCTCCTCGTTCAGCTCCGGCGTCTCCCCCGCGATGCGCTCGGCGAACATGCGCATGAGGCCCGAGACCTCCTCGTCCGAGCGCGACCAGTTCTCGGTGGAGAACGAGTAGATGGTCAGCTCCTTGACCCCGAGGTCCACGGCGTCGCGCAAGCGGGCCTTCACGGCGTCCGCGCCCTCGCGGTGCCCCTCCTCGACCGGCAGGCCGCGCTGCTTGGCCCAGCGCCCGTTGCCGTCGGTGATGATCGCGACGTAGGTGGCGCCGGAGGCGCTCACACCTCGAGGATCTCTTCTTCCTTGGCCTTGACGAGCGCGTCGAGCTCGCGGACCTTGTCGTCCGTCAGCTTCTGGAGCGCCTCCTCGGCGCGGTGCTCGTCGTCCGCCCCGGCCTCGCCGGAATCGCGGAGCTCTCGGAGATCGTGCATGGTGTCGCGGCGGATGTTGCGCAGCGCGACCTTCCCTTCCTCCGCCAGGCCGCGCACGACCTTGACGAGGTCCCGCCGCCGCTCCTCGGTGAGCTCGGGGACCATCAGCCGGATGACCTGGCCGTCGTTGGACGGCGTCAGGCCGACGTCGGACTCCATGATCGACCGCTCGATCGCCTTGATCGAGTTCTTGTCGTAGGGCTGCACGGTCAGCAGCCGCGCCTCGGCGGCGTGGATCGTCGCGAGCTGCTTGAGCGGCGTCTGCGCGCCGTAGTAGTCGACCATGATCCGGTCGAGCAGGTTCGGGCTCGCGCGGCCGGTGCGGACGGAGTTGAACTTGCCGCGGGTGGCCTCGACGGACTTGGCCATGTGCTCGCGCGAGTCCGCGAGGA
>Ga0157377_10000692_pt1 | contig 13948 bp, 10 predicted proteins | sample M55metaG_FD_121116 | JGI IMG/M metagenome (GOLD analysis project Ga0157377, IMG submission 121116) | Miscanthus rhizosphere microbial communities from Kellogg Biological Station, Michigan, USA - M5-5 metaG | ecosystem: Host-associated > Plants > Roots > Rhizosphere > Soil | place: USA: Michigan...
CGGGAGCTAGCCTCCAGGCAGCATGGCTTCTTCAATCGCTTTCTCAATCGGCAAAGCCGTACCCTCCAACCATGCTTCCGAGCCCACGGTCTGGGTCAGCGACATACGAGCCGGGTGCAGGATTGCATCCAATTTGGCTTGCTCTGCGGATGTAAGCGGAGCGCCAATCGTTTGTCGCAGGGCAGCCGCCGCGCCAGCCAGTCGGAGAGAACGCTCCGCTTCACTCTGAACAGCAGCAGCACAAGCAAAACACTCCAGTAAGCGCGCAATGCCGCGTTTGAAGCCTAGTTCCTGGAAAATCTTTATGCTTTCCGCGTAGTGGGATTTGGCGGTTGCACAATCGCGTTGCTCTCTTGCCAGACTTCCAAGATCAGCGAGAGTTCCCGCAATTCCCCAAGGGTCTCCAAGTTCGCGAAAAATCGCCAGGCTCTGTTCGTAGAGTGTGCGGGCGGCTGTTGAGTCTCCCTGATCGCGCACAACATCCCCTTGATAGTTGAGCGACCAGGCAACGCCAGTGCGGTCGTTGAGTTCCTGGAAAATTGACAGGCACTCTGCATAAAGCGAGCGCGCGCGGCTATAGTCGCCTTGTAACTTGACAGCATTCGCCAAGTTACTTAAAGAACGCGCTTCAGCCTGACGGTCACCGACTTCCTTCCACAAGGCCAGGCCTTCCTCGAATAGCGAGAGCGCAATTTCTACTTCTCCTTTATCACGAGCGTGGACAGCGAGCGCGTTGAGTGAGACAGCTACGCCTTGAATGTCACCAAGCTGGCGCGCGATCTCCAGACTTTCGTGGATAAGTGGGTCCGCGGAGGCATAGTCTCGCTGAGCGCTCGCGAAGACGCCCGCGGCGAAAAACGCCCGAGAAACCGCTTTGGTTTTAGGCGCCGTGCCCGCTAGTTTCAGCAGTTTTCCGAGTCTGTCCCTGCCTTCCGTCAGATACTCGCCTGCTTCCCAGAAACGAAACAGGGCGGCACCGAGGCGCATGCCCCACTCCGTGTCCCCAGTCTCAGTTAACCACTCGAGCGCAGCACGGAAATTGTCGTGTTCGATGGTGCAGCGTTCCAGCCATCCCGTACCCTCTACAACGCTTTGTTCTGATGCCTCTTCTTCTGCTAACACCAGACAGTAGGCTGCATGCGCGCGCTTCGTTTGGGCCATCTCATCGCTGTACGTCAGTTTTTCCAAAGCGTACTCACGAATCGTGTGTAGCATCACGAATCGAGATTCCCCTGTCACCGGCTCAACCTGCTGCACCAAACTCTTGTCCACCAACGACGACATACCATCAAGCAGGTCGACTCCGAGATCTGCCTTGGTGTCGCAGACGGCTTCCGCACCTTCAAGCGTGCACCCGCCTACAAAAACCGATAATCTTCGAAAAAGCTTTTGCTCTGCCGAATTGAGCAGATCGTAGCTCCAATCGATGGCAGCGCGGAGAGTCTGCTGCCGCAACGGCAGATCTCGGGCTCCGCCCGTCAACAGTTGTAACTGGCTAGCCAGGCGTGTCTGCATGGCGGCTGGCGAGAGAACTTTGACGCGCGCGGCCGCGAGCTCGATGGCGAGGGGCAAGCCGTCCAACCGTACGCAAATCTCAGCAATCGCCGATGCGTTTTCCTTGCTCAGTTCAAAGTCCGGCTTCACCGCAGTGGCGCGCGCAACGAACAAAGCCACCGCCGAGTACTCAGATAGTGCGTCAATTGGTGGCAAGGACCGTGAATCCGGAAGAGCGAGTGGGGGTAGAGGAAATTCATGTTCCCCGTACACGTGAAGCACTGCCCGACTGGTGACCATGACTGTGAGACTGGGAGCGATGGCCAAGAGTTCGGCTATCGACGGCGCTGCGCCGATCAAGTGCTCGAAATTGTCCAGCACCAGCAGCATCGGAGTGCGCAACCAGTCTCGGAGAGTTTCCTTGAGTATTTCGAGGGTCGCCTTGGCTCCGACCTCCCGGATTCCGAGAGCCTGAACGATGACCGAAGCGATTAAGCCCGAATCGTTGAGTGAGGACAGCGGAATAAAATAGATACCCGCTGGAAAGCGTTCGATTAGGGAATTTGCGACCTGCACGGCAAAGCGTGTCTTGCCGATCCCGCCCGGCCCCGTGACCGTCACCAAGCGCACATCCGGATGCAACAAGAGTTCCCGTGCAGCAGCGACCTCTTTCTCTCTGCCTACAAAACCCGTCCGCTGCGCTGGAAGATTCGTCGGCCGGAGTTCCAGCGGTTTGCCCGGACTGTCCACGGGACTGTCGAGCTTTTCGAGAATCCGGAAGTGAGAGATCTCCTTTCCAGATAAGTTGTCTCCAACGACAGCCTGTGGGGTAGGCGCTATCTCCACGTGCGGAGGGGGTGCTTCAGTGATCGCTGCGATGAACCGGTATCCCCGGCCCACGACGGTTTGCACAAAGCGAGGTTGTTCAGGATCGTCCTTGAGAACACGGCGAATTTTACGAATCGCGGTATTGATGCTGTTGTCTGTATCGAGGAAGACATCTTTACCCCAGATCTTTTCGAGGATCTGATCACGGCTGACCACTCCCCCTTGTGCATCGATTAGGAGAAGAAGTAGTTCCATGGGGATTCGCTCCAGCTTGATGATCCGTCCTGCCTTGCGCAGTTCGTACGCGCGGACGTCCAGCTCAAAACCATCACCAAACCGGAGGTGCCTAGCCATATTTACAGGGTCAGAGGTCATAGGTGACGCGCAAAAATCGTGTCGCAATTTTACACCGACAGCTGAATCCCTCCACGGCCACTGTTTTCAGCGGTTTCCGCCTTCATACGGCGTAAGGCACTCTTCAGGCGCTCGCCATTGTGAACCAACATCGTCTGCGGCAGTATGCGCGACGTGAGCAGGCGGCAATTCAACGAAAAAGCCGCGTAACTGCAGAACTCACAAAGGAGAAGCTATGACGACACGATTCACAACTCTCTCACACGGATTTGCAGAGAGCATTCTGCGTCTGGCACTGCTGGGTATCCTTATTGCCACCACTCCCCTCTTCGCATCGGATAAGTCCGCCGAGCGTACCCAAGCAGCGCGACTCGTTCAACTGGTTCGCAACGCCACCAAGGATTTCCAAGATGTAAGGAACGTGCCTGCGGGATACGGTCCATTCTTGGGTTGTGTCAGCGGTCCCGACCACGGAGCTATGGGGGTGCATTACGTTAACGGCGATCTGGTAGGCGACGGCAAGCTCGAAGTAGCCCACCCAGAAGCGCTGATCTACGAAACGTTAAACGGCCAGACAAAGCTGGTAGGTGTCGAATACATCGTGGACGCAGCGACCTGGCTCGCTCACAACGACAACATGCCACCAGTACTTGAAGGTCAAAGTTTCAATCTCGTGGGGATTCCGAACCGGTACAACATCCCAGCTCCATTCTTCGAACTACACGTGTGGGCTTGGCGCCACAATCCAAACGGCGCGTTCGTAGACTGGAACGACCACGTTAGCTGTGCGGGGCAGTAATTTTTGAGGCAGCAACAACCAAACGGGCTCTCGGCCTGCACGCCTGTAGAGAAGGGCGGGCAGGCCGACTGTTGCTGATTGAAAGAAGGAGATTTCAATGGACGTCGTGAACGCCAAGTCGCTTATCGGTACGTGGACGCTTTTAACGCGCGTCGAAGTGACATCCGACGGGCGCCGCCGAATTGATCCATTGCTTGGTGCAGATCCCATCGCGTATCTCATATATGACGCTGCGGGTCATTTTGCCGTGCAGTTCATGCGGCGCAACCGCGAGACCGCGGACGGCGCCTCGGGGTACGACGCATACTTCGGCCGATATCAGCTCGGCGCCGATGGAATGGTGACTCAGACAATAATCGGCGCATTGTCACAGGGCGATGTCGGGAAAGTTGTTACACGACGCTGTCATATTGACGGCATCGAGCTTGTCATCAAAGTTGAAACAACAGCAAGCGACGGACAACCAGTCACGAGAACGCTTCGTTGGCAGCGTGCTATGTGACTGGCAAGGCTCAACCAAACACTCTAATGTTGGCGCCAGCTAGCCTGACAAAAGCAGGCATTTCCTCCCACAGTCGAGTGGTTGAAATCGACTGAGGCCTCTGACCACACACGTTGGCAACTTTCTTTTATTCTTGGCGGGCCTACAAATCCTGACGTTAGCATTCATTGCCGGTCCAAACCGCCCTTGGGTCCAACTCCTGAACGAATATTCCACACGAAACCGAGTCATTGGTACAATCGCGCTCTCCCAAAAAGAGGCACTTCGCTTGAGACAAGCGAAGTACAGAACAAATATTGAGCAAGGAGCCATCTTCGTGAAGAACGCTTCCCGGATCATTGTTGCGACGTTCCTTTTTCTGGCAGCACTGCAGGCAGGGGCGCAAAAGACAAGTGTTGATTGGGACCATAACGTCACCGACTTCGCGCAATACAAGACCTATGCATGGTCAAAGCCTCTTCGTCCGACTCAGAATCCCTTGATGGACCAGAGAATTGTGGCGGCTGTGGATGCACAGCTTGCGGCCAAGGGATTTCGAAAGGTCGAGACTGGGCCGGAAGTTTTGGTGACCTACGGCGCCGGAGTCCAGAAGGAAACGTCAGCAGTCGCAACTGGATTTGGGGGATGGCGAATGGGTGGGGGAGTGCAACGAATCGACCCAGTCACCGAAAATCGCGGAACTCTTGTCGTTGACCTGTCTAACAACAAACAACTCATTTGGCGTGGAGTGGCCAGCGATACACTGTCGGACAAGCCCGACAAAAACGCACAGAAAATCGAGAAGGCGGTCGAAAAACTGTTCAAGAGTTATCCGCCAAAAGCAAAATAGGCGACGGTTCGTCCCGGCAAACTTGGTCGGGGTGATCGGTCGCGGTCGACTAAACCGCGATCGAATGAGACAGCACGATGCGTCGACCTTTGACAGCACTCCGAAAATACTTGGTCGTCCTGGCCGCCGTCGCGGCTTGGCGGTCGTCCTCGGCCCAGGTTGCCGATGACGCTCCTGTTCTCACTGCGGATCAGGCGGTCCAACTCGCGATTGATAGCAACCGCCCGCTGAAAGTTGTGAGCCTGGACATCGACAAGAGCAAGTGGCAAGTTACGAGCGCAAAGACACGGCGGCTGCCAACATTCAAAACTTACTTTTTTGCTTCCGGCAATTTGAATTCCCCGAGTTTCACGTTTAAGGAGAACACATTTGGAAACGTCAATGGATTCCCTGTGCCGGCGAAGGATACTGAAGTTCCACTCTCGCATGGCGTGACGGGGTCAGCATTAGCAGAGATAGCACAACCGATTTCGCAACTGTACAAGATTAACTTGGGTATCCGTGAACAGATGCTTGGTGTGGACCTGGCCAACCAGGATTATCGCGCTCAGCGCCAATCGCTGGTTTCGGATGTGAAGCAGGCCTACTACGCTGTTCTCCAAACCGAGAGCGCTTTGAGTGCCGCACGAGCAACGGTGACGCAATTTGTTGAAACGGAGCGAGTCGCGTCTCAGTATGTCGCGCAGCAGGAGCTGCTAGAGGCCGAACACCTGGACGTGAAGGCGAAGTTATCGCAAGCAAAGTTTCAAGTCATCAAATTGAACAATCAGTTGCAGAGTCGAAAGGCGCGCCTCAACGGAATGCTTGCGCGCGATCTTGCCACTCCTTTCCGCACGCAAGACGTTTCAACTCAGACGAAGGAGGAGATCGATCTGAAGGCTGCCCGACAAACGGCTTTGGCCAATCGTCCGGAAATCGCCAAAGCCGAAATCAGCATTAAGAAGGCCGGGTATGACAAACGGTTGGCAAAGGCCGACTACATTCCGGACATTGGCGCGGCTCTGCATTACTTCTCGCCTTTGAACACCGAAATCCTTCCTCGCCATATCGTATCGGCTGGCGTTGAGTTCAGTTGGGAGCCGTTTGAATGGGGCCGTCGACGAGATGATTTAAAACAGAAAGAAATCGCACTTGATCAATCGAACCTGCAACTGCAGGAAGTCCAATCGCAAGTTCTACAGGATGTAGACAATCGCTTTCGTGATTTAGAGGAGAGTCGGGCCCTGCTGGATGTGACTGAGACGGCACGCGCCGCGGCGAACGAACGTCTCCGGGAGATTTCTGACAAATTCAGCAAGGAAGCGGTTCTGCTAAGGGATGTCCTTCAACAACAGTCAGCCGTAGCAAGTGCAAACAACGATTACGAGCAAGCCTTACTTTCCTTCTGGACGGCAAAGGCCAATTTCGAAAAAGCGTTGGGAGAGGAGTAGGCAATGAAGGGCAAGAATTCCACGCCATGCATTGTCGCCATTACTGCCGGCTTTGCGCTTACCTTCAGCGCCTGCCGCGATGCAAGCTCCGAACCTAAACCTTTGCTGCCGGTCCACGTTGCCAATGTGGAGATGGTTCGATCGGACAGTGCGGTGCGATATTCGGCCAACATTGTCCCCTATGCGCAGGTGGATTTGGCGTTCAAATCTGGTGGCTACGTTAAGAGTATTCCCCAGGTTAAGGGTGCAGACGGCAGGTCGCGAAACATTGATGCGGGAGATCGGGTCGCCAAAGGCACGGTTCTCGCTGTAGTCGATCAGCAGGACTATAAGAACAAAGTACAGCAAGCTAACGATCAACTGGCACGTGCACAAGCCGAGTACAACAAAGCAAAGCTAAGTTTTGATCGCACTGCGGCACTGTATTCAAGCAAGAGCGCGACCAAGCCTGACTATGATTCTGCCCAGGCAAATTTGGAGAGCACCACGGCGGCAGTCAGTTCGGCAAAGGCGCAAATCAGTGATGCACAGATCGCGCTCGACTACTGTTTCCTCCGTGCACCGTTCGACGCCTGGATCGTTAACAGAAGTGTAGACATCGGCAGTCTTGTCAGCCCAGCGACCAAGGGCTTTTCTATCTCTGATACGAGATCCGTGAAAGCGGTGTTCGGCGTCCCAGATATCTCCATGCGGCTCGTCAAGCTCGGGCAACGCATTACGATCCAGACAGACGCACTCCCACAGCCCTTCATTGGGCGCGTGACCAGTATTTCGCCGGCGGCAGATCCGAAAAGTCGTGTGTACTCAATCGAAGTCACTATTCCAAATCACCGTGACCTTTTGAAAGCGGGGATGATCGCGTCACTCGCTCTGGGCGCCGAGCTTGCGAACCCCACGCCAGCGGTTCCAATGTCATCCCTGATACACGACCCCGCTCGAGGATCGGGCTTCGCGATCATGATTGCCGAGGGAAGCGGTGACACGGCTACGGCGCGATTGCGCCCAGTGGAACTCGGCGCAGCGTATGGGAATCAAATTGCGATCACGAAGGGTGTAACAGCAGGCGATCGAGTCATTACCACCGGGGTGACTCTAATAAAGAACGGTGACACTGTACAAGTCGTCCCATAGTTTTTTCGGTTGCGCGGGCGAAAACATTGCATGGCTCACAGGTCTGAATCCGACTTAGTTGAACACTCGCATAACACTGCGCGTTTCTTCACAGAAAACCGGCAGCTATCTCTCGTCCTGCTGATCGGAGTCTTCATCTGGGGTTGGTATGGCTTCAACAACATGCCAAAGAGGAAAGACCCTGAAATTCCGATTCGCGTGGCGGTGGCGAGTACTCAGTGGCCGGGGGCAACCGCGCAGGAAGTGGAGCAACTGGTCACGCGCGCTGTCGAGCAGACGATGGCGCAAAACTCCTTCATCAGGCCGCCCTCGGCATCCGACTTTGGTATCCGTTCCATTAGTTTTCCCGGCTTGTCGTTGGTGTATATCCAGCTCGACGACAAGGTGAAAGACACGAAGAAGCAGTTCAGCGACATCAACCTCAAGCTCAATGCTTTGAACGCCAGGTTGCCGCAGGGTGCCGGTCCCATTCAATTCAACAGCGATTTTGGGGATACCTCTGCGCTCATGCTCACGGTGGCAAGCCCCGCTGTAAGCGAAATAGAAATTGCCGTAAGGGCTGCGGCAATCCGAACCTCCATCGACCAAGAGCGATCAACATGGAAAAAAGCGGCTCAACCGCGCGTCAGCATCATCTATGCGTTTCCGCAGTCGGTGAACTCTGATCTGGTCCGAGAAATATTCGAACCTCTCGTGGGGGATGTACAGAGCAGAGGTTTCATCCGCGATTGCCATTTTTTCCAGGGGAGCGGCTTTATCGGGGCCGATTGCAGCTCCGACAAAAAAGATGCGGAAATTCGTCAAGCGGCTGACCGCGCAGTACAAAGTAAATTACACCGCTCAGAGCTCCATCCAGATGCATGGCCCGCTCTTCTAATTCGAGATCCAAACGATACTGAGAGCAAGCTCGCTGCGGTCGCCGGTGATCGTTACTCGTATCGCGAACTTGACGATTTCACCGACCTGATCAGCCGGACTGTTCAGGGTGCTGCGCAGGTTGCAAAAGTGGATCGCAAAGGCGTCCTTCCCGAACAGATTTATCTCGACTACTCACAGCAACGGCTGGCGGAATACGGAGTGAAGCCGGCCGATCTAAAAGACATTCTTGGGGCGCGCAACTCCACACTGCCGGCTGGCTCTCTTGAGGTCGGCCCACAGAACGTACTGATAGATCCTTCGGGTAAATTCCAGAATGAGCGTCAGATCGGGGAAGTGATTATCGGCACGTCTTCGACTGCGGCACACAGTCCCGTCTATCTACGAGATCTCGTACAGATTTCGCGTGGCTATCAAAGCCCGCCACGTTATTTGAACTACCTCACCTGGCAGGATCCAAAGGGCCGCTGGCATCGCAGCCGCGCGGTGACGATTGCCGTCCAGATGAAAGACGGTGAGCAGATTGACGCGTTTGGCGCGAGCGTAGAGCGAAAGCTGGTGGCGTTACGGCAGTACTTGCCCGAAGACCTCATCGTTGCGCGGACATCGGATCAGCCTCTCCAGGTAAAAGAAAATATCAGTTTGTTCATGGATGCACTCTACGAAGCGATCGCTCTGGTCGTCCTGGTTTCGTTGATTGGATTCTGGGAGTGGCGTTCCGCTGTGTTGATGGCTATCTCAATCCCCATCACGCTCGCCATGACCTTCGGAATGATGTACATGGTCGGGATCGACATCCAGCAGGTTTCGGTAGCGACCCTCATCATTGCGCTAGGTTTGTTGGTTGATGACCCTGTTGTAGCCGGTGATTCCATTAAGCGTGCCCTCGCGGAGGGATATCCCAGCCTTGTTGCCGCATGGCTTGGGCCAACCAAACTTGCAACAGCAATTCTCTACGCCACAATCACCAATATCGTGGCCTACGTGCCCTTTTTGCTCGTGACGGGAACGACGGGCGAGTTTCTGTACAGCTTACCGATCGTGATGACGTGTGCCCTGGTCGCTTCGCGACTGGTTTCAATGAGCTTTATCCCGTTCCTTGGGTACTACCTTTTGAAGCCCGAAAAAGAGAAGTCGTTGGAGGAGTTGCGCAGTACAGGTTTGATGGGTTGGTACTATCGCGTCGCAAAGCACTCCATTGAACACCGCTGGAAATTCTTTGCCGGATCTCTGGTGTTTCTGGTGATTGGGGTTTGGCTTTTCGGACAGTTGAAAACAGCTTTCTTTCCGGAGGATGTCCAATACTGGTCGTACATCGATGTTTGGCTTCCGAATGACGCCAACCTCGATGCAACCAATCAAACTGCCGTCGAGGTTGAGCGAGTCGTTCGGGAAGAGGCGCAGCGATATGGTCAAGAACATCCAGGGAAAGACGGTAAGCCGGCAGACTTACTGCGGTATGTCACGTCGTTTGTTGGGGGAGGAGGGCCGCGCTTCTGGTTCTCGGCGTCGCCTCAGTTGCAGCAACTTAATTACGCTCAGGTCCTGATCGAGTTAAAGGATAAGGAAGCGACTCCCGAATTCATCAAGATGTTGCAGCCGCGCCTGACCAAGTCTGTTCCAGGTGCACGATTGGATGCGCGCCAGCTACTGACCAATCCGATCGACTATCCCATCGAAATTCGAATATCCAGCACTGCGGATGTCAGTGCCCAACAAGAAGATGATGACAATCGGACTCTGCGTGGTCTGGCGACAAAAGTGGAAGATATTTTTCGTGCGACTCCGCTCGCGGATCGTACCCGCAGTGAGTGGGGAGAACCCAATGTTCAGATTGCCCTGACTGTGGACCAAGACCGTGCAAATCTGGCTGGCATTTCGAACATAGACGTTGCGAACTCCTCGGTGGCGGGCCTAAGTGGGGCCACCGTCGCAGCGCTGCAGGAAGGACATAAACAGATTCCAATCGTCGCTCGCCTCCGAATGGATGAGCGCGCTCGCCTGTCAGATATCCAAAGCTTGTATGTTTATTCGTCTCAGACCGATACCAAAGTCCCGTTAATGCAGGTTTCAAATATTGAGCACGACCTCGTTCCCGGTCGGATCGTACGCCTGGAGCAATTTCGAACCATCAATGTCCGGAGTTTCCCCGCACAAGGGCACTTGAGTTCCGAGGTATTAAAGTTGGCAAGACCGAAGCTGGAAGCACTTCAAAAGTCGATTCCACCCGGATACAAGCTAGAGATTGGCGGCGAATACGACAAGACGAAGAACGGCTTTAAGAACCTCGCGTTGGTGATGGTGATTTCTATCGCTGCGATTTTTCTCGCACTAGTTTTTCAATTCAAGAATGCAATCAAACCGATTCTGGTTCTTGCCGCCGCTCCTTATGGGATGGTGGGTGCGTTTGCCGCGTTATGGGTGATGAACGAACCGTTCGGTTTCATGGCGTTCCTCGGAGTCGCGAGTTTGGTCGGAGTAATCGTAAGCCACTCGATTGTTCTTTTTGATTTCATCGAGGAGCGCCACATCGCCGGCGACGATTTTGAGAATGCCGTGATCGACGCTGGAATTCTCAGGCTTCGGCCCGTGCTGATCACGGTGTTCGCGACTGTCCTTGCCCTATTCCCGCTGGCCCTGCACGGCGGGCCGTTATGGAAGCCACTTTGCTACGCGCAAATAGGCGGACTGCTGCTGGCTACTGTCGTGACGAAGCTTCAAGTTCCCGTCATGTACGCCATGTTTGTGCTGGATTTCAAGATTCTCAAGTGGGAAACAAAAGAGCAGAAGGCTGCTCAGACAGTAGTCAACACCAAGCAAGGACCTGACGCACCCAAATTAAGCGCAGTGAACGGTTAAGCATCTCCGTCAAATCAGAATCGTCAAGGAGCATGAATGTCTTTGAAACACATAGGTCGGTACTCCACTTTCCTACTATTTCTTTTCGTTCTTGGAATTAGAGTCGAAGTCTACGGTCAAGTCGCTGGCGGCGAAATTGCTAAAGACATTGCAGCCAATAGTCAGAGCCTGAGGCAATACACGTACCTGCAAACGACCGAGGTAATTCTCAAAGGAGAGGTCAAGAACACGCGCAAGGCTCAGGTTCACTACGACAGCACGGGGCAAAAGGTATCTGTTCCGCTTGCTTCTGCCGAGCCGGCAACCGAAGGTCGAGGATTAAAGGCGCGCATCGTTGAAAAAAAGAAAGATGAGATGAAAGAGTACGTTGAGCGTCTCGTCGCCCTGATGGGACAGTACCTACCGCCCAATCCGGACAAAATTAAGGCTGCGTTGCCGACTGCTCAAATCACACCGCCCGCAGGCGGCGATGCGAAAATCGCCTTCAACAACTACCTTAAACAGGGCGACACGATGGCGTTGTCCGTGAACTCTCAATCCAAGAAGCTCGACCAGATTTCGATTCAATCTAGTCTCGACAATGACCCGGTTTCGTTTCTGGTTGATTTTGCACGGTTGCCCGATGGGACTAATTATCCGTCCATGACAAGCATCAAATCGCCGTCAAAGAGCTTAGAGATCAAAGTGACAACATCTGATTATCACAAATAGCCGAATGGGCGACCCGCAACCGATCACGGTACCGCGTATGTCGATCGCTTCAGAAATTGTCCTTGTCCGGCGCGTCCTAGGAAGGCATTGTTTTCGATGATGACGCGCCCACGCGATAGAACGACATCTGGCATACCCGTGACGCGAATTCCTTCGAACATCGAATAGTCGACGCGCATGTGGTGCGTTGCCGCGCTGATCGTATGTTCGCGCTCGGGGTCAAAGATAACCATGTCGGCATCGCTGCCGACGGCAATTGTCCCCTTGCGCGGATATAAGCCAAATAGTTTCGCGGGAGTTGTAGAAACCAGCTCAACAAAACGGTTAACGCTGAACCGTCCCTTAGCAACCCCGCCAGAGTAAATCAGACTCATGCGATGTTCGACACCGGGTCCGCCGTTCGGGATTTTCGTGAAATCGTCCTTGCCAAGTTCTTTCTGGTCTTTGAAACAGAATGGACAATGATCCGTAGACACGACCTGCAAGTGGTCGCGCTTTAGCCCGTTCCACAGCTTTTCCTGGTGCCACTTCTCGCGAAGTGGTGGAGTGAACACATACTTTGCGCCTTCAAAACCCGGGGCATCGAAGTTCTCAAGCGACAGATAAAGATACTGCGGGCACGTCTCCGCATATACGGGAAGTCCTCGATCGCGTGCTTCCCTCACCTTTTCCAGAGCCTCATTACAACTCAAATGAACAATGTACAGCGGGGCACCCGCCATTTCGGCCAGAGCGATTGCGCGAGAGGTAGCTTCGGCTTCGGCGGTAGTAGGGCGAGTGAGGGCATGATACTTGGGGGCCCGCTTCCCTTCCGCCAACGCCTGTTGAACAATGACATCGATCGCGCCTCCATTTTCGGCATGCATGCAGATGAGTGCGCCATTTTTTGACGTCGCGCGCAACGCCTTGAAGATGCTGGCATCATCGAGCATGAACACGCCCGGATAAGCCATGAATAGCTTGAAGCTGGAAACACCTTCGCGAACGAGTGCGTTCATTTCCTGTAACTGAGCGGCCGCCAAATCGGTAATGATGCAGTGAAATGAATAGTCGCAGACTGCCTTATTCGAAGCTTTTTGCATCCAAGAATCGAATGCGGTGCGTAGAGTTTGTCCCTTGTATTGGATAGCGAAATCGATGAGCGTGGTCGTGCCACCAAAGGCTGCAGCGCGTGTCCCGGTCTCAAAATCGTCCGCGCTGCTCGTACCGCCGAATGGCATGTCCAGATGGGTATGGACGTCAATTCCTCCCGGGAAACCATACCTCCCCCTTGCATCGATGAGGCGCGCCGCATTGTCTCGAGGAAGATCTTTGCCGATTAACGCAATTTTTCCGTCGGCGAGCGCTACGTCCGCTAAGCTCGTGTCTGTTGCTGTCACAATTCGCCCATTGACGATAATTGTGTCGAAACCCATTGGAGATCCTCCGGTGGCAAGACGACGAGAAATTCTATGCTAAACTGCCCCGCTCGTTGTCGTTATTGTGGCGCGGCAAAAGGGAGATTGCATGCAGTTCGGCATTACGCTCAAACCAGACATCACCGTAGAACGGATCGTTGGCCTCACGCGGCAAGCGGAGAGTGCGGGCTTTGACTATGGCTGGATATTTGACTCGCACGTTTTGTGGAAGGAACCTTACCCGCTGCTGGCGTTAATGGCGGCGAACACCAAAACAATGCGTTTGGGTACCTGCGTCACGAACCCTGCGGTGCGTGACATCACGGTCACAGCCAGCCTGTTTGCCACCTTAAATCTTATTTCTGGCGGGCGGATGCAGTTGGGCATCGGACGAGGGGATAGCTCACGCCGCGTGATGGGCAAGAAGCCTGTAACAACGGAACACCTGCAAAATGCGATTCGAGTGTTTCGCGAACTTACAAGTGGAAGACAAATTGAATACGAAGGTCAAAGCATCCAGATGACGTGGGGAAACGGTTCAGCCCCGGTCTGGATCGCAGGATACGGTCCAAAGGTTTTGCAAATGGCGGGACGGGTTGCTGATGGGATCATCTTCAGTTTGCTGATCCGCATCTGATCGCGTGGTGCATGGGCTTTGTGAAGGAGGGCGCGCAAGCTGCCGGAAGAGACTTCAAGAAAATTGAAATCATGGCCGCGGCGCCGGTCTGGGTGTCCGAA
>Ga0157377_10000694_pt1 | contig 13899 bp, 9 predicted proteins | sample M55metaG_FD_121116 | JGI IMG/M metagenome (GOLD analysis project Ga0157377, IMG submission 121116) | Miscanthus rhizosphere microbial communities from Kellogg Biological Station, Michigan, USA - M5-5 metaG | ecosystem: Host-associated > Plants > Roots > Rhizosphere > Soil | place: USA: Michigan...
CGCCAATCAGCAGTGATCTTATAAGTGAAGTACGCAAACACGGCACCAAACAGTCCTATGCCCGCCACCATTGACGTGCCAATACCCCTTTTATTTTTTGGAAGCAGTTCGCTCACGAGAGTTATGCCAGCGCCTAACTCACCCGCCAATCCTAATCCTGCAAAGAACCTGGCCGCCGCGTATTGATCAACATTTTGCACGTAAGCGGTGAAAAAATTCGCAATGGAGTATAAAATAATTGAGCCGAATAGTACTGATAGCCTGCCCTTTTTATCACCCATTACTCCCCAAATAATTCCGCCTAGCAATAACCCAATCATTTGCCAGTTAATGATCTTTGTACTGGCTGCAAGCATATCGGCATCTTGCACACCTAAGCCTCTGGCTCCTAAACTTGGTTCCCTTACAATCGTGAATAATAAGAGATCATAAATGTCAACAAAGTATCCCAAGGCTGCAACTATCACCGGGAGAGAAAGAATGCCATATTGCTTTTGAAGGGTTGTGGTCATTCAGACGGCTTTAAAGGTTTTGCAGGATCATTTTTGGGACGAGAAAATAATTTGATCAATACAGGTGCAGTAGTCACAAGCACGATTCCAAGTACAATTAATTCAAGGTGCGACTTAAGATCTATCTTGAACCAATCGTACAACCATTTTTGCAGGAAGTGACCAGCGAATATCATACTGCTTACCCAGGCTATACACCCCACAACATTGTAGTACATGAATTTTTTCCTATCCATTTGCACAATGCCCGCAATGATAGGGGCGAAAGTTCTAATGATTGGTAGAAATCTTGCTGCGATGACGGCTACGCGGCCATGTTTGTCATAAAATTCTTTTGCTTGAAACAAATATTTTTTCTTGAATAAGAATCGGTCTCGCCAGGAGAACATAGTTGGTCCAATTCTTTTACCAAACCAGTATCCTACAGAATTACCGAGTATTCCGGCAACTGAAATTAAAGCAGTTAATACGAGCAGATCGACAGTTTCACTTCTTAATTGACCTAAGCCTATCAGCTTTAGGAATTGATGTGCAAGGCCGGGTTCTTGTGGCGTCATCTCGTGAGCAAATATTCCTGCAACAAATAATAAGGAGTCTCCGGGTAAAAAAAATCCTACAAACAATCCCGTTTCGGCAAATACAATAAACAAAAGCAGCCAAAGGCCTCCGTTTTCTATATAGAATCTTGGTTGCAACAATTCGGTCCAATAAAAGGCGTCTAAAAGGAACATAGAAGTTTCGAGTTTCAATTTAGGGTAAAGAAGAGCATCATAAATCCTGACTTAAGTGCTGACCGGCGTTTGTTCCTCCCCACCTAGTTCTCCCTCCCATTTGCTTACCACAGTTGTTGCCAACGCATTCCCTACAACATTCGTCATTGTGCGGAACATATCGCAGAAATGATCAATGGGCAAAATCAAAGCGATACCGAGAGGGTTAATTCCAAACATCGCGCACGTTGCGGCTACTACAATTAATGAAGCCCGCGGAACACCGGCAATTCCTTTGCTGGTTAACATTAGCACGAGCAACATAGTAAGTTGTGTTCCCAAATCCAGGTGCACCCTGGAAGCCTGTGCAATCGCAATACTCGCAAATGTCATATACATCATGCTACCATCAAGGTTAAAACTATAACCAAGCGGAAGAATAAATGAAACAATCTTGTCTTTACATCCGAATCGCTCTAATTCTTCCGTAAGTTTTGGAAACACAGCTTCGCTGCTTGTTGTGCTAAAAGCGATGAGCATAGGTTGTGAAATACGCCTGATGAGAGATGGAAGTCTCCGTTTCAATACAAGGAATCCAACACCAAACAGCACGATCCATAATATAAATATTCCCAAAAGGAAGTCGCGGTAATAAACAAGGTAGAACATCAACACCTTCGGTCCCTTTATAGCGATCACCGCTGCGATGGCGCCAAACACACCCAACGGTGCAAAGTTCATTACATAACCCACCATTTTGAGAATGATATGAGATACGACGTCCAGGGCTTTTAATACTGGCTTTGCATATTCGCCAATTGCCGTCATAGCAATACCAAAGAAAATACTGAAAACAACGATTTGAAGAATTTCGTTAGTGGACATTGCCTCAACAATACTTTTTGGAAAAACGTGCTCTACGAATCTCGCGAGTGAGAATTCCTGCGTCTTTCCTACCAACTCTTTCGCGCCTGCAGTGTCGGCATTACTTAGATCGATTGCTAATCCTGGCTTCAACAGATTTACCAGCAGCATACCAATCAACAGCGAAACGAGTGATGCAGAAACAAACCATAGCAAGGCTTTGCCGCCAACGCGACCCACGGTTTTCAAATCGCCCAACTTTGCAATTCCAACAACGAGTGTACTAAACACGAGGGGAGCAATGATCATCTGAACGAGTCGCAGAAAAATAGTGGCCAACAATCTTATGTTCCCAGAGAATGAGGTACGGAAATCAAGTGAAGAGTTATAAAATACTGCAAGGCCTGTAAAAAAGCCAAGCACCATTGCCAATAAAATAAAGATGGTAAGACGATTTCCTTTTTTCAGCATCCCGGTAGTTAATTGCGCAATATCTTAATAAAATTCCAAGAACCAAGATCCAAGATCCAAATAAGCTTCAAGATCCAAGATCCAAATAACCCTCAAGATCCAAGATCTAAATAAGTTTCAAGATTCAACATTCAAATTAGGTTCAAGAACCAAGAATGAATAAGCTTCAAGTTTTAAGATCCAACAGAAGGCGACAAATAAATTTTGATCTGCGAGGTGTTTTGACGCTTTTTCCTTTTTAATTTGAAATTTCTATCGTTCTTAGTTCTTAGGTTCTTGGTTCCTATAATTCATTATCTTTCCAAATCTTTTTCTAAAATCCCCTCCCGATAATCATCGGGACAAAAACTACATCAACTGAATACTGTATGAGTTTATTTCGAAAAAAGTCCCTATCTGGCTTGCTTGCTCAAGCGGCCGAATCGGAGAAAGGTTTAAAACGAACTCTCGGCGCTGGTAATCTAGTTGCACTTGGTATTGGAGCCATCATTGGGGCGGGTCTGTTTGTAAGAACTGCTGCGGCGGCGGGTGGACATGCCGGTTCTGCCGTTACTATTTCTTTCGTGATTGCTGCTGTGGGCTGCGCCTTTGCCTGTCTGTGTTATGCTGAATTTGCGTCAATGATCCCTATTGCCGGTAGCGCTTACACTTATGCCTACGCTACAATGGGCGAATTGATTGCATGGATAATCGGCTGGGCTTTGATCCTTGAATACGCACTTGGTGCTGCAACCGTTTCCATTGCATGGAGCGAATTTCTAAACAAGCTCTTGGATGGGCGAATACCGTATGAATGGTCGCATTCGCCGTTTCAAAAAGCGCTCGACGTAAATGGGGTGATGCACCATGGCATTGTAAACGCTCCAGCATTAATAATTTTATTGTTACTGTCGTTGCTCCTGATCAAGGGAACGCAGGAATCGGCGATTGTGAATGCCATCATTGTTGTCATTAAAGTTGCCATTGTACTTGCGTTCATTGTTATTGGCTGGAACTTCATCAATCCGTCAAATCACACGCCTTACATGATTCCCGCTGATGCACCACCTGCAATATTGCCCGACGGGTCCACGTATAGTTATCTGGACACTTTCCGACACGGATGGGGCGGAGTATTGCGAGGTGCGGCAATAGTATTCTTTGCATTTATTGGATTTGATGCTGTATCTACTGCAGCGCAGGAAGCAAAAAATCCAAAGAAAGATATGCCCATTGGAATCCTCGGTTCACTGGTGGTGTGTACTATCCTTTATGTATTATTCTCATGGGTACTTACTGGCGTAGCACCCTACTCCGATTTCCAAAAAGCGGGTAGAGAAGCTTCAGTAGCTTACGCAATCGATACATATATGCCAGGATACAAATGGTTGTCGACCATGATTACTGTTGGAATCCTCGCCGGCTTTTCATCTGTGATTTTGGTGATGTTGTTAGGACAGAGCAGGGTTTTCTATTCCATGGCTAAAGACGGGTTGTTACCTAAGGTATTCTCTGATCTTCATCCGAAGTTCCGCACGCCATATAAATCAAATGCATTGCTGTTCTTTTTCGTGGGAACCTTTGCAACATTAATTCCGGGTGATATCACCGGCGACCTAACGAGTATCGGTACGCTGCTGGCTTTTGTGTTGGTATGTATTGGAATAATTATCATGCGCAAAACAGATCCTACCACACCGCGGCCGTTCAGGACTCCCATGGTTCCTTTGGTGCCGATTTTAGGAGTGATCGTTTGCACTGCTATGATCGTTTCCCTGGACAACACTACTTTATTCAGTGCGTTTGCATGGATGATCCTGGGACTTGTTATTTATTTCTCGTATGGACGGTTCCGCAGCAAGCTTGTAGCTCCAAATGAAATCCTTCCGGAGAAAAGGGATTTTGACAAACAATAACTAGAAAGGAATACTAAAAATGAAATACATAGTCCGCAGATTAGAAACCATCTGCGGACTTTATTATTTTTGCGCCCTATGGGAAGAATTTTCGAAGTAAGAAAGGCCACCATGTTTGCCAGGTGGGACAGAATGGCAAAGCAGTTCACAAGGATTGGGAAAGAGATTGCCATCGCGGTAAAAGCTGGTGGACCAGATCCTACCACTAATCCCGCTTTGCGCCGTTGCTTTCAAAATGCGAAGAGCGTGAACATGCCCAAGGATAGAGTGGAAGCTGCCATCAAACGTGCTCAGGGTAAAGAGATGGAGAATTATGAAGAGATTCTTTACGAAGGCTATGCTCCCCATGGTGTGGCGGTATTGGTAGAAACAGCAACCGACAATCACGTTCGCACCGTTGCCAATATTAAATCACATTTCAACAAAGGAAATGGTGCACTGGGAAACAGCGGCAGCGTAAGTTTTCAATTCAAGAAAATGGGGGTTTTCAAATTGAAGCCCGAGGGGTTGAATACGGAAGAACTGGAATTTGAACTGATCGATTTCGGTTTGGAAGAAATGGGAGAAGGTACAGGTGAAAACGGCGAAGAAGTAGTGGTGGTACGCGTTTCATTTCCCGATTTTGGTAAGATGCAAAAAGCATTTGAAGAAAGAAAGATTACGCCTATCAGTGCGGAAGTTGAATGGATTCCTACTTCGACCGTAGAACTTGGTGAAGAACAAGCTCAAGATGTTTTGAAGTTGGTTGATAAACTAGAGCAGGACGACGACGTACAAAAGGTGTTTCATAATCTGAAATAAACGCGCTTATGATGTTATGCTGAAACTGTGTCAACAGCTTTCGTCACATGCGCTGCGATAAACACATTGCCCTTCATGTACTCAACAGCTTTGCCACTCATCAGTACGCGGTCACCTTTCAGTTCACACCAGATGTCACCGCCTCTTTTCGACAATTGCTTGGCGAAGAATTTTTTCTTGCCTAATTTCTCCGCCCAATAAGGAATGATATTACAATGCGCAGAACCCGTTACAGGATCTTCCTGGATACCCATGCCGGGATAAAAGCAGCGCGATACAACCTCTGCAATCTTACCCTTTGCTGTTACAACCACTCCAATAGTGTCTAGCTTTTTCATCAACATGAAGTCCGGATCAAGGCTCAAAAGCTGATCTTCGTCCTTAACAACAACAAAGTAATCTCTGGATTTCAGGATTTCTACCGCACCTGATATTCCTAATGACGCGAGCAACTCCTTTGGCGGATCACAAGGCTTTGGCATTCGTGAAGGAAAATCAAGTGTAAATAGATTTCCTTCGCAAATAACCTCCAGGATACCCGCCTGCTCAGTGGTAAAATGAATGTGCGTTGCACCTGGTTCCACATATCTATTAATAATAAAACCGGAAGCAAGCGTGGCGTGTCCACACAGATCGATTTCATGTTCGGGAGTAAACCACCTAATGTGATATCCTTTTCCCTGCTTTACAAAGAAGGCAGTCTCACTTTGATTGTTTTCTGTGGCTATCTTCTGCATCAATTCTTCACTGAGCCACGCCTCCAACGGAACAACGCCAGCAGGATTTCCTTTGAAAACATCATCAGCAAACGCGTCGACAATATGCATTACCATGACCAAAAATTTGTGATCATGAAATTATAACATCCGGTAGCAGAAAAATATATCAGATGGTAACTATCAATATAGATCAGATGGTTGCTGGTTACTGGTTGCTAGTCGCTACTTTTCCTTCGGAAACATTACAATGAAATTGAGACCCCGAACGGTTAATTTCTTCAGAATACAGTGTCGAAAGGAATCGACGTATGCTGACCTCTGATCCTTCACGATCTTCCATCTGTCAACTGTCAACAGTAAACCGTCAACTGTCAACTGAAAACTGAAAACTGATAACCGATAACTGAACTATTGTTTCTTCAGAACGACTTTCGACTGACTAAACTTAAAACCAGCCTCGAGGAAAGCCACGTAGTTTGGCCATTGCTCCTTTTTATCGAAATTCTTTTTATATATTTTTTTTGTTGACACCACAAGCTTATCGCCATCCACTTTTGCGGTAGAAATGAAACTTCCACTTTCATTGTCAATGCTCATATTCAGATCCTGGAAGCCTTCAACAATATATCCTTTCGGTATGTCGAGTGTAATATTGTTGCTAATTGTTCTGGCATATGCCAACCAGATATCATTTTGCCGGGTCTTCATTTCATTTTCATCCAGCTTGATCTGACTACCAATCAGTTTTCCGAGGTCCAACAGATAATTTCTTCCTGCCTTATTCACCATCTTCTTAAGCGAATAATTTTCTTTGAATGAAAGAATTGGACTGTCGTCAAATCTTCCGTCCTGGATCAAATTGAATCCATCATATTTATTGACCTCAAATCCATCCTTCTCAATTCGTTCCTGGAAATATTCCTTTTGCTTTTTTATCCGATCGTCTTTTTCTGCATCAGTATAAGTATTGTCGCCCTTATTCTTTTTTGGATTCACGATGTATTTTTGAAAATCCTTATTCAGATATTCCCTGTCCATATGCGCAAGGCCGATGATATCATTCTTTTCAATTCCCGCATAGGTGCTTGTTCGCTCCACATTAAGAACATCCATGCCATCAGAAACGCTGAGTGAAATATTGTTCAGCGATGTATTATCGTTTGAAGTGGAAGCTGGAATATTTGCTTTGTAATATCCCTCTCCTCCCAGCAATCCAAAAGAATACGCATCGCATCCGTCAAAAGATTCATATCCCTGAGCAAACGAATCGAAATTATTAAACGGTAATAACAGATAATACTTGTCGCCTTTCAAACGAAGCGCTAATTCCAGTTCCTCTTCAAATAACATATCATTCCATTTTCCAAGATAGCGTGGCATCACTGCGACAGACTCAATACTTATGGATTCAACCCCGCAGATCTTGATAAGCGCTGCTGCCCATAACAGTTTATTCATCCTCACTTCGTCTTCTTTTTGAGTATTGCCTTTCTTAACATCCTTGCTTGCGTATCGTTTCTTTGAGCCATATAAGCTGGCATTATCACTGGCACCTTTATAGTACACTTCGAGAAACGATTTTCGCAATGCATAGTATACCTCGCGAACCATTTGTTTAGGCGGCAAATTTTCCTTCCCAGTATTCTTGAGATACTCAATTACGTCTTTCGCCATCGCATCTGAAATCGGATTTTGGTAATATTGGATGGATGCGAACATTGCCTTCAGCCGCTCGAGATCAACCGCATCAGCAGATGCCTCTCCCTTCTTACCAAATAAAGTATTACTCAAACCACCTCCGTTGTACGTTATTTTCAACTTTACTGTTGGAGAATTTCGATAGGGGTAATTCCAGCGTTCGTCTGAAACTTTTTCCCTGTTCTTATCAATGATTGAATATGAAACCAGCGATTTCTTGTCTGACGCCTTCGTATCATAGCCATCGTCACCCTCTCTCAATTTTGGTGCACCATTGTATGATTTGAACATGGCATTGGTGCCCTTATCGAGCTCAAATTGGAATTTTTGATAAAGTACTGGATAATTATAGGTGAGCGTAAAAATATACGGGGTGAACTCGCCATAACCTTTTTGCAGCGCTATATCTTCTGTGGATTCATAATGATAGTCAATGATGTCACCAACTTCAAGGTCGGGAATAGCAAGTTTGTAAAAACTGGTGTTCGTCGTAAAATAAATCGGCTTGAATACGCCCGGCACATCTTTATTCACTTCAATAGCATTGGTTAGGTCGATATTTACAACTTTACCGTTAGTCTTGATAACTGAATAGGCAACGTCTGTTTTCTTTCCATATAGAACATAATAGAACTCAGAAAAATTCTCAAGCGCGTTCTTATCCTGAAGCCTGATTCGCTTGCGAACATATTCTTTGATGGTCATTGCATTTGCCATCGATTTTCGCACGTACGCATAATCAATTTTCTGCGCAAGAATCACAGCACTCTCGTTTTTCCACTTGTCCGGCACCGCCGACACTTTGAATTCCGGCTCTTCAGAAGATTGTGCAACAACTCTTATAGAAATGGTGATACAAACAAGAGCAGCAAGCAATACAATTTTTCTCATACATTATTTTTTCACCAGCACAACTTGGTCGTTATAAAATTTATTCACTCCTTTGATGAATTCATTCCATTTACTAAAATCTTTCTTCTTCAGGATAACATTGTTGACGATAAGTTTTTTTGAATACACTAATGTATTTCCCTGTAATACATAAGAGCCTTCGAAACTATAGTCTTCTCCTTTTTTGGTAAAGGCATCCGGCGTATAGTCCAGTTTATAACCATCCGGAATGGTGAATTCAGTTTTGGTAACTAGATAATATTTGTGGTCGAATTCAAAATCCGTTTTGCGGGTACTGTCAAATTCCACCGATGACAACTCCTTTTCCCAATCCAGCACCACGTATAATTCATTTCCGGCTTTTGTAACCTGGTTCTTACCATCAAGGTCAAACGTGACACGCGCTGGCTTCTGCCTGTTTTCCCAATCCGGGTTTTGGATATTTGTAACAATCATGTTCACATCACCGGAGCGCAGAAAATTTTCAAGCGCATTTTGTTTGTTCTCTGATCTCAATGAATGATATACTCCCACCAGCATGTTTCTTGCTTCACCGTTGTAAGTGGAAACAACATTTCCTTTCAGGTCAAGGTTGTCGAGCTTGAGCTTCATGGTGGTTTCAACCTTGTTATGCTCAGCGTTGAACTCGGGCACTTTATCAATAATATAATTATCTCCATCCTGGATCAACACCTGTTTGCCCTGGATTCGATGCGCATAATCATTGAACGCCATGTTTTCTTCTGTTCCGTCCAGGTAATATCTCTTGCCATCCATGATGAGCGTGCAAATCATATGATTGTCCACCGCCAATGAAGGAAGTGAATAATCATAAGGAAGATCGGACGTTCCAATCCACGTCAGGCGCGCATCATAGCCTGCCAGCTTGAGCATTTGCGTAATCAGGTTGGCCTTGCCCTTACAGTCTCCATATTTGTTTTTCAATACATTTTGAGCTGGTTCAGGTCTGAAACCCATGATGCCATTTTCAAAAGCGATGTATCGCACTTTTTCCTGCACCCAGTAATACATTGATTCCACTTTTTCCACATCAGTTTTCTTATCCTTTGTTAGCTGAGTGACGATGGGCTTCAACTCATCGGGATTATTTTTCACTTCTTTGCAAAGCGAATTGTACCAGGAATACAAATCCTTCACTGATTCAAATAAAACCTTTTTCTGCCCATTATCGGTGAAGCTCTTACTTACAACAATGATGTGCGGGAAACTCTTCGCCATGTTAGGAGAATTGTATTCGCGCTGAAGTGATGGAATATTTTTCATCCTGTAGATAAAAGAAGTCACACCGTTCTCCTGCTTTGTTTCTTTCGTGATTCCAAAACCGTCAAAATTAAATTCGCGGAGTTCCACCTCGAGCCATGAAGGAATATTAAAGACGATTGCTTTTTCTTCCACCGGAATGTTTTCATGGAAATAGACCGAGGTAAGATATTTCACGTCCTTATACTTCTTCTCGTAGCTGAAGTTCACCGGCAAACCTTTTGTTTCAAGTGGTATGCTTACCATGCAAACTTTTGCATCGCTATAAAAAATGCCTTCACTTTCGTAATCGGCGCATTGCATTGGAATTTTTATCGACTTATTCTTTGCTGAACTAGCGCGTACGTTTTCTATAGCTGATTGGTCGTCGTAAAACAAACCGTCAGCGGTGCTGATATAATCTTTAAGTGGAACTATGTTTTCTTGATAGGAACAATTGGCGCTGACTTTGGTTTCAGTTTTCGATTTATCCAGGGTGAAATTGTACTGCTCAGAGAAATTTACTGCTACCACTTCAGCTTTTGGGTATCGCGCTTTAAACTGACTAATTGAATTGGTGTAATCGCTCTGTTGAGCAAGCAGTGAATGAGTGCAAAAAAAAACTGCACCCGACAGGCACAGCGAACGGATAAGTGTAATCATGATCTATGGCGTTAGGGGAAACCTCTAGCTAATATATCAAAAAAAATAGCAAGTGGCAAGGAGGATACACGAATTGCGCTAATCACGCTAATTAAGAGGAAATAGTACAGGTCTGTGAAATTGATTCTTTCTTCCCCGGATGGCGCCATTTCCGCGAATTGATGGCCATCGGCAATCAGGATCGAACAACCGTCTTCCTTGATTCTTTGTTCCTTCTTGGAGCTTTCTTGTTCCTTGTGCCTTGCACCTTGTGCCTTATTCTTGCATCATCCCCCTAATTACGTCAATAATTTCCTCTGCATTGGGCTTGCTGAAATAATCTCCATCTGATCCGTATGCAGGTCGGTGGTCTTTGCCTGTTAAGGTCCGGGGCGATACGTCCAACCAGCGGTACCCACCTTGTTCCTCCATTACTTTATTAAACATGTATGCGGCTGCTCCCCCGGGCACGTCTTCATCGATGAATATAATGCGATTCGTTTTCTTGAGGGATTTCAAAATGGTATGAGTTCTGTCAAAAGGTAAAAGGGTCTGCACGTCTATGATTTCGCAACTAATTCCCATACGTTCCAGGGAATGCGCCGCTTCATCAATGATCCTAAGCGTTGATCCATAGGATACGATGCTTATATCACTTCCCTCTTTTAAAATTTCCGGTTCGCCCAACGCTACTGTATAGTCTAAAAGATTTGAAGGCAGCCTTTCTTTAAGTCGATATCCGTTCAGGCATTCTACCATCACTGCAGGATCATTACTTTGCAATAAGGCATTATACATTCCTACGGCCTGCGTCATGTTTCGCGGAACGCAAATAAAAAATCCGCGTAAGGAATTCAAGAGCATACCCATTGGTGAACCGCTATGCCAGATGCCTTCCAGCCGGTGACCGCGTGTGCGAACAATGATTGGACAGCTTTGTTGTCCCTTAGTTCGATAAAACAAGGTAGCCGCATCATCACTTAATGGCTGTAGTCCATAAAGGAGATAATCAGCATATTGAATCTCAGCAATCGGCCTTAATCCCCGCATGGCAAGGCCAATCCCTTGTCCCATTATGGAAAGTTCGCGAATGCCTGTATCAAAAATCCTCATGTCGCCATGCTTGGCCTGCAAACCTGCAAAGCCCTGGTTTACGTCACCAATGTGACCGAGGTCCTCACCAAAAGCAACAACTTTTTTATTCGTTGTAAAGAGGCTATCGAAGTATTTATTCAACACCTCAAATGCATTGATCATTGGGGCATTGTTATCGTATTCAAGCTCTGATGATCTAACCCGCAGTGCACTCTTGGGTCCTTGATTATAAAGATGCGAACTGAAATATTCTTTGTTTTCGCGCTGCAGTGACTCAGAATAGGATTTCAATTTAGCCGATTGCGGATACTGCTCAACTGTTAGCACTGCCTGGTGAAGCACTTTCATTATATCTCTCCTTAGTGGCTCGCGATTAGAAAGCAGATCAGATTTAAGTTTATTCAACTGACCATGCGGGTCAATATGCTGTTCAAGCAGTTCGTCAATTAGCTGGATAACTTTCGATACTTGTTCTTTGATAGGCTCGATGAATAACTGCCAGGCTCTTATGCGGTCATCTCTTACTTTCTGCTTTGCGATTTCTTCAATGCTGCTGAGTTCATCATCAGAAGCCAGCGAGTTGTCAATGATCCATTCCCTCATCTTGCGAATACAATCCCATTCTCTTTCCCAGGAAAGACGGTCGGGTGACTTATATCGTTCATGGCTACCCGATGTTGAATGGCCCTGCGGCTGGGTCACTTCTTCAACATGAAATATAGCGGGAGTATGCGTTTCGCGGACTTTATGGATACCGGCCTCGAAAATCTCACACATACCCGCATAATCCCAGGCCTTTACCTTGTAGATGTCGATACCATTTGTTCCCTCTTTCTTTTGCATTCCCTTCAACGCTTCAGAAATGGACCCTTTAGTAGTCTGGAACTTTTTGGGAACAGATATCCCGTACCCATCGTCCCAAATGAAAACAGCAAGCGGCACTTGTAATACTCCTGCTGCATTGATGGTTTCCCAGAAGTGTCCCTCAGAAGTGGAGGCATCCCCAATGGTACAAAAGCAAACCTCGTTGCCCTGGTTGCTGAGATTTTTAAGCTGCTTGAGCTCGTTTACATTTCGGAATAGTTTTGACGCGAAAGCGAGTCCGAGCGCTCTCGGCATTTGGCCGGCAGTAGGCGCAACGTCCGCTGAAATATTCTTGCGATTCACGAGGTCAACCCATTCACCATACTCATCAACGAAGGGAGTAGCAAAATGGGAATTCATTTGCCGCCCTGCACTAAAGGGATCGTGATTGATATCGGGGTCGGCATATAATTGAGAAAAGAATTGTTCAACAGTTGCAAGGCCCGTTGCAAACATGAATGTTTGATCGCGATAATAGCCTGCTCTGAAATCGCCCGGCCGAAAGAATTTGGCCATAGCCACTTGTGGCACCTCTTTCCCATCCCCGAATATCCCAAATTTGGCTTTTCCGGTTAATACTTCTTTTCGGCCCAATAAACTAGCCTCGCGGCTTTCACAGGCAGTTCCATAGTCTCGTAAAACCTCCTCCCTAAACCTTTCAAAGGAGACCTTTTGTTCCGCCAGAACGTCGGTTTGAAGGATTTCTTCCATGCTAACAAATTTATGGTAAATACAGCCTTTATAATTCGCTGCCGGTCTGGATGTTAAAAAAATGTCAGTGCCTGAAATTTAGTTGGCAGGGCTGGCGTTTAATGATTATTTTTGAGAACCTCAAAAGCATGAAAAAGATCATTTTTACACTCGTTGGCCTGGTTACCTTTTTCCTGGTAAATGCACAAGATGCTACTACTCCAGTGGTTAAAGAAGATGTGCTACTAGTTAAAGAAACCTTACACGATTTCGGTAAGATCCCACAGGGAACTCCTGCTGAGTTTTATTTTGAAATAACTAACAAAAGCGACAAAGCTCTTGTTGTTGAAAATGCACAAGCATCTTGCGGTTGCACAACTCCTGAAGTTCCAAAAGAGCCAATTGCTCCGGGTGCAACAGCAAAATTGAAGGTTAGCTATAATGCGGCAAACATGGGCGGATTCACAAAAACTGTTTCTATCAAATTAGCAGGTGTTGATCAGCCTAAAGTGGTAACCATTGTCGGTGAAGTTTTAGATAAAGCAGCTTATGATGAGTTTGTAAAAACTCAGCCTAAAGCAGCTGAACCAGTAAAAAAAGACGAGAAAACAAAAGCAACTCCTGATAAGACAAAAACAAAAACAAAATCAGGTAAATAAATTTTTGAAATGATATTATCGATCCTCCCCTTTGCGGGAGGATTTTTTTTGTCCATACTTCCTACTTTAGTTGCTAAAACAATTTCATGAAAGAGCAACTGGTCGAAGCCTGGAGAATAAATAATAAA
>Ga0157377_10000697_pt1 | contig 13833 bp, 10 predicted proteins | sample M55metaG_FD_121116 | JGI IMG/M metagenome (GOLD analysis project Ga0157377, IMG submission 121116) | Miscanthus rhizosphere microbial communities from Kellogg Biological Station, Michigan, USA - M5-5 metaG | ecosystem: Host-associated > Plants > Roots > Rhizosphere > Soil | place: USA: Michigan...
CATGGAACCACCACGGTCACCGTCTTCAGCTTTGGAAAAGGATTGCCGGCGAACACGCGTAGCGCCGGTATTCAGTACGTGGTGTCGGATGTGGAGGCAGTCGACGCGAAAGCAAAGGCGCAGGATGTGAAGATCGACACGCCACTCGGCAACTTCAGCGCCGGCCTGCGAACGATCTGGCTGTCTGATCCAGACGGGATCACGAACTACTTCGCGCAGATTCTCCGAAGAGCGCCGTCGACGGCGAGCCGCTAGGAGACGCGCGGGCTAAAGCCCACACTCTACGCGGCGTAGATGCCTGGCCAGCTCTCGTAGAGCGCACGCTTTAACGCGCGCGATGACGTGCTTCAGCGTGTCGCTCGCCAGGCTGACTTGGCCGAGCCATCGGTGACCGTACCGTTGATTTGGTTGCCTTGAACGTTCGCGGTGATCGCGCGAGTGCCAGCCTTGAGTGTCAACTCAGCGCCCTTCAGGGATCCGGAGACGGCTGTCGACTGACCACCCGACGTCAACGTGCCCGACACCATCTGATACTCCTGCTTCAACTCCAGCACGTCTGATCCCACCCGCCACGTGCCACCAACCTTCGCCGGCACGATGTACAGCATCACCGTGCACCATTGCTCGCAGTTGTCGACCGTCACCGTCTCGTCAGCGGTCCAGTCCTGAATGCTGAAGGTGTTCGACACGATGCGCGAGCCGGGGCGGAGGTCGAGAAACTTCTCCCGCAAGCGAAGCAAGTTGCTCGGCAGCAGAAACAACGCCATGACGTTGGCTTTCGAAATGTCGGCGATGAACATGTCTCCCTGAACGAACTGCGCCTTGTCCGCGACGCCAGCTTCCTTCGCCAGCCTTTTCGAGAGTTCGACCATGTCAGGGTTGTACTCAACCCCGAGCGCGTTGGCGCCGCGCTTGGCCGCGCCGATGACGTTGCGGCCGTCGCCCGAGCCCAGGTCCATGACGAAATCCTGCGGGGTCACTTTTGCGATGTCGAGCATCCGCTCCACCGTCACTGCCGGTGTCGGGACCCACACAACGTCCTTGCCGGCTTGCCCGACCTCAGGTTTGAACGTGCTCTGTTGCGCACTGGCCGAAGCGGCGGTCGCCAGCAGTAACAACAGAAGCAATGGCATCTTCACGCGGAGTCGCCGCCTGTGCGTGCGAAGCCACCAGGTTCCAAGACTGCATCCGCGAAGAAACGTGCCCACGGTTTGATACACCACAGCCATGACTCCGAATGAAAACCACAGGTTGATGTGCGCCACTTGAGCAATGACCAGCGCGCCGATGGTGATCGCCGCGAGATCAACGACTGCAGCCAGCGCGTGAATTGGTAACAGCTGCCGCCAGAATGAACGCGCCAATGTCAGGCGCAGCGGTCCGGGGACCAGGAGTTCCGAGGTTGGTTGCTCGCGATCGTCGGGAAACAGCCGGACGAACTCGCTGACAGTCGACTCGCCAGGTACGCCGACCATTGCTGCGTACTCCCGGAAGAAGGCCCGCCGGTAGATCCCCGACGGCCATCGCGATAGCTCGCATCGCTCCAAATCGGCGAGGAGTCCCTGGCTGATCTTCGTGTGCTCCGAAATGGTGTGCAGAGCGATGCCCCTGCGCTCACGCGCCTCTCGGAGTTGTGTGCAGAACGCGTGACGCAATCCGGCCGCTGCCGCGACAACGTCTCGCTCCGCGCGTTGCGTGTCGGTCAACACCAGCCGTGGGGTCGACGTCAACGCGTCATCGTGATGCTGAACAAATGCTGTTTCTGAAGCCGCGGCCATGTTGCGTTCGTTGGGTTGGAGACCGGGGATCTTACCGCGAGTCGCGACGAGAGCCCACCGGTTTCACAGGGCGGAGCGAGGAATTTCCACGGCCGCGATTGCCGAGCGACAGGCAGCAGCTCGAGACGATAGAATGGGCGCACGCTCGACCTCGACTGTACGGCCAGGACGCATGAGACCGGGTGTGATTTCCAGTCCGGTCAACAGGAGAAATCACACCCGGTGTCTTTTGGGAGAGATCGATGGGGAAGGTTCTGCTCGGATGTGTGGTGCTGATGCTGGCGGGAATGGTTCCGCTTCTCGCGCATCATTCGCCCGCGGCATTCGACCGCACGAAGGAGGTCACGCTCAAGGGCACGGTCAAGGAATTCCGGTGGCAGAATCCGCATACCTGGATCGAGGTCAATGTGCCCGATGACAAGGGCAACGTGGTGCTCTGGGGGGTCGAGCTCACGAGTCCGACCTACCTGATTCGAGCCGGTTGGAAGTCAAACATCATCAAACCCGGTGACAAGGTGACGGTGATCGTCAACCCCGTCCGCACCGGCGAGCCAGCTGGCATCTTCCAAAAGCTGATCCTGGCCGACGGTCGCGAGTTGACCGAACGCCCCGCGCGTCTCGGCAACGCGAACGCGAAGTAGAAGAGCCCGGGAGGCAGACACCGATCATGAGATCGAGCTTGAGTCGAATCGCCCTCGCGATCGTCACGGCGGCCGGTGTATCCGTATCGGCTTGCGATGCAACGGCGCCGGCGGCGGCGCCAGGGAGTGCGCCCGCCACGGAAAGCGCGGCGCCTGCCACCCAGCCTGCCGTGCAGTTGAGCGCTCTGGCTCCCGCCAACGTCGCGAAGTCACGTCCGGCGGCTCCGTTCGATCTGACGGGTAACTGGTTCATCGATACCACCGAGAGCGCGGACGCGTGGCGCTTCGGTCCGCCATATCCGAAGTTGACGCCCGCTGCCCAGGTGCATTTTGACGCGTCACAGAAAGCAGCCAGGGAAGGCAAGGTGTACCGGGACGATATCGGCCAGTGCTGGCCCGCCGGCCTGCCGCTAATCATGACGCGCTACTGGCCCATGGCCATGGTGCAGATCCCCACCGCGATTTACATGGTCAGCGGTTTCATGAACAGCCTTCGAATCGTCTATCTCGATGGACGACCCCACACGGAATTGGACATCATCGTCCGGACGTTCAACGGTGAGTCGATCGGGCACTGGGAAGGCGATGCGCTCGTGGTCGACACGATCGGCTTCCGCGGCGACCATCACTGGATGGATCAGGGTGGAGCGTCCATCCCTGCGGGCGAGCAGTTGCATATCGTCGAACGCATCCGCCTGATCAATGGCGGCAAGCAACTGGAGATCGAATACACGATGACCGATCCGGAGCACTGGGAAGGCGAGTGGAAGAGCATGAAGCGCTTCAACCGTGTCGATGACGAAGACATTCAGGAAGTGTCGTGTCTGCCGGATCTGAACGAACATCTGCAGAGCACCACCTCGAAAGCACAAGTCAGGTAGGAACATGGGTCGAGTTGTGAACAGCATCAATCGCGTTGCGCTAGGGACATGCGTACTCGTCGTGCTCGCGGCGGTGCCGGCGTTTGCGCAAATCAATTTCGTCGGCGAGTGGAGCGGGCGTTATCACGAGGACCAGCCCGACCGCGTCCCGGGCGAGGAGCCTGGCGACTTCAGCGGCGTGCCGATCAACGATGCCGCACGCCTCTTTGCCGATAGCTGGGATGTGGCGCGGCACTCGATCCTCGAGCATCAGTGCGCGCCGTACACGCTGCCGTATATGTTTTTCGGTCCCAATCAGTTCCGCATCTGGCAGGAACACAACCAGGACACGCAGGAGTTACTTGCGATCCGGATGCACCTGGGAACGTATCAGCAGGAGCGGACCATCTGGATGGACGGTCGTCAGCATCCGCCGGATTACGCGCCGCACACGTTCATGGGTTTCTCGACCGGCGTGTGGAACGGCGACACCCTGACAATCACCACGACTCACATCAAAGCCGGCTACTTCCGGCGGACAGGAATACCCGCAAGCGATCGACTCACGGTGGTCGAGCACTGGATACGGCACGGCAACGTCCTCTCGCAGGTCACCATCGCGACCGATCCCGTCTACCTGAGCGAGCCGTACATCAGGAGCCAGGAATTCGTGCTGATGGATCGTGGAAACCAGAACTGGCTTTACAACTGCGAGTACGTGATGGAAGTGCCGAAGGACAAGAACGAGGTGCCGCACTATCTGCCTGGAGCGAACCCGTGGATCGGCGAGTTCTCGGCAAAGCATGCGATGCCCGAGGCGGGTGTCCGCGGTGGCGCAGAGACGCTCTTGCCTGACTGGAAGCCGGGCGCGAAACCGTTGCCGGCGCGTCCGGGAGCCAATGGCGGGTTCAAACCCGAGGATCAACCGGAACATCTCGCTGCCGGCGAGGTCAAGGCCGTTCACGTGCAGGGGAACGTCCACATGATCGTCGGCGCCGGCGCCAACATCGCCGTGCAGGCAGGTGAGGATGGTGTCCTTGTCGTGGATACGGGCAATCCGGGATCGAGCGACAAAGTGCTCGCCGCGATCAAGCAGATCGCGCCAGGGAAGGAGATCCGGTGGGTTGTCAACACTGGCATGAGTCCCGATCACACCGGTGGGAACGAATCGGTGTCGAAAGCAGGACGCACGGTGAATGGCAACATCGCCGCGATCGTGTCGCACGAAAATACCGCCGCGCGGATGGTCAAGGCCGGCGTTGCGGACTCGGCGCGCCCCTTCAACACTTATTTCGAGCCGTCACGAGACTTCCCGTTCAACGGCGAGCCAATCATGCTGTTCCACGACGACGCCACAGCCGATGACACCGGCACGGTCGTCATGTTCCGCCGCTCCGATGTGATTGCCACCGGGGATCTCTTCAGAACCGAAGGTTACCCGGTCATCGACCTTGCAAACGGCGGCAGCATCGATGGAACAATCGCGGGGCTTAATCGCCTGCAGGACCTGACGGTTCCGAGCAAGATGCTGGAGGAAGGCGGGACCTACGTCATCCCGGGTCACGGGCGCATCAGTGACGAGCATGACGTGGCGATGTATCGCGACATGCTCGTGATCATCCGCGATCGGATCAAGAACATGGTTCAGAAGAAGATGACCCTCGACCAGGTCAAGGCGGCGCGCCCGACGCTCGACTACGACGGCCGTTATGGAGCGGACACAGGGCCTTGGACGACAGCGATGTTCATCGAAGCGGTCTATCGTGAAATGAGCAGCCCGGCGAATTCTGCCTCGCAGAGGAGCGCGCGATGAGGATGCGGGTTCCTGTTGTTGGTGCGCTTTCGCTCAGCCTCGCCGTTGCGCTGGCCGGTATCGATGCCGCCGGTCAGGGGCGTGGCCGCGGTCAGGCACCGGCCCCGCCGCAAACGGCGCGTCAGGCCGCGCCGATCGATCTCGTCGGCACATGGGTGTCTGTTGTCACGGAGGACTGGCGATGGCGCATGGTGACTCCACCGAAAGGCGACGTTGCCAGCGTCCCCGTCAGCCCGGAAGGGCGGAAGACCGCGCAAGCCTGGGACCAGGCGGCTGACACTGCCAGCGGCAACCAGTGCAAGGCGTTCGGCGTCGGCGGGATCATGCGCCAGCCCGGCCGCCTTCGCATCTCATGGCAGGACGATGAGACGCTGAAGCTGGAGTTCGACGCCGGCACCCAGACGCGGCTCCTGAACTTCGATCGCGCCAAACAGGCCGCAGGCGAGAAGACATGGCAGGGATTTTCGCTCGCGCAATGGGAGGGTCCTGGCGTCGGACGCGGTGGGCCGCCGGTCGATGTCCGTGTGACCGGCGGAGGCATCCTGTCACGCGGTGTGCCTGGCGGTGGCGGTCAGGGCCTTCGCGGTGGTCCGCCGCCGCGCCAGCAGGCGGAGATCAATAGCGGCGGCGATCTCAAGGTGGTGACGACCAATTTCCGTGAGGGATACCTCCGCAAGAATGGCGTGCCCTACAGCGAGCAGGCTCAGATCACCGAGTACATTCATCGGTTGCCCACGCACCCGAACGGAGATGTATGGCTTCAGGTGATCACGATGATCGACGATGCGAAGTATCTGAACGGGACGTTCTACACGAGCACGAATTTCCGACTCGAGCCGGATGGATCGAAGTTCGCGCCGTCGGCCTGCAAGACGGATCCGCCACTGCCAGTGAAGGGCAAGGGCGAAAGCAAGTAGGGCGGGTCTTGATTTTTAGACCCGCCGGGGTAGCCGGGTCCGAAAAACAGGACCGGCTTACGCGCTCGCCAATAACCGATCGCCGCCGAGGCGACGGAACTCCGCTTCGGCATCCTGCGATCGTTCCTGTGCCCGCCTGACGATCGCGTTGAACCGCCGCTCACCTCGCACGGAATCCAGCCACGGATCGACCACGAAGGCCTGGTGGCAGAAGAAGCCGGCCTCCACGACGTGCTGCTGCAGCAAGTCGAGGGCTGGCGTAGGCTGACCGAGCTTCACCAGCGCGCGCGCGATGAAGTAAACCCCTTCGGGGTCGAAGGCGTGCATGGTACTGAACTGATGGATGGAGGCGAGTGCCGCATCACCATCGCCTTCGAGAATCTGACGCGAGGCCCTCAACCACAGGTGAATCGTAGGAGGCAGCGACCGTTGCTCGTTCGCGCGGTATGACGCGATCGCCTCGGCGGTGCGCCCGAGTATGGGCAGCGTCCAGTTCGTGATCCAGCGCAAGTCGTCGGCGTCAGCAGTCAAGGCGCGTTCCCAGTCCCCGCGCATGAAGTGGGTGTACGTCACGCTCGTTCGTATCGCCGGATCGAGTCGGCGGGCATGGCGATCGGCGGCCAGCGAGGCATCGAGCAGGCCACAGAAACGGCATGCGACGACGAGCCCTGCGAAGAGCTCGGGGTCGGCCGCCTGCGCTCGCATGCGGCCAAGCAGTCGGGCGACCGCCTCCTTGGCGCGTCCAAGCGATTCGATCTCGAAGTTCGTGTAGAGGTTGTGAGCGATGCTGAGATCGGGGTTGATCTCGAGCGCCCGCCGAAACGCCTCGTCGGCTTTGCGGAAATGCTCGTCGCGCCCTTCAACGCCGTACTTCGCAAGGACGCGATGGACGCGTCCCAGCTTCGCCCAGGCCGGTGCGAAGCCGGGATCTTCGTCGAGTGCCGACTGATACATCTCGCCGGCGACCTGCAGCATCGAGATGTCGTAGGCGAGCTGATTGCCGCGCAAATAGAACTCGTACGCGCGGGCACTGGCAGGCAGGTCGCGACGCAGGCGCCGCTGATCGCCCGATGACAGTGGGATCGACAGCGATTCGACGATCGCTCGTGCCAGTTGGTCCTGCACGTCGAAGATGTCTTTCATCTCGAGCTGAATCGTCTTGGACCAGAGAATCGTACCGGAGGGAGCTTCGAGCAGCTGGGCGTTCACTCGAACCTGTCCGCCTGCGCGCAGCAGCGTGCCGCACAAGACTGCATCCACGCCGGCGTCGGCGGCTATCTTCCTGAGATCGATGCCTTCGTCGCTGGTGTACCCGGCGCCGGCCAGTGTGGAGCGCACGACGAGCGATTGAATGCCCGCGAGTGAACTGAGGATCGCGTCTGGCAAGCTAAAGGAGAGAAAGTCCACATCCGGATCCGGGCGGAGCATCCGAAATGGGACGGCGATCAAACGCGTGGTCGGCCTGACCGTGACCGTCGAGGTGTCAGTCGAGAGCGTCATCGCCGATCGCAGTGCCTGCGCCATCGCATCGGCGGTCTGATAGCGATCCTCGGGACGCTTCTCGAGTGCGCGATGGATCACTCCGTCGATCGCCGATACCGAGGCTGATCCGGCCAGTGCGGCCGGTTGGCCCGACATGATCGCGTGATACACCTGCATGAGATCGTTGCCAGGAAACGCCGGCTGGCCAGACAACATCTCGAAGAGGATGGCGCCGGCGGCGAACAGATCGGAGCGGGAATCAAGCGCTCCCTCGGCCCATTGCTCCGGCGCCATGTAGCGCGGCGTGCCGGAGACCATCCCTGTTTGGGTCAGTGTCTGTTCCGAGGACGATTCGCTCGACCGCGCAAGGCCGAAGTCGAGCAGCTTGATACCACCGTCGGTCATGAAGACATTCGATGGCTTCAAATCGCGGTGCACGATCTGGCGACTGTGCAGGACCGACAGAGCACCGAGGATTCCGAGCGTCGTGGCGACCGCTTCGTCTGGCTTGATGGCGCCGTCCTTCAAGCGCGTAGCCAATGATTCACCGGTCAGCAGCTCCATCACGATGAAGAGCCGTTCGTCCGATTCGCCGACGTCGTAGATCTGACAAACGCCAGGATGGCTGACGCTGGCGGCGGCGCGCGCTTCGCGCCAGAGGCGGGCCTGTGCTTCGGTATTCGACGCCAGCGGACGAAGGACCTTGATAGCGACCTGGCGCTCCAGCCGTGGATCGACGGCCCGGTACACCTCGCCCATTCCGCCCGAACCCAGACTGGCGACGATTTCGTATTTCCCGAGACGGTCCCCCCGCTCCAACGACATGCGGAAGATTATAGGTAGCTGGGTAGCTGGGTCACTAGGTAGCTGGGTCACTAGGTAGCTAGGTCGCCTCAGTCCCAGCAAACCTAGCAACCTAGCTACCCAGCAACCTAGCTACCCGGCAACCTAGCTACCCAGAAGTCGCCGCCCAGTAATCAGGCAGGTCCTTCTTGGTGTCCCTGAGAATCTCGAGTACGGCCGTACGGTCGGAGGCGCTCAGCGAGCGATAACGATCGTCAGTGACGCGACCATTGAGCACGTCCCACAGGCGTTGATAGACAGCAGATTTTGCTGCCGCAGGAAGGGCGTCGAACGGCTCCGAATAGATCAGATAGCTGCACGGATACTTGAGCAGGCGTTTGCCGAGATCCAGTTCGCGCAACGACCGGCCTTTGCTGTCTCGCGGCCCACTCGCGCTGAACCTGCGCGCGAATGTGGTGGGTCCGCTGATCGGGCCAGGCAGCGGGGACTCGTCGACGAACAGGAGATAGTCGACGAGGTCTTCAACTCTCCCGTTGAACGTGCGCTCCGCTTCGGCGCCCACGCGCGATTCCCATCCCACGCGCGTAATCAAATTCAACATCTGGGCCTGGTGCTCGAGAACCAGAAGCGCGACGACGTCGCTGTACGGCGACAAGTATCCGTTCATGTCGAACCGGCCATCCAGGTTGGTGACGTGAACGGTCTCGGGTTTCACCATGGCACCGAGGTCCGACGGATCGGTCGCGACTGCGTTCCCCATGTGGCGATCTGCCTGGTGCGTGCCGGTCACGTACCATCCGCCCCATCGCAGTTCGAATGGGCTCCGGTGATCCGTCGTGTACGCCGGCCCGTACATCGTCGTGCCATCGACACTGGGGAAGATACTGCCGACGAAGAGGCCTGGGACATTCTGTGTGGCCTCGGAGACGTGGCACATCACGCAGGTGTCATTACGTTCGAACTGTGGTATCCCGGATTCCGATTGGCTGAGTGTGTAGAAGATCGAGCCTTGCTGGGGATCTTGCGCAACGACTTCGAGCACCGGCCCGCCGCGTACCCATCCGACCGAGACTGTGTCGTTGAAGAAGATGGCGCGAGGATTGTTCGGGTTGATTCGAGGCGCCTGGAAACTCGTCTTGGAGAAGACGAGGACCTGCGTATCGATTGGCACCTTCAGCGCCGCCAGCACCGACGTCAGATATCCGGAAGGTCCCTGCTTCTCGAGTGAGACCTCGCCTCGTTGCAGCCGGGCGTTCAACTGCGTAATCGGGTCCGACAGCGGCCTGGTCGCGTAGCCGATGGCCGGATGGTTCCGAATGAGTGCAGGATGGATTTTCTGGGCTGAGAGCAGGACTACACTCGCCGCCCACGCAAGGGCGACGATTCCGATGCGCGACATGTTCATGTTGAGGTGGTGTGCTGCAAAGGGCTCTCCGTTTGTGCCCCAAACAAATGATGCCTCAAGAACGCCACGATGTCACAGGGGTGGGAAATATTCCGGGTAATTGCGAAAAAGTCCCCGCTGGACGTGCTGGACTACATGGTGCCTGGCTTCACCCCGTGCGGGCGGGCTTCCACCGCAAGCCGAGGGCGATGAGCCTGTCGAGCAGGCGTTCGTACGAGATGCCCTGGGCCTCCGCCGATTCGGAGAAGTCCTCGCCATAGGCCATGTTCGGGTTGGGATTGGCTTCGAGCACGTAAATCCGTTGTTCTTCATCCATCCGAATATCGATGCGGGCATACCCGCTCAGGTCGAGCGCCCGGTACGCGCGCTTCGCCATTCGCTGCATCCGCTCGACCGTGCCGGCATCGAGTCGCGCCCGGTCGGTCATGATGCCGTGCTTCTTCTGATACTGCGTGCTCCACTTGACCCGCTCCGTGGCAATCTTCCAGCGGTTGTCGGGCATCTGCGCGAATGACATCTCCCACGGCGCCAGCACGTCGAGCCGTTCATTGCCGATCACGCCAACGTAGATCTCGCGACCGTCGATGAACTGCTCGACGATCGCCGCCGTGCCTAGTTTCTCGTGAATGAACGTCGCCCGTCGCGCGAGTTGCTCGTGATTCTCGACCACCGAGGCTTGCGAGATCCCCGTCGAGGCCTCGAAGAAGAGCGATTTGACGATGAGCGGGAACGTCAGGCGCTTGGGAAGCGCGACCTTCCGTCCTGGACGAACGACAGTGAAGTCCGGGACGCGAATGCGGTGATAGGCGAGCAGCTTCTTCGAGAGCGCCTTGTCGCGAGCCAGGATCAGGCCGCGCGGATTGCATCCGGTGTACGGCAGCCCGAGCAGCTCGAGATAGCTGACCACGTTCTGATCGAAGGTCGTGACGCCGGCAAACGCCTCCATGAGATTGAAGACGATGTGCGGCTTGAACAGTCCCACCGTTGGCCGGATCCCGCCGAGGTTGTCATTGATACCGAGCACGCGCACGTCGTAGCCGATCTCACGAAGTGTCTCGATCACGTCGTACTCCATCTTCCATTCCGCCTCGAGGATGTCGATACCGGTCGTGTCCTCGGGTGGAACGAGATGGTCGTGCACGAGCGCGAGGATGCGAAGTTTCTTCACGGTTCAAAGAAACAAGCGATGTCCGCCGCTGTGCAGGTAGTTCATGGCCTGCACCGTAAGCAGCACCGTAAACTCCTGGCGCGCCTGTTCCTCCGGAACGGCCAGGCGCAGTTTCAGCTCCCGGGAGCGTCCGATCATCTCCTCCAGGACCTGATCGATCGTGTACTGGTAGATCCCCGTCCATCCTGCCACCACGCGACGGACTTGTCGCCTGATGCGCGAGATGAACCGCGCTGCCGTCATCTGCCCCATGAACTCCGGCGCATCGGAGAAAAGGCGCCGCAGATCGCGATCGTAAAAATTGGGGTAGTCGACGCCGTAGTAGCGTCGTTTGTTGCGGTAATGCTGGCGCAACGTAATGCGGAGATTGGGCAGTGCATCGACCTCATGAGAGTTGTCGACTGGCGCCGGACGGTCCCGGAGCGCCCCCATCAACGCATCGATGTATTCGAGCTTGGGAAGCGCCTTCCATCCGGCGTAGCGATGCCGCCACTCGCTGTTCGGCGTCAGCCAGACGGCGAACGTCTCGGCGAAGTCTTCGTCAGGGTGGCTCTGCGCGTACCACGAGTCCAGATGCAGCACGAAGCTCTTGCTGTACGGCTTCGGCGTGTAGAACTCTGGATACGGTTTCGAAGGCGAGCCGAAGACCTCGCGTCGCTTGCTTCGTCGACGGAGGCGGTAGGCGTTGTCGATGACGTGGCCGGCTTCGTGCCGAAGAATCCTCATGCACCACTCGTGTTCGCCGCCTTCGACTTCGAGCATCTGCGCCTCCTCGAGTTTTTCGAGCCGCGGGTGGGCCAGATAGAAGGGGATGGCGATCGTCGTGGCGCCATCGGGCGTGAACCACTCGTCAGACAGATAGAAATGAAGGGGGAAGTTCAACCCTCGCGCCCGAAGCTCTTCCCGGAGGAGCTCAATCCGGTGCGCCAGCGTGCCCTCGATGACCAGGGGCAGATCCGCCATTCGCAAATCGAGCAAAGCATCATCGTCGAGCTCGGGCCATGTCTCGTGCACGGGACGTTTGGGCATGTTGGGCTGGCCTATAGACTAGCGCGTAGCGCTGCCGGTAACCTGAGGCAGATGGGCCCCACGCGTACGATCGGGATCGTTGCAGGAGCGATGGTCAGCATGACGGTATTGGTGACGACACAAGATAGAGACCGCGCGAAGGTCGCGGACGCCTACAAGTGGAACTTGACGGACATATATGCCAGCCAGGCGGTCTGGCGGGAGCAGAAGGAGAAGATTACGGCGGAAATCCCGCGTCTCAGCGAGTTCCGAGGCAAGCTCGCATCCTCGCCGGCCACACTGGCCGACGCGCTGGAGATGGTGTCGCGGCTGGATAAGGAGCTCTCCCGGCTCTATGTCTACGCCAGCATGCTTTCGGACGAAGACACACGGGACTCCACCGCCCAGGGCAAGCAGCAGGAGATGCAGCAGCTGTACGCCAGGTTCGGCGCCGAAGCCTCGTTCGTCGAACCCGAGATTGTGAAGATGGGGAGTGGCGCGACCGAGAAGGCTCTGGCAACGGAGCCGCGGCTCTCGTCGCACGTCTTCTACGTCAGGGATGTCATCCGCCGCGCGGCGCACACGCTATCGGATTCGGAAGAGAAGATCCTGGCCGATGCCGCGCCGCTGGCGGCGTCCCCGAACAACATCTACACGATCCTGGCGAATGCCGACTTCCCCTATCCCACCATCACGCTGGCCGACGGAAAGAGCGTCAAAGTCGATCAGGCCGGATACAGCGAGCTGCGCACCTCGCCGAACCGAACCGACAGACAGGCAGCGATGTCGGCGTTCTTCAGCGCGCTCGGTTCATTCGGTCGCACGCTGGGGATGACGATGAACTCCAACGTGCAGAAGGCGCTGTTCTATTCGCGGTCGCGAAAGTATGCGTCGAATCTGGAAGCGGCGCTGAACGGCCCCAACATTCCGGTCACCGTCTACACGCGGTTGGTGGACGGCGTGAATCGTCATCTACCCACGTTTCATCGCTACCTGAAACTGCGCAAGCGGATGATGGGGCTGACCGACGACCTGCATTACTACGATCTCTACGCACCGCTGGTCGCGTCGGTGGATTTGCGCTACACGCCCGAGGAAGCGCAGGAGAATGTGATCGGCGCCATGGCGCCGCTCGGCAAGGACTACACCGACGTGCTGCGCAAGGGTTTCAAGGAGCGCTGGATCGACTGGTATCCGACCGAAGGCAAGGTCGCGGGCGCGTATTCGAACGGCGGCGCCTATGACGTGCATCCGTACATGCTCCTCAACTATCTCGGACAGTACAACGATGTCAGCACGTTGGCCCACGAGCTCGGTCACACGATGCAGAGCTACTACTCGAATAAGACGCAGCCGTATGCGACGGCGGGGTACCCGACCTTCGTCGCGGAGGTCGCGTCGACCTTCAACGAAGCGCTCCTCATCGACGACATGTTGAAGCGCATCAAGGACACGCCGACGCGGCTGTCGTTGCTGGGCAACTACCTCGAAGGCATCAAGGCGACCGTCTTCCGCCAGACTCAATTCGCCGAGTTCGAGTTGCGCATGCACGAAATGGGGGAGCGCGGCGAGCCGATCACCGGCGACGCCCTCGCCAGGTTGTATCTGGATATCACGCGCAAGTATTACGGCCATGAGCACAAGGTCGCGATCGTCGACGACTACATCGCCCACGAGTGGAGCTTCATTCCACACTTCTATCGCGACTTTTACGTCTTTCAGTACGCCACTTCGTTCACCGCTGCGGAAGCGCTGTCTGCCAAGGTGCTGGCAGGCGACCAGGACGCGACGCAGCGTTACCTCACCTTTCTCGCGGCAGGTGGATCGAAGTACCCGATCGATCTGCTGAAGAACGCCGGCGTCGACATGACAACCGACGAACCGCTCGACCTGACGATCAAGCGGATGAATGAGGTGATGGACGAGATGGAGAAGCTACTTGCGAAATAGACTCGGC